>Ga0208643_1000188_pt1 | contig 41546 bp, 37 predicted proteins | sample VirMetDEL_Nov_12_FD_184516 | JGI IMG/M metagenome (GOLD analysis project Ga0208643, IMG submission 184516) | Aqueous microbial communities from the Delaware River and Bay under freshwater to marine salinity gradient to study organic matter... | ecosystem: Environmental > Aquatic > Marine >...
AGAGATTTGTATTTTGTAAAGTTGTTCGAAATGAGAACAAAGAGTTAATATTGGTTGATTCCAATGGAGTTGAATTTTTAGTTCCTCAACTAAATGAGGGTGGTAGTTCTCTTTATAAGAGAGCAGTTGCAGCTGCTAACAACCCCACTAAGTACTGTTTTAAGGTACGTGTGAGTGGTAACCTTACAGAAGGTTCAATTGAGTTTGGGAGAGTGCCAGGTGAGAAGTTTAACGGCGCTGAGCCTGTTGGGAATTTCAACAAACCAAATGGTGGGTTGGAACAATACCAAATGAAATCAACACCAACACCAACATCAACAGAGGCTGTTGCCGCTCCATTAGAAGATGATTTTCTAAAGTTCATTCACAATGAAGCAAAGGATTTAAAACCACAGATGTTGTTTATGAACGAACTGAAGTGGAAATATCTTATCCGTAATATCATTAGAGGTAAGAACATTATGATGACCGGACCAGCTGGTTGTGGTAAAACTATGGCCGCTAAGGCAGCTGCTAATTCAATTGAAGGTTACACTATGGAAATCTTCAACTTAGGTTCAACGCAAGACCCGCGGGCTACGTTAATTGGTAATACACAATTCGATACTAAAAAAGGAACTGTGTTTTCACCTTCACCTTTTGTTCAGGCTATCCAAACTCCAAATACAGTTATTGTATTGGATGAGATTACGAGAGCACACCCTGAAGCTCACAACATTCTAATGAGTGTTTTGGATGCTGGGCAACGTTACTTACGTTTAGATGAGGCCTCTGATTCACCTGTTGTGAAAGTTGCTGAAGGTGTTTCCTTTATCGCCTCCGCTAACATTGGTAATGAATACACCGCCACTCGACAATTGGATAGAGCAATTGTTGATAGATTTCAAATTATTGAAATGGATACTTTAACTAAAGATGAGGAAACAAATCTACTTCAGATGATGTACCCATCTATTAATATAAGCAGTATTCAATCAGTTGCTGAAATCACTTCTATGACTCGTTCAGAAGTTAAGAAGGAAACACCACAACTTACTAACGCACTTTCGACTCGTACAGCAGTTGAGATTGGTTCACTACTTTATGATGGGTTTACTTTGGAAGATGCCGCTGAGATTACTATCTACCCATTATTTGATGATGCTGGTGGAGCTCAATCTGAGAGAACATACATACGACAGTTTGTTCAGAAGTTCGTTGGTTCTACCGAAAAAGAAGACCTTTTCAATGTAGAAGCCGATACATTAGATAACCCATTTTAATTTAATCTTTAACTACTGAGAGTAACCCTCAACTAAATGGGATGGGGGTTACTTTCTATTATAATAAAATTATGAGTAAACTAAATTTAAACCCAGCCGATACGTTACAAAACGCATTGCCAGAAACATATACTGAAAAAGAATTGTTAAATTGCTTGGAATTGATATGGAAAAATCGTATATTTGTGGAACAATCTGATATGATTGTCTTAACTAACATAGCTAAATCAGGAACCAATGGAATTTAATAATAAACACTTAGCAGATACTATCGTTAATCAGTTGACTGATGATAAGTTTTTTGAAAATGAGTTTATCGATAAGCATAAATTCAAAGTACGGTTTTATAAGATATTAGAAAAATCCGATTTTATATCGAAATCAACAAACGAAGAAGAATTACTTAATCTTATAATGGATGTGGTAATTAATCTTAGCCGAAACATAATTAAAGAGAATGTTGATAATACTCTTAACGAATTAACAAATAAGGGTATTGTAAAAGAAGTAATAACAAAAAGCGGTGAAGTTGGATATACAATGAACCAAATTAAATAAATAATATGAAGAAAGAAGAAAACATAATTCCAGATGAATACTGGAGTACGCTATCAGACTCTGAAAAAGAGGGTATGGCTAAGGCAATGGAAGAATCAGAAATGTTTCTTATGAATGAGCAAGAGTGGAAAGAATTAGATGAAGAATATTATTCACGTCTAAGAGAACGGTTTGGCAAAGGACCTGATGAAATCGGCCCACGTGAATTTAAATCGTTTAAATCGGTTAATTTACCATTGTGGATGTTGGTTATTCCATCTGGGAGACAGAAGGATGGTGATACCTATATTCAATACTTCCATACCATATGTGAAGACATGGAAGATACTAACTGTAATGGTTCGTATGAAATGGTTACAGAACAAGAATTAGAATCTAAATTTAACATTAAATATAACAATTAAAATCAAAACAATTATGAAGTATTATATCGCAAAAGTAAAAGTAGTAACTACCGATGATAAGGGTAGACAAAAGAAAATAGTAGAGCAGTACTGTGTTCACGCCGTATCCGTAACAGATGCAGAGGCAAAGGTACATGAAGAGTTTAAGAACGATGGGTTAGAGTTTGAAGTAACTCACGTTAATGAAACTAAAATTATTAAAGTTATATCATAATGGATTTAAATTACTCAGTAGGGAATACCGTAGTAGTTACCATCTTTAAAAAACATAAAGTGGGTAAGGTTGTAGAACGAGCAATTTCCTTAAATAACATCGTACACGCCGTAAAAATGGAAGATGGTAAATTATATGAAGGACTTTCTGTAATGGGTGATTCTGACATTTATATAAATTCAGCTTTAACTAAAGCATTTAATCACAAATAGAAAATGGCAATTGATATAGCAAAGTTTAAGCGATTAAAAAAGAAAATACTAAAGAAATTTCCTAATGCTTTAACAAAGAGGACTAGTGGTGGCTTATATTATGTATCAGATGGTGAGGGTAATTCCCTTACCTCTGAGTATATGATACCGGCTCAATCTACTGTGGCATTAGCATGGTATTGGTTAGGTGAAATAATTCGTATTGATAAAAATATTCAACGAACAAATCCTAACAGACTTAGTACGACTGATTTTGAAAAGAAATTTAATAGGATTTCTAAAAGAAATAAAAAGGTTAAATAGGTTTTATTAATAGTGTTTTCATATTTATAATAAATGTATAATTTAAATTAGTAGTTATGAAGCACGAAAGAAAATCCTATGTTAATCAAATAACACCACTTGATAATAAAACGCAAGAACGGTTTGATAAGTTGGGTAAGAATTACAGTTCAATTAATTTTGAAATGTCAAATTCAGTAACAGAAACAAATGTTAAAAATAGGTCAACAGTAATAGGTAGTTTAATTGTAGGTAAGCACCATGTAGAATTAACCTACTCAGAATGTAACAGAGTAATGGAAATGTTAGTAGATGCACAAACTACTATTAGACAAAAGCAGAAATTAGGTATGTTCTAATGAAATCCAATGACTTGTTTAATCAACTTGGAAATGGAGACCCGGAAATGAAGAACGCTCGGGACTGGGTTTCCTATAAAAAGTTTGAACAATCAGTTCCAACCATATTAACTTTAGAAGAGTTTGTAAATACTGTTTTAAAGAAGTCTATTATAACGGATGCTAAACCACAGTTGTGGTTCTCTACGAGATATATGGTGTCTAATTATTTAGAATCGGATACTGATATGAGTGATGAGTATGTAGATAAGATGCTTGATAGAATCAATATGTTACATAAAAGTATTCAGAGCTCTGATGAGTTTATCCACATACATCAATTTTTAAACGTATTGGTTGAGCACGTTTCTACCAAGCGAACTATTGTTCCAAAAGAGGTTTTGGAATATTTAAACAAATTATATAAAACAAAAGGAATAACCTAAGATACTTATATACATGAAAGTAATAGAACTAGTAACAGATGAACAACACAGAAATGTTTTATATGAAATCATAAGTAAGTATAAAGGAGATACCCGCCTTTCTGAATTAAAATTGTATATGTTGAAAAACGATTACTTTTTAAAATTCGGACATGAGCCCACACGGTTGGCGTATCAGATATATGTAGAATCTTTAAAATAAGGACTATTATGGATGATAATGATTATTGGGATGAAGTTGAATACAACTTCTTTAATACATTAGATGATGTTGATAAGTTAATGTATATGTACGATTTAATGTTAGGTGATTTTCAAAATGATTATTACGGTATCGATGATGATAGTGATTTTGAATTTGATGAGTTTGTTGATGATGATACACCTATTAGGCAAGAGGTAACTGCATTAATTGATAAATCAGGCTACCTTTCAATAACAGGCGCTTCGGTTGAACTTTTAAATAAGGTTGTAACTACTATGGTAATGGATGGTATGATTCTTTCAGATAAAAAACTAGCAATGTCCGATAATGGTGAGATTTCACTAAACTATAGAGTAATAGGTACGACAACCGCAATATCAGTTAACTGACAATTTGTCATAACCCATATGACAATATTTCCGATTTAACATTATGGTACATCATTTGAACATTACATACTATAAATTATTAAACTAAAATAAAGTTATTATGAATTACAATGCAAACACACTAATTGATAGGTTACTATATGCTAACAATATTAGCCAATCGCAAAAAAATACCATCAACTCAAGCCATATGAATATATCAGATGATGGGGTATTGAATATGGAATTCGATGTACCTGGTTTCTCCAAAAATACAATTACAATCAAATCCGTTGGAAACCGATTGTTTATTAATGGAGAAACTAGCGACCGAACACTTAACAAAGAGTATAAAATAGAACAGAAGTGGAATGCGGATGCCACGACTGCTAAAGTTTTGGATGGGGTACTTACTATCTCAATACCACCTTTAGAAGAATCTGATAAGAGGGTAAAAACAATATCAGTTAAATAATGTTATGTAAAGAAGTTATAAATATATCAGATACGTTGTACATTGTTCTAAGGAAAATCAGAATTTCAGATAGACCCATTGTAGATACGTGGCGTGAACATCTTAGAGCCGATAGGGTTTTTAAAAAAGAACCCTATTTCTATTTCTGTGAAGAAATTGTAGATGTTGAACCGATTGAAGAAGATAACATAGCAACTGATTAACTAAATGGGGGGAGTTTTTAATTAAGCTTCCCCTTTTTACGTCTTAAAGACTTAACAATTTGGTAACATTAAAATTTGGAAATATGGAATTAATTCCGTATCTTTATTATGTAATAAAAAGATTAAAGTTATGAGAGAATTAGATAATTGGTTTGGTGGAAATCCAATAGAACAGATAGATAAGATAATAAGTGAAATGTCCGCTCACGCAGAGAAAGCTGGTAAGGTTGTAGATTGTGGTGTTTGTAAGAATACCAAAATTCAAAATGGACATACGTGTAATGTATGTAAGTAATTAAGAATATTCTAATAGAACTTTTAACAATTGTTAACATTATAAGTTTGGTAATACCACATTTTAATCTTACATTTACAGAGTAATAAAAATTAATAGTTAAACATAAAAAATAAACAATATGCAGAATTTAGGATACGCTTGTATCAACGAAACATTGGGTTCTCAGAAGCCTAGAATTACTACCAATCGTAGTATGATTAAGAGAACGTTCAAAGAGCGTGGTGTAGAATACGCATCAGAGCTGAGTCTTCAGAATTGTAGAGATTTGATTGAGATTATCAAATGGAATCATCAGAACGGTATTAACTTCTTTAGAATTACTTCAGGTTTATTTCCGTGGTATTCTGAATATAAGTTATCAGATATGCCACATGCCAATCGTATCAAAACCCTATTAGAAGGTGCTGGTAATCTTGCTACTAAGTATGGTCAACGTATTACGACTCACCCTGGCCCATTCAACGTATTACCATCGCCAAATGATAGAGTAGTACAAAATACCATTGATGAACTAACAGACCATGCTGAAGTGTTCGACCTTATGGGATTATCACAAACTCCATACAATAAGATTAATATCCATTGTAATGGTGTTTACGGAGATAAGATTACTGCTATGGATAGATTCTGTAAGAACTTTGATAGACTCCCTCAGTCGGCACAAAACAGATTGACTGTAGAGAATGATGATAAGGCTAGTATGTATTCTGTAACAGATTTAATGTACATTCACGAACGTATCGGTATTCCAATTGTATTTGATTATCATCATCATAAGTTTTGTACAGGTGGGTTAACAGAAGAAGAAGCTCTTAAACTTGCAGTTAGTACTTGGGGTGATATTAAGCCTGTAGTTCATTATTCAGAATCTAAATCATTACACGAAGAGAATGATAAGATTAAACCACAAGCACATTCAGATTACATTTCAGAATATATAAATACTTATGGATTAGATGTAGATATTATGGTAGAAGCTAAGAAGAAAGAATTAACCCTAGCTCAGTACAAAAGCGTGCACGCATGAGGTGGGGTTTAGCTTGTTTGATTATTTAATTCTTTTTATTTTAATATTTATTATTATATTTGTTGTTTTAACAACACTGTCTTATTTTAAGATAATAGAGTTATATATAAGTACAAATCAGGAATTTAGTAAAACCAATAATATATAAAATAATATGAAAATTGTTAATAACTTTTTTACTAAGAGGGCTGGGTTTGGTGTTCTAATGGTAATTTCAACCATTTCGTTATCATTCTCAGCAGCATATTATTCTGTGTTTGGGTTAAGTTCCTTATTTGCTGGAGCAAAGACAGAAGTTATGATTATGGCAACATCACTTGAGTTCGCTAAATTAATAGTGGCATCATACCTACATAATAATTGGTCTAAGTTAGGTTGGTTATTTAAAAGTTACTTAACGACTGGTGTTATTGTTCTAATGATAATCACATCAGCAGGTATATATGGATTCTTAACATCAGCATATCAAATCACATCTGACCAATTAACTATTATCGATAAACAAACAGCAGTTGTTGAATTAAAGAAAGATAGGTTTACGGAATCTTTAGCTGATTATAAGTTAGAAAAGATTCAACTTAACGAATCAATATCAGAACTCTCTAAGGGGTTATCTAACAACACTATTCAGTATAAAGATAAAGAGACAGGTGAAATCATTACAACTACCTCATCATCAACAAGAAGAGTTCTACAAGCACAATTAAAAGAAACTAAGGAACAGAGATTTATTGTATCCACTAAAATGGAAGCTCTTACAGATTCAATTACTTCTTTAGATTTAAAAGTATTGGATATGGAATCTAATAACGAAGTTGCAGCTGAAGTAGGCCCATTAAGATATCTATCAAAGATTACTGGGAAGTCGATGGATATAATTGTGAATTGGTTTACGTTGTTAATCGTATTTGTGTTTGACCCATTAGCAGTAGCAATGGTAATTGCAATAAACAAATATATAGGTGGTAATACAAATGTAGTTGAACCAATTCGAAAAGAAGAAGAAGCGGTGGTGGTAGTTGCTGATACAACTCCAATTGTAGTTAAAGAACCAAAGAAAGTTAAGATAGAAAAATTACATGAAGTTGATAAAAAAACACTATATGGAGAAACTACCCCAAACCCAAATGGTAAAAACTATGGCGACTCAACAAAAAAGAATGAAGGTTTATAGAAATAAATTAGGTAATGTGAAATAAATTTTGTATATTTGTATTAACAAATTAAAAACATTATAGTATTATGAGTGATTTATACAACGATGGTAGAAGTACAACTACTGGTAATATAGATGCAAACTACGAAACCACAGGAAAAACAGAAAAGGAAAAGTGGTTTCAGGAGTTTAGAGAGTTTGATTATGGTATTGATATTAAAGATAATATTATATTAATCCAAGATGATATATCGGCTGGATTAACATTTGATATTATTTCAAAGGTTAGGTTACTAAAAAAGATTAACCCAGAACTAAAATCAATAACCGTACTATTAAATTCAGGTGGTGGGGATGTTGTAGAAACATTAGGATTAATAGATTATATCCGAAGCCTAAACCAAAGTGATGGAATTAAAACTAACATAGTTTGTAGAGGCATGGCAATGAGTGCAGCAGCACTACTATTAGCAGCAGGAACTGGTCTTAGAGCAGCATCCAAACATTCTAAGATAATGGTTCACCAATTATCATCTTACGCAGGGGGTAAGTTATCTGATTTAAAATCGAATGCTAAGTTTGCTGAATCATTAGAGAATGATTGTAATGAGATTATGGCTGAATGTACAAATAAAGATAAACAATGGTGGTCTGATAACCAACAAAACGATTACTTCCTAAACTCAGAGGAAGCATTAGAATTAGGAATAATAGATAAAATAATATAAGTTATGGAAACAAAATACAAACCTTTAGGGGACAGAGTAGTCATTGAGATTATTAAAAGAAACGATGATAAAACATCAGGTGGATTATACAAACCACAGGGAAACGATACAACTATGACAGGGACTGTTATAGCAGTGGGAAAGGGATTATATACACATACAGGTAAGATGATTCCAATGAGTGTAAAAGTGGGTGATACCGTATTATTAGATGGTACTGGATTCAAACATAAGAATGGTAAGAACACATACAACATATACAGAGAGAGTGAGTTACTATCAATATTAGATGAAATCATCTAACTTATTGATAATCAGTTAGTTACAATAAAAATTAAAAATTATGATACACATTTTAGACGAAGCAAAAATTACTGAGAACTACACAAAGTTCAGAAAGTTAATCAACCAAACATTCACAGGCGAAAGATTACAATCCCTTAACAAGATGTATGACCATCTTGAGGATAGGATAATATTAACACCAGCATCATCAACCGCCCATTTCCACAACGCATTTGCTGGTGGTTATATAGAGCATGTATTAAGAGTTACTCAAAACGCAGTTAAGGTTTTTGAGATGTACGAAGAAGTTGGAATTGGTATTGGTGATTATGATAGAGAAACTGTAATCTTTACAGCACTACACCATGACTTAGGTAAAGTTGGAAACGCTGATGAGAGTTGGTATATCCCAAACGATTCACAATGGCATATTGAGAACCAAGGTAAAGTATATAAAACAAATCCAACAATGCATTGGATGAATCTTAATGATAGAACGTTTTGGATGTTGAATCATTTCGGAATAACAATTTCAGAAGTAGAATACTTAGGTATCAAACTTACCGATGGGTTATACGATGATGGTAACAAACCTTACTTTATAGCATATGGTGCTGATAACGCATTGAAATCTTCATTGCCATTTGTAATGCACCAAGCTGATATTATGGCAGCTCGATTTGAAAATGAGAGATGGGTGAAATTAAAACAAGGAACTATCAGTACTAAGAACGTTGGTGGTAGACCCGCTAAAAAAACAAAGTTACAAAATATACAAATGCCCGCTAAAGTAGATTTTAAATCTATATTTGGGGATGTAGAAGAAGCTTAATATGGAATATATAATAATAACATTACTCGTCATAGTTACAGTATTAGGTTACGCTCTATGGAACTCATTACGGAAGTATGAAATATTAGAGCAAGAATTAGAATATACTGATAATATAATTGAGAAGGTATACACATCAATGCAGAAGGCTTTATTAAGAATGACATCCATTGATAGATTGGGTTCATTTCAAGCCGATGATGAAAGTGGGTATATCTTTGAGCAGATAAAAGAAGCAATAGAACAATTAAATAACGAATATAATTTAGATGGCGAAGCGGAGAAAGAAGAGAAGTAAGAGGTATTTCACACAGATAACTGAGATAGCTATCAATGCATATAATAATTGTGATGATGATAGACTTAAAAATAAAATATACAATAGGTTTATCCATTACCCATTTGATAAATTATCAGAGAATGTAATCCATACTTATAAGACTTACTATTTTCAAGAACCATATGAGGATATCAAAGCAAACGTTGTAGCATTCTTAAATGAAAAGATTGATAGGTTCAATGGTGATAATGGGAGAGCATTCTCTTACTTTACAGTTGTAGCTCGCAACTATTTATTCAATGAGAATAATGCTAACTATGCTAGAATGAAATCTAAAGCAGAAGTATCGGCAATAGATTTAAATAGAGATATTTCAAGTGAGTTAGCTTTAGATAATATTAGGGAATCCAAATCGGATTTTATGGACCAATATGTTAAGTATATTGATTTACATCTATACGATTTATTCTTAAAAGATAGAGATAGGTCAATAGCCGATAGCGTAAATGAATTATTTAGAACCCGTACTGATTTATATTCTTACAATAAGAAAGCACTTTACATACTTATTAGAGAAAGGACTGGGGTGGATACACAATATATTACAAAAGTAATAAATAAAATGAAACGTTTATATCTTGAATTGTATCGTGAATACAATATCACAGGATTCTTATCGATACACTACGAATTACAGGAGAACTATGGATAAAGATAGTGAATTATTTAAAGGTAAAACATTTGCAGATATAATGTCGGATGTTTATCATAATTCAAAAAAGAAGGATAAGCAGATTAAACTTCTTATCGCTCAATTAGAACCATTGGTTACTAATATAAATGATGCTACTGTTGTAGTTCCTTTAATTAAGGAATATATGGATGTATCAGTTAGAAATGATGACCAAATAGTAAAACTCGCAGCTATCGTTCAGCGAATGATGAAAGATGCAAACTCAGAAGATGGTGGTGGTTTAGGTTTGACTGAAGATGAGAAAAAACAATTAATGGCAAACGCAGAAGCAATAGATGCTAAAATTGATACGATGGTAGAAGAGGGGGATTTGTAATGGTACAATCTGGAGAAGTAATTGCTATTAATTTAACTGATGATGATTTTTCAACAACTTATGCTATAAAGGTAAGATTAACACCTAATAATCAAGTAGCTATAGCATATGCACTCAATACTAATATTAAAAGAGTACCATTAATCGGTGAATCCGTTATTATTGTACCAGCAACATTAGCAGAAGGGAATAGTACAAAAACGGTATCTAGATTATATTATATTGATGTAATATCAATTCAACAAAATATTCATCATAACGCATTACCAGCTGTGGCTGGAGCTCCCTTAACCCAAACAGTAGCTGATTACAGTTCAACATCAGCTGGGAATCCAAATTCAGAGGGTGGTGATTCTTCAGTAGATTTAGGTGATGGGTTTGTAGAACGAACTGATGTAGGTTCATTACAACCATTCTTAGGTGATTTACTTATAGAAGGTAGGTTTGGGCACTCTCTTAGATTTGGGTACTCTCCTGAAGGAGCTGATACAACAGAAGACCCATCTTGGAATTCATCAACACCCGAAGACCCAATAACGATATTATCAAATGGAAGAAAGTCAGCTGGTTCTTATAATAAATTTATTATAGAAAATGTGGATGAAGATTTATCATCTATATGGTTAACCTCATCTCAAAAAGTTAAACTCAAAACATCTCAAAAAAATATAGGAACTGGGTTAACTCCACAATCTGATTTTGATAAACCATCTACCATAGTTAATTCAGATAGAATTATTCTTAATTCAAAATCTGATTACATTATACTTAGTGGAGCTAAATCCGTAAATATAGCAACACCCGCATGGGCAATGGATATGGATAAGATGTTTACACTATTAGAATCATTAGTTCAACAGGTAGCAGATTTAACCGCTGGGACTGCAACATTTGCAACTGGAGTCGGACCTACTGGCCCTGCAACAAACGTAGCAGATGTTCAAAAATTATTAACCGATTTAAAATTAATGGCTCAATAAATGCCTGTATTATTCCCATCATTTCAATCAACGGTTGCACCTTACTTAGATGCTCCTATAGAAAAAACAGAAGCAGATACTGCTAAAGTTATTGCAGATGCATATGGGGTATCGGTTGCTAGTGGAATGATTACATTAATACCAGGTTCAGCAATCATATCAGCACCTCCGACTAAACCAATTGAAGATGCAATATTGGATACCTTCAATCAGATAAAAGATTCCGAAGGCCCACCAACCCCACCTATGTTTTTAAAATGGGCTACTGAGACTGTAAAGTATTGGGCTGCAGTTACATGGACACCCTTACCACCACCACCAGGATATGTATCACCAACCTCTGGCGTTACGGTTCTAACAGGTGGAACTCCATCTCCATTAGATGTGGGGTTATGGGCAGCATTTAACAACCCACCAGCACCAACCCCAATGGGTAGTATTATATGTGGTAAGTTAATATCAGCATTCACAACACATCTACTAACTGTAAACGGATTATATAATGGATTAATCCCAGCACCACCAGCACCACCAATACCAGGCCCACCTTTTCCTTGGATGGGTGTGTCATAAAACAAAAGACTTTAATATTTATATACAAACAGAAACACAATGAAAGCAAAAGACTTAGCAACACTATTAGAATTGATTGTACGAAAGGTAGTTAAAGAGGAACTTAAACCAATTTTAAAAGAGGTTAGAAATAGTTCTAAACCAATTATCAAAGAAGTACGCAAAACTAAACAGAGAGACCCGCTGGACATTTCTCATGTATTGGAAGAATCTAGGGCAAATACCCCAAAAGCTAAACCAATCCAAGAGTTTACAAAAAACCCAACTTTAAATTCTATATTAAATGAAACCGCCAATGATGGTGAGTGGAGAAATATGGATGGTCAATTCGGAGCAAACCAAGCACAAGGATTTAACAGAGCCGGAATGGCAGATGCACTTGGGTATGGAAATGGCCAATCGAATATGATACCAACTACTGATATAGATGGAAAGCCGGTTGATACTAACAATGAGCAAGTAGCAGCAGTAGGAGCAGCATTAACTAAAGATTATTCAGCATTAATGAAAACCATTAACGCTAAAAAAGGAAAGTAATAAATGGCTCAAAGAAAAGAAAACTTTTACAACCCACTAGATTTTGAAAAAGATGTAGCAATTGGTATAACATTACCATTCGGTAAGAACAATGGATTATTTTCTTTAAGTTATACAACTGAAGAGCAGGCGATATCTAATTTAAAGAATTTATTATTAACCAGAAAGGGTGAACGATTATTTCAACCTGAGTTTGGTTCAGATGTATATTCTCTTATGTTTGAACAGATGGATGGGGATTTAAGTACTGCCTTAGATGAACAAATACGTGAAGATATTGGGTTTTGGTTACCATATATAGTAATTGATAAACTTACAGTAACCCCTGATTTTGATAGAAATTATGTAAACATATCATTAGATTTCAAAGTTACAGAACAAGGGGCTAATCAACAGATAACGATATTTGTAGATTCGGCTGGAACAACTACAATAGAATAAGGGTTATAGATGGCAAAGACAAATAAAACAGATTTAGTAAGAAAAGATGTTTCCTTAGTTGGAAAGGATTTTGGTCAATTACGAAAAAACTTAATTGAGTTTTCTAAAAACTATTTCCCAAATACATTTAATGATTTTAACGAATCATCTCCTGGTATGATGTTCATTGAGATGGCATCGTATGTTGGTGATGTTCTATCATTTTATACAGACACTCAACTAAGAGAATCGTTACTTATAAATGCAGAAGAGAAAGCAAACCTATTTAATCTAGCCGCAACTTATGGATATAAGCCTAAAAATATAGTACCATCAGCAGTAACATTAGATGTGTTTCAATTAGTACCATCTAAAGGTTCAGCTGATACTGTAAGACCGGATTTCGATTATGGGTTAAAGGTTGCTAGAAATATGAGTGTTGGTTCTGATGAATTTCAAGATGTTGAATTTAGAACAACAACTGATATTGACTTTCAATTTTCATCATCGTTTAATCCAACAGAAGTTTCGGTATATAGTATTAATGAAAGTACAAACGAACCAATATACTATTTACTTAAAAAACAAGTAAAGGCTACAAGTGGTACTGTAAAGACACAAACATTTACATTCGGTTCAGCTAAGATTTATGATAAGATACGGATAACCGATTCAAACATAATTAAAATAAAATCTATAACAGATGAAGATGGTGATATATGGACTGAAGTTCCATTCTTAGCACAAGATACTGTATTTGAACAAATTGAAAATAATCAAGACAATACATTAGATTTCTCACAGCATGCAGGTGAGACTCCATATTTGTTACAACTGAATAGAGTTCCTAAAAGATTCATTACTAAATTTGAAGATGAAAGTAATTTAACAATTCAGTTTGGAGCAGGTATATCATCAAACGCTGATGAAGAAATAATCCCTAATCCAGATAATGTTGGTGCAGCGCTATACACCGCTAACGCATCATTAGACCAAGGTATCGACCCATCAAACTTCTTATATACAAAAACATACGGAGTAGCACCATCCAATACAACCCTTACAGTTGAATATTTTGTTGGTAACGGAATTAAAGATAATGTACCTGCTAAAGATTTGATTAACATAACTGGTAGAGTATTTGAAAATGATAATACATTAAATTTAAATCAAGACACCTTACGATTCTCAGAAAATTCATTAGCAGTTACAAATCCAACTCCTGCAGTTGGTGGTAGGAGTAAAGAAACTGATGATGAGATTCGTAACAATGCAATGGCATACTTTGCAGCTCAAAATAGAACTGTAAGTAGAGAAGATTACATTATGAGATGTTACGCATTACCACCACAATTTGGTTCGGTAGCAAAAGCATACATACTACAAGATTATCAAATAGAAAACAAAAAGGTAGATGGTAGTGTAGTATCAACGGAGATTCCAAACCCATTAGCATTAAATTTATATACATTGGGTTATGATAATAAGAAAAAGTTAACTCAATTAAACAACGCAACTAAAACTAATCTTAAAACATATATTTCATATTATAGAATGTTAACTGATGCAGTTAATATCAAAGATGCATTTATTGTTAACATAGCAATTCAATTTGATATTATAGTTTTACCAGATGCTAATTCAAATGAAACGTTATTAAGATGTATAGCAGCATTAAAAGATTATTTTAATATTGATAATTGGAGTATAAACCAACCTATAACATTATCTCAAATATATGTATTGTTAGATGGTATTCAAGGAGTCCAATCAGTACCTCGACCAGATGCACAAGGAGTTGGTGGGTTACAGATAACTAATAAATATAATGGTAATTATTCACCTAACAAATATAGCATTAACACTGCTACCAAAATGGGTGTAATTTATCCACCTAAAGATTCATCAATATTTGAAGTTAAATTTCCTAATTTGGATATAAAAGGTAAAGTGATAACTCAATCATTCTAAGGAGATAAACAATGATATATAGAATATACGGACAAAAGGATTCTACGATATACGAACAGGATGCATTAAGAGCACAGAATGCTGGTGGTGATGAAATATTAGAAGTAACTAAATTTTATGATACTCTTACTGATAGTATTCTAATAGGTAACAGTAGAATATTAACACAATTTGATATCTCAACAATATCAGCATCAATATCAGCAGGAACGATATCATCTAATTGTAAATTTTATTTAAACCTCACATCAACTGAACAAGTTGGAGTACAGTCTGAATATCAGTTAGATATATATCCTGTTTCACAAAGTTGGACAGAAGGTAAAGGTCAATTTTATGATTCACCAATTCAAACGGATGGTGTAAGCTGGCAATATAGAAATAGTTCACTATGGTCGACGGGTTCATTTGCAAGTGGAACGACTGGTTCATACATACATAATGATGGTGGTGGTACTTGGTATACCGCATCAGCAAATAACACAGCATACTCACAAACCTTTAACAAATATACTAATGACTTAAAAGTAGAAGTTTCTGAGTATGTTAAAGATTGGATGAGTGGTTCAAGAGATAACAATGGATTTATTGTAAAACGACCATTATTAGAAGAGAGTGGTTCTACCAGATATGGTTCATCTAAATTCTTCTCAAACGAAACACATACTATATATGTACCAACATTAGAAGTTAGATGGGATGATTCAGCATATACTACTGGGTCACTATCATCATTAACAGGCGATGATATTCTGATATACCCAAAGAATTTAATGGCAGAATATAAGGAAAATTCGAAGTCAAGAATAAGAGTAGTGGGTAGGCAGCGATTCCCACAAAGAACTTTCTCAACTTCTTCTCTATATAATGATGTTAAATCTCTTCCTCAAAATACTTATTACCAGGTTAGAGATGTTGAAACCAATTTAGTGTTAGCACCATTCGATACAACTTATACTAAAATTAGTTGTGATTCGACTGGTAACTATTTTGATTTTTGGTTTAATACACTTCAACCTGAACGATTCTATCAGTTTGAATTTAGAGTTGATAGAGATAGTAGACAAGAGTATTTTGATGGTTATGTATTTAAAGTGGTTAGGTAATGGCGAATAGAAAAGTAAAAAGAAATACATCTAAACAAATAATATCATATACGTTAGACCCAGAGGGAACGGATTCGTATGGTACTGTTAAACTTGCAGCATCTAAAACTGTTTATGGTAAAGATGCGTTTAACAAAGTATTATATAGACAACCAACTGAATTAGTAAACGTAGGCCCATCACTTGAACTTACAATTATTAATGAAGAGAAATTGGATTTAAGAAACTTCACAGGATTCAGAGATGAATTCAGCGCTAGATATGAGTTACCTCCAAATGATAAAAAGTATTATTCATATAACCAAAGTTTTGAATCAACCAATGGTGAAAAGCCATATGGTAGTGGTAATTTAGGGTTCAGTAAAGTTGTATTCGGGCCACCACAAGCAACACCAGGTAGATATACTATTACAAAAGAGTTGATAGATAGTGGTAACGATTTAAAGCTAACATACCAAATTCGCTCATTCGATAGAAGAGAACCCACATATCCAAAAATTACTAAGAATGATGTTGCCATAAGGACTCTAGCAATTAGCGAAGGAAAATACAGCATGCAGGACGGTATCAACTTACCTGGCGCTGAAGGCGAGTTTTACTCTGGTATGACTGATGCACAGGCTACCGCCTACTTAGACCGATATGTAGATTTAAGACGAGCTTTTGTAGGTCGCGATAGTAGTATTAAAGGTAATTACACTAATTTACAGATTCAACGGGCAATGAGGCATTTCTATGGATATGGTTCACCACAAAGAGCCTACAACCTATCAACCCCTCTTGAAAATCGGTATATATTGTTGCCTGTTGCTATAGATACTCGATTCCAACGAATCAGAAAATCATCTGCAGAAACTTCGATTAATTCATTTGGGATACGAAACACCGTAACTAATTTTGATGCAGTTGCTGGAAATGATAAACGGCCTCCAAAAAGTAATGGGTTCAATCACGTAAATGGAATCACAATCCTAAACGAAGATATGAAAGAGTTTGATGAGTGGCAGATAGCCGGTGCTTGTGGTACTGGTAACAACGCTGAGGTTGGGTATTATGTAGATAGTAGTTTTTGGGATATTCAATTAATATCTAATTGATATAATAGAAGATAATATGGCAATAGACAGATTTCAAAATAAAGATATATTAACAACCTCAAAGGAGCCTGTAGAAAATACTGCAATATATTCTGCTGCTGATATTGTAAAAATACCTACTTTTACCGAACCTATCTCAGAAGATTTACTAAATAATTCAAAAGTTGAATCACATTTATATTCAGCTGATTCATTAATACAATCTCAACAAACTGATATTGAATACGAACTATCTGAAAAAACAACACCATATAATATATTAATAAAGCCTGAATTAGATGTAAGACTATCAGGGGTAAAAAGTGGTTATTATAGTGTTCTATATAACTTTGTTAACACTTTAACTGGTGAATTAGATATTAATAGGATATCATCCGATTCAACTGAATTAGAATTAACAATTTCTGATAGCGAAACTTTTAGTGATTTATATCAATATGTACAATCAAATTTATCATCAAACTATAACGATGATTTAGTATTAAACTTAGGTAATAACGAACTAATTCCAATTGTAGGGTTTGATTTTAATAACAACCCAAAAGTAGGTGAAATTGTAAAGAATGCACCATATCCAATTGGAACAAATACCAATGATAAAAAAACAACATTTTATCCTTTATATGGTGAAGACGGGCTTTGGGTAGAGGTAACGGATGAATATACAGTTGTTGAAGAAATTCCGATGGAAGACCCATCCACCTCTTCTAATTCGTATGAATATAATGGAAACACCTCAGCCGTTGGTATTAGTAATGTTACAGCAGCTACAACAACTTTTACAAGAACCCTCATTCCACCTAAAGCTACTGGTAGAGCTGCAAAATTCAACATTGTTAATGATAATGGTACACTTTCATACGAGCCCGAATTAGATACAAATGATAATATTATTTATTATACTAACGATGCAACTGATAATGATAGAAAATTTAATGGACCAGAGAATGGTACTGTTATTAACCAAGCCATCAAAAACTTTTCTAAGGTAAGATATTATGATACATCATTAGCTGATACTACTACTTTAAAAAATGTTGTAGTTAAATTATATAAACCTTTAAAAGATACTCAACAGTTACTAAGCCCAACAATAGCACGATTGGTTCACGACTCATATATTGATAGAGTATCAGTTTTCCCATTTAGTAAATCGATTGAAACATCAGATTTCTCACCACCCAACTTTAAGATAGACCTCGGTAACTATGGTAAATCTCAAGGCACTAATTTAAAAAATTGGAATGAGTTATTAGATGCTAATCTATCAACATCTCAACAAATTGTTGATAAGTATCTTAGTTCATCATTTGGTAACACTACACCTAATATAGATTATTCTGATTTTAAAAACTTTGTAAACTACTCATCAGCAGAAGAGCGTGTTCATAATTTTAAATATAAATTAGGATTAATAGAATCATACAATACTAGAATAACAACGTTAGAATCGGTTAGTGGTTCAGCTGCAATAACAAACATATCCCAATCAATTCAACGGAGAGATAATGTAACGAGTGGATTTGATGGTTGGGAAAAGTGGATGTATTATGAAACAGGTAGTACATATACACATTACAGTTCATCCGCATTTACATTTAGCGCATGGCCTAAAGAATCATCATATCCAATTGTAACGTATTCAACTACTTCCCCTACGGGTGAAAATTACTTTAATGGGTTAATTTCATCTGCTAGTTTATTTGATTCTGAGAACGAAGCACGATTAACACGCTCAATACCAGCATCAATTGTAGAAGACCCTTTGAATAAAGATTATATTTTATTTATTGATATGGTTGGACATCACTTCGATATTACATGGAGTTATGTAAAAACATTAACTTCAATAAATACGAGGGAAGAGCATCCTTATGATGGTATGCCAAACGAACTTCTTTATGATGTAGCAAAATCAATGGGTTGGAAATTAACTCATGGAAAAGATACATCTAACCTTTGGGAATATGCATTAGGAACAAACTCACAAGGTACACCAGCACAGAGTGGTTCATTGAAATCCAAACCACACGAACAAATTAATTATGAAGTTTGGCGTAGAGTTGTAAACAACATACCTTACTTATTAAAATCAAAAGGTTCTGCTAGAGCAGTAAAAGCATTAATTGCAACATATGGTATCCCACAAACATTTCTATCTATTAAAGAGTATGGTGGACCTATGGTTGAAGATGTTAGACCAATATGGGAACACGATAAGTTTGTATATCATTTAAGATTTGATACTGATAATTATATTACACTTCCTTGGGATAAAATAACTGATGTAGATTCATCTACATACTTAGTGAACGACCCAAACCCAATTGATACAATAGAAATTCAAATTCAACAAAATTTAAGTAGAACAACCGCCGTATTAAATAAAGGATTAGATTTTGGTGTAGTATTAGAACCAAACTCATCTAGAGTTGGTAGAGGTAATATTCACTTTTTTCTAAGTGGTAGCGCCGGATATAAATCAGCATCTATAAATGATGTTATGGTATTTGATTCAACTATGAGTACTTTATTAGTACAAAGAGAATCATCAGTTGATGATATAACAGCAGATAACACTTACAAAATACAATATCGTAGAAGCAGAAAAGATGATATCATTACAAATAAATCAGCTAGTATTTCAGTTGATGGTTCAAGCGAATCATCATACAACGCAGCTTGGACTGGTAGTGGGGATTTAACTATTGGTAAAGATTTACCAACTGCTACTGGATTAACACTTTGGAACGCTGCTGAATATTTAAGTGGTTCTATCCAAGAAATTAGATATTGGGCAAATCCATTAAAAGATATCGTTGTTGATGAACACACTCTGTCGAGAGAAACGTATCATGGTAATTCAGCAACATCATCTTACTTTGATTTGAAATTTAGGTTCATTCCTGATTCTCAATTGAAAAGTGTAACAAGCGCTTATAGTATAGTATCATCACATCCAAATAGAAATATACTTACATCTGAAAACGGTAGCCCATTAACGGCATCACTTTTCAATTTTGAAGCTGATGATTTAAGAGGTGTTACCGAAGAATATTATACAAAAGTTCCTTCTGCTGGAGCTAACAATATAATGAACAATAAAGTTAGACTTGAACCTAGCAGATTAACTGGAATATTAGACCCTGATAAGAAAAAGGAAAAATCACAATATGATTCTGCGCCTGTAGATTCAAATCAAGTTGGTGTATATCTTTCTGCTACAAAAATGTATAACGAAGATATCTACAATCATACTGGTTATTTTGAGATAGATGATTATATTGGTAATCCTGATACTAGAGAAGGTTATACTGAGCAGAATGAAGAATTAGATTATTTAAGAAGAAACGTATTCAAAAAATACACTTCTAAAAATTTAATAAATACTGTAATTAATATATTAGCAAGATATGACCAAACTGTGTTTGAACAGATTAGACAAACTATGCCGGCTAGAGTTGATTACAACTCGGGTATCTTAATTGAACCACATATATTAGAACGACCTAAATTTAAATCTAAAACAAAGGTAACATATACACAACCACAATATGATGTAACATTAAAACAACATGAGAAGCCACTTAGTGCTGACTATACTGAATATACGACTATAGTAGAAGAGCCGGTAAAAATACCAAATACCGAATATTTAAAACAATATGAATCGGTGATACTACAACCAGTAAAACTTCCTATATTTACATACAATGATTACAATTTTACTTTAATACCACTTGATACTGATACAGTTGTATCTACAAAGGAAAATCTACAATCAATTGGTAATCCGCAAATTAAAGATATGTATGCACCATCAGCATATAAATACAGCATATTAGTACCAACATCATCTACAGCCGATGTTGGTTACGGGGAAGGGTGGGCACCACAAACAAATGGCTATTGGAATTATAATGTAACATCATCCACAGCAATAAACGCTAAACTATCAACTTACGCAAAATCAAAGGTTTATTTTTATAGTACACGATTATCTGCATCATTAGGGTTACCATCATCATCATCATTAGTACCATCATCCGTATCAGCTGATGAGAAATCATTCGCAATGGAGAATCTAACATTCTTAGGATGTAAACTGACATCGGATTCATTAACAACGAATTCACCCGATACACCAGATGGTAAGCCTGTAATTGAAATATTTGCAGCAGATGCTAATGTATTAATCTATACATCAACAACCGCAGCTGGAGGTAACTTGGAGGTTGGTGCTCTAACGAATCAACCAGCCACATTTATCGATTTGCGAGAATTGTATGTATGGGAGTTTGTGAAGCATCAACTTTTAAAAGAATATAAAGCTGAGAAAAAAGCATTCAGAAAAAAGATTGGTAAGTTGGCTAGTATTGAAAAGACTCGTAGAGCTGAGTTTGCTTCTAGAATTGAAACCGATGTGATACGACGTGAATATGAAGACCTTAGACGGATTGAGTTTGATACTGTTAATAGCGGTCTTGATACATTCGATGTGAATGATGAAGCTGCAAACAATGAACTACAAGAAAGAGATAGACTTGAGCAAGAAGAAAGAGATAGACTTGAGCAAGAAGAAAGAGATAGGCTTGAGCAAGAAGCACGTGATGGATTCGAACAAGAATTAAGTGGTAATTTAATTAATTTAGATGATGAACCATTACCAATCTTTACAGGTAATCAGCAAGCCAGCCGATTCAAAGAATCTTTAGAATTTTTAAAAATAAAGTTTAAAGAAGATGATGAGAAGAATAAATATTTTCAAGTAATGGCGATTACCCCCGATAGGCAAACTGAATTACTATTATTAGATTATGCATTTAAACTTGCACCAGAAGGACCGTTACCGTATATTAAAAGTGCATCTACTGACCCATTATTAATATCAGAAGCTAATTCCATTGTATCTGTATACGATAAGGCAAAATAATTATGATAACACTAAATAATAAGATAACATTATGACTCAACTAGAGAGATATAACTTAGCTAAAGCAAACGGAACATTCCGCGGCAATTTCGCTGAATTCCAAGTTAATGAAGCTATATTCGGAACTGGCTCACAAGGTGGTGGAGCGACTGGTGGGGATAACGCAGGTAGTGGAAATGATGGTGGTGGAACTAAAGGTGACACGGCCGGCAATACTTCTGGTGAAAGCTCTAATTCATCGGTATCGGCAGTAGGTGCAGCTGCAACGTCAAACACCGATTCTGATTCTATATCTGATGAAGACCGAGCTGAAAACGCTGCTAAATCTACTGCTGAATCTATGAGGGGTGGAACAACAACAGGTGGTTTATTAAGTCTTGGTAAAAAAAATATTGAACCTCTAAGTAAATCGGCTCAACTCGCACAATGGAATGCTAAATATGCAAAGTTTTCAGCAGATGATTTACAGAAAGAACAATATAGGTTAAGTCAATTAGGGGATACTGGTGGTGAGCTACTAAAGTTTGTTAATGGCGCCCTTAATAAAATCCTTACCGACCACCAAGCAGCACAACAAGCACATTTTAAAGCATTGGATGCAAAGAGAAAAGCTGCAGCAGATGCGGCTGCAGCTCTTGCTTCAAATACATCAACCAGGCTTAGACGAAATCGTTTGGCTGCTGAAGCAAAATCTGCCGAAGAAAACGCAAAAATCATAGCTGCTGAATTACTCATAAAAAAAGCAAAAGAAGATAAAGCTGCATTAGAACTTATTAAAGCAGCTGAAGAAAAAGCAAAACAGGACGCAGCTGATGAAGAAGCAAAACGTAAAGCCGCAGAGTTAGCAGGATTAACAGAAGCTCAGCGTATCCGAAACCGCCGTATTAAAGCGTTATTAAGTCAAGGTATAGTAGTTCGTAGCGGATACACATTGAAATCGTTTGAAGAACGAATGGAATTCTTAGATAATGACCGTATCCGTAGAAATACAGAAGATGAACGTAGGATTGCAATTGATATACTAATTGCAGATGAACCACAAACTAAACTTGAGTTTGATGAATATATAACGAACTTACAATTGGAATTTGATTTGCTAATGCAATCAGAGTACCCATGGTTTACCCGTACCCCCGCCACTACACCAAAAGAAAAAGAAGATTTAAAAATCAGTATTGATGTAGAGCAGAAACGACTCAAAACACTTCAGCTCAGTCGGAGAGCTAAAAATAGAAAAAGACGTGAGGATGAACTTGCAAGAAAGGCTGCTGAACGGGCATTAAAATATGCTGAACTTAGAGATGAAGAGCAACAGGATATTTTTGAAGATACTGTAAATGATGATATGATAGAAGAATCCGAAGAAAATTTAGATTTAAATAATATGACAGATATAGAACGTGCCAGAAAAGAAATAAATGACTTAGAACGTAAGCTAGGTAGGAAAGTAGTACCGCATAGAGATATCATAGAAAGTACCGATTCCGATTTTGATATTGATTCGCAATTAAATCCAACTGATATATTAATAAGAGATGATATAGAAATGGATATAGGTCTTACAGAAGAACGGCAGATTGAATTATTAGAACTTAAACAATCAATGGAATCAGATGACGGTGATGGGTTTTATATAACTAAAAAAATAGCAGAGTCAAAACTTAGAACTGCAATCGATGCGGTAGAAACTCAATTAAGAAACTCAATTAATAATAATATTCAAAATAACAATGGATAAAAATGGATATTCTTTTAAAATTACTTTAAAAAGATTTATTTACATATTTATTACTATAATAGGAAAAATCAAAAGGCAAATAATATGGGATATTTAGATAATTCATCGATAACAGTAGATGCTATTCTTACCAAAAAGGGAAGAGAGTTGTTATCAAAAGGGAGAGATTTCTTTGTAATTAGTCAATTTGCATTAGCAGATGATGAAGTAGATTACGAATTATGGAATCCAGCACATCCACTAGGGTCAGATTACTATGGTGTAATCATAGAGAATATGCCAATCGTAGAAGCAGTGACTGATGAGAACTATTCACTAAGATACAAACTCTTAACTTTACCAAAAAATACAATCAGAATTCCTATTGTATCAACAAACCCAGCGGTAATTAACATAGAAGAGGGTAGCGCTTCAACTGTAGTAACTTGTAATACTGTAAATGGTCAAAATACACTTGGGTATACAGTTACACTACTTAATTCAGATGCAGCTAGCATAGTTGGTGATGGTAAAGGTGTTGCAAACAACACAGATGTAGTTGGTGCAAACGAAGATAGGCGTAGTGTTTCAATAAGTACAGGCAGAACATTTACACTTACACCTAAAATATTACCTGATGAAACACAGATTTCAACTAAACTTATTATAGTTGGTAATGAAACTGGTGGGAGTACTGAAATTGAAGTAACGATTACAGATAACCCAGATGTTAACAACTTCAGTAACACAATAGGAAATTAAGAATACTAAAAGGAAAAAAATATGGCAATTTTACCAGCAGGTTCGTTTAATACACAGAGAAGAGTATATACGGCATTTAAAGTAGGTGATGTAGTTGAAGGTGGAGTCGAAAGAGTCACTAGAGGATTATGGAGTGGTAACGTAGGTACGTTAGCAGCATACCACACATCATCAGCACAATCAGCAACTCAGAAATCATATTACTATGAGATTTTTAATGGGGTTTCAACATTAGCAACATCAGAAGCACAATACTCAGTAACATATGGACATAATGCTGGTAGTGGTTCATTGGGCCAGAATGAAGATTCACCATCAAACGCAATCTATTCTCAATACGCACAAATATTACTTCCTGATAATCAGAGAGTATTTAAATTTAATAGTATTGCATCGGAACATATATACGCTATCAATATGAATCGTGCTAGATTAAAAGATAGATTAGACCCAGGCAATTTCCAAATAGGATTAGCAACATTAAGTGGTAGTTTTACTCCTAACATTTATCATACAGGTTCTAACGTAGAAGTTTCAACAAATCTTAAAGTAGTAACTTTAATTGATGATTCGGCTGATACTCAACAATCGGCAACTCAAATCGGTAGAGTATATAATTTAGTATCAGGTTCTATTACAGATGGTATTCACTCACCAAAAACGCATTATGGTACAGTATTCCCAGAGCAGGGTGTTATTGTTTTAAACGCAGATACTTTAAATTCAGAGTTAGATTTTGGAACTGTAACTGGTTCAAATGTTAATGGTGATAATGCATTTAAATTGCATACATCCATTAGTGGGGCAGCTGCACTAAATTCTACATATGGGTTTGCAGCAAGAAACGAAGAAAAAGTACAATCAACCTTTTATTTTGTAAGAGCTAAAAACGCTGAGTACAACTTTTCAAACAACCCATCATTTGTAACGGGTTCAAATGGGGCATTCAACCAACCAACATTTGTAAACAATCCTAAAGCATACATAACTACTGTTGGTTTATATAGTAGTATGCAAGAATTATTAGCAGTTGCTAAATTATCACAACCAATTTTGAAATCATTTTCATCAGAAGTTCTTGTGAAGGTAAAACTAGACTTTTAATAATTAAGAATATATAATTCAAAAATGCCGTAAGTGTTTAAGTATGTTTACGGCATTTTTTGTTTATACTCATATCTTAGTATTAATAAATTATAAATTCATATTTATAATAGAATCTAAGGATTAATATATGGCAGATGCTTACAAACCCATAAACGGGGGTGGGTTACAACAATACCCATACAACGCTCATAAAAGATGGGTGGTGACTGATAGTAATTACCGTCAGGCTCAATATGATATGTCTATATTAAAAGGTATATCACCATTATACAATGAAAAAGTGCCACTATCATCATCGGTTGATGGTGAGAATGTTGCTGATTCAACGCAGTTAGATAATTCTAATTCTAATAGTACTACATTTCTGTCTTCTAAGGAGCAGAAGGTTGTTTGGTCTGGTTTAAATCAAATGTTTTTTAAACACAGGCCTAATAATGAGCGAGACCTCTACACATCAGCTTCTATATTTTCAATCCCACATAATAGATTGGGTGATGGTATAAAACCGTTAAGTATAAATATAAGCGATATATCAACTTATAACCTACTTGGTTCTGGATTTACTATTATTGATAGAAAGATTGATGAGTATCATGGGTATCTTACTGATACTGCATTAAATACAGGCTCATATGTTCCATTCGCATCATTAGTTGGTTATTGGGGATTTAACGATGAAGTAGTACCTCGTAGTACTAGCTTAGATAAAGTTATATTTGATAGAAGTGGTTATACGAATCACGCAACAGGTAAAAACTTAGTATATGAGCCAGGTATTCTTACATCAGGCACTGCATCTGTAGCATCAGGCACATCAGTAAAATTCAATGGTACTGATTCGTATATTCTAATTAAACAGAAACCTATATATAATTTTGTAAAAGGTAATGATTACGCAATTTCATTATGGACTGATTTACCAGCATCACAATCTGATGCATCCGAAGATTACAATTGGATTTTAAATAAACGTGGTACTTTTTTAGATTATGGAAAAGATAAGAAATTAAATGATGTTACAAGACGTAGAAATATAGAAAGCCCAATATTCCCATATGATGTAAAGGTTTACAATCAAAATACATCTAATAATGGTAAGGTTGTAATATCAATGTCAGATGGAATTAGAACCCCATTAGCAACATCAACTACACTTGTAAATGATGGACAACATCATGTTGTACTTAATAAAAATGGCTCTCTTTTAGAATTATGGGTTGATGGTACTAAAGAATCATCATCTTCAATAAATCTTAGAGGTGATGTATGGAATGATTATGATATATTATTAGGTTCTAAATTTACATCTGAGGGTGTATGGGATGTAGGTGAGGAATTCAACACATTAACAGGCTCATTAGATGAGGTTAGAATGTATAGACGTTCATTAACTGAAACTGAAATCGTAGGATTATCAGATAACGATTGGAGAACTGGCTCGGCATATCAAAGTGATATAGTTGGGGAAGTTTTTTACAATCATGGTATAGCAGTAGTATCAGACCCTCGCCCTAAATATAAAAATGTTATGGTGGGTGCAACTGGTAATTGGGATTATGGGCAAAACTTCGGATTCACAACAAAATACAAATCAACAAAAAAACTATTTGAAACATCAGTTTTATGTGAAGTTAATCGAAATGAATTTATTATATCACAGAATCCTACATTAAGAAAGAATAACGATGTTACTTCAGAATTACTAAAACCATTCATTACAGGTTCGGATTTTAATAATTATTTTACAACAATAGGATTATATAATAAAGAATTTGAATTAATAGCAGTAGGTAAACTTGCAACCGCTATCAAAAATAGAGATGAAGCTGATATCACAGTAAAAGTTAGATTTGACTTAGATGGTGCATTTGGAAAACCTGTTGTACCTGTATTAAGTGAATCAATTAATTATACAATAAGTGAAGATAGTGCCAATAGCGGAAGCTTCGTTTGGAATCGGCAAATAAATAAAAATTAAGTTATGGCAAAAGGTAATTGGAGTCACATCCAAAAGTCAAAAGGACATAAGAGTGGGTTGGAAACTCGTATAGATGAACAACTCCAATCACAAGGTATTGATGGTGAATACGAACAACACGAAGTAAAGTACATCATACCACAAACAAATCATACTTACAGACCTGATTTTAGATTACCTAATGGTATCTTCATTGAGTCTAAGGGTTGGTTTCTTCCAGAGGATAGAAAGAAGCATTTACTTATCAAAGAACAAAACCCTAATATAGATTTAAGGTTTGTTTTACAATCACCAAACGGTAAAATATATAAGGGTTCTAAAACTACATATTCCCAATGGTGTGAGAAGCATGGGTTCAAATGGGCTGGTAAGGAAATACCACAATCGTGGATAGATGAAAAAGAAAGTGTAAATTTCTTTGGTTAATCCAAATATTATTTGTATATTTGTTTCTATATGGAAGATAGACTATTAACATTACTGGAATCGGTAATAGGTATTTCGAAGAAAACATCAGGAAATAACTATGCCTTTTATTCTCCATTCGCAGAACATTATAAACCAAAGTTAGAGATAAACATTGAGTTAAACGCCGAAGGTAACAACCCTTGGCATTGTTGGATATCCGATGAAAAGGGTAAAACTATAAACTCATTATTCAGAAAGTTAAAGGTATCTAAGGATGTTTGGGATGAGCATAATTCCATATTCAGTAAGAAATATAAATTCCAAAATTTACCAATAAACGAACAGACTGGTAATAATTTGGTCGTATTACCAACGGAATACCAGCCATTATGGAAGCCATCATCCTCAGTTATTAGAAAACACGCATTACGTTATTTAGACCAGCGTGGGGTTTCCGCATCTGATATTATAAAGTATAGTATTGGGTATTGTGAGGATGGTGATTATAAACATAAAATAATTGTACCATCATATGATTTTAATGGTAGATTGAATTATTTCGTAGGTAGAAGTTTTTATGATACCACATACAAACATAAGAATCCAACTGTATCTAAAGATGTAGTGGGGTTTGATATGCTTGTTAATTGGGATTTACCAATTGTTATATGTGAGGGTGTTTATGATGCAATCGCAATACGAATGAACGCAATACCACTATTCGGTAAATCACCACAATCAGAACTACAAAAGAAGATAATAGGTAAAGGTGTAAAGAAGATTTACATCGCATTAGATTCAGATGCTTTCACTAACGCATTAAGATTTGCACAAAATCTAATGAATGAGGGTGTTAGTGTCCACATAATAGAACTTAAAGATTCAGACCCATCCGAAATGGGATTTGATGATTTTTACAAATTAATGAAAAATACAAAAGAACTTACTCTAACTAAATTGATGGAGTATAAGCTAATGGGTGTATGAGAAATATAACTAAGATTAAGTATGCTGGAAAGGTAAATAAGATTTACCATATAGCAGATGTACATATTAGAAATTTAAAAAGACACTCAGAGTATAGAGATGTATTTAAGAATTTATATAAATACATTTCAGAAACAAAGACAGAAGATTCAATTATAGTATTAGCCGGTGATATAGTTCACGCTAAAACGGATATGACTCCTGAAGTTATAGAGATGACTCAAACGTTCCTAAAAGAATTATCAAATTTACTACCAACGGTATTAATACCAGGCAATCACGATGCAAACTTAAATAACCCATCGAGGTTAGATGCATTATCTCCAATTGTTAATGCGCTAAATCATTCCAATTTACATTATCTAAAGGATGATGGTGTTTGGAGTATGGGTGGGTTAACATTCTCACATTCATCGGTATTTGGTGAATCAAAAGAAATAATCCCATCGGATGAAGTTAATGGTGATTACAAAATCGCATTATATCATGGACCTGTTGATAGGGTTGAAACTGAGCATGGATTCCAAATTGAGAATAAAAACGTAAATGTAGAATCATTTGATGGTTACGATTTAGTTCTATTAGGGGATATTCACGTTCCAAACCAATCATTAAATTCAGAAGGTACTATTAAGTATTGTGGTTCAACTATTATGCAGAATCATGGTGAAGCTAAATATCCAGAGCATGGTATATTAGTTTGGGATGTTTCGACTAAAGAATCTGAGTTCGTTCCAATCCACAACGATTATGGGTACGTTACGGTGGACGTAGATGGTGGTAAAATAGTTGGTAACCCAATCATACCAAATAAGCCTCGAATGAGGGTTAGAGTGAAGGATACAACCCAATCTGATTTAAAGACTATATTAGCTGATATTAGAGTAGGCCGAAAAGTGCAGGAAGTTACAATCCAAAAGGTAATAACTGATACAAAGGATTCCACAGGCAGTACATCTGTAATCTTACAAAATGTAAGAGATGTTGGGTTTCAAAATAAGCTTATTGAAGATTTCCTATCAGATAGATTCGTTGTTAGTGATGAACACTTAGAGGTTATCCGAAATATAAACAACGATATAAACTCCAAGCTAAGTCCAGCAGTAGGAATGAAGAATATTATATGGAAGCCAAAGACATTTGAGTTTTCTAATATGTTTTCATATGGTAGTGATAACACAATTGATTTCAGTCAGATGAAAGGCGCTTATGGTATATTCGCTCCAAACGCTAGTGGTAAATCATCACTATGGGATGCGTTATCGTTTTGTTTATTTGATAGATGTTCCCGTACAAGCAAAGCACTTGATGTTTTAAATTATTCAAAGAATTCATTTGAATGTAAGTTTAACTTCGAAATTAACGGAGTAGATTATTTTATTGAACGTATTGCTAAGAAATCACCAAAGCGTGGTACTGTGAAGGTTGATGTTAACTTTTTCAGAATCAATGAGGATGGTTCTAATGAATCATTAAATGGAGAAGAACGTAGAGATACAAATTCAATGATTAGGCAGTATGTGGGTTCGTATGAGGACTTTACATTAACTGCAATGTCAAACCAATCTAATAGTAGTGGGTTCATTGAGAAAACACAAAAAGAGAGAAAAGAACTTCTTGCTCAATTCTTAGATATGGATGTATTTGAGGAACTATATTTTGTTGCAAACGAAGAAATCAAAGAATTAAGTGCTTTACTTAAAGATTATAAAAACCAAAACTTTACAGAGAAATTATCAGAAGCTAAGGATAGTTTAGTTGAAAATGAATCCGTACTATCAGATGTTCAATCTAAATTAAATACACATCGTATAACAAAAGAAAAGATAACATCACAAATTGAGCTATTAATTCTAAAGTTAATTTCAGTCGACTCTACAATAATTAATATCGATAAACTACATACTCTTAACAAATCACTTGGCAGTAATCTTAAATCAAAATCAAATGAGTGTACAGGTTACACCGATTCATTAGTATTAATGTTAGATAAATTATCAAAAATTGAATCTGAATTTGAATCATACGACTTGATTGATTTAAAATCAAAGTATGTTAACTTTGAAAAATTTACTAAAATAAAAGATTATCTTCAAGAAGATTTGGATACAACAAATACTGAGATAATACATAAACAAAAACATTTAGATGGTATTGGTTCACTTTCATTTGATGATAATTGTGAACATTGTATTGCAAATAAAAACACACCATTTGCAAAACAAGCACAATCTTTAGAAACTGAAATAAAAGATTTATTAAAACACAAAAAAGAAAAACAACTTGAATTTGATGAAGCTTGTATAAATAAAGCAAAGTTTGATGTTTCTGATATATTATCTAAAGTTAACAATTTACAGATATCAATTGATGATTATGAGAATAAAATTGATAAGTTAGAGTTAGAATCAAAATCATGTAACTTAGAACTAACCGAGCTACAGACTCAAATTGATACAGTTAATGCTGATATTCAAAAATCAAATGAGCAAAAGGAATCGGTTGAGCATAACTCTAAAATACAATTAGAAATCGATAGTAGGAAAGAATCTCTAACCGAAATAGATAATCTTATTGATGAAACAAATGATGAGTTAATTGATGTTAGTGGTAATATTCGTATTGCAAAGAACACAATTGAAACTGTCAATGATTCAATTAATAAGTTAGATTATATGGAACGTAAGTATGAAGGGTATGAGTATTACCTTAAATGCGTTAAGAGGGATGGGATACCATATGAGTTAATATCAGATGTATTACCTAAGTTGGAGGTTGAAATTAATAATATATTACAACCAATCGTAGATTTTCAGATACTACTTAATACTGATGGGAAAAACATTAATTCATACATTGCATATGGTGATGAAGAATTTTGGCCATTAGAGTTAACAAGTGGTATGGAGAAGTTTATATCATCGGTAGCAATCCGAACGGCACTTATCAACGTTTCAAACTTACCAAGACCAAACTTCATTGCAATTGATGAAGGATTTGGTTCATTAGATAGTGATAACTTCAACTCTCTATATTTATTATTTGATTACCTAAAGAGTCAATTTGACTTTTTAGTAACAATATCTCACATTGATAAAACGAGAGATATGGTAGACCAAATTATAGATATATCCAAAGTTGATGGATTTTCATCTATTAGATATTTATAATAAAGAAAACAACGGAGCGTGAATGTCATTAACATTTAAAAAGTCTACACCTAAAAATTATAATAACTTAGATATACTAATTGAGGACACTACCCCGTTATCAAATAACTACTTTAGGGTATCCGATGTACCATCAATATTATGTAAGGGTAAGAACCTATTAAGAATATCAGCCCACCCATCCCATTTCCTACCAGATTCTCAAATAATAGTAGATATAAAAGATGCTAATGGTGAGCCGATATATTTTGAAATTCCTGAGTATTTAGAAGGAGATAAGAGTAGAATAATATCTATTTGGATTTATCACGATAAAGATGATTATAACACTGCTAATGGTGAAGCTGTAATATCATTATATGGAATTGCAAAGCGAGATGTAAGGCCGGGTCGTAATAATGCAATACCTGCTAAGTATGAAGGTAAGTATAATCTTAAATGGTCTACAACTGTAAATGTTGATAGAAATCGAAATAACATATCACCCGTAATATTTAACTCAACATTACTACCAACCACAACATTATCAGAAAGTATTGATGTTTATAAAAACTCACCTACGGATGGTACTGAGTTAGAATTCACACCCATAACTGGAAACGGTGCAAATTATTTATTTCGAGGTAAAACTCCAATAATTAAAACTACTGATGGTCAATTCCTTCCAGAAATGGTTGGTAATAATATATTTTTAGATACCTTTGTAGAACCAGCACTACCGATATCTAAATATGATAACCCATTAAATATAACATCATATACTTCATCAATTAAATCTATAATAGATACAAATACGGTTATCTTAGATACACCGTTCACAACTACGTTTACAGATAGAGATGAATTAATACATACATTTAATCAAATAGATTCAGCTAATTACTCTGTATCATATTTCCAAGAAGAATCAAGGACTAATACTGAAAATCAACGTTCATTTGCAAATGTTACATTTAGTGGATTAGAACCAATCACCGGTGTAGTTGATAAAATAAAAGTATTAATTAAATCAGATGGGCTGCCGGGTGAGTTCGAATTACTAAACGAAGTAACAGTACCATTTAGTTCATCGGTGGCAATTAAAGTACCAATCCCATCTGAACACTTAAACGACCCTAAAATATTAAAATTTCAATATCTAAACTCAATCGGTGAAATATCAAGAACTCAAACCAAATTAAGGCCATTTACATTCGAAGGTGGTAACTCATATATAGGAGGTGATAAAAACCTTATAAGTGGTTCTATGTTTATTTCCAATGCACTTGGTACTGGAATTCAAATGGGTGGATTATCATCTGGATTTATACGTTCGGTTGGATTCGATGGACAAACATCAGCATCATTAGGAAAAGGCCCGGGTGGATTTATAATCTATAGTGGTTCTGGTAATATGCTAATCGGAGAAGACGTACTACATGGTGTTGGTATGCAGATGATTGGTGATAATGACGATAGACACTTTATATTTACAACAGATGGTGGTGGGTTATTAGATGTTAAAACTGATAAATTCTTTATTGGTACAACTGCAAGTCAATTCATTAGTGGTTCTGATAGTAATATAGAAATCAGTTCATCGTTATTTCACTTAGACCCAAAAAACAATTCATTAGTAATTGGCGCCGGTACAGTAATAAACGCAGCATTATCTGCAAATGAAATATTTACACCAGCAACAATTGGTGGTGTACAATCGACACGATTAAACGCATCCGCATCAATTGATTCAGGTGGATTCGCTAGATTCGTATCAGCATCTATTGGGGGATTTGAAGTAAGTACAACACAAATCAATTCAGCAAATAATAATCTCATATTAAAATCAAATGGGCAAATTACAGCATCATCCGCAAATATAAATGGTGATATAGTAACTGACAATATAACTGCGACGGGTGGAACAATTGGTGGATTTGAATTAACTTCAACACAAATAAATTCAACAAACGATAATCTCATATTAAAATCAAATGGACAAATCACTGCTTCTTCTGCAAATATAAATGGTGATATAGTAACTGACAATATAACTGCGACGGGTGGAACAATTGGTGGGTTTAGTATAAACACCGCAACCATATCATCATCAAATAATAATCTTATATTAAAGGATAGTGGCCAGATAACAGGTTCAACTGTATTATTTAGTGGTGGAACAATTGGTGGGTTTAGTATAAACACCGCAACCATATCATCATCAAATAATAATCTTATATTAAAGGATAGTGGGCAAATTACAGGCTCAAATGTATTATTTAGTGGTGGAACAATCGCTGGATTTGAAGTAGCAAGTACTCAAATTAATTCAGTTAATGATAATCTAATCCTCAAATCAAGTGGACAGATTACAGCATCCAATGGATTCTTATTTGGTGATAAGGGGGATTCGCAATACGTTCAATATACTACTGCTGATGGGTTAGTAGTAAGAGGTGATTTATCAGTAGACCAAATATTTACACCAGCCACAATCGCAGGTTCTCCTGCTAATATAACCAATGCAAGTTCATCAATCACTTCAACTGGTTTCGCTAAATTTACATCGGCTAGTATTGGTGGTTGGGATATAACTACTGCATCTATTGAAGGTGGAAATCTTTTAATGAAGCCAGAAGGTATCTTACAAACAAAAGATTTCGCTAGTGGATTAAAAGGATGGAAGATTTCATCTGAAGGAAATGGAACTGCGGAATTTGAAAATGTTAGAATTAGAGGTACGATGAGAACCACTACATTCGAAAAAGAATCAGTTAATGCAGTTGGTGGTCAATTATGGATTGCTAACTCAACAACACTCACCGGGTCATTCACATCATCAGCAGCAACGATGTCTGTTAAGAATGTAAAAGGATTTGTAAGTGGTGAAATACTATTAGCTAAGAAAGTTGATAATACTGGATTTCAGACAGAATATATATTAGTTAACTCATCATCCATTGATGGTAACCAAAGTAATGAAGATGAAAATTATGGTAGGTTATATGTAACCAGAGGATATGGTAGTGGTTCAACTGGAGATTATGTAGGTGATGTAGCATCAATTTCACAATCATACGAAGATGGGCAAGTTGTAGTATCAACAGGTAAAATTGGAACTGGGTATATTAAATTAAACGCTAACCCATCTGACACTGCTACTCCATTTATGGATATCGTTGAACGGACTGGTTCTGGTTTATATGATGTAGCACTCGCTGCTAGATTAGGTGATTTGAGTGGATTAGCAAATTCCGATTATGTATTTGGTAGTTCAGCTCCAGGTTATGGATTAGCAACAAACAACGTATACCTACAAGGTGGTATTAAAGCAACATTTGGTACAATCGGTGGTTTTGGTATAAACGCAACAACCGTTAGTTCATCTAATGGATTATTAATCCTAAGTTCATCAGGACATATAACAGCCGAATCAGGTAAGATTGCATCATTCTTAATTACATCATCTAGATTTGATGCACTTAGAACAGTAGAAGAATTTGAACCTATTAACGGATTAACCGCTAGTTTAAGTTCTATTACTGGAGAAGTAATCGCCGTAATTCCATCGGAAGTTGATAGTAGAGCAACAATAAGTATAAACGGATTACCAACCTCAAGTATTGTTGGAATTTTAAGTAGAGAACGTGACGATGTACTTCATTTACGAACAGGTTCATATGCTTTAAACGGAACATATCAAATAAACTATAGTGGTTCAGATACATTCAATGGTGGAAACGCAACTTTTGTAAGTGAATCATTTACTAGAATATTCCCATCTGCATCATATGGTGCAATTACTGGTGGATATTACTCTCAGTTTGATAGCTATCAAGACCATCCGAATTATATGGCACATGCACAACCAAGCGATATTCTAAACAGTTATAGAGGATTATACGCATTTATCTTCAACGCAGGTGCAATCAACGCAGGAACAGATTTATATACTACATATAATTCTGATACTTCCTCAAATAACCCCTTTAATCCCACTAACTTTTCTACTCCTATAGATGATAGAGTTAATTTTAACTCTAATATAAATGAAGATTTAGAATTATATGTTAAACCTGATTTAGAATTATTACAGACATTTAAAACCGGCTCATTTATTTCAACGAGAGTATCGGCATCGGGTGACCTTGGAGCAAGTTCAGCTGGAGTCGATGGTACACAGGGTAATATTAATGATGAAACTAATCCTGGTCAATTCACTTTCATTTCAAACTTAACTAACCCTGAAGTAGGGACTTCTGCTGGGTACAGCGACGGGTTCGGCTCAATGATAAATACCACCCAACCACATATAGATTTTATAAATCAATTTTGGACTGGCTCTGATGGTGGCACCGACACCTTTATATGGGTAGCTAGTGCAACTCAAACAATTTCAGAAACTGGTGAAGTCACTCACACATTCTTCCTATCATCCTCAATGTCAGATAATGGTGTTGATTATAGCAGAGACTTTTTTGCCCCTAAAACATCAGGTGAAGCCCAAACACTTACTCCAGCCGAATATGATATTTTATCAGGCTCTATGTTTTGTTTTATGTCGGAATTAACATCCTCACTTGGGTTTGATAGAGAACAAACATATAAAGAGTTTACCACTGCAGGTGAAATATTTAATCTTTTACTTAGTGAGGGAATGGTCATCACAGCATCAATCGCTCCAGTCCTAACTATCATTAACGAACCGGTGCAGGAATTTCCATATATCTATGCCGATGGTAATAACACGACGCCAACTTTCAACATAAACTACCTAAAAGGTGCAGCATACCTTGCACCATTAGCACCAGGATACTTTCTTAATCCTGCCGCGGCGGCAATACTTAATACGTTTAGTAATAATACTGAGACCTCAAAACTGGGAAGCTCTAATTTTAACGGAGTTAGTTGGACTGAAATGTTAATTAATGATGTGGATTCTGGGCATGGCCCACAACAATATAGTTATGGTAATAACGCTGTTGAAGCTGGAATCGGCCCACTAACCGCAGATGCCTCAACTCCACTTGGAGGACTCCCGCTAAAATTTTATCACAATAGTGCAGTAAAGAAAAACACAGTATCATCAGAAGTAAAATTATATAATTCCATTTGGCCATTAGAGATTGCTGAAAGTGGTTCGTTCCAACCAACAAGTGGTAGTGATACCAATAATCTCTTTAGTGATTCCGTTATAAGCGCCGTAGGCCGGGCTGTAAATATAACATCTAGAATAGATGCGACTAGAGTTCTAACCGATTTAACCGCAGCTGAATATGCAGATTTAACAGGCTCAGGTGATGTTTATCAAAGAGGTAACCTACCAACTTATGGGGCAGAATCCCAATCGTTAGGTTATGCTGCTGAATACGAACAATTATTAACATTTAATGCGGGGCCTAGTTCAAGAGTATCAGTTGGTTCACTATCAGGCTCATTTGTAGAAAAAGTAACATTTAGTATTAGTGGTAGTGGTATTATATCATCATCAAATTTCATCTTAGATGATAATGGAGATATAACGGGTTCTAACGTAAACTTCTCAGGAGGTGTTATATCAGGTTCTGCATTAAATATAAACGCAAACAAATTTGAATTTTCAAACCCTAATGGTAAGATACTTGGTAACGAAACTGAATTTAGTATATCATCATCATTATTTGACCTAAGTAATAAGAATTTAACAGTTAAAGGTGATATAAGAGCTAGTAGTGGTTTTATGCAAGATACTTACTTAGGTGGTAAAATTGTAGAAACTGGTGTAATTAACAATAATGCAGTTGGTGTTAGATATCAATTACCATTTGTAGAAGCATGGTCAAAATCACCATCCGATGCAAAGTTTAGTCAAGGTGGTGGAGATGCATCAAATACACTAATTGGCTCGCATGGTAGTTGGATTATAGGAGGCCCAATTGCATTACAAAAACAATTTTTAGTAACAGGTTCATCACATGATGGAGTAGGTTATCCAGCTGAATTTAAAAGTTGGTATGATATAAGTGGTGTTGGTAATGATTACAAATATGTAAATTCTGAAAACGTATTAGATGTAGCAGCTGCATCAGCATCTCTATCAAATGGTTCAATAGGAACGCAGTTAATATTTAATGATATTACAGGAAGTAATGTATCCCAATCCATAAACAGTACCATCACATCCGAACTTATTAATATTTCACAATCGCTGAATTTAGGCGGTGGAGTTAAAAACTCACATTTACAATTTGGTGTTAGGGGAACAACACACCCATACCCAATGGGATTCACCGGATTTAATCCAACATATCAAGTAGATATAATATCAGGCTCAAAAACATTCTTTACAAAAACATATCAAGATGAAAACGCAACTCATAAAAATTGGGTAGTATTTGATATTCCACTTACGGATATATTATCAATACATGCAACGCCTACTGTATCATCATCTATAGAAGAAGTTTTCAAAGTAAAATTAAGTATGAGATATAGTGGTTCGTTAGGTAATGTGCCAGAAACCACACTTCACCCCAACGTTCCAGATTGGAATAAGCCATTGGGATTCGCACTTACCGAAATGAGATTGGTAGAGCCTGTTAGAATTGCATCAATCGATACACAAACAATTCACTTTAAAGATACATACCTTACATGGGATGGTAAAGAAACTACAGCACATAAAGGTAACTTTGCACCAATAGTAACATCATCAATTTTTAATTCAGCAACAGACCCATCCGGCGCTCCTACTGCTAGTTATACATTAGGTACACCTACACAGAGATGGAAGACTGCATATTTAAAAGATGCAGTATCAACACTTTCTGATAGAAGATTAAAATCAAATATTGAAATATCAGATTTAGGATTGAGTTTTATAGATTCACTTAAACCTGTAAAATACAATATGAATGATGATACAACACATTATGGGTTAATTGCACAGGAAGTATCACAATCACTCGCTGAATTTGATGTTCATAACTTCGGTGGATATGATACTGATGGTAACTACTTATCGCTGAGATATAGTGAATTTATATCACCTCTAATAAAGGCAGTGCAAGAACAAAGTAACATAATAAACAAACTACAAACCAGAATTGAAACTTTAGAAAGTGGTTCAGGTAATTAAAGGATATTTATTGATATGGGAAATTTAATGAAAAATTGGGTTAAGGAAGTCTTAACAGAAAATATAGATAAGAAAGTTGTAGTTTACTCTGGAAGATTCCAACCATTCCATAAAGGGCATTATGCTACTTATATGAATTTGGTAAAGCATTTTGGTAAAGATAATGTTTATATTGGTACATCTAATAAAACTGATAATATTAAATCACCATTTAAGTTTAATGAAAAGAAAACTATAATGATGAAGATGTTTGGTATCCCATCAAACAAAATTGTTCAAATTAAAAACCCATACGCCCCATCTGAAATCATTGGTAAGTTTCCAGAAGATACAACCGCACTTATAAGTGTTGTGGGTGAAAAGGATAGATACAGATTAAAAGGTAAATACTTCGAACCATACCATCCTGATAAAGTTCAACAAGGATATAAAGAAAGGGGATATGTTTATGTAGCACCAGCACAATCTAATGCAATTAGTGGTACTGATGTAAGAAAGTGGTTATCGGTTGGTTCTGAAGACCAACGTAAGGCTGGTTTCAAAAAAGCATATGGTAAGTTCGACCCAAAAATATTTAAATTAGTAAGTGGTAAATTGGCTAAGGTCGAATCCACAATGGAAAGTTTCTTATCTACATTTGATTTTAATGAACTTATAAAAGAAGCGGGTGTATATGGAGCAGATGCAGGGGAATCTGATACTGGGTATTTACCTGCAGGAGCTAAACGAAAATTAGGAACTTATGCTGGTAAGCCAGACCCTTGGTTTGATAGAGGTGGGTATGAACAACTTCACTTTCCAGAAGCAGATTCTATATATGGGGATGATTCAGATGAAGAGGCATTATCAGTAGTAAAGCGAGCTAAGCCAAATCAATCATTAGAAGAACCAATTGAAACTGATGATTTTGTAACTAAAGGTATTGGGAGTAAAGGTGAGGAACTCCACAAAATAGAAGAATCAAATTCAACTGCAACTGCAATAGGTGGAAATACACAAGGTGTTGATGATGGGCCAGGCGCATATTATGGTAACTCAAAATCATATAAAGCAGTTGGTGATGAAACCGCACGAAGATTAGGATGGCAGGTAGTTGATTATATATTAGATACCGATGAAGATTCTATATATGCTGATGATGCTAGAGGTATTGAAGATAAATACCCAGTATCATACTTCCCATCAGGAGTTGCTGGATTAGAGGCACAATCACAAAGATATACAGATTTAAAAGGAACTGATGCTTACAAAGCATGGGTAAAACATATTACAAAAGTAGCAACAATGGTTGGATATACTTTAGTAGATTTCTTAGATGCTAAAAAAGCTGTTGATAGTTCTAAAAACGAACCAAAGAAAGCATCAGACCCTAATAATACAACTGATGTGGAAACTGAAAAGTTTAAAGAACTAAAAGAATCTTTAATAACTGAAGGTGGGGCATATGGACATATGAATCATCCATTTGATATTGAAATGAATTTAACATTTGGTGATTTAAAACAAATCATTAGAGGTGCATTAAACGGTAAGTTAGAATTAGCTAGAGAAAAAACAGATGGACAAGCATTAGCAGTTAGTTGGAGAGATGATAAAGGTTTAATCGCAGCACGAAACAAAGGACACTTAAAGAACAAAGGTGAAAACGCATTAGATATAAGTGCAATGGCATCTAAATTTGGTGGACGTGGTGGATTAACCGATGCATACAATTACGCAATGAGGGATTTAAATGATGCAATAAAATCGCTATCATCAGCTCAACGAGATAAGATATTTAAACAAGGTTCATCATTTATGAACTTAGAGGTTATATGGCCTACATCAGTAAACGTAGTTCCTTACGGACAAGCTCTATTAGTATTCCACAACACAGGTGAGTTTAATGATGACGGTATTCAAATTGGAGCAAATACCGATGCAGCTAAGATATTAGCCGGGATGATTAAACAAATAAATAAAAACGTTACTGATAAGTACACAATACAAGGCCCACCAGTAACACAACTACCTAAAAATCAAGAACTATCCAAAATGCAATCTAGGTTTAATTCACAACTT
>Ga0208643_1000193_pt1 | contig 40885 bp, 69 predicted proteins | sample VirMetDEL_Nov_12_FD_184516 | JGI IMG/M metagenome (GOLD analysis project Ga0208643, IMG submission 184516) | Aqueous microbial communities from the Delaware River and Bay under freshwater to marine salinity gradient to study organic matter... | ecosystem: Environmental > Aquatic > Marine >...
CATTGCACCCTTGTCGTTCTTGATGTGAACATTTCTACCATCAATCTTTACGACCTTACCCTTGACACCAGAACCACCTTTAGTGGCGTGTCCGAGGTGAACGGTATCACCGACCTTTGCTTCTTCTACTGGAGTGCGACTTGCAGCCTGTCGTTTTCGTGATCGCGTCATGTGACCTTCGGCACCATCAGTATCACCTCTGCGGAGTTTACCATGAGCCTTGAGATCTGCTCGACGAGATCCACGCTCTAGAGCGGCACCGATGACTGGATCCTTTGCTCGACCCCTCTTGTCCTTCTCGGGCATCTTGAGTTCATCAACCTGCTCGACATCTTCTCTCTTGAGTTTTGGCTCTAGGTTGTTCTTGCGAGCATCAAGACGGGAGAGTGCTGCAACCACGCCCTTTGCTTTCTTGTTAGTCTTTGGGGAGTGTTTGCCAGTGTTGAGATCACTCTGGACTTGTCCTCTTCTCTTGTAAACATACTTACGAAGGGTGTCTGACGAGATTTCATCAACCTGTTCGACATCTTCGTATTGACGAGCGACGAGTTTCTTGGTTGCACGATCAATACCCTTTACTCTTTTCTTTACCTGTCGAGTGCCTGCTTCTCGTTCGGATGGGGTTTCACCCTCAAAACCTGTGTCTCTGCCGCTTCGTTCACTCTTTTTAGCCTTATCCTTATAACTCATGAGAGTGGACTTCTTGAGTTCATCAACCTGTTCGACTGACTCATACTTGCTGCGGATACCATCTTTACGTTCCTGTTCGATCTGCTTGGCACGGGCTGCTTGATCCTTCTTAACCTGAGCATAATACCTCTGCATAGAAGGGGTATCCTTTGCTGCTTTCATACCACCGTAGGCAGTCTTAAGAGGGTTCTGGTGTGCTGGTCCTTCTCCAAGATCCTCGCCCTCTTCGTGGTCGTGGTTCTCATGAACCTCTCCAAGATGGATGTGTAGGTCGTCCGTAGCGACTCCCTGCTCGATCCCATGCTCGAACATGACATCGTACCATTCGATGTCACCGAACTCGTCAGGAGTCGCGTGCTGCGAGTGAATGGGGTTGCCATGTCCGAACTCAGCGTGTTCAACGTGTGTGGCACAATAGTGAGTACCCTTTGGATACTTGCCATGTAGTTTGGTGATTCTCTTCTTCTTTGCCTCACTGAGATCGAGATCAATCAACTCTTCAGCAATCTCAGGTCCAACCTCTTCGGCAGATTCTTTGGTAGTCCAACTACCACCCATTGCCTTATACTTCTTAGATGCCCATGCGTTAGCGTAAGCAGAAGGATATACATCGAACTTAGCACGGGCCTGAGCCTTTGCTTTAGACCACTTGCCTGGATCAGTGGGAACATTCTTCTCGTTGAGAACATCTTCGTTCAACTGTTCCATGATCATATCGTTTAAAAATTCTTTTGCTGATTTCATATCTCGATCTTCCTTCTTAATTCTATTAGACACGTTGATTGGTTTATTACCTGTACCTGGCCTATCCTGTTGAGGATCTTGTGCTTTCTTACGCTTGACGGCATTTGCAATTGCATTCTTTCCACCCTGAGAACGGAGTTTAGCAGCCTTCTGCTTTGAGAGACACTTTGGTTTTCCCTCACCAGGCTTACTGTCTCCACATTCACCAACTCTTTCTCCTTTGGTGTTGTATCTATCCCAGCCAGGCTTTCCGCCAGCAGACTGAGAATGGAACCACTTTCCGAGTCCAGAGTTTCTATAAACCTCTTCTACGGACTCGCCAGGAGTATCTTTTTTATACTTCTTCAAGAGTTTCTTAGTTCCGAAGAATCCTGCTCCAGCAGGTTTATCTTTTTCACTCATTTATAATCTCCTGAATATATGTATAAAAATTTGGGTGGCCGAAGCCACCCAAATTCAACTCTGCGTGATCTTTAAGATACGCTCTGTCTGTAATTCTACCTGTGCGGTTCTCTGTGCGCCAGGCCAATATAAGTAATCTTTGTCCCCGTTCTTCTTCAGATTGATGAGAAGTGGAAGAACTAACTGCTCAATCTCGTTCATCTTTGCCTTGAGTAGTTCATCATACTGTGCTTTTACGGCACCAGCACCCTCGCAGGTACTATTCATCTCAACAATCAACTGTAGTTTATCTTGAATGGCTGCAATCTGCTCTGGTGTAACTTGCTCTTCTGAAGTAGCACCACCAATAAGATCCTTTAGTTCGTCTTCATTGACTGCCATAAAACCAAAGGACTGATTACTATCAAAACCATCCATGAAATCTGGATCTTTATCTGCCATCATTTAAACCTTTCTGAAATGTTTGTATTCTTTTTTTGATTATCAAGTTGTTTTACAACCTCATCTGAGATATTAATTGGTGGACCTTCTAAATTCCATTTTCCATTTTTTCTCTTGAACAGATTGTAGTCTTTTTTGTCAACCCAACGTCCTTCTATACCTAACATACTGATCACTTCAATTTGATCATCTTTAACATCCTTGACAACTACAGTTTCAAGTGTGTTGCGATCGAGTGCAAATTTTCCTGGCTTGAAGTCGAGTTCCATGTGTATTCCAATCCCACAATACCTTCAGGGGTTGTGTAATGTATGCCTTTAAATAATGCCTGACACCAAGGTAAACAAAGACAACAAGGTTTGGCGATTCTCATCTCGCCAAACCTGTTGAACCTAAAGTTATATAGGTGAAGATTTTTACGCTGGTCCGTTTTTAGGAGTGCATTCAGTTCACTGTGCATTTCCGAATAACGATATCCAATAGCCTTAGCAATCGGATGCGTCTTATACTGATTAGTGCCGATCGAAAGAATCTCACCCTTTGAAACGATGATCGAAACATGCTTCTTCTTTCGATCCAAGTTCATACAAAGAGGTTTTGCAATATCAATCAGTTTCTCTAGACACATAACTGTAGGGCCGTTTCGGTACAAGAGTAGTAACCCACTGCTGCACGACTTGACTTGCCATTTGCTCTGCGGTGATATCATAATCTACCGCGAACTCCACCAATGCGTTCAACTTCTCATTTGAAAGTGGAACATTGACTGTAAGGTAATGATCAGGCATCAATTGCCACCTCTCGTACCTTGAGTTGCTTCTTCTTATCTGCTTCTTCCTTCACCAGAAGAATCGCCTCGATGTGAACTTGATCGCGGACACTTTCATGTTGTCGTCTTTGCCAAGCATTCAGTGCCGAAGACTCCCACTTATATTGATTAGGTCGTGCATCATTTACATCATTACCTTCTGCACGCTTGACTGCACGGGCCGTTGCCCACGCCATGTTACTCAATACATTGGAATACTTTTCCATATCACCACCAGAAAGAGTAAGGACTGCTGCTTCCAGAACTGCACAATCAAACTTCCAGCCCTCACATGGGTCCGCCTGTGGAGCCTGTGTTCCTGCAACGCTAAGACCCACAGCAAATCCAAGAAACGTACCAACACTAAATCGATTCATACCGAATCCTTTCTAAAAATGAACTCCCGCGGCTGGACTCGAACCAGCGACTTGGTGGTTAACAGCCACCCACTCTACCAACTGAGTTACACGGGAAACACTGCCCTCCGAAGGAACACGGGCGGCAGGACTCGAACCTGCGACCTGCGGATTAGAAGTCCGCTGCTCTATCCAACTGAGCCACGCCCGCTCTACTCATCGCATCTTCTTACCGTTACCACGGCGAGAAGTTCTAGCAGGCGCGTTACCCTTCTTCCTCTTAGGTCGTCGAGGGCGTCCCACGTTCATACCACGGAATTCATCCTTTGCACGAAGACTCTTAGCCATTATTAATCCTTATCAGTTAGAGAGTTTAAGACCAGCAGCATCCACGATACCGTCACCAGCAGGACCATTCTGCGGAACAACAAGTCCCGAACCAAACTGGCTGTTGTAATGGTTGAACAGTTCTTCGTGAAGACCAAGAACAAACAAAACAAAATCTTCTGGAACATCAATACCACTAGTAGCAACATCAGTATAAGGCATATAGGGCATGAGTCCTACAGATCCCTCACCAGTAGGAACGAGAATCACAGGCTTATCGATGTGAGTCGTTCCATTTTCATTGATGGTACACTTTCCAATCAGTTCCTCACCACTCTTAAGTCGAACAAGTTTCACTTCACTCATTTTTTAGAATCCTTTTTGTTTGAGTTTTTTGGTTGTTTCTTTTTACCGAAAATCGCTTCATAGTTTTCGGCGTATTTCTTGCGGTCTACGGGTCTATACTTGGAACCCTTACCCGCTGCATGTTTATCACCCATAATTTTCACTCCAATATTATACAGGGTACAGTGAATAAGTCAAGTCATATACATAGTATATATTAGGGTATTCTCAGGAGCATAAAATGAACTATCGAGGAATAAAAGACGTACAGTCAGGAGCAAGTGCAGGTTTCAAGGCCTTCTACAACGGTGAAAATGCGTCTAAGACTGTATCCTTCACTAGTAGAGCAGGTGAAGTTGTGACCAGTCTTAAACTAGAGCCTGGCGTTATTCTCCCAGTCGAATCAAGAGAAGTATCATCTGCGGACGCAGGAGTCTTTGGACTATATTGAATTTGTGTGACCCCCCGTCGCACGAAAGCCCGCCGATGACTTCACACATCGGCGGGCTTTCACTTGTTCAAATGGGACTCAGGGTTATTGTATACCTGAAAAGAATAGGGCGATCGTACAATGTCTGTAGTAACCTATTCCCACCACTCCATACATCCCGCTAAGGATCATCTCATACAAGCATTTCTGCATCATACGGACAGGTCGCTAAACCATTTGGAGTTTGCACTATCCCCGTTCGCGGAGGATTATTATGCGAGTCCCGTGCAAGGGGTAATTAATCCCTTACAAATTAGTTTTCGTTTCGCTTGCCCCACGGACATGCTGGTCCGAGGAGGAGAAGAGTCGGCACCCAGAGTCCAATGAAGATCCCACGGGTTGCGTCAGTCTGGTAAACGTGGATCGAATAAAAGATCGAAACGATTGCCAGAACATAAAAGATTTGATTCAGAATTCCAAAGAGTTTACTCATTACTATTTTTCCTTGTTCCATTGAACGTTAAGAGTTTTATCATACACCATTAGGTAACGGTGCTTCCTACTTCTGTCTCGCCACTCACCTTCGAGTCCACTCATCTTTCCTCTAGAGTGCTTAACGAAACTACCATCTTCTTGCTTGATCCAGAAATCCTTCTTGGGATCAGAGAGTCCATAGTAACCAAAGTTAGACGCCCTGTAAATAGTTCCTTCGTGGAAATCTGAATCAGCATAACTTAATACTGCTCGCACTTCACAACTTTGCCGCAACTTCCGCAGACATTTTGCCACGAACCATGACGCCAGATTCCTTTCAGAACTCTGTGGTGTCGGGTGCAAACACAACCGCGAGAGTTCAAAGAGTCCTTGCTGCTCCGTTCGCTTGAGTCCGAACGCCGACTGAGCGAGTTCTGGGACTGGAAGACCAGTGAAGATACAGACTCCAAGAGGGCCTTCAGCGGAGATGGGTTCATCACGAAACAATCCATAGTTGTAACCACTTTTGAATCCCTTGGAATGATCCTTCAGGTAGTGGTACTTGAGAAGTAGTTGTGCGGCTTCTTTCTTACCGATGGGTGAGATTGTGAAGTCACTTTTCATAAAGCGGGTGGAGAGAATCGAACTCTCATGATCAGGTTGGAAACCTGACGTAATGCCTTTATACGACACCCGCTATGGGGTCGGGTGGGGAGCATTCCCCACCCGACGTTTTGGGTCTGATCAACTAAGATCAGAGAGCGTAGCGGTTGCCCTCGGCGTCGTAGCCGTAGGTGCGGTCGCCAGGATGCACATCATCCATGAAGTAGCGGGTCATACCAGTCGAGGTGGTCTCGCTGGTGATCTCCCAGTTACCGAAGGCCTCGACCTGCGAACGAATGTCGCTGATGGTGGCTCGGAGGTTACCGACACCGAATCGTGCCTTCGCCTCGTTGGGAGTGAGTCCCTTGCCGCTGGCAAGGTAGTTCATGACACGACGCTTCTTGGTGAGAGTGTTGCTAGACATTACGCTGATTCCTATTGACTGGACAAAGAAGAAGTAAGTGTTGTGCGTACCAGTCCTTCGCACTCGACTTTGTATATTGTATCCGAATCTGGTTGGTTGTCAACCCTTTGATTCGGTTTTTCTCAAAAAGTTGCGGGTGGCGAGTCCGCGTAACGCCAGGGTTTGACCTAAGATCCCTAAACTTGGATGCCTGTTGCTTGTTCCGAGAAGGTCGAACGATCTCGGGCTGAACTTATGTCAGCGGGACTCATTAATATTCATAATAAAATTAGGCAACATATTAGTCATCGGTCGTTAATGGATCTTAGTCATTGAGTTCGTCTCCACTTGTGAGATAGTATTATAACATACATCGACTCTTTGTCAACCCACCTGAAGAGAATCTTCCCAATTTTCTGAGAGATACCAGTTAGGCACTTCGCTGTGCTTCCAAGAGGCAATTGCCTTTTTCTCTTTCAGGTAATACTGCCTATAGGCAGAAACTGCATTCTTAGGCACCTTGCAGTAGTCAGGCATAGCCTGTGCAAATGGTGTCATCGTGAAGCAGTCTAGGATCCCGTGTGGTGCGTTCTGTTGACACCAGTCGAGGATGTCCTCGGATGCATGTCGGCGTCGGTAGCGACGGGTGTACTCGTTGCAGAGAGCGATCCCGTGATCAACCAACCACCAGTAGTTCGCTACGTTCTCACGCGCCCAGATAGTGCATGGGTGGTTCACCATCGTGGAGCGATACAGTAAGAACTCATGGGTAGGATGAACCCATGTCTTGATTCTTCTGCCATTCTTAGACAGCCTAATCGTTTCGTGTCCATCCAATACTCGATGAACAGTCGAAAGCATTTGGGCAGTTTCAAGAGGCATTTTTACCACATGCTTGTCACACATTTGTTGTGCCGCAAGCCATGGATTCTCAGACAATACAAAGATGTTCATTTCTATTCCGTAAGAAAATAGGCGAGATCGTTTTCACTCATGGTTTCACGAAGTCCATCGAAGTCAACCTTGTAAAAAGTCTTTCCTTCTACTTCCTGAACCTCTACGATTTTACCAACTCGTTTACTGTTGGCATGAATCACTTGTTCATTTAGATTATAGTTACTCATCGTTTTTTACCTTTACGTTTTGCTTTCATGTGTTCAAAGTCATGATACTTATCGCGGTCCATTGGTAGGAGTCCTGCAAGGGTTTTCATTATAGTAGCAAGTTCACGATAGTCAATCATATCGAGTAGATATTTTTCATATCCGATTACCGCTGCCTCACTGGCCTCAACAACACTCTGGACCCACTGCTTCTGTTCGGGGTTCTGATCGGCTTTGTAGTTCATCGCTACTCTCCTCTGCGGTTTCAAACAGACACGGCGTTTCCGCGTCCGTCCTCTTTATGTATTCCGCAGCCTCCCTGAAAATCTCAGAGAGTTCTTCGAGGGTATCGGCGTCGAACCCGTCAACCATACTATCCACATTAAAGTTGAACAGACAAGCACGCCAATGATTGTGATTCTTTACGAGTTCGATTCGAGGAGTTCCACAACCAACGTAATCCCAAGGCAATCTAAAGGTAGGTGTAAACATATCAGTTATTCCTTTCATCAATACGTCGGACAAGTTCATCGTAGTCTGCGGCACGATCTCGTTCAATACGACCGATCTCATCGTCACGTTCCCACTGATTTTCTCTGTCGCGGGCCGAGACGCACATGAGAGCAATGGCAATTCCTGCAAAGACGTAGAAGAGATTCATTTGATCAGTCTGCTGCCCGTAAAAGGCAAGACCACCAAAGATCACGGCAAGATTATTTGTATTTGTAAGTTTCCACATTAGATTAATCTCCTAGTTTTTCGATGTTAGGGGTAAAGTCAATAACAGTAGTAAGATCGAATGAACGCCAACCGTTCTTTTCGATATCCCAAACCACCAGACGATTCCCTTCATTGAGATCCTCTGGTGCCATTTTTTCTCGAACAAGAACTTCAGGCGCCCATGTGCAATACATGACACGCATAAGATCGTTCGACTTCTTCTTAAAGATCACTCGACATATTCCTTGTTCGAGTTCTGTAATCAAATCCGCTGGAGTATAAGTTGGCATCAGTTGTCCTTGTTCTTCTTCAGCATCTTCTCACGAATACGCTGATTCTCTTTTCGTGTGATTTCCATTTGTTCATCCCTTGGGATTTGCCTCTTGGTAAAAGACTTTGCGGTTTCCCTTGGTACGCGATTCGGTCGCTGGTTCATCGTGAATTCCTTTCATGATCCTCTCGCGGGATCTCGTAGTAACGTTTCAGGCCCCAGTGTCTTGCTAGCGCCCGTTCCCAACATGCCCCTTTACTGAATTGAAACCCTGACATCAGATAGATGGCATCACATGAACGAAGGGCTTCCACATCTCTGCTTGCAGCCTCTTCGTAGTCATACTCTCCCACCTGATCTGGTTCTATGCCAGCGTCACGATCCATCGCGGCTGGATTCACAACATCCCAACCATCTGCACGCAACTGCTTTTCCTTTGCGTCGAATGCTTCCCAGTTTAGATTAGGAAGTCCGCTCATTGGTCCAGCAACATAAATTTTTAGTTTCTTACTCATTACAAATTCCAAGTGAGTCGGGGGAGACTCGAACTCCCGAAAATAACGTTATAAGCGTTACTGCTGATGCCATCCGCTTCCGACCCGTTTCATATATTATAGACTCTTCTCCACGAATGTCAAGCGAGTCTTCTTGTTATTTACATGACCCTCTTCATTCTTGGTGAAGTAGTTCGACTTCTGGCGATCATCATCATGTCCAAGACGATAGTTCAACCCAGTAATATTCTCACCCATCTTTGCTCGATTACCAACATGAATGGCAATAGAAGAAATCAGATGCGAAGCAATAGTCATTGCTTCCTCTTCATCAGTGCCTAGTGGGATATCAATATGCAGTCTATATTCACTCATCAACAATTTCCTTTCCAATGGAAGATACACGATACGCGATTTGAATAAATTCTTCTGGTGTCACTCGGGCCATATGATTCTTACCTTTAGCAAAGGGAACACTGGCGCCATCTGAGTCTTGAACTGTAACCTGAACATTAGGTATGGAGAACAGATCAAGAAAATCATTGTGGTATGTTTCGGCTTCAACGTTATCACAGTCCTGATCGATACCCCAAGAGGCAGTGATACTATATGCGTTATCAAAAGTTAAAACAATTGATGTACGACCACTCTGTAGTTCAACGTTGAATTCACTACTCATCGTCATTCTTCCTTACGATTGTAACGTATACAAGAAGAATTGATACGGCTAGTAGCAGTAGATCATATGATTCTTGTTCCAACTTAGAGAACCTCATTAGTGTTTTTAGTATTAATCATTGAAACCGCTACAAGGGTAATTATAACGCCAAAAGAAAATCTGTCAAGTAAAACTTAGATTTTTATGGTATTCTGAGTGTAAGGGGAGGATGATTTAATCATTTGAATTATCAAAGAAGATATCTTCATTATTTTCGTTTACTTTATGTTCAATGATTTTAAATGAGGGGATCTGTTTCTTTGGATTTTCTTGTGATAACTGTGTGAGGTATCTTTGAATATTCATACCTGCTTGCATTTCACTACCAAAGTCACCAAAGATACGCTCTGTATAGATCGCTGCCTCTAGAGCAGGGTTGCCCGCTTGTTGGGAGGTGTCTGTAAGACTACCATAACAAACCCAAACACGATATACTGATTTTACAGCCATTCATTTTCTCCTATTCTATTTAGACGATGGAGATTATGCCTTCGCAAGAATAAGCCAAATCATTCAATTGGTTTAGATCAATATTGTCTTCATCGTTCCAGAAGAGTTCAATCGAGTGCGTGTCACCACGATGAATGCCTCCTGCTTCGATGATGGGATCACTGCTACGAAGGATGTCAACGAAAGACATCTTCAGTTCATAGAGACCTTGTTCAAACTTGTTTCGTTCGTCTCGTCTATTGAAAGTAAAACCTGCTTGCATTCTATGCTCCTGTATCTACCAAAAAGTTTTCAAGTCCCGTGTCTGCTTTTGTTCTGTATAGTAAGATTTCTCTTGCTTTCTTTGCAGAGAAGCCATCTTCTGTTTTCTTTCGTCTGCCTACTGTGTAGGTAATATCAAAGTGTGTATAATCCATTGTATGATTTTGTTCGGCGAACCATTCTTCATCATCTCTGTTAGACAACATTACAGACTGTTTACTGTCACAGAATGATATAAGATCAATCAACATTTCATCTGTAAACCCATGACCATAATCAGCGAACGATTCTCTGTATGGCGGATCAAAGAAGAAAAAGGTGTCTTCGGAGATATCTTCTACGGCGTCTTTCCAGTCTCCGCTGTATATGTCTGTCTTCTTTAGTGCATCATTCCACCACGCTAGAACATCTCTATCATATACTTTATCTTTTTGATTCAGTAGACCAGATGGAGTTCCATACCGACCGTTGGTGTTTTTGTTTAGTTGATATACACCATTAAAGCCAGTCTTCATAAGAAAATACAGGGTAGCAGCCTCTTCTGCATTGGAGTATTTTTCATAGTCCCATGCATGTTCTGATCGAATCTCATAGTAGAGTTTCTTTCGATCTTCTTTTTCGAGTGGTAGATACTGTGACTCTAGTTTGTTCAAGCGTGCTGTGAACGGTTCTAGTTCGTTCTTGATACACTCGTAGATTCTAACGATGTCTGGATTGATATCGTTGATTCTTGCATAGTCGGGCTTGTATCTATTCATAACATGAATGAACATAGCACCGCCGCCAAAAAACGGTTCGCAGTAACTACTTACGTCGAGAGGCATATGGGGTGCGTAATGCTTCAGCATCTTGTTCTTTCCACCCGCCCACATGAATAATGGTTTCGACATGAATATGTCCTTTACAATAACGAATGGCCAGGAGGGATCTTTCGATCCCCCCTGGCATATATCACCTTCGGTTAACGCGGAAGGCGGTTTCAATCTCTCGGTAGAGAGAATCCTGTGACCGAAGCCACTTGTTTTGGTGAGAATTGATATCGACGATGCTCGTCTTACCATTCTCGTCCGTGGCTTCGGTAATATACCAGAGGGTATTACCATGCTCCATCAGGTAGGTCACCTGAGTGTAGTGGTGCCGAACCACGGTCTTTTCAAAAACGCTAGACATGATATGTCTCCTATGCGTTTTGATCGATTAGGAGAGAAACGTTCTCTCCATGTCTCATCCCACCCAGCAAATCTCGGAGGGATTGTTGTTCCACTTCTTTCGATCCTGCTTAGGAGACTTATCTCGTCCCCAAGTCTTGGCTCGATTAGAAGGACGCGCCTTGTCGCCACGCCATTCCTTCTTTTCCTTTTTCATACGCTTTCGACGTTCCATAGAATCCTCGAATCTTCGGGGTCTTGACGAAGGGTCATGATGGCATGATAGTCATCACTACCAAGGTTCTCATCGACCCACTTGTCTTCGTCTTCTTCGGTCAAACCTTCAGGCATGGAAAGAAGAGTCCATTCACCACCAAATTTGGTGATATCTTTGAAGTAGATATCTCGCCAAACCTTAGGCTGTTGCCTAGTTGCTTCGACTAGATTCTCTACGGCACTGAACGTCGTTTCGTTCGGGGTCCACGACCAATAGCGATAGCCGTACTCTTCTTCTACTAGAATTTTAATCTCTGTTGAAATCATCATGTTTCCGTCTGGTGTGTATATCGTTGCTGTGAACATGTATGTATTATACCCTAAATCTCTCATGCGTCAAGAGCATACTCCGACATATATTCATAACCAGACTTATCCTTGAGATACTCTGTCATGTTGTCTTCCATTTGCTTTGCCATTGCTGGTGAGTTCTTGGCAGTCTCTACATCCTTGAGAAAATAACCCTCTTGCATGAGTTCTTCCCAACGCTGTCTGGCATGAGACTGCACAACGTCAACAACACTCTCGGTATGGCCCATCATGAACCGAACCTTCTCGCCGTTCAGCATATAGATAATGATTCTATAATGCTGTCCGTCCTTACCACAAAGAAGGTAAGTAATGCGAGTATCCCACGAAGGGAGAAATGGAGTATACTCCATTTCAAATGGAGTTGCTTCGTATCCTGCTTCTTCGTTCATTCATCAATCCTCTTCGGTGCAGTAGTTCAGAACGGTTATCATGATATCAGAAATCTCTTCTTCTGTAAAACCATTCACAGAAAAATATGCTGAGTTTTTGTTCTTGTTGAACTGGTCGAATCCCTCTAGATGGGCAACATCCAGAGTCTTCCGAAGGACGCAACCCTCGGCCGCTCCCTCACCAATACAAAACGTGACATAACAAACATTAGGATTGATCAGGCGGGCAATGTAGTTGTTCTTGAACCAACGTTCGATAGCGTTACCGCCTCGTCCTTGCTTCTTTGCTTCAAAAACAGCAACAAGTTTTCCGTTACGAAACCACAATCCGCCGTCTGGTTCACAAGCACCAAGGCCGCCAGGGATTTGGTCTTTTCTGAGTTTCCGTTGCATGGTTAGCGTTGACGAATAAGATTCCGCCAACGTATTTTTGATTTGCTTGCACTGATTGTCAAGATTCCTGGCGTAACTGTCCATAGCAACAGTACCCGCCTGTATTCCGCCTTTGAATTTACTATCTCGCTGTGTCATCAATCAATCCTCAAAAGGGCATATCGGAGCGGAGCAGAAGATCTTCGTCTTCTCGGCGCCCCTCCTCGCGGAGACGGCGGGCGGATTCTACGGCTTGACCATAGGTCTCAGACCACTGGTTCTCAACACTGAAGTGTTCCCGCTCCATGGCGCAGTTGCTCATGAAGATCTCTTTCGCCGCTTCCAACGAGATCGGGGATTCGACGGGGGCACCGATCACTCGGACGGCGAGCATGAACTGAATGTCCACTCCGCCCAAGATGTCGATGCACCCGTTCGTGGTGATCAGGAGATCCATCACGCCAGTGACGGGAATTCGGTGTAGTACGGTTTCGGTCATGGTGTTCACCATCCTTCGTTGGAGTCGTGGCGGGACACAGCGTCCCAAGTCGGTTCGATCGGATCATATCCGCCATCGTAGTCGTCGTCGTTCGATTCGGTGGAATCGTACTTCTGTTCACGCGCCACGCAGTCGTCGAGATAGTCGCCGAGTTGCGCCTTGGTGAAGATTCCGTACTCCGCCCAGTGATCGAGATCATCGGTCAGGAGGAAACCGCCGCTACCCATCTTGTTGATCTCCTTGATATAGTGACGAAGGTCGAGGGCTTCAGCATCGGTCTGCTTGTTGGTTCGGTCGTTCATGATCAGTTATCCTTGTCAGGTAGTGAAGTTATCGACGACACGCGGCGCATCGTAGAGGGTAGTAGTGCCGATCGGTTCACAAGAATCGATCTTGACTTCACGATCGTATTCACCGATCTGGAGGCTGTCTCGCACCAGTTCAGTGGCAGAGAATGCGCCATCAGCGGCGACGATGAAGAGGCATCCGTATTCGCAACCACGATAGTCGGCACGGATCGAGAAGAGGGTAAGCGTATCGTTCATGATCAGTTGTCCTCCGTGAAGATACCGCGACCGGTACAGAAATCTTCCCAGTTTTCGTGGGTGATCTTGGAATCGGGGGTGAGACACATCGCTGCTGCGACATCCTCGCTGATGATCTCTTCCCACGCATCCGCAGTGTTGACGAGGACGAAAATCCGCTTCCCGTCGTTGTCACAGACGAGGACTTCGAGATGATCGGTGATCGGGTAGTTGTTGACGATGTTGTCCATGTTTGGTTTCCGTTAGGACCAGTGAGTCGTCCCCCGCTGGGACATCCCTATTATACCATACTCAGGCAGGAAGTCAACCCATCGAGGGAATATTCCCAAAATTGGGGATAAATTGTGGATAACTTTTAGTGCCTATTTGACGAAAAACGGTGGTTTTTGGCTTGACTGGCATTATCGGACATTATGCTCCGTCCATCCACCAAGTCGGATCCCAATTGTGTTCTACCATGAGTCTGTAGAATTTTCGATCGGCTTTTCTTAGTGCCTTCTGGAATGGCGGATCCGTGAGATACTTTATCACCTTCTTACCATACCACACTTTCATATATTCAGTTCGTTCAGTCAAATCAGTTTGCTGATCATATGGTTTTAGAAAACTATTGCACGCTCGACATAGATAGCCGCGGCATGATCCAAGTGTACCATCAAACAAAAGATGATCATGATCCAATTCAAAATCTCGATAGTTCTTTCCTTGCCCTCTACCTTCGGCGCCATCCTTATACTTTTCTTCTGCTCCACACAATGCACAAACATTGGATTGCAATTCAAGAACCGCATCTTCTAGATCCATGAAAGTTCTGAATTTGAAATCACCAACGGTAAAGTTATACTTGCTCTTCTTACCGCGATAATGTTCATATCCATGAGTCTTGTGACCACCGAAAACCTCTATCAGTTCTCGGTGTTTACTTGAATTACAATGCGTTGATCTGCCTGGTCTAGTCATTTTTGACCATTCATAAATTCTTCTGCTGTCATCGAATGTTTCGCCTGATTACAGGCTACACAAGAAGGAACCAAATTCTCTTTGAGAGAAGTACCGTTCCTACAAAGGGGTGTCATGTGTTCTATATGACGATCATGTTTTTCGATCATTTCACAAGAACAATAGTAGCACCGCCAGGGATCTATGTCAATAGAAATCCAATACTCCTCTAGTTCATTTGTAGATTTCCAGTCGATCGGCGCGCCACGTTTCCTTGCTCGTTTGGCATGATCGTTAGCCTTCACCTTGTCTGGATTTTTCTCTTCCCATGCTTTACGGGTCCGTATGTTTCGATCATGATTGCATACATTCCATGCTTTTCTGGATTTACGGATATGCTCTTTGACTTCTGGTCTACTCTTATACTTCTTCTGACGAGCAGACACACATACCTTACACTGATGAACATGACCATCGGCCATTTTCTTGTCTTTCGGGAAATCCTCTAAAGACTTGGTTTTACCGCATATTTTACACGTTTTTTCCATCTCGTTTTTCTACCCTGATCGGTTGACCCCATGCATTCTCTGCCCACTCATACTTTTTTCTCTTCTCCGGTCGCTTTTTTTTCTCCACGGCCAGCAATTTTTTCAGCAGCATAATACTTTCCTCATGCCGCCGAATCTGCTCAATGATCAGTTCTTCCATCAATCACCAATCCTGTATTCATCGAGATCGCCCTCTTCCAACTCATCACACTCATCATAGAGGTTCGAGAGTTTCGTCTCCTGATCCCAGTAACAATTCATGTAGTTCTCGCGTGCCTTTTCAATCGCTTCTTCTTTGGTCATTTCGTTTTCCATGTTCATGAGTTCTTTCGTGTTACTGAATGTCTGTCGAAGTGTTCGATCAACAGACGAATTGTATCAGACATTGCCGCATCTCCAGTATTCATCGGCCAGTTCGTATTGCAGTTGATTCGCTTCTCGTTCGCCTTCGCCCTTCCAGTGTCCGCGTTCCCACTGCCACAAGTGTACGCATTCGTGGAAGATCGTAGCGAGCATATCGCGTACCGACTGATCGACTGCGATGTCAATCACATAATCCACATCGTCACTATGCTCCCATTCGTAGCACTGACCGTAACACTCGATATCCTTGTACTGCCGTGCGTTCGTGGTGATCATGATGTCCTCATGTTCATCATCGAAGTCGTTGAGTTGCATGTTGTATCGATTCAGGAACCATCGAATGGCATTGACGATCATGATGCCCTCATCCTTTGTACAACCCGACTGGGGATACCCGATAATGTAGTTCTTTTTCACGTTCTTCATTGGTCTTCCGTAATATCGATGATTACAGGGATTTCGTAGTTGAATTCATCAGACGACTTGTAGAAGTTATACAAGACATCTCCGATACTGGCGCCATCGCCATTCCATTCAAAGAGTTCAGATGGATCCGAATCCATTTCGTATTTGATCTTGTAGTTTTTCATCAGTCTTGTTCCTTGATAACCACGAATAACAACCCTGCACATGCAACCAAACACAGAATGCATGTAACCAAAACCAGTGTTTCTTCCCCGCTCATCGTCGATACCCCCGTGATGCCATTCGCTTCATTCGCTTCTGCTCCATGCGGCGATCGATCTGGTCGTCGATCTGGTTGAACATATTGTAACAGACGAACATGATGAGTGCAAGGGTGCCAACGATAATATATGGAGCGATTTCTGTCATTGCCTGTTCCTTTGCGGCGTCGATTGCGTAGTTACTAATGATGTTGTTGAAGTGTGCCATGTGGCTTTTCCGAAAAAAGGTATTTGGGGTCAAAAATATCCCCGGAGAATTTTTGGGATTTGGAGTCCCGTGAAAGTTTCTGAGAATCCCTCCGAGAAGAAAATAGGGACCGATCTGCTAGCGATCTGGAACCGTAGGGAACCTAGATCGCGTGGCACTGTTTATATGGTATCAGGCAGTCTTCACCTGCGGCACCTCGACGGCATCACCCACCACTTCCTCGCAACACTCGGCGACGACATCCTTCCAATCACCGCCGGCGGCGTAGACCTCCTGAGCAGTCTTCGGCGCATTCTGTGAGTTACGATACGCTGCGAGTTCTGGCACGCTATAGATGCCACGCTTGACGACGCGAGTCTTATCCTTCACGATCCATGCAGGCGCCCATGCGATACCATGATCGTTGGCGATGTCCTTGAGATCCTTGCGGGAGAACTCCGTGGTAGTCATGCTACCAATGGATTCAGCAATGCAGTGAATGAATGCCTGCTGCTTCGGCTTGAGGTTGGTATAGAGGGAGGGATCGATGTCGCTCATGAGAGTAATGTTGTTGTTCTGTTCGTTCATGTGATTCTTGTCCTTTTTCAGTGTGATTCGAGGGCGTCAGTGATTTCCGCAGCCCAGTGACTATAATCGGTAATGATTTGTTCTTCTTCTTCGGTGAGGTACGTTTCCCCTACGAGGCCCATCATAAGAATGGTTTCTCCAATACGCCATATCTGTATGGCGGCTTCGATGACACGATCGCTCAATGCTTGTACTTCGGGGTCTTGTGGGTCGATGGTTTCCATCATCTGGACCATGACGTTCAGTTGATCTGAGATGTCAGCAGTGTTATCTACCTTCACAGTGCGTAGTCCTCTTCGTAAGTGTTGATCGGGTCAGGTTCGATACCTGTGCAGTGGTAGCAGTCGCAGGTAGTGGTGATGACCATGCCGCTCGGGGGCAATCCATCGTAGTTGTCTTCAATCGAGGGATCGAGGTCAGGGTTGGATGAGAGATCGATATACGGCTGTCGCATGTGAATGCTCCTAGAGGAATGAAATGGTCCCGCTCGGACTCGAACCGAGGACTGTCGGCTTAAAAGGCCGCTACTCTACCAACTGAGTTACAGGACCGGGGGATCAGAAGGGCGACGTTTCCGCAGCGGTGGGATTGAACTGGTTCCAGAAGTCGGGATCCAGATTGACGGCTTCAGCAGTGACGTGCCACTTTCGGCGCTGCTCGTCCCAGCGGGCGCCACGGTTCTTCACTTCGTCCTTCTGGCTGAAGGATGTGTCAAGGTACATAACCGTCGAGGGATCGAGGGTCGAGGCATCGACGCTGGTATCGATGGTATCATCGAGTTTCGCGTAGAAATCGCGGAAGGCGGTCTTCGTATCGTCGTCGAAGCGGTTCAGTGCCATGTCGATGGCAGTCTCACGCGACTGGAAGATGGCGAACGCCTTGACCACGTTTTCGAGTCGTCGGGTGGTGATGATCTCATCAATGGCACCTTCGCGGAATGCTCGGCGGATCATGTCTGCCCATTCCGTGAGACGACCCGCGAAATCCTTGTCTTCGCATCCGAGACTCTTCATCTTCTTGAGGAGAATCCGCTTCTCGGTACTCTTCGGAGCGTACTCCTGCTCCAGAGTCCAGTCGAATCGGTCGAGCATGGCTTCGTTCATAATGTTGGTTCCTGCGAACCGACCATCATCGGAGCCCTTGCCCTTCGTGTTCGCAGTGGCGAAGATCGTGAAACCAGCAGCGGGCTGGACCCACTCGTTGATCTTCTTCAGGTAGATACCCTTCCCTTCGAGAACCGACTGGAGGCACATCATCAGATGCGTACCGAGGTCGATCTCATCGAGGAGGAGAACCGCGCCACGTCGCATAGCGTTGACCACGGGACCATCCTGCCAGACGGTCTCGCCGTTGATCAGGCGGAAACCACCAAGCAGGTCGTCTTCGTCCGTGGCGCTGGTAATGTTCACTCGGAAACACTCACGATTGAGATTCGCACAGGCTTGCATGACCATAGTGGTCTTGCCGTTACCAGACAGACCAGTGACGTACATAGGGGCGAACAGACCACTCTTGATGACCGTTTCGACGGTATCATGATGGCCCCAAGACACATAGGTCTTGAGTCGATCAGGCACGAGGCTGGTGGCACCAGCAGTCATCCCACGAATCGCGGACAGTTCCGCCACGGGGGCATCGTTACCCTTCGGAGCAGTCGCAGCAGCAACCCGTTCGGCAGCAGCATCGACCGCAGCAGCAGTAGCGGGCGAGTCGATGACGACACCCGTATCGTCGAGACCAGGCACGATGAACCAACCACGATCGTGGCGGAAATCACTGTTCTGGACGAGCCACGCAGGAGCGTACTTCATGCCCATGCTGTTGGCGACGGCGTTGAGGTCGCTACGCTTCGCAGGGCTGGCAAGACCAGCGGCTCGGCACGCATCGACGAACGCTTGCTGCTTCGGGGTGAGTTTCATTATCGGAATGCTCCGTTGAGGTCTGGATTTCGAGGGTCGGTCCCTCGACATAAGTATTATACCATATTCATCGTCCAAGGCAACCCATTCATCCAATATAAAGCCCAGATTGGTGAGATTTTGTCGTAAATACCTGCCAAATAGGGACTTATGGGTCAAAAAAAGTTATCCACAAGGATATCGGACGTTGGAGCGGGTCCGACTATAGAAGGAACGCGCCCGCACGCACGCGAATACCATAAAATCGGCTGCTTGTCAACCGGATTTCTCGGAAAATGGGAAAAATAGTGCGTTTTTCATCAAATTTCCCGAGTTATACACAATTTACCCACATTTTGAGAAATATCTTCCGTATGGGTTGCCTTGGGCGCTGGATATGGTATAATGTATGCATGAGCAACACGAAAACCATCCTCGCGGGTCTCCTCGCAACCGAGAATCTCTCGGTTGTGCATGATCCAGCCGCCCAGACTGCTTCCTTCGATCTCAAGAATCGAGTTCTTACCCTGCCAGTCTGGCAGGATATGTCGAACAGTCTGTACGATATGCTGGTCGGTCACGAAGTGGCGCACGCCCTGCATACTCCGTGCGATGGTTGGAAGGATAACATCGAGGAATTGTCTTCGATGCATGGTCTTCCCTATGCCCTCGTCCAGCAGTATGTGAACGTGGTCGAGGATGCACGAATCGAGCGATTGATCAAAAAGCAGTTCCCCGGACTGCGCCGCGATTTCCTCGATGCCTATGTGGATCTCATGAACCGCGATCTCTTCAGCCTCGAAGGTCGATCAATCTCCGACCTCGGTCTCATCGACCGTCTGAATCTCGAATTCAAGGTTGGAATCCATGCTGGCGAGACGATTCCCTTCGCCCCTGCTGAAGTGCAGTGGATTGAGCGAATCAAGGGCGCCGATACCTTCTCCGATGTTCTCGACATCGTGAACGACCTCCTCGCGTCGATCATCGACGATAACGAGGAGCAGGAGCAGGAATCCACCGAATCCGAATCGGGTGAGGGCGAGGGCGATGATACTGCGCCCGAGTCTTCCGACGATTCGGGCGACGATTCGGGCGAGGATCAGCAGCAGGGCTCCGGTTCAGCCGGAGACGACGACACCGAAGACGGTGCCGATGCTGATTCCTCGCCCGAAGCGGGCGACGATGCATCCGACGAAGATTCTCCTGCCCAGCAGGGTACGAACGTGCCTGAGTCGATCACCGAATCCGCCTTCTCGAAGGTTGCGGATGCTATGCGAGACGAAAATGGCGCAACGTATGATCAGGGCGAGCAGACGCTGAAGCGGGTTGACCTCGAACGTCATATCATCGACTACAAGCGTTTTCACCGTCTTCTCTCGGCTTCACTGCTGGTGAATGCTGCGAAGGAAACGAGCGATAGGGAATGCCGCCAGTTCATCGTCCGATCCAAGCCCACCGTGAATGTACTGGTGAAGCAGTTCGAGATGAAGAAGCAGGCAGATGCCCACAAGCGGGTGCAGATTGCCAAGACTGGTACTCTCGATACCGTCAAGATGATGAACTACAAGTGGTCCGAAGATGTCTTCCGCAAGACTGCCACCATCCGCGATGGTAAGAACCACGGTCTGGTCATGTTCCTCGACTGGTCTGGTAGCATGTGCGACCAGATTACCGAGACGATGGAACAGGTGATGCAGTTGGTTCTCTTCTGCAAGAAGGTTAACATTCCGTTCGAGGTCTACGCCTTCTCCAGTGCCATGCCGCACGAATTCGATAAGGATCGTACTGAGAAGGAAGATAACGAAGCGTATGCTGCTACTGACTACCGTTTCTCCCTGCTGAATCTCTTCTCCAGCCGCATGAACAAGCGAGAACTCGACGCTGCTATGCCGCAGTGCTACGCCCTCGCCAAGTCGCAGACATGGAACAATCGAGATCCGCTGCCGACCGTGGGACGCGAGTTCGGTCTCGGTGGTACGCCCCTGAACGAAGCGATTCTTGCTGCCATCGACATCGTTCCTTCCTTCAAGAAGAACAACAATGTCCAGATTGTGAACAGCGTTTTCCTCACGGACGGTAGCGGTAACGGGATGCACGTTCCTTACAACGGTACGCTGAAGATCGAGGGTGACCGCATCGGAACCCGCGTCAACCAGCAGGGTGCTACCAATCTGCTCACGAAGATGCTTCAGGAGCGTACTGGTTCCAAGGTCGTTAACTTCTTCCTCGCCGACTGGACTCCTGCGAAGTTCGAGCGCCACTCCTACCACTACTTCCGCGACCACGATAAGATGTACGCGGGACTCGAAACGTGGAAGTCGGATAACTACGCCATCGCCACGAGCGATCAGATGGGATGGGACGAACAGTATCTGATCCGTACCGTCAAGATTGACACCACCGACGCCATGGACAGCGTGAAGGATAGTGATACCACTGCCAAGAAGAAGAATGCCTTCCTCAAGAGCATGAAGGGTCGATCCACCTCCCGAGTCGTCCTCAACCGCTTCATCGACATGATCGCCTGACTCGCTCATAATCAGGCACGAAAACCCCTTAGAAATAAGGGGTTTTTGTTTGCATTCACACATTGCCCTGCTATGGTATAAATACCTACGGAGATATACCATGAAACAGTTGAAACCAACCTATCCCATCCTAGAGGTGATATGGATAGACGCCGAGGAGTATGGCGAGACTGGTTGGAATTCCACCAAAGAAATACTCAGAGAAGCCAAGAAGCCATGCCCTAAGATGCACAGTCTAGGCTACTGCATCCACAGAGACGATGATCACGTTACCCTCCTCTCCACATGGAATAAAGAGTCATGCTCGACTATCGAGAAGATCCCTCTTGGATTCATCCATAAGATTACAGAACTCACCGCTAAGGAACTACCCGATGCCAATCTATGAATACACATGCAATAAGTGCAATCATGTCCATGATGCCGTTCGATCCGTTGATAATCGAGATTCCCCCATTGAATGTCCCGAATGTGCATCTATGGATTCCATTAAGAATGTAACAGGGGCTATGGGTGCTGTTGATACGAAACTGACGCCTGATAAGGCTACTGGCGGTCAATACTCGCAGTTGATGGATAAAATGAAACGTGGTACGCCTAAAGCATACCATGAGACGTTAGATCGATCATCCAGTCGTAATGGTTCCATCTGGGGAAATAACTGAGATTCTCTCCGTTCCTCATTACATTACCCCCATTTATCAACACATTTCCCCACCATCCCCCACACACTACAAATATAGGGTTTTAGAATACAATGACAAGTCTAACAACATATGAGTTTGATAGTTGCATCTTTACCAAGAAGGGTCAGGCTGCTGTTCGTAAGGGTGAATTCATTAGTACAAAGAAGTTATACAAGTATACCATTCCCTATGAAATACAGCGTTTTAATAAGATTATCCATGATATTTCTTTTTTGAGACACAAGCACATGATCATGGTTTCTCCTCCTTGTATTCCCTACGTTAAAGCATACCTTTCCATCCGTGGACTCACTGGCATTAACATTGTAAATGTGCGTAAGATTGGGCGTGATAAGTTTATCTCTTCATTGGAGCGTAAGGGCTTTAAGATTCATACATAAGTTATGAGATCATTTAAGCAATATCTGAATGAAGTTTCTCCACCTGGCTTCAAAGGTACAGTCAAGGCGATGAAGAAGCACAAAGAGATTGACAATCCATATGCTTTGGCATGGTACATGAAGAACAAGGGCTATAAGTCAAACTACGATGCTGATGGTAGGAAGAAGAAATGAAGCGATTCAATGATTATCTAAATCTACATGAAGCCCGTTTAGTGAATGTCAAGGGTTGGGCCAATGGTCAAAAGAGAAAACTTGTCCTCTGGAAACCCAAGTCTAGTCATGACATCAGACCATACCACACTCAGCATCTAACAAACAATCCAAAGGACTATGGTCTGAAGGAAGAGGACTTTCTGAAAGTCTTGGCGAGATCCTATGGGTTTGATCCCGAGGACATGGAGACACTCCGTGCGTTGGATGGTATTAAGTCTGGTAAATATGATCGTGATAAAGACATCGACAACTTCATGTACGGTCAAGGATGGGCCCGCATTGTGTTGAATGATGGAATAGGTTCTATCGAAGGACCAATCAAGGCGAATCTACACTCCGCTGCGAAACTCATCGCAAAGAAGTATACATGGTCGCAGATTGACTTCATGGAAATCGGTGACGTTCTCAAGGATAACGCCGAATCGATCGGCGATGAGGACACATGGAAGAGTTATCTCAAGACAGGTAGAGTTCCAAAGCGAACCACCATTGGCTCTACAATGGCACGATTCCGCGAACACGTTGATCTATCAGAGGCATACAGAGGTGACATGCTCATTGGGTGGGTGGACCCCAAGAACAAACTAATCCTACACCCCGAGGGTGGTAGAGGATGGAAGTTCCACACTCAGGTTCTCACCAACAAGATGTCGGCAGAAGAGTTCCGCAAGTTCCAGCCAAACAGAATCGGTGTGGGCATTGCAAATGATATGGTCAAGTTCGTGAAGAGTGGTGACATGACCGAAGCACAACTCAAGCACATCATTGACAAGTCATACGAAAACATCTACAATGCACTCAAGTCAGGTAGGTCTGATGGTGACTATGACACTGAGTTAAATCTAGAAAAAGCAGGATGGGTGAAGGTCCGCATTGATAGAAAACCCAATGGTCGTTCCTCTGTTCTTGGTGATCTCGATCGATGTCAAGCAGCAGCGAAAGTGATTGACAAGAAACTCGGTGGTTGGCAGGGTATCAAGACCGACCAGTTCTGGGTGAGAGACGGTGGAACAATGGTTGCAGATGAGAAGACATGGGACACATACGTCAAGACAGGTCGAGTGCCAAAGCGAACTGATATTGGTAAAACAATGTCACAGTTTAGATAAACCCTCAGGCTGGCACTATGGCAGGTAGAGTGTTTTTGATAGCATTCCCATACGCCTATTCTCTGCGCCCCACGGAGAGTGTCAGTCTGAGGTTTTTTATTTGTATACATACTTTACTGAATAACAGGAGCATCCTCATGGAAGTATCACGAAAAGTAACTGAACAAGATCTACAAGAGCGTAGTGACCACGAAGAGAGAGAACTTCATTTATATGCTGATAACCACGCTGATCTACACAGACAGCGTACTTCTATGGTTCACAAGAACCTTCGCAACAAGATGGCTGCTGGCACCTACGACAGCAACAAGGCACACCGTGCCTTCGTACACGTTGCAAAGGATGCCGCTGGACGTTATGACAAGGAACACAATGCAAAGGGTGGCAAGACATTCAACAAAGATCACATTCACAACGTCGCAAAGAGAATGAGAGATCAGTTTGAAGACGAAGCAAAGGATGGTGGTCATGATCACCTCCTACACAAGAAGTATCAGAAGAAGACCAAGAAAGAAGAAGTAGAACTAGACGACGATGCAATCCTTGAAACAGTAGAACTCACAGAATACGAAGAAATCGCACTACGCATTATCGAAGACAGACAAGTCAAACAATTCGACGAACTTATTGAAGAAGAGATCCTAGAAGAAGGTATTGAAGTAGAACTAGACGAAGATGCCGTAATCGAGAAGATGATTGAAGCAGGATACAGTGACGAAGAAATCGCAGAAGCAATCGAAGAACTACAAATAACTGAAGAGTGAGAAACGAAAAATAGAATACATGTTGTGAATGAGGGAGGGCTTCGGCCCTCCCGATTTCATATATAAATATAGTAACAAGGAGAAAGTTATGCAACCAGGCCCATTTAACAACAGAGACAGCAGACTTTATAACGATATCGAAAAGATGCTCGGCGAACTCAAGATGCCCAAGAGTCCAAATAATAAGAAGATTAAGAGTAACGAAGAAGTCGAGCATGTCGAAGAGGCAGTCAGCACCACTCTCAAGTTCAAGAAGGATACAGTCGCCAAAAAGGCTGGTGGTAAGAAGGTGTCTGGTGGTTACAAGTTTGAGTTCAAAAACGACAACGAAATGATGAAGTTTATGGACAAGCACGCCGATAGTATCGCAGAAGATACCGAGGTCGAAGAAGGCAAGTTAGTCGATCGTATTATGCGAAAGCGTAAGCAAATGAAAAACAAGGGGACTATCCCCGGATCGGATGGTTATTGAAATGGATATGAGAAACTTCTTTGGTTGGGTTCAAGGAGTTAGGTCAAATGGGGCAGGCAAAGACAACTATCAGGCTGCCCAAAACATGACTGGTGAAATGTCAAATAAAGGTTGGAGGCCCGAGGCTAAAAGCGTCGAAGACGTATACAAAAATATGCAGGGTTTAGGTAAACCAGTTGACAAATCTACAGAATAAGGTATAATATTTACATGATGTATCAAGGTAACTTTACGCACGATATCGTGGAGGACATCGAGCCTCTTTCGACATCGCAAGATGAAACAGGTCGGTTCTACAATACGCCACATGGCAAAATGGCAAGTGTGACGACCGTAACAGGCTGGGAAAAGCAGAAGTTCTTCGCAAAGTGGAGACGGGAAAACCCCGAAGAGTCTAAGCGTGTGTGTTCACGCGGCAACTATCTCCACGATGCGATTGAACAGTATCTTCTCAACAACGAGGTGTCAGAGGATCAACTGCCAGGTGGCAGTAAATATCTCTTTGCACAGATGAAAGAAAGTCTAGACAAGATCAACAACGTTCGTGCCTTGGAGGCTCCTCTATGGAGTCAGGCTACGTCTCTCGCTGGTCGGGTTGACTGTGTTGCTGACTACGAAGGTGAACTATCGATTATCGACTTCAAGGGTTCAACCCGCAAGAAGAGAATCCGAGACATCGACAACTACTTCATGCAGACTACTGCTTATGCGATCGCATGGCAGGAGCGAGTGGGACAGCCAGTGAATCAGATTGTGATTCTCATTGCTTCGGAGGAGGGAACCAATCAGGTTTTCAAATCTACTCCACAACTACATACAAAGCCTCTATTACAGGCGATTAAGAAGTATAACGAACACTTCGCTCAACAGGGTCAACTATGGTAAACTTCACTTCCTTTCTCAATGAGGGTAAGAACACACACCTTACTCACGCAGCCGATCTAGTCTTCGAGGGTTATGCGAGAACTAATCTGGCTGTGAACTTCATTGAGAGCGTGGCTACCATGCTGGAAGGAAACTCCAAGTCTAAACTCAACGTCACACGCAAGTGGGACGGCGCACCCGCAGTGTTCGTGGGGATCAACCCAGAGAACGACAAGTTCTTCGTAGGAACCAAGAGTGTCTTCAACAAAGGCACACCCAAGATCAACTATACGAACGCAGATATCACCCGCAACCACGGACACGCTCCTGGCCTCGTAGAGAAACTTAAGGTTGCTCTCAAGGATCTCAAGAGCGTCGTGGTGGGTGGTATCTATCAGGGTGACATGCTCTTCACCAAGAGCGACCTAGAGAAACGAGAGATTAATGGTGAGTCGTTCATTGCGTTCACACCAAACACGATCACCTATGCTATCCCATCCGACTCTGATATGGCAAAGAAAATTGCTAGATCCAGCATGGGTATCGCATTCCACACCAAGTATACTGGTAAGGACATGGCGAGCATGAAGTCATCGTTCAATGTTACCAAGAAGAGTTTCAAGAAGAGCAGCAAGGTTCTCGTCGAAGATGCCACATACTTTGATCAGAGTGGTAGAGTCACGTTCACTGCTGGTGAGATGAAGGTTGTGACCCGAGAGGTTACCAAAGCACGACAACTCGCAGACGCTAATAAGACTGGACTGAACTGGCTCGCCGGCGAGAACAAGATCGTCGCACTCCTCAACATCTACGCCAACTCTACGGTCAAGGCTGGTGACCTCACCATGCGAACTACAGACTTCGTTGCGATGATCAAAGAGCGATACGAAACAGAAGCAGCGAAACTCAAGCGGGAAGCAAACCAGAAGAACAAGATAGCACAGGGCAAGCAACTAATCGCTACCATCCAACGTAACAAGAAAAGCATGGATGGGATCTTTAAACTACACGCAGTGCTAAATAAGGCAACCCTACTCTTGATTGGTAAACTGGAGGGAATCAAGAGTTATAAAACATTCCTCAAGCGACCAGACGGCTTTGAAGTTACTGGCGAAGAGGGATTTGTAGCGAGTGATCATTTAGGAAATGTAATTAAATTAGTCGATCGTCTTCAGTTCTCTAGAGCAAACATGACGATTGATAAAAACTGGATAAAGGGTAAATAATGAATAAAGAAGATGTTAACCTCGTCAATACCCGCACTTGGGTGCTTTGTAACGACGGCACAAATCCCCGTGGGTTTCGTGAGTTGTTTATGAAAGAACATGGCGGTAGTTTCTATCGCAATGAAAGACAGCAATGGGTGTGGAAAGAAACCGAAGAGAAAGTAAACGAACCAAAGGTGGTTTATGTCGTAGTTGACCCAGAAGGAAATGAAACTATTCCTGAGAATTTTCAGGGATATTGTAGGAAATATAACCTAAATAAGAGTGCGTTGTATGGTGTAGCCAAGGGTGAAAGAAAGCATCATAAGAATTATACTTGTTATCGAAAGGAAGTATGAGATGGAAGCATTACAATCAGCATTAGGAACGGTCTTTTATAGCATTTTGCTATTCGTAGCCGGCGCAGCAGTTGGTGTGCCGCTATGGTCTTGGGTTAGTAGGTATTTCCCTTGGAATAAACCCACTCCCACTAAGATCGACTGATCATAATGATCCGTATTTCTACGGAGGTCGCTCTTAAAATAAACAAAGAGTGCAATATAAAGAAGTGCGGATCATAGGAGGGGGGTTCCCCCTCCTATCTTTTATACATAATAATATGAAAAAAGCAGCATTCACATTCGGACGTATGAACCCACCCCACATCGGTCATGAACTGGTAGTGGAGGCTGTTCGTAAAGCAGGAGGAAGGAACTCTTTCCTATTCACCTCGCAGTCAACTGATCCGAAGAAGAATCCTCTCAACTATCGCAAGAAGGCAACATACCTTCGCAAGATGTTCGGTAAGAGAATAAAGGTTATTAGTGATGCCAAAATCCGTGACGTTCATGGCGCCCTTGAATACCTATCAGACAATGGTTTCACGCACCTGCGTATGGTTGTGGGATCAGATCAAGTTGAAGGATTTAAGAAGGCTGTTCTACCATACGTTGACGATTATGGTATTGAGTTCTTTGAGGTGGTTTCCGCAGGAACTAGAGATCCCGATGCTAGTGATGTCTCTGGTATGTCCGCCTCTAAACTTCGTAAGATTGTGGCTGCTGGAGACTTCGACGCCTTCCAAGTTGGAATGCCCAAGTCAATCTCCGAAAAAGACCAGAAGAAACTATACAATGACCTCCGCAGTGGTATGGGCTTGAGCGAAGACACAGAGTCATACTGGTTTGACTATGAAGAATTTTCTATCTTCGAGAAGATGTATAGTATAACCGAAGACGAACCGCTGCTAGAACGAGTAATAAAATTCATAGACTAAAAAAATAAACCCCCTCTTGCGAGTGGGGTTTATCTTTTGGGCTGGATTTCAATCTCAATCCGTAACGGCCATCTTTTCAATCTGATAACGAATCCAAGATAGATCTGTCTTGATACCCGCTAGATCAGTTGCGATGTTTAACCTAATAACATCTGCTTCATCTAATCTTGTATCCAATTCTTTGATGTCCGTCTCAATCGCAGAAATTCTAGAAGAATAATTAGCATCTTTGACTGCTACATTCCAAATCAATGTTGCAAATGTAAGTAACCATGCTGTTAATGACCCAATCACTGCCCAACTACTTTTTCGAGCCTCGGTCATTTCAATCCTCCTCGTGTGAAAATATTTATAATATCCTATCACTCATGGGTGGGAGAACACCCCCCATTAAAGTATTAAGAACCACTCTATTTATAAAAACCTCGAAAATGTCTACGATATACATACTATGGTTAAATTAAGGAACAATCCAATGCGATACAAAGAACTGCTTAGCCTATTAGAGAGTGAATACGACGTAGAAGTCGGGGGTGCCTCTGGCGTCCTAAGATCTGCACAGAGTGACTTCGGTACATTCCGTGTCGAGAACGCTGCCATGATTACAAGAATAAATGCCTTTATTCACAACTATCTAAAGGAAGCATGTCTCGACCCCAAGCAAACCATTTTCGGTCTTCGTCAGAAGTTGAATCAGGTCGGTCTTGACTTTGATTTCTCAAACAAGAATGCTGTCACTGAGGGTACAATGAACCTCAAGTTGACCCGCTTCGGTGGTATCTTCGGCAAGAGTGACACAACTCCATTCGACGAGTTCGACAACGAAGATGGTCTTGAGAAGTCAATCGGTCATGGACTTACTCTCAACCTAGAGATGTCTATCGACGAGGCCGGCCTTTACAAGATGAATGGTAAAGTTGTTCCTACCATCTCAGAGACTTCAGAAGAGGTTGAGGTAGAAGAAGCAATAGTTGGTCGGACCAAGCCAAAGGACGCAAAACACTCTACCATGCGTAAAGACTACGACGGCGACGGTAAGGTCGAGTCTGGAACTGACGAGTGGAAGGGTTCTAGGGATAAGGCCATCAAGAAAGCAATGGCATCTAGGAACGAAGAAGTCGAAGAGACCGACGAAGGTGTCATCGATAAGATCAGGAACAAGGTTGATCGGATTCAACAAAGACGCAGCGGTCGTGGTGCAAAAAGAATCGGTGATGTTCAGCGAGCAAGAGAAAAGAAGAACACCACCAGAGGACAAGACTACTACGATAAGGCGATGGACAAGTATGATGCCGATAAACCCGAAAACGCAAACAAGCCTGAAATGAAGAAGTCAGACAAAGCACACGATGTTGCTGACACAGCAGGATCAAGAGCCGTAACTGGCAAGAGAACTAAGTTTGGAAGCAAGCGTTGATAAGGTAAAAACTTTTTAATATTATGAATTTCCCTTTACTTGATGATAATAATTTTATGATGTATGCAATGAAGATGTACGAGAATCCTCAGTGTACGGAACTATCTGAGTTCTATGAGGATCTAAACCGTATCAAGTATATCAAAAGGTTATTGGGTAGATATCATACGAAGGGAAGTCTCAAGGATAGATTGATACTAAATCACATAATCATTCTGGGAAATATTTTCACTCCGACTGGAACTTCTCGAATGCTCTTTCTGAAGGTAGAACCGCATCTACACTCGTACTTGAAAACGTTTCTGGTGTTCCTCAACTATCTACCAAACAGCGTACCAGAAGTTCCGTCTATAGAAAATATCCCTCTTGATGGATTGATCCTAAAGACTCTGAGAGAAAGTTGAAATGAACAGACTAGTAAACGCATTCGTCATCTACCAATTCATTCGCCTCCTAATCAAACCCTTTGATAAAACCGATGCGTTCAAGTTAGGTATCATTGACAAAGATGGTAACTACCTAAAGAAGCAGGGTGATCTGAAGACAGGCGAAGAGAAGAAAGCCAGTAACATCTTCACTCGTCTTGTCTGGAACATCAAAAAAATCTTAATGAAGGTTCCTCTAGTCAGAAGTAAACTTGGTACGTTTGCAACTGCTCTATACCTTATCAGAGAACAAGCCGAATACATCGGCGCCGATGGTGATGTCATCGAAGAAGTTCTAACTGAATACTTCAGATCCACAAACCCTGCGATCGTAGAAGAGATCCTCTCTATGGATTTCAATAACGATAAGTATATCATCGAAGACCTAGAACTAGAGCCAGTTGGTTCGTTCATGGGTGTTCCAATGTATAGACTCAACGAAACTATCGTATCACAGATTGACCTCGATGAGATTGCAATGAACTCTGCTGGTGGAAACATCGGTGGTGCAGAGGCACCTAACCCATCACCCACCATCAAAGGTTATAGTAAGCCTATGATGAAGGGTATCGAGGGTGAGACATATGGCACTGCTCCATCTAAGTCTACTATGATGAGAAGAGACAACCCCAAGATCGTAGGCACCAAACTCGGAGAGAGTCGTGATATGTTCTTGGGTAAGCAAGTATTTGAGATGGACAACCAAGACTACTACAACTGTGTCAATGGACGCAAGAAGTATGAGAGATGGTCTAACAAAGTCAACGTAGAAGACATCGAACATGCCGAACTAAAGAGACGTATTCAAAAGTTCGGAGAAGCCATAATCAAGAATAGAATGACTGGTGAAATGTGCGTGTTTAGAAATGTTGATATTCAGGAGGATTGATTATGTTGGAATCCTTTTTAACTACCGAGTTTCTTTCACTCGTTGGCGGCAGTATTGCAGGGTTTATATTTAAGAGCCTTGCGGAGAAACGCCAAGATGAAAAAGAAAGATTCGAGAGAACAATCCAACTCATCGACAAGAAGAAAGAAGTCGCTGATGCCGCAGTCAAACGAGTCCCGCTGGAGGCGGGAAAGGTCGTTAGGCGGACTATCGTCTTGTGCATACTATTTGGGACGATCATCGCCCCATTCGTTCTACCTTTCTTTTCCATACCAACAGTAGTTGAACTCGAAGAACAACGCTACGCACCCCTTGACTTCTTTGGGCTGTTCGGCAAAAACACCTACATCTCGTTCCAGACGATCAACGGTTATCTGTTCACAACAGAAAACAGGCAGATTCTCGTCACAATCGTCGGTTTTTACTTCGGACAAGCGTCCGCGAGGGTTAGATAGGATTTAAACAGGGGTTAAGTTATGATCAGACGGATGTTACATCATTTTACTATACAAATCGCTCTATGGGGGGTTCTCGTCCCTCTCACGGGATGTGCTGGAGATCAGGTACTTTTGGGTGCAAATGACGACAAATCAAGGGTGCCTGTCCCCGCTCCAGAGGTAATAGAGCAACGAGAAGCATGGTATCCCGTGATCGGCTTCACTAGTTGGGTGCTTTTGATGGCTGGTGCTGCTGGTGTATGGTGGTGGTCAAACCGTCGCACCGATAGTTCCGAATAGATGCTTACAGATGTAGTATGAATCTACAATGTCACCAACAGGCGATCCAATCGCTTTCTTGTTTGGTGTCATCAACCTCTGAATGTCAACACCAGTCTCCATGAAGAAAGATTTGTACATGTCATCTTTCGATGCGTTACCTTTACCAGTGGCAAGTTTCTTCACTGTAGTGGGTGGAACGACTTCGAGAGGTTTGCCACGCTTCCACAACTTATACTTGAGAACGCCAGTATTTTCAGCAATCTGGAATACTCTACCAGTTGCGTTGAAAGCATAACCCTCTAGGGCAATCTGATCACAGGCAAGAGTCTTCTCCTCTGCCCAGTCTGCTATAGATTCGTAGCGTTGCTCTTGAGTGTCCCAGTCTATGAAACCCTGTCCAAATATATTAGACCTGTATGTTTTTGCATGACGTTTGACTTCAGTAAGGTAGTAGAAACTACAACCTCCGAAAGAAAAGTCATCGTCGTCGTTGTAAGAGGCGAAAACACAAATGGCTGGACATGTGAGAGAATAATCTATACCTGCAATAATCTTCATACAAGTATTTATGAAGGTCTGGCTTGGTAAGTTATACCTTCAAGAACTCGGTCTAATGTAGGGCCTAGAGTTACCCATCCATCGCTGTCATTCCAAGTAACTATACTTCTATTATTTACTCTCACATCAAAAGTTTGTCCATCGCGTTCCTCGATCGAGGGTAACACCCACTCATCACCAACAACAAACTGACGTAAGAGGTGACCACCATCTTGATCCCATTGTGCTTCAAAGTTTGTGCCAAATGGGAATGTATTAAACTCTGTAAACTGAGTTCCTGATGTTACTGGCATTTTAAGACTATTAGTACTTCTATCATAAGTAAAACCGGGACCTGTAGCACTAGTAAATCCACGAACAAAAATCTCGTGACTTATACTATCTTGTCCTGTTAAATCAAAAACTCCCAGATTGGCTGTTAATGTGGTTCCAATGAAATCACTCATAGATGACGCTGTTACACCAATCTGTGTCGGTATACTACCGACTGGGAATATTGTATTTGTTTTCTCCGCGACTACTTCACCATCATCAGTTATAAAAGTAAGAAATCCATATTTTGGTATTACTTCAGGTGCCCCAGTAAATGTAAAGTTATTTAATCCACCATTATTGGGATCTACGATTCTTAAGAAAATTTCTCGATCAGTAGAATAAACGTCGCTAGCATAAGGAATCCATAAATCGTAAGAATCGGGTATACCAAAGTTAGAATGCCTCAAGATAAAATCTTGTCCCTCATCTAGTTTAATCGGCGTTACATCTTTTGATACTACTGCTTCTATCTCGAAAAGAGAAGTTGCAGTATTTCCTGAACTAACGGCAGTAAGATTACCTGCGGCAGATACACCATTGATCATAGGAAGGTCTAATGTATATGTTGCTCCAGTAGATCCAAGACCCGCTGGATTTTCTAATCTATAGTAGTGATCTGTTGGTTTTGTAAATGGAGCCAATGTTTCATATTCTGTGTCTCCCGTCCATATTCTTAGTGTATTACTAAGATCAGGAATAGACATGGATGCGGAGGTTTGTGAAGTAAACCACTCACCTGTATCTGGATTCATCACAAACTGCATTGTTCCAGAATCTCCGCTCCAAACCTGCGCAGGTCCAAATCCACCAACAGGACCACCAAATCCAAATCCTGTGGATTTTCCATCATAGAATGGTATTGCGACACCCAAACCTGATATTCTTAAAATGTTATAGTTTGTGAGTGCGGCTCGACCCCAGTCATGATTGGGATCTGTATTTGGCACGGATTCCCCTCTAACATATTTCTTGATAGAGGGGATACCATCATCACTAGGATCTGTGGTTAATCTAAATACACGACAGTCACGCCAAAAACTCTGCTCATCTTCACTCCAGTCAGTCCCAGTTGTTCCATCTGACCTGTAGTAAACCTGAGAGGCAGAACTTTGTGTAATACTCCCAGTATTTTTACTATCATTAGAACTCACCCAATCTTGAATATCATATTCGAGTGTTGCTCCAGTCGCAGATACAAAAACTGCTTTTCCTGTTTTCAATCCAACTGCTGCCACGCAGTGTTTACAAACCCCAACGTACCTGTTACCAAGATAAAAATATCTTGGATGACTACCATTGGTATATTCCATAGGACTTGAATCGTCTTCTCCTACAGGTGTTCCACCACTACGAAGTTGGTTTGGTCTTCTCCATTCGTCATCGTGCCATCCCATAGCACGATACGGAGCAAAGTCTACTCCATATCGTTGAATCCAATAGTTGTTTGTGTTGATCCCAGTGATCTTTTGTGTGTCAGATGTAGAAGAATCATTCCACGCCTTATCATAGGTATAGAGTTCATTCCAATACTCACCACTTTGACCATTATAGTCGTAACCAAATACCCATACCATTTATGAATCCTCTTTGAAGTAAACTCGCCAATCAATATTGGCTGTAACACCTTCATAGTAGTTTAGAGTGAAACTCCCAGTCACACCACCTCCATCAACACCAACTGGATCTGCTGTAATAGTGAATGATTGAATAACAACTTCACTATTTGTGATTAAACTTCCATCATCATTATATAGATCCAGATACAACCATTGAGTTGCTTCTGTGTCAGTTGCGGAATATCCAGCGAGTCTTGCATTTACATATTTCTGTAATCTACCAAGAAGAGAAACATCTTCCCTCGTCGCTCCTGCGTTCCTATAAGTTCTATTCAAACCTTGTCCATCGATGTCGTTATAACCAAGAGAAAAACAAGGAATGTAACCATAATCAATCATCTTATCTAAGTCATTCTTCATAAGAAGTTCATTATAGTGTCGTGGTATCTCATCAAAGAAATCAGCGTCACTCGTACTCACTGTTGCAGTGTCTGCTTCAAACGTAACAGGTGTGGTAAAGAAATCACTTGTTCTTCTTATGTTTTGTCCAGTCACAGGATCAATCAATCTGAAAGAAGCATTCCAGCCCGAAGTGGTGCTTCTACCACCATCAGCAAAAATTATCCTAACACAAAGTTTTGGTTTATTATTTACATTATACGAAGTACCATCGTCATAAACTAATGTTTGTTCGGGACCACTTCCTGGCGTTGCTTCGCTAATCGTAACAAGGTCGGAACCTGTTGGAGTTATACCATCGCCAGGAATACCCCCAAGATCAGGACGCGGATGATACTGTTTTCCTGTGGTCCAGTTGAAGTTCTGCCATCCCCTAGTTTCAAATGCGCCGGCTCCATTATTACATAATATCATATATGGTATTTGACCAATCCAAGTTGATGGAAAATATCTATTATACCCTGTAGCGGCAACGCTCTGATTCATCGACCATGCTTCAGCGCCTAATATTAAATTTCGATTTGAAAAATACTCCATGAATTTGGGGTTTACATTTGGCAAATCAGCATAAGCATCAATATAAAAACCACTCACACTACAACCAGTCCACCCAGAAATCTGTTCATCCCAAAAATACTTGTCTCCCTCTGAGGTCCATGATTCAGAATTACTACCAACGCGAGGATCAACACTTCTTTGCCACGGAGAAAGGAAGTTATCTTCTTGTCGTCCCGCAGTAACAGCAGTTTCATTGGAGGAGGGGGCTGTTCCACCTGTAATCTGCCAACCGCCGGCATTCTGAGACGAACCAACTACAGTACCATTCACAAAGGCTAGGTTACCCCAATCAATGTCTGTCGTATTTCCTAAAGAAGCACCTTCTCTTGTTTTATATGGTACTTTCCTTCCAACGTATATCACAGTATCAACAGGATCACCAATTTCTGCTTTACTATCAATCCATGTCTTCAAATAAGTTTGCCAGGAATATCTTCTATCTCTTTCTGTTCCCTCTTTTGCTTTATGTGCAGTGGCACCATCCTTGTTCCAACCACCAATCATTTCTCCACCACCAACAAACCAACCCTCTGGATATCCATTGGTTGTCCAAGGTCTAGTATAGCCAGTCGTAATTGGATCATAGTAACCTAGTTCAGACATCTCCAAAGACCAAGGATCAGTTAAACCAAGTGTAGTTCCGTCTGGTGCTGTTGATCCAGATGGACCCATTGCTGTCCAAGAGGGAGTAGGAAAAAACTTTTGTAACAATACATCTTCCTGCATACTACCTGACTGATTGAACCAATCTGTGCTTACACCATTCATGTTAAAGTCTACAGAATCGCTAGGTAATATGTCCATAGAGCCTGTTAACCTACCTTGCGGTGTATAGTACATAAACTTCCTAAACCCCATAACATACGCAGGTTCAAAATATGAATTAATAATAAACTGAACACCATCATAGGATTCAGCAGCAAAGATTGCTGCTTTTTCTACAGCCGTTTTCTCTCCATCCCAAGTGATACCATCATCCTCTAATGTTCTGGTTGTTGATGATCGCCTGGCCACAATACTAAACGGGCCTCCTGAATTAAAGAAAGATCTGTTTATGTTAGCATTCTCGTCACCGCTAATGATAGTTTCATCCTGAAAACTAATACCACCAGCAGGATAGTTTGATCCACTACCTCCATGCCAAGGAATACTCTGCATTTGTCCACCACCAAACTGATCCAAGAAAAGAAATGGAACTAATGACTCCTCACCTATGATATTAAACGCTAGTGTTTTTACATCAACTAATATGTTCTTTTGAAAAGTCTGAATTGAAACAGAAGCAGAACCAGAGACAAGACCAGATGCCAATGTAAATGTAGCAGAGTTACTTGTCGTCGAAGTAATATTTGTCCATTCAGTTTCAGTTCCATTTGCTCTGACATATTTGTATTGTGCGAGAATACCATCGCTAAATGTACCCGAGATAGTAAATGTAACAGTAAAGTTTGAGTTTATCGCCGGCGAGATAGGATTAGTAGTTAATGACGTAATGCTACCAGAACCAACGACAAGGGGAAGATCGCCAGGCCCAGCAGGAATGACACCCTGCCCAATAACCTGACTACTATCAGGTCTCAGATCAATCGATTGTGTGATTCTTTTTCGTGGACTTTTTGCCATACTATTCACATACTCCCAGTCATAGTATTTATAAAAAAACAGGGAGGGGAGTCTTACCTCCCCTCCCTGCGGAGGTCATCTCAAATATAAAACTATATCAGTCTGCGGCGCGTTCACGACGAGCAGGACGATCTTCACGCATTGGACGATCACCACGCTCTACGATCTTAGCACCACCGTCCCAGATTCCTGTAACGGTTCTTGCACTCCAAGCAACGCCGCGAGCGGTGAAGGGGAGGACTGCGAAAAGCAGCACCCAAGTGCAGAGGGGAAGTCCGAGGACTCGTTTACCAAGCCACCCACAGGGGCAGCAACTCTTAGCCGAACATGTCATTTCATTTGCTTTTGTAGCCATTTTATTATCCTTTCAATAAGATTCAGAAACTAAGCGTAATACCACTACGAACAACGAACTGTCCCGATGAGGAACCAGCACGCCATCCAGTATTATCAGTTACGAAGTTGCTACCAAGACTCTCAAGAGCATACCCAAAGGTATTAGTCCAGACAAGTCCGTGAGCAAGATCGTAGTTACCACCTACGGTGAGGAGGTTGAGACTACCATCGTAGTCACCGATTTCCCACTGTGCAAACCCTTCAAAGTCATCCATGCACTGATAGGCAGCGGTGGTGACGATAGACCAGTTGTTGAGACTACCATCACCTGCATCATTGACGATCCAATCGGCGTCGAGAGTGAGAAGACCCTCAGTGATTTCACCACCGAAAGTGAAACTGTTCACACCTTCCGTGACAGAATCATAAGCCCAACCACCGTTAAGAGAAACAGCAGCATCCACATGGTAAGTCGCAGCAACACCGATGGCATAGTTGTTGTCACCGACGCCCACGTTTGCGGTGTCGAAACCGTTGTTGTAGAAGACGCTGACTTCAAAGTCTCCGAAGGATCGGAAGGCTTCGATACCTGCTCCTCGTCCCTGACCAAAGGTAAGGGCTGAGACGCTGTAGTTGAGGGTTGTGAGTTGGGTTGGGTCGGTGACGAATCCAGCATAGAACTGGGGAACAAACTGTCCGACTCGGATGTTTGCTTCGTCGAACATGCGAAGAGTAACGACAGCATCAAGCAGATCGAAACTGTTCGTAACATCTGACCACTCACCACTGACGAGGTAAGAGAAACTCTCATTGCTCATATCTCCTGAGAAGGTAAGACGGGCGCGGTCCACCGCAAATCCGTTCTGTGCGGGAAGTCCGCCACCGTTGGAAAACTCCCAACCAGCCTGCATGAAACCACCAACATTGAGACTGAGGTGATTTTCATTCAGTGATGTTCGCGTTGCGGCGTCCATCTGGACAAGAGTCATCGTGTCCATATCCTGTCCTACAGCAACTCCACTGAAAAGACAGGATGTAATAATAGCATTGATCATTTTCATTTTTTTCTCCTTATGATATAGATCAGTTTGTTAAGTCTACGATCTCGCAAGAGTTCCCAGAACAAGCCATTGTCTGAGATCCAGAAGTGTTATCTTCTTTTTCGTACTCTCCGAGATCGCTCCAGTCTACATCGACTGGCATTTTCTTGAGCATTTCTTCGTACTCATTCCAAGTACAATCCTGATAGGGTGCTTGACGATATGAGTGATCACTATGAGGAAGGAACGAAATTCCAGAGATCTCGTCGAAGTGATCATATACCCATCCACCCACAGTGGGCCATTCTTCTTCCTTCACTGTGATCGTAACGGATGGTTTATGCTCACACCAGTGCCGTTGGTAAACTAACCATAGTTCCAGTTGTTCAATCGCAGTCATGTCATTACGAGTGACACAACCAGCGGGTGACTGAACAGGGAAGGAGAACACAGTGACATGATCTGGTTTCATGACATCTGCTTCATGCGGGAATCCCTTGTCCTTCATAAACGAACACAGGGGATCCTTGTTATCCGCACGCACTGTACGAATATACTGTGCGTTGTGACGAGCGTGAATACCAGACGCTGCGTCGGTCAACTGAGAAACGGTTCCAGATGGTTTCACGCAAGTGATCGCGGCAGACTGGGGAATGCCGAGAGTATCGGCATGTTCCTTGTTTACCTTGATCGCTTCACTGCGAAGTCTTGATAATATTAAATCCAATCCTTCTACCTTTCTCGTAGTTTCGCAGTCCATTATACCAGTAAGTGACACACCAAGCAAGCGTTCTTCTTCACAATTCTTCTTCCACTCACCAGAGAGAAAGCGGAAGTTGAGAAGCGTTGACTGCCAAGTGCCGAGAATGGTGGCAAGTTTTACCTTGCGTGCCAGACTCTTGGGTGTGTCATCAGCACGGACTACGACTTCCGTGAGGTTGCAGAACTCACGGTCTCGAAGAATGATTTCAGAACAAGGGTTGGTTCCAAACAACTGATCCGAGTCGCGGGTTCGGTATTCTGGATCCATCTTGGTTCTGAATGCGTTTGCCTTTTCAACCTGCTTCTGTGCTGCTTCGCGGTTGAAGATTCCACGCTCACCACTCTTCGACTTGTACAGAGCGACCCATTCTTCCATGAATGTGCCTGGCTCTGGTTTTTCTTTGTAGGACACAGAGTTGTTCGCAAGGGCTCTCTGTGTGTTTGCTTCCCACCATGCACCACTCTTCGCATCCCTCATACGCTCGTCAGTGAGCGATGAGAGAGAGATTAGTGCGGATCGACGAACACCTCCGACAACGACAATCTCCGCAATTTTGCAGATGATATCGTGACATTCGATAGAAGTAAGTTTTCTACCTGCTGCTTTGCGGAAAGTTTCGACGGTGAACCTGAAGAGATCTTCGAGCGGTTCTGGCCCACTGGCTCTACCTCCAAAAGTCTTAAGGCGCGCGCCGGCAGGACGAACTTTGCTTGTGTCCCATTTTGGAACTTGACCTCCAATGAGAAGGCTAAACAGTTCTCGATAGGCTTTCGCCCAACCCATTTTTGAATCTTTGACAATAATCGTTGTATCACTGTCTTCAAACTCCTCTGCTATCGTCGGCAGGGTCTTGATGAGGTCGCGTTCTACGGAGAACCCGACTCCAGTTCCGCACATAAGAATGTACAGAATCTCATCAAACGACTTGACTTTACTTGCACTAACATAGGAACAGTTATACCCTGCAACATTGTCCCTCTTAAGAGCCTCGCCTGCGGTCATTAACGCCCGCATAGACGGCATGATCTCTAGATTCGTAACGGCAGTCTGCAATTCCTTTCTCAACTTATCAGGAACATCATAATTGCACTCTGTCTTCAGGTGTTCTGTAAAGAACTCAAAATACCGATTCACGGTTTCTTCCCATGTCTCTCGGCGGCCTTCCTCTTCCATCCATCTGGAATAACGAGAAAGGTGAATAAATGATTGATATAAACTTGGAAGTCCTGACATAATAAACACTACTCCGTTTTCTTTTTTTATGAACTATATGTATAAACTATTTTGTAAGATGTGACCACGACACAGGGAAAAGTGGTGCGATTAATTTACCAATTGCCTTGGCATATTCTCGCACTTCATGTTGTGCATGGGTGTCGATTCGTTGTTTGTAGAATCGAGCATAAGCAGCAAGCGAACCAGTCCAGTACCACTCAGTGTACATTCCTTGTGGTAGTGCGAACCGTGCTTGCTCTGGTGCTACTTTGTTGCGAAGAAGTTCATTGTATGTGTACATCGCAAGACGCATCACATTATCGAAGTTCTTCTCTGCTTCAGGATGAATCGTAATGAAGTCACTACTCCCCTGCTTTGCACCATCTGTAGGTTCTCCTCTCCATGCTGGATAGTAGAACTCTGGTTCAAACGAAACATAACGGCGAGAGATCTCATTCTCCACGAAACCTTGTTTGTGCTTGAACATTTGTGTGCGAATCGACACAGGCGCCTTCACACGCAGAGTGATCTGAGGATGAGCAAATGGCGTCCAGTGTTGATGAGTCGCCAGATACTTCAGCAACTTTGCATCTCGTTCCGACAACTTCTGCACATCTTCTGGGTGGTACGAGGATCCACTCTCACGCAGTCTTTCCACTGCTTCCTCATCGATCTCCCACTCAGTATCTTTTGAGAACGAA
>Ga0208643_1000194_pt1 | contig 40867 bp, 45 predicted proteins | sample VirMetDEL_Nov_12_FD_184516 | JGI IMG/M metagenome (GOLD analysis project Ga0208643, IMG submission 184516) | Aqueous microbial communities from the Delaware River and Bay under freshwater to marine salinity gradient to study organic matter... | ecosystem: Environmental > Aquatic > Marine >...
AGATTCATCCTGCCTATACAGTCTCGAACTGCAATATTATCTAAACCATTTAAAAGTCTTATCATTGAGTTATAGTCTCTCTGGCAAACCTTTAATGATTCTCTTAGCTCGTCGATTTTCTTTTGTTGATGGTTCCACGCTGTCCTACAATAATACTCTGCTTGGAACTCTTTCTTCATGGCCTCTATCGACCACCAATTCTTCTTCTCAAACCAATTCTTAAATGTCTCACTCACCTTGCACCTTCCTTTTCTTTAACTAAGTCACTCTTAAAATCGCCCCTGCCTTCGCGCACTCCATGCTTGTACCCTGTATCAAACTGCTGCTCGGACTTCTCGCGCTCGGCTTGGAGTTTCTTCTCCATTTCTTCTTGAGCGTCAAGTAATAATTCTTGATAAGCTAAAGTAGCCTCTATTTTTCTTTTTAAGTCTTGAATCTCGATTCTCATATCGCCCTTGTCCCTAGCTAATTGCTTGGACTTTTCACGCTCGGCTTGGAGTTCTTTTTCGAGAGCGTCGATTTTCTCTTGTTGGTGGTTCCATGCCTTAATAGCATAATCTTTTTCACTAAAATCATTGTCTATATAATCATCAGACCAGTAATGCCCTTCATACCACTCTTCAAATGTCTCACTCACCTTGCGCCTCCTATCCATAGCTCTCTAGTAGGTTGCCCCACTTGAGGGTAGTAGACTTTCATAGCTTCCCGAATCGTGGACTCGTGTTTCTCTACAAACTCCCGCTTATGCCAGCCCATCGCCATGTTAAAGCCTAGTTGCACGCCGCTTGATGGACGTTTCTCGTTTGTTAGGAAGTCTCTTATTGAACCGAGAATCTTTAGTTTAATTATGCCATGCCACATGAGCCAACGAGTCCATGTATACTTGCTTCCAATGGTATAAGCTATTACGTCAGGACGTAGCCAAGATGCCCAACTAGGATTCTTGAAGCTAGGAAACACAGGTATAAGGTACGTTGTTGTTTGAAACAGGGAACTATAGAAAGCTAAGGCACTAACCTTTTCATCAATAGACCAACGTGGATTAGCATCATGTTCCATGGTGCGCCACTCATTATTATTGTAACGGTACTTGGCATAGACTAGGTTAGACGTATCAGCTAATAGCGAGACGTGAACCGAACCGTTGTAGATGCTAGAGAAATAGTAACTGACATTAAACGTGGTAGGATTCTCGGATTGTATTTGGTTGGAATTTGGTAGCATATTGCCGAATCTATCCCTGTACTTTCCCTGCATAAAGGCTCCTTGCTCTGTTATAAACTTTCCTGCCAGTGATATTACTGACAGGTTGCTTCTTCTTTGCGTGTCCCATGAAACAGTCTGGACAGGCACTCTTTGCCCATCTATCGGTAGTTTCAGTAAAAGGCACCACGCTGCCACACCAAGTAGTAACGTGTTCCCCTGTTGCGGGGTCATTGCGCCTGCTGCGGTATTTCTTCTTGTGTATCATGTTGCTTACTCCATGCGTTCATGCCCATTGAAGGGAGGTCAAAGGTTAAGACTCGTGTGTATGGTTGTTTGGTTGCTATCTTCTTGACGTTTGCTGCAACTAATCCAGAGAGTATGTTAGCACAATAGATGGTAGACTTAGCTGTGCATCGCTCATGTACGCCATCTTCATCAGTGTGCCATGATTTTATGTATCCTGCCATGTCTTCTATATCGTTAGGATTCATGGTATACATTGACATAATCTCGGCTCCCATGCGTGGATCAATAAACGCTTTCACGTTAGGCCCACAAGAGTCGAAGATTACTCGCCTTACTTCCATGGAATCTACGGCACTAATCACGATAGGTGTATTGGCAGTATCTTGCTTCTCGTATTTACGGGCAAAGCTACTGATATTTATACCAGTGAAGCTATGTATCATAGTTTGAAGGGCTTCTACTTTCTTCTCACCAATGGCACTCACAGGATAGAACTGGCAATTCATGTTCTCTACGTCAATAGTGTCATGGTCATATACTCTCACGTCAGCGAATCCCATTTTCACCAAGGCAAGTGCAGTCCATGAACCTACTGCACCCGCCCCTATAACGGTGATTGGAGTAGAGAGAACCTCAAAAGGGATAAGGTCTCTCTGTCGTGTTAGTGTGTCTCGGTATATATTAGTCATTGTTATGCTCCTTTCTTGTCTAAGTGTACTTGTTTAAGTGCGTATGCTGTGCTAGTGAACTCTTTATGGATTATGGGGCCTGTTACAGGATTCGGGTGCCAGAACTCACTGAAATCTAAATCCATCATGTCAACAAAAAACTCTTCAACGTCTACCATTTCTGTTGGTGGGTTATTGAACATACCACGATACAGTTTGCACATTTTCAGCCAGTCTTTGTTATTGAATGGGTTTTTAAATATCACGCTGGTACAATCATCGGGGTTAGCTTTCTTGTAGCTGTCAAATGTTAGCCATTGCTTGAGATTGTCGTCCCATATTATGTATGTTCTAGGGTGAACCGAACCATGCTCCCTGTTTGAAGGGATAGTCGTATCGGCAAACGGGAATCCTGCGTAAGTATACTCACCTGATACAAGCCTTTCCCATTGATACTCGGTTCCAGTAAATTCAAAACCCAAATCCGTTGAAGTAAGAGTTGTTCCAACCGTCTTCTTCTTCTTCCCATTGGAAATGGTTCCTTGATACTTTCCCGTAAGACCGCCTTGTTGGAGGTACTTTGGGGCATAGGTTTTACACTTTTCGTCCATTTCCTTCTTGCATTGCTCAAGCACGCTGTTACATACTGGCGTATATTCTTGAGTTTCAAGATCATCAATGAATATGGCAGGAAGAAAGTCAGTAGCTCCTTGGAAGAAAGCTGATTTCATCTCACGTTTCTTGTTAAATACGGTAGCGAGACAGAATCCCTGTGTACCGAACTCTTCAATAGTTGATCGGTCTGTGCCTGACCAGAATACGCCCATGTTTACATGACTGTGCCACCAGAAATTTAAGTGACCTTCCACTTCCCTTGTCTCGTATAACAGTTTAGCTACGGCACCTGCGTCGATGTCTGTACTTGCACCAGTATTTTCCTGATCTAATAGATATACATCTGATACATGGTAAGCTTGCTTTTCTTTGTCATAGATACATTTGCCTAGACCGCTTATTTCGATATTAGACGCTTGTACCCAGTAGTTAATCTTGGTCATTGCCAAGCTGCTGATAAGCACTTTTGGTTGTGATAACATTCTATTCTCCTAGATGTTAATGTAGTTACAATTCCCACACTCATGGGCATAATTTCTTCTATATCTTTCGTTCATGTAGTTGTCGCCGTCCCAATCAAATTCCTGACTACACTCGCTACATTCAGCGGGGTAACAGTCTCCCATTATATAGCCACTTACCTCATTAAGAGTTGAGTAACCTGCGTCTTTCATAACCTGCCTCTCTGAATCGGATACATGGGCAAGACTGTAGGGATCAGGTAAGGCGAACGATATAGGGTTGACTGCTAAATCAAACTTTATTCTATTGAACAAGAAACAGTTGTCATGAATATAAATCACAATACAGCCGTTTATTGGTTCAAATTGATAATCGTGACCAGTTACAATGACATCTTTAAGAAACAATAAAGGATTGATCTTGGTATCGTAGTTACGGTTGTATCGCTTTACAAAGGTATCTAGCCATAGATTAACCATTTCAGTATCAACAACATTATGAGCTAAGTCCCACGATCCCGTTTCAAGCTCATTGAAGCTATGAGTAACTTGTTTCGTACCATACTTATTGATAACGATGTCACCATCTGAATTAACTTCCAGTAGCCTTTGAAGCGTGATGCCGTGATTACCAACAGATTCGACGATGTATAGGCGATTCTTTCCATCGTAGATACGATGAATCAAGGCACCTTGTTTAAATTTTCCACGTACATCTACATATTCAACGTGTCCATATTGGCTGTAGGGTATAGCGTTTATTACTGCATCTTTGAGGCTAACGCTCATGCCACTAGTAATGGCAATCTTGAATCGTGTAGGCACTTTACCGTACTCTTGTAATATTCTATAAGGATTCGATGGCTCATAGGTAGTAAGTAAAGCCCGTAGCATGGTCATTGCTTCTTTAAGCTTGCCAGCGTTCATTGCATCATAGAAACGATCTTCTCCGTCTCCCCAACATAGCGTACCGCTACTCGAAACGTGAGGGTGGTAACTTGAGCCAGATGAACACTGTATAGGCGTAGAGAAACAGGGATACACATTAGCACTCTTATTGTGAATATTAATAACAGCAATGTATTGTCCCATGTCTACAGTACAGTCAATACCCGCAGCGGGGTTATATTCCTTAAGAACAATGCGACTGGTAACAAAGTAAAGTGTATCGGCTTGGCGGTTAACAAATTTCCACCAACCATCTGCTTCAATATCAATTACTTGATCGAGTAGTGGCTCAGCATGATCGGCACCATTAGCAATAGCTTCTGTGTATTCCCTAATACGAGTCCGAAACGTGCTACAGCGAGTCGCTGATAGTAGGTAAGATTCATACTTCCTACGCATTTCATCAGCCATGTCACGCTCGCCAGCTTCCGCTTGACGTAACAGTTCAGCCATGTTTGTTCTAAACTGTAGCTCGCCTAACTTGTACTGATCCATGTAGTTAGTGATAGCTACAGGCTCCTGTGCTATAGGATCATTCAACACCGAAAATAGTATCGGGTTGATAGCTTCGGGCTTCACGTCCCCTTCGACGTAAGCTACAAACTTTTCAAGGGGTATCCTTGATGGATTGAATCCCATACTGCCAGATAGCATACCAATGTATTTACTAAACGGTGTATCAGGATTCTTAGCCATGTGATCGGATAGGTTCATGTATTCCTCCAATGGTTAATCTTATACGACGAAAAGGGCGACCTATTCAGGTCAACCCGTTTCATGCTACGAATGTGTGTGTGTGTGTGTGTGCTAGAAACTAACAGCCACCCTTTACAGATGGTGAGAAAGTAACAAAGCTGTAATCAGCAAGTTCATCGCTTAGTGATGCAGGGTTGCCGTTAACAGTTGCAGAGTAAGAACCACTAATGTTTAGTGCCGCCATCGCCTCTTCTACAGTTGAAGCTTCGATTACTCTAGCTTGTCCACCAGTTACTTGTGCAGTGATTGTTCCGTTTGACATAATATTCTCCTATAATGTAGCAACATCGCTACGGTTAATCCCAACATTGGGAGTCTGTATTTCTAGTTTAGTTGGTGGCGTGTACCAGTCAGGCATATCTCGCCCTGTCCATACTGGTTGATACCAGTTACCGGCCTCGTGTGCCTTGTATTCTACGTCCCACTTATCACGCAAATGTAAACGGTACGCTTTTATCGTGCTACTCACATTCTTATAATCAGTGCAGTTAGGGATCGGGGTTCCGTAAGGCTTATCCCAATCATCAAGCTGCAAGTCCCATTGGAACATAACAAACGTGTGATAATGTTCAGCACACTTATGCTCCTTGCCACGCCTAAGCTCAAACTCACGACACAAGTACGCAAAGTAATTAAGCATAAGCTGGTAGTTACTCGGCGACGTTCTACACCAGACAGATGAAGGGTGGTTCATGTGTGTTGGTCTATACGGTGCCGTAGTATCGCCATGGTAAACAAGGCAATTGTTTAACAGTTGCGCTGTCTCAAGTACCATCTTAGTCACCCGCCTATCATCTAGGTTCTGGGCACAGGTAGCGAGGTCATCGTCGCAGTAAAAGAAGTTCATTAGAACACACTCCACAATGCAAGCGATGCCAGTATCAGGAGGCAGGCAACAAATAGCTCTCCACATAAATCACGCATATCAATCTCCTAGTAACGTGGTTAATAAATAGTGTTAAGTACACTCAAGGAACACAGTCACCAAGAAATAGAGTCGTAGTGACTGTGAACCTTCAACAAACTTAACGATAAACTAGGAGATTATCTACTCTCGCCAGTTGAAGTTAGCGTCTTGATTAGGTGTAACCTAGTAGCGTCGTCCGCTGGGACTTTTGCTAAATTAGCTACGATACCAAGTGCTGAATTAAATCCTTCTTTGTACATGTTACGCTTCTTAGCCATATTGGTTGGTGATTTACGAATCTTGGTGCGGGGCTTAGCTGGCTCTCGGTACTTGGCAAGGGCTTGCACAACCTTAAGTCTATGGTAATGCGGTACCGCCTTGTTCTTGCACCAGTTAGAAATGGTTGATGGTGTTACGCCTACTTCAGAGGCTAACTGTACGCCGGTGATGTCTGCTTGCTTCATGCGTAACTTAAGATCAATCGTTGGTATGCTCATTTGTACCTCCTAGAGTATATGAGACGTTGTATCGTAGCGACTATAGCTACAGTAATTATAGGTAGTATGATAAAGGCTAAGCCTATTTCAATGGCGTGTAGCGTGGTGCGGGCTGCGTGGTAGTTCATGTGTTCTCCTAAATATTAATAGTGATTCGATAGCATCTATAGGTGTTCCAAGTATCTCGACTACAGCATCAGGAGACATTGTGGTCTTACTCAAGAAGCTGGATTTACATACACAGTTATCTCTAGGACTGTAAGCTACCTTGTATAACGACTTATGGTACGTGAAAGGTGATGCGTGCTTAGGGAACTTAGTTACCGATAAAGCCATATCACTATTCAGGGTAAGCAAGTAGTAGCTGCCATTGATAGCTAATATATTGTTAATAGGTATTCTGTTCACCTAATCTCCTAGATACGTAGTTAATAATAATAAATAGTCAAGTGATAAGAGTCACAAAAACTGAAATTCATCATTCAAAAATCATGCCAAGAAGTTAAGTTATTGAAATTATTGAGTTTGAAGTTGGCATGAAACTTGCTTGTGGTGTCAAAATGGCAGGTCAAAATGGCTCCAGTGGTATCAAAATGAAACCATGAAATTTTTTCAATTTGAAAAATGCTAAAAAGAAACGCGCGCGCACAGCTATAGGTGCTATGTCAAGTTTTCACCATATGGTAGAAACGTGGTGTAAGGAACGAGATGCGTCTAAATAAATTTGGGACGGGCATAGGTTGTGTCCCTAGTTATAAACATATTTCAACTAGGGGCTTTTTTAGGGGTATTTTAAACGAATGTTATTGTTGCGAGGGGCGTTATTGATGTGACGTGTCTCAATTTAATCGATTTATGGTGGGCATAACTTAGATTTATTGAGTTTGTAAGTAGTTGATATTAGTTTCTATGATGCCCCTAGTCGGACTAGTTGGGTACTAGTTGGGAACGATGCGTTAAGTACGTGAAATGATTCATGAATCGGGGATTTTGGGCCTAAGTGTACCTACTTTTCTTTAAAAAAGAGTATACAAAAGTGGTTAGGAAAATATGTATAGTGTCTAGTAGAACTCTTTAATTTCTGGCGCAACTAGGGGCACTAGTCACCCACACTGCGTCATTAATGTTTTCGATGGTGTAAGAAACAAGAAAAGGGGCACGAGGCCCCTAGTTTTTATGCTTTTAGTTTTAGTACAGTCTCGCCACTTGCTACGTGAAGCTCGGCATAGGCTTCAAACAGCTTGGCAAAGTCTTTGCTTAGTAACCCTGTCTCAACAGCTTGGAGCATTGCCATGTTGCTCATGGAAAAGCCGCCTAGAAACTTGCCCGCTTTGTCAGACATCCCGAAATAGGCATAGCTGAAATTGAATGGCTTTGTACCTTTGCCGCCTGTTGGTTGCATGAATACATTGCCTAATGCTACACGGTGCGGGTTCTTGTCACCCTGAACTTTTGTTTTTACTTCTTGAGTAGCATACTTGTTAAGCATAGTGTTTAAATTAGACATGGTAATCTCCTAGTGCTACTTGTAGTAGCGATAATTAGTTACTCAGCGACATTGCCGAGTTGCCAAAACACCGAGCAAACAGCGTGCCAAGTCGTAAGTAGCCGGAATCACGTCCCTAGCCTAGTGCCACAATGACACCATAGTGTCAAAGTGACCCTGAAACCTAGTGTCAACGTGACACCACCAGAACCACAGGGCACCACGCACCGCGTAACACAGAGCTATAAGATACACATACACACGCATCACGCACACATACACACGCATCACGCGCCTGCGCGACAATGACACCCTGTATCCTGCATCGAGTCAACGAATCCCCGTATATTGAGACACGCGCCTCCGCGCATGTGCGTCACGCATCACGCTACGCGTACACACGCATAGGGGGGCGGGGCCCCCCAATCCTCGCGTGCGTGAGGGCGTTAGGACCCTGATCCAACTACCCCTCAATTCTGAATCTATATCCGAGTAAAACGCTACACTATTCAGTCTCCCGTTACTATATACTTGCTTCGGGGTTCAAACTCCCGTATTCTTTGGTGATGACACGCGAAAAGAGCCGCGAAGAGGTGCTTATTGGCGACCTTTATAGCGAGAATCAGGATTTAAGAAAGCAACTGGCGAAGGAAAAGCGCCGCTATGCTTACCTGACTAGGAAACTTAGCACCCTGAAAAAGGAGACCTCTAGTGGAGGAAAAGTTCGCAATGACCATTCTCGACAAAAACACGGGAAAGCTGGTCACAAGAGACATCCGCACGGGGGAAGTGATAGCTGAGGAAGGTTCCTCGGTTCCACAGTACCTGTATTCTTTGGAGATGGCCGATGCTGTCTGCAATCTGGTGCGCGAGGGTCACACATACAAGGAGATTGCGTTAATGAGGGGCATGCCACCGATGCATTTGCTCTATAATTGGCGTAACACGCACCCCGATTTTGCGAAGCGGTTGAAGCTGGCGCGCAAGGATCGAGCATCGTGGTTCCATGATGAAGCTGTGCAAGTAATCAAGGAAAGTGATACAATCACCAAGGACGAAGTTGCGCGAGAGAAGTTCCGATTTGACGGGCTGATGCGATTAGCAGAGGTTGGTGATCAGGATACGTATGGTAAGAAGACCACGGCTCAGGGAGGCGCGGGTCCGACAACAATTATTATTAACACAGGCATACGCCGAGAAGAAGTTATAGAGGTAAGTCATGAGCAAATATCCAGTGAAGAATTTAGTGAAGACGGACGACGGGAGACTGTTGGAGATGGAAGAGTATCTGAAAGAAGTGATGCCGAAATACGAATCGGAGCCGAAATTGATGACGGAGAAACCGATACCGGAGTCGGAGTTACCGAAAGTCGTGAAGAAGGTAACGAAGAAGAAGGCGAAGAAGAAAGTATCTAAGAAGGTATAGTCATGGCTACACTAGATAAGAAAAAAATAGACAAAGAAATAGAACGAATGAATAGGGATACTAGCGATTTTGAGGTTGATGGTACAGTACCTAATATACTGTCACCAAGATTTGGCGAGAGTCGACGAGCGGTAGAGATGTTTGGAGACTCAGACGCTAAACTTAAACTATTAATAGAAGATTTAAAAAAAGAGCAAACCAAACCTAATCCAAAGGATAATAGGATACAACAATTACAGGACTCAATAATTAATAACGTAGAAAAAGGGCTGTCACCGAAAGAGCAGGAATTGAGAAAGGACGATCAGAAATTCAGAGATAGGCTAAACTCTGTAACAAGAAGTCCCGCATATTCAAACGAAGAAGCGCGTGAAGATATAAACACAATAGCAAATGCTAATGGAGTCAACGAAGATTTGGTTATAAGAGGACTGGTAACACCTGACCAGCATAAAGAGATTACGATGCGAACTCAGGAACGAAGGAAGCAGTTTCAAAAAGCTAAAGAGCTACAGAACGAGCCTGTTAGAAAAGGGATCAAGCAACATCAAGAGTTTCTTAATTTATTAAAGCAAGACAAAAGCATGACTCCCGCAGAAAAGAGGCGAGAAGATCAGAACATGCAAAAACAAATCATAGACGAGACTAAACAAAACCCTAAGACACAAGAAGGACTCAAGATGGAGAGACTTCTTAAGTCTGGTGTAGAGGATCAGCTTGGATGAAAAACAACCCATACAACCCGCATAGTAATCCATTCTATCCTACGGGAGAGTTGGAGAAGTATTCGGAGAATCATGAAGAAATTGATTTAGGTTACGAGCCTCGCCCATTTCAGGCACAGCTACACAACACGCTGAAAAGATTTAACGTACTCGTATGTCACCGCCGTTTCGGTAAAACAGTATTCTCAATTATGGAGACTGTAGACAAGGCTTTTAGAAATGAAAGAAAGAATCCTCAATATGCATACATTGCACCGACGTATGGCCAAGCTAAACGTGTGGCGTGGGAATACTTCAAGGACTACACCAAAGGGATTCCTGGAGCAAAACCTCACGAGCAGGAACTGCGAATTGATATTCCAAGACCCGATCGTGGAGATAAGATTAGATTCATGCTCCTTGGGGCAGAAAACCCTGACTCCCTACGGGGAATCTACCTTGATGGGGTTATTCTTGACGAGTATGCTCAATGTGATCCTACGATTTGGGGTCAAGTTATTCGGCCTGCGCTTAGTGATAGACTTGGATGGGCTATCTTCATTGGGACGCCAAAGGGGCAGAACCACTTCTACGATATTTATAACTCCGCACTCGGCTTACGTAACTGGAAAGTCGCAATATACAAGGCTAGTGAGACAGCCGTGGTTGACCCCGGAGAGCTAGAGGAAGCCCGTCAGACGATGACGGAAGAAGAATACGAGCAAGAGTATGAGTGTTCATTTGCAGCGGCTCTAACAGGCGCATACTACGGCAAATACATGAATGAGCTGGAGAGGAAGAAACAGATCACCAGCGTTCCTTATGATCCCGCCGTTCCAGTAGACACGTTCTGGGATTTGGGTATCTCCGATTCTATGTCTATCTGGTTCATTCAGTACGTAGGCAAAGAAGTACACGTTATTGACTATATTGAAGAAGCTGGTAAGGGGTTAGAGCATTACGTAAGAGAGTTAAAGGCTAAGCCTTATAGCTACGGGGATCACTATATCCCCCATGATGGTGCAGCTAGAGAACTAGGAACAGGTAGGACTAGGCAAGAAACATTGCTTGATCTAGGATTACGGACTATTATAGTACCTAGACAAATGGTAGCAGATGGTATCCACGCGGTGAGAATGGCGTTACCACAATGCTGGTTTGATAGGAAGAATTGTGAGAAAGGAATCGCGGCACTTAAGAACTATCAGAGAAAATGGGACTCTAAGAATAAAATGTTTCTTGATCGCCCACTTCATGATTGGAGTTCTCATGGCTCAGATGCTTTCAGAATGTTTGGATTAATATTCAATCCGCAAAGAAGTAGAAACCACAGACAGTCTTTACCTAGAGAAGTAGAGTCTGAATACGAAATCTTTTAGGAGTATTCATGGGATTCAGTTTTAAGAAAATGAAGAAAAGTTTTAACCAAAACTACAATCCGTTTTCTAGTGATTTTGATACTAAGAAAGCATTGATAAACATAGGAACTCTTGGCGCAGCTGGTGGGTATGAAATGCTCTCTGAAGCAGCTGGTGAAGGCCTAAGCGAAGCTGGGAAAGAGATTGGACGCGGATACGGAAACTTCAAGCAAGATGTCGAAGCTGGAATTAGGCTTAGTGGAGCAACGGGGGATAGTCCATTATCCTCAAATACCCCATCCTTAACTGAAGCTGAGGCACAAGGATTGGCTGAAGTACGTGACCCTAGAAAGCGTAAAGGTAAAGGGATGGGCAAGGAACAAGGCTTTGGAACATTAACAGACTCTGGACAAATGGACTCACAACCTAGTCTTATAGGATAATAATATGGATACACCAAACTTAGGCGAGATGGTTTGCCGCAAGCATGAGAAGATGAAGTCCCAAAGAATGAATTGGGAAACTCATTGGGACGAAGTAGCTGAGTACATTATACCTAGAAAGGATGATATCTATGGGAGTAATGTCAAAGGTGAAAAGAAACATAATAAACTCTTTACAAGTGTTTCTGTCCACGCGAACGAACAACTTGCTTCTGCACTTCACGGTATGCTTACTAACCCTAGTAATGTTTGGTTTGGTATGTCTTCTGGTGATAAGGACTTAGATCAAAAGAAAGAAGTAAAAGAGTGGCTACAGAACGTAACCTATAAAATGATTCAAGTTTTCAATACATCTAACTTCCAAACAGAGGTACATCAAAACTACCTAGACCTTGGGAGTATAGGGACCACGGTTCTTAGAGTAGAAGAAGATGACGAGATGGTAGTCCGCTTCATGGCACGACCTATCTACGAAGCATATATCGACGAAAACTACAAGGGCATGGTTGATACCGTGTCTTATGAATATAGAAAAACGCTACGATCAATCAGGCAAGAGTTCGGAATGGAGCCATTTGACAATAATCCAGACCTAAAAGAAGCCCTGATGCTTGATCCTCAGAAAGAAATGAGAGTGATCCACCTAGTAATGCCTAGAGAAGACTTTGCCATGCATAAGCTTGACGAAGGTAATAGGCCATACATGTCTGTTCATGTGCTTAAAGAAAAGCAATTAGTGTTAAAAACTTCGGGATTCTTTGAGAACCCATACATTGTACCAAGATGGACTAAGATCAGTGGCGAAATCTACGGTAGAAGTCCGGGCATGAAGGCGTTATCAGATATTAAAATGGTAAATGCTTTACAGAAAACTGTTATCATAGGCGCGCAAAAGGTAGTTGATCCTCCGTTACAGGCACCAGACGACGGTGTTCTTCTTCCGTTGAAGACTGCTCCGGGCAAAATAAATTACTACAGAGCTGGTAGCAAGGATAGAATAGAGCCGCTAATGACTGGCTCACGTCCTGATATTGGTGAGAATCTGATAGAGACTATTGTAGATAGAATCAAGCAGGCGTTCTTCATTGATCAGCTACAAATTAGAATGGCAGATAGAATGACTGCTACAGAGGTCATGCAACGTCGTGAAGAACAGCTTAGAATGTTGGGACCGATATTAGGTCGCCAGAACTTTGAGTTCTTGAAGCCGTTGATTGATAGAGTATTCGGGATCATGAGTCGTAAGAAGATGTTCCCTGATGCACCTCCTGAATTGCAAGACATGAACTTAGAAGTAAAGTACACATCACAGATTGCCAGAGTACAAGAAACAAGCGATGCTGATAGTGTAACAAGAGTATTTGGATTAATCTCACCGCTTGCTTCGGCCAAGCCTGAGATGCTAGATAACTTTGACGCTGACAAAATAGCACGTCACCTAGCTCACAAGTTTGGATTACCTGCGGAGTATTTAACTTCCGAATCAGATGTCCAAAAAAAGAGGCAGGCAATGGCGAAGCAAATGCAGCAGGAAGCTCAAGGCGAGCAACTTAACGGAGAACTCGACGCTTTAGGAAAGCTGACAAATCTCTAGGGGGATAAATGTTAAACAAGTACAAAGAGAAGCGGGACATGGTGATCCGCTACAAGAGGCTATTTGGGTCAGAAGACGGGCAAAAAGTCCTACATGACCTGATGAAATCCTGCTTCATCATGAACTCCACACTAGAAACAGACGCTATTATTATGGCCCACAACGAGGGTGCGAGGTCAATTGTGCTTCGTATACTTAGAACAATACAAACTGACCCTATGCAGATGGAAGAACTCTTGAAGCTGGGACAATCAGAAGGAGTTGAGAATGAAGTTATTTAAGCAGTTTTTACAGGAAGAAGCCCCATCAGACGGCCCAATGCTAGGCGGATTAACTGCCCCAGTTGAGCCAGAAGCTGCCCCAACACCAGCGCCACAAGGTATCGAGAACTTTGACGGGCCTGACTGGATGAAGAGTTTGTCCGAAGACCTGATTGAGGACAAGAGTTTAAGAAATTTCAAGGACATTAATGATCTTGCTAAAAGTTATGTCCATGCGAGAAAGACAATTGGTGGCAATAAGGTATCTGTACCTGATGAACATGCCACACCTGACGACTGGAACGACTTCTACAAAAAGATGGGTCTACCAGAACGAGAGAAGTATCAAGTAAAATTTGGAGAAGCTAAGTATAGTGATGACTTTAAGAACGGATTCCTTGACCAAGCGCATGAGGCGGGTATGTTGCCTCACCAAGCTGAGAAGGTATTTGAATTCTTTAACAATCAGGTGCTATCTGCTAATGAGCAGGCTCAACAAATGTCTGAGAAAGAGCTATCTGAGCAAGCTGATGGACTTAGAAAAGAGTGGGGTTCAGGCTACGATAAGAAGTTAAAGACGGCTCAAGTAGCTTTTAGTACGTTCGCTGATGAAGAAACTACTAACTACCTAAACGAAACAGGATTAGCCAACGACCCTAGCCTTATCAAATTGTTTGCCAAAATTGGTGAAAAGTTGAACGAAGACACGTTTGATACCAATACAGTGAAGCATTTAGGTATGACAAAGGAAGAGGCAGAAGAGAAAAGAACTCAGATGATGGGAGATAATGATCATCCATATTGGAATGACAATCACCCTAACCACAAAAAAGCTGTGGAAGATATGCTGAGATACAATAAAATTTCTGAATCATAGTTGACACAGGGCTGGTATAGGTTATTATTGTATTAAGTTCGTACAGGATAACCTATCGGCCCTACTAAAAGTATGGAATTAGAGAAGCCCCACTACAAGTGGACAAGCATTTCGGATAAACAACTGTAAATTATTTAAAAACAAATGCAAGGAGCATATCATGAGTTTTCAAATTGAAACGGCATTTGTGAAACAGTATTCATCTAACGTGTTTCACTTGTCACAACAAAAAGGTTCTAAACTAGCACCTTTCGTAAGAAAAGAAAGTCAAAATGCTGAGGCGGCTTTTTATGATCGTATTGGTTCTGTAACTGCACAACGTAAAGTTGGTAGACATTCTGATACTACTTATCAAGACACTCCACATTCAAGACGTAGAGTATCACTAGAAGATTACTTCTATGCTGATCTTTGCGACAAAGAAGATAAATTGAGAATGATCATGGACCCTAAGTCTGAGTACGCTCAGGCAGCAATGTGGGCACTTGGTCGCGCAATGGATGATGTTATCATCGAAGCTGCTTTAGGTTCTGCCTATGGTGGTAAAGAAGGCGGTTCAACTGTCAACATGGCTAACGATAATAAAGTAGCTTGTCATGACGGAACTACTACAACTGGTGTTGGTCTTAACGTAAAAACTCTTAGAGCTGTTAAGAAAAAATTCCACATCAATGAAGTAGAGGAAGGCGATCTTTACATGGCGATTACTGCCGAGCAACTAGACAACCTTCTAGGTGAGACAGAAGTTACTTCTTCTGATTTCGCATCTATTAAGGCTCTTGTTCAAGGTGACGTAGATACTTTCATGGGCTTCAAGTTTATTAGACTTGAGAGAATGAAGTTATCAACAGCCGCAACTACTTACAATGCAGTAACTGGTGTTGTTGGTTCAGGTACTGGTACTTTAGCAATCGGAGCAAGACGTTGTTTTGCTTGGAAACGTGAAGGTATCCTACTTGCCGTAGCACAAGATGTTAAGGCTCGTATCGACGAATTGCCAGGAAAGCATTATGCTCACCAAGTATATGCTTCAATGGGAATTGGCGCTACAAGAATGGAAGAAGTTAAAGTTGTTGAAGTTCTCTGCGACGAATAATATTAATTAACGGGGGCACTAGCCCCCTTATTTTAAGGAGTCTTTAATGGCCACTTTATACAGTTCAGAATACCAATCAGGATTTGTTACCGTACCAAGCGGTAAATTAAATCCAGAAGACCTTAACGGCCGCGTCCGTAGAGCTTATGCTGAGTTTACTCTTGGCTCTGAGCTTGCTGATGGCGACATTGTTAAAATGCTTCGCTTACCTGCTAACTCAAACATCATCGACGCTGGATTTGATAGTCCTGCTGCTACTTCTGGTACACTTGATATTGGTGTAGCTGATGCAGACGATTCTGCTAGCAACGCTGATGATGATGCACTTTTTGCTGCTCTTGATATTTCAGCAGCTATCGACGGTCAAACTAGACTTGACTGGGCTTCTGCCGGACATAACCTTAAGATCAATAAGGAAATGGACGTTCAGATTTTAGCTGATGGTGCCGCTACAGTAGGCGCAACTGGCGATGTTTGGAAGCTTGAAGTTCTTTACGTTATTGACTAATCTCTCCTTTGATTAGACGGTTAATAGAATTGGGGGCGTATGCCCCCTTTCTTTAAGGAGGGTTCGTGGCTACTAAGCTAGAGATTTACAATTCATGTTTTATAAAGCTTGGTGCAGAAGTAGTCTCAGCTACTACAGATAGCAACAAGAGAAACAATCTATTAAATGCAATCTACGATATTATAAAAGCAAAACAATTAAGGGAACATCCTTGGAACTTTGCAATGAAAAGAGCGCAACTTGTTCCTAATCCCGCTGTTCCTACGTTTAAATTCTACAGCTCTTATGATTTACCATCAGACTATTTAAAAATAAAAGAAGTGAGATATGAGTCCGACTATGCTATTGAAGGCGCTCTTCTGGTATCAGAGGAAGGATTAACTACAGTTGGATCAGACGAAGCCGAAGTAGGTTCAACAACAACAGTTATAAATGCTACAGGCCACGAGGCTCTAGCTAACGATACAATTCTTTACGATGGTGAAAGACAGGTAGTAGCTTCCGTAACAGCAAACACAATCACAGTATCATCTGCTTTTGGTACAGCGCCTAGTGCGGCTGATCCATTCACTATATACAGATCAGCGGAAGCCTACGTTGAATACATAGCTAACGTAGACGAAGCATTATTCACGGCAGATTTTGCCGAGTGCTTAGCATGGATTCTGGCAGCAGAAATTGCCTATGCTCTAGTACAGAACAGAGAATTGAGTAACGAAGTCCTACAGAAAGCTGAGCAAATGAAACGTCTAGCTAGAAGCATGGACGCGCAGGAAGGCACACCTATCGAGCTGATGGATAACGAATACATCAACGTGAGGTTATAATGCCTAGATTTACCTACATGCTAAATAGTTTTAGATCAGGTGAGCTAGGACCAAAGACTCATGCAAGAACTGATGTAACTCAGTATGCTAATGGATTAGATACTCTACAAAACTTTCTACCCTACCCAACTGGTGGTGTTGGACGTAGGCCCGGATTTTCTGTACTAGGAACAGAGGATAATGCTGACCTTCAAGTTGGTGGAACATATACAGTTATTTATGAATATGATAGAGAGTCTATTTATCAGCTAGCTTTATCCTATGATAGCGTTGCGGGAACGTGGTCTTTTCCATCTATCACAGTATTAGGAACGCCTACGTATGCGTCGTCTGGTATTGCCCTAGTGTCGGCACAAGCAAATCTGCAACTACAAAACATTACTGCAACCGAGTTAGAAGGATTTCATATAGTGCAAGTTGAGCAAGTATTAGTAATGACTCATAACTCAGGCAAGATGGAGCCATTAATCCTAGTTCCTTCGCTTAATATATCTGATCAAATAAAATTTGATCTAGTTACTTGGACAACTACTATTACACCTAAAGAACCTTTTGTATCTTATGAGCATTGGACTACCTTACCTTTATACGTAAGGATGCCTGTTCAAGACCCAAATACGGGAGCTGTCCAGATTACTCCGGGAGCCGTAGCTGGCTCTACTACATTAACAGCAAGTACGTCTTTTTTTACAGCAGACCATATAGGCAGTATTTATGTAATAGATTTCGGAGGATCACCTGTTCAGTCATGTACGTATGGAATAACAGGTTTTACCAGCGCCACTGTTGTTAGTGCTACTGTTCTTGGAGTAACATCAGCAGCCGCAGCAGCAGCTAGCGATTACTGGTATGAGTCTAGTTGGTCTCCTAGAAGAGGGTGGCCTAAATCCGTTGAAGTCCATGACGGTAGATTAATATTTGGTGGAACTCAGAAAGACCCGTCAACAGTATGGGGAAGCTTTCCATTTTTATTCGGTCAATTTAATCGCTTTATTGGTTACACTACATCTACTAAAAGTAGTACAAATATATCCTATTCGCGCGAAGCTTCGGCAATAGATGGCGGAGTTCAGTACACGATAGCTTCTCAAGGTAGACCTGATAATATTCGCTGGATCAAATCGCAAAGAGGATTATTGATAGGAACATCAGGAAGAGAGTACGTGGTTAATCTAAGCCCGTCAGCACCTTCGTTTACTCCACAATCAAACCACGGTTCGTCAGGCTACCCAGCAGCAAATGGCTTTAATAGCACGTTCTTCATAAGCGCCGACGGTACAAGAATCTATGAAATAAGATATAGTGAAGAGAATGGGGCATTTGTTTCCCGTGACATAACTAACCTAAACTCTGATTTATTACATAAGGGTGAAGCAAATAGGGCAACTAGATACAAGCAACTGGTGTGGAATGATAGCTTTAAAACTTTATTCTGTTTGACAACTACGGGAAAAATTAAAGCAGTAACTATTGAGCCATCATCGGAAGTAAGTGCCTTGTCTGATGTGCCAATAACAGACGCTACAGTTTATCAGATATACAACCTGTACTCAGCGGCGGCTAATTTCTCATTTCCGGGAGTACGAGCTTCTCATAGTGATGCCGCTAATATTGAGTGGGATATGCTGATGCTTGATTACTTTGAGGGAGATGATCCTTTAAATGAAAGCGCGACTACCTTATCAGACTTTGCAGTTTATACTGACTTTGCGAAAGGTGTTATTGTTCCATTTGCTGCAACAACTACTATAAGTATTGGCTCAGTATATGATGGCATGACTTTAACTTTCTTATGTGAAAACGAAGCAGGCGATCTTGTAGTCTATGAGAACATAACAATCGCATCAGGTAACGCCACTCTTCCTGCTAATGTTGTTAAATATGTTGCAGGTGTACCATATACGAGTAAAATTAAAACATTAACCTTGGAAGTAGGGCCTAATAACTTGCTCAATAGCCAAGGTGATATAATGAGAATTGATAGGGCAACAGCAAAGCTCTACAAATCTTGGGTTGGTAAATACGGAAGTGAAGATACTCTTTACGATTTTGAAGGATTATCATTAACGGCTCAATTTACCGGCGAGCAAAGAGTAGATGTACCGTTAGGGCCTGATAGTGAAAATAAGGTAGTAATAGAAACGGATCAACCTCTACCGCTAAATGTACTAGGCTTAGTGCTTAGAGGACAAAATAACCCGTAGGAGAAGCCATGGACCCCGGCACAGGAATGTTTTTAGCAGGAACTGCTCTAAATATATTTGGACAGATTCAATCTAATATTGCGCAAGCTAAAGCTGAAAGAGAAAACGCTATATGGTTGGAAGAACAAGCAGCATTTATAGCAGAATCTACTCAGAGAAGTAAGGACATATATACAAGGCAATCAGGGATATTCAAAGAGCAGCAACTTGAAGCGTTAGGGGCATCGGGCGTTAAAATGTCTGGTACTGCTTCTGATATTTTTGATGATACACTTCAAACAATTTCAGACGAAATAACAGCTATAGAGCGTCAGGGTTATATGCAACAGAAGGAAGCTTTGCTAAAAGCTAACCAAGCAAGCCGTCAGGGTAGCAGACTAAAAAGTTTTGGATTAAATGCATTACAGGCAGGTGGTACAGGACTTACAGCCGCAGGTCAAACCTACGGAAAATGGGGCGGGAAAACCTCGTCAGCTAAAAAGGATTAGTAACGTGCCAAAAGTACCTAGAAATCAAGAGAACCAAAGACTCAATCCTCAGAACCCTACAGGGTTCCAGTCAACTAGTCAGGCGCGCCTAATGGGTGATGCTGTATCGAGCTTTGGTAGAGGGCTTGCTAGTTTTGGGCAGGGTATGATGAAGGTAAAAAATGCTAATGCCACACTAGCTCGAAAGGATGCGCAAAACCAAACAAACGATGTTCTTGGAAAGATTTATAAGCAACAGGAGCGAGAAGGCTTTAGAGCTGACAGGGAAGCTTTTTACGGTGAAGAAAAAAAGAAAGGGTTAGCCGAAGTTAAAAAGAAGTTAATAGCAAAATATGGTGATACCTATACAAATGATATCGAAGTATTCTCCAATACAGTAGAAGAAAGTTGGGACGAAAGAGTGGGCAGTTTAGATAATAAGCAGTTTGTAGCCCATACAGCTAAGGTAGCAAAAGAAGTCGAGGCACAATATACAGCCAAAGTTTACGAAAGCCCCGGTTTACTTGAAGACGTTATATTGGATGCTTCCCAAATGTATGATGAAACAGGTAATGCTCTAGGATTAAACAATGAGCAGAAAGACGCTAAAATTAAATCTATAACAAAAGGGTTGGTGGAGACTGCGATTGATGGTCACATGATATCAGAAGATAATATCGGATATCTACAAGCAAAGACGTTAGTAGCAAAGACCTACTCAGATTTATATACACAAGAAGAAAGGAAGAAAAAACTTGATGATTTAAAAAGAGAATACCGTGGCAATATAACTCATAATAATTCTCAGATAGATCGTCAAGAAAGGCTAGTAGAAGCTGAGACTGCTAGAAGTAGAGAAATGAGAACAACGCAACTTGTATCAGATGTCGAGAAGGCTGTAGCATCAGGAAGTGCAGCAGGAATTAGAGAAGCTAGAGCCAAGGCTGTAAATTATATGTCGAAAGGTGACTTAACCTTTAAAAACTTTAATAACTTTCTAACGCCAGCAACTAAAGGTTACAAAGAGCTAGATGCTGTATCTAAGTTTAATGTAAGAGCTTTGGTGTATGATGGTAGTACGGATAAGGATTTTGTAAAAGGCAGAGCCGAGGTCATGCGACTAAGAGATAGTGGTCAAATGCTCCCTGAAACAGCGGCTAATTTAATTAAAGAGTTTGATGCTATGCAGAGAGCCTTTGATAGTGATCCTATATTTAAGCAGAAAGATAAAGCAGCTAAAGCTTATATGAACAAGATTCTTGGTGACGAGACGGCCATACAACAGCTTATGGTTAAATACGACAATAAATCTAATAGAGAAAAATTAGCTAGAATACAAGGAGCTAAGCAGAAGTATCACCAAATGATAGCATCAGCTGCTTCTTCTGGGAGAAAGGTTGACCCTATGGTTATGGCCCTTACTGCTGTTGATACTGTGGATTTTACTTCTGTAGTGTTTCAAGCCCCGGGCGGTCAAGCTCCTGCATTTACTCCTAAGTATTCTAAAGAAGGTACAAACATAGACATTAGAGATATCCAAGAATATGAGCAAACCATTATAAGATATTTGGACACTCCCCAAGGAAGGATGGAGAACGATATAGCCAAGGCTGAAATCAAAGGACATTTATCTAGGTTAAGACTCGTCAGGGAGCAGTTGGGACTATATGGCGAGATGACAAGAAACGTGGACGAATTAAGAAAAGCTACTACCAATGAAATTATAAATAATTATGAGACAAATAATCCTACAGACAGTGCCGATATTGATATGGAATCACTGTTACAAGATGACGAGGATGGTGTACCGTTTATGCTACGAACCATCAGACAGGAGTTATAATGCAAAAGCCACAAGATATTGTAGATGTTCAAATAGGTTCAGGTCAGCCTATTGAAGATCACTCTTTAGACTTAGCTCCTAAAGAAGTTATTACACAAGAGCAGATAGATACAGCTAAGCAACCAGAAGCTAAGCCTGTAGATATGGATCAGATGGCTGGAGACGTTTCGCGCGAAATGGTAAAGGGTGCAGATACCTCTACAACAATGGCTCTCAATACTGCAACTTTCTTGCCAGGAATTGCTGAGGACGTTTATAACTTTGGTACTGATTTAATAAATTTCACAAACAGAAAATTCGGTGGTGAAAACTTTCTAGAATATAGTGACCAAGTATCGAGATGGCAGCCACAAGATACTGGCTCAGTTATGGCCAGAGAATCTGCTAAAATGATATTAGGATATTCTAAAATACTAAAAGGTATGTCTGCTATGTCCCCCCAAGGGGTAGCTAAGTTACGTCTAGCAGCAGATGGTGCCGCAGGATTCATGAGTGAGTTAATTCTTATGAAGCCAGAAGGTGAGCCTATTTTAAAGAGTTTCCTCGATAAAGTACCAGTAGCTGATGAATTTATGGATTACCTTTACGCTGACGAATACGGAAAAAACTTTGAGAACAGACTAAGAAATTCATTATTTGGTGTTGTTGAAGGTGGTTTAGTGGATGGCGTAATGAAGGTCGCCAAGGTTCTTCGTAGAGTTTATAAGGCTGACGATAGTTTTCTAAGGAAAATGTTTCAAAGCGAAGAGGGTGCTGTAAAAGGTGGAGGCGATGGCCCTACTACCCCGAAGCAAGAGCCTCAAGTCGATGACATTCCTAAGATAGAAGAAGTAACTCCGCCACCTGTTCCTACTCCTATGGATACACAAAAAGCGCAACAAGTATTTGAAAGATATCAAATGCGTAACGCTGATCCAAAGACACTGGAGAGAGCAGGAATCAAGAGACCAAATCCAAACGAAGCTTCAGTTCTACCCGACGAAGCAATGAATCTTACCTCGCTAAATGTAGATGATGATTTAAGGCAAATGACTTCCGCGATTGTTGAAGCTAATCAAGAATCATTTGCTCGAATGAGAGTAGATAGTCCAGAAATAGTTCAAGCAGCTAGAGACCTTAATATGACCCCTCAAGGTCTACTTGATATGGAGATTCAGGCAGGATTTCCTAGAGGAACGATTGTTGCGGCTCAAGCTCTAATGAATGAAGCAGCAGGTTCTTTATCAGTGATGGCAAAGAGATATAATGAAGGTGCCTTAGATCAGAGACAGTGGACTATGGCCGTAAAAAACTTTGAAAAGTTGGCAGGTAAGGTAAAGGATTTAAGAAGTTTTGCAGGTGCAATCCTTCAAGAAACACAAGTTCCTATTGGGACTTTAAACAATACTAAAAAAATTGAAGACCTGACACGAATGTTCGGTGATAACGCTGACGAGTTAGCTAAAGAATTAACACGGCCGAACACGACTAAAGAAAACATAATGGAAGCTTACGGTAAATGGTCAATCAGGATCGTAGATGCCTTAACTCAAATACGTTATGCAGGATTACTTAGCTCACCTGCAACTCATTTAAGAAACATTTATGGTGGTGTATCTACTACTCTTATACGACCTGCGGAAACTCTATTAGCTGCAACTTATAACGCCATAACTCCCGGCCAGAAAGGTGTTCAGTTTGGTGAGGCATACCATGAGACATTAGGCTCAGTTCAGGGATTCATTGAAGCTATTCAGATTACAGGACAAAGACTAAAAGGAAATGTAGACGTAGATTTTATGGGGGTTGACCCACGCCACGCTAAGCTTCCTCAGTTTTTAGCTAAGAATACAGACTCTACTACAAAATATGGCAAGTCTCTAGGTTTCATGACTGAGATGCTAGGTACTAGCAAGATTGGTAAAGCCCTTCAAATGGAGGATAACTTTATAAAGCACATCAATGCACGGATGACTCTTAATAAAGAAGCCTATAAGAAAGGATTTGAAGCCCGACTTAAAGCTTTAGGAGAAGGTAAGACTACAGCAGAGATTAATGATGCTGTTCAAAAGGCTATCCAAAAAGAGAAAATACAACCTAGTGCAGCTACTCAACATAAGATGTATCAAGATGCTGAGTACGCTACGTTTACTAACGATGTTAGTGGCCCAATATTAGAATCGCTAGAATCAATGGGTAATACAAAGCTTGGTAGGATTGTGGCTCCATTCGCTAAAGTAAACTTAAACGTAATGAGCTACACGCTAGAAAGATTACCGGGTTTTAATCTAACTATGAAGAAAACTTGGTCTGACCTTTTGAGCAAGAACCCAGAGCTTAGACAAAGAGCTATTGCGAAAGCTTCGTTTAGTTCAGCTACTTTAGGTGTCTTAGCTTTTCATCTACACAGCCAAGACGCAATTATTGGAACAGGATCAACTAACCCACAAAAGAGAAAGTTCTTAGAGCAAAACGGGTATCAAGAAGGATCAATAAGAGTTGGCGATAAGTGGTATGAGATAAGAAAAGAAACACCACTAGGAGCTGTATTAGCATTTATGGCAGATGTGGCTGTACTTAGGGACGCATTGCCAGAAAGGGAGCAACACGTTACTGCTGAACTAGGTAAGTTGCTTGTAGGTGTAGTAGCTCAGCAATACAATCCTGAATTTATGACTGAGGCCGTAACGGATTTATCTAAGATAATGGAAGGATCAAAGAAGGAAGCAGGTAAAGCAGCGGCTCTTTTTGCAGGCAAGCTTGCTAGTTCTTATCTCCCATACTCTTCTCTTGCTAGGCAAGTAAATAGATATGCTGTAGGTGATGGCACTAAGAGTGAGGTATATACTCCCGCATCTACTCTCAACACAATAATGAATCAGGTTAAAGAGATATATGCCCCTTACTTAAACGCTAGGAAAAGAAATTTACTAGGCGATCCGATCATGCATAAGCAAGGATTAGGGCCTGATATAATAAGCCCAATAGGATTAACAGTAGAGTCAAAAGATATTGTTGTTAAGGAGATTGCTCGCTTATCTGATGTAACATCAGTTAGTGGAGACCTTGGATCAGAAAGAGAATTGGGAAGTGGTTCGGTTGTACGTCAGCCTTCTTTAAATGAAGCGGTATTCTCAATGCCCCCCAAGACGCTTACGGATGAACTAGGTCAACCTATCGCGCTAGGTACGGATGATTACGAGAAGTTTGTATTACATTGCGCTAATGTCCCATTTAAAGAGGGGCCTAATGGGTTGGTGATTGGTGAAGAGACATCAACTAGCTTAAGAAATGTTCTTAAGAATATAGTAGAATCGGGCGCTTATAAGAATTCTGCGGATACATTTAAGGTTGATATGCTTAAAAAGACTATTCAAGCGTATAGAGCAGTAGGTAAGGCTAGATTGCTAAATGATAGTGGAGACTTTAGCTCAGCTTACAAGGCTATAAGAAGAGAAAGATTAAAGGAAATACAGGAAGTCTATAGATAGGCTGGCAATTTCCCAATGTTTAGTTATAATATAAACTGTACAAAGAAACCCTCAAGGAGTTGAGACATGACAAGCCCAAAAGGATTCCCGATAGAGGGAAGACGCGAAGACCTCACAAGCCAAGACATTAAACTAAAACCTAAGTTCTCTACGATCACGCCCCTTGGTTCAAGGCGACGTGCATTAGATGTGAACGGTGGCGGTTACTACGAAGTGTCTGCGGCAGCTGCTGTTGAGGCGGGTTCCACGTCAAGTCTTATCGTTATTACAGGACACTCAGTTAAGGTAGGCGATCTGATTAGAATCATAACCTCGGCTAACGGAATAGAAGAACAAGAGATGTTCGTTGAAGAAGTGGTAGATGCCAACAGCTTTAAGCTTGCCGGTGACTGCTCGGCAGAATTTGCCGCCGCTGATACTATCGACATTTATAGATATGTAACTCAGAAGCTCACGTCAGACGGTAGTTCTACAGCTACCCTAACCTCGCCACCAATACAGATTAACGTACTTTCTGGCGGCATTACTACACCAACAACTGTACTTGACGACCAAGATACACCGGCCAACACAGTCCCGATTCCCGTTAAACTATTCGGAGCTAGTGGATCATTGACCATTACTTCTGACGAGCTAAACGTACAGCTATCACACAGCTCCGCGTCACCTGATTCGGTACAGATTGGCGACGGTGTAGAGATTATGGCGATCAATGCTTCATTAGAAGCTCAGGTCAGAGACGACGATGCAAACACGGCACTTACTGCTGTAAACACAAATCTCGGTACAATCGAGACGGATATAGAGGCACTTGCTACATTGCTAACAGACCTCAATGAGGCTTTAGCTTCTATTGGTACAGACCAGTTACGTACTGACGTTATTAGTTCAGCACTTCCAACGGGAGCCGCTACTGAAAACACCTTAGCCAATATTGGGATAATCCTCGGAGCGATTGACGATGTTCTTGTATCAGGAGCAAACAACGATCAGCTACGTGTAGACGTTATAAGTTCCGCACTACCTACAGGAGCTTCTACGGAGACTACGCTACAAGGTGTACGTACAGCAGTTGAGCTAATAGACAACGCGATTGCTGGTACGGAGATGCAGGTCGATATCGTAGACGCAGGGCCTATTGCTACGCAGACGACTCTTGCTTCGGTACTCACTGTTCTTCAAAGCTTAGACAATGCTTTACTATCTTCTGATACAGATAAAATGACTGTAGAAGTAGACCAGTTACCAGCAGCTCTAGGGCCCGCAACTTCTGCTAATTCTTTATCTGTTACAATGGCATCAGATTCTACAACTGAGATTGACTCGGATACAGTGGTTGCTTTCGCGCAACTTGATTATAGTGTAAGTAACCTAGCAACGGGAGCCTATACTCAATTGATTGGCGACATCGGGGCGATAGCAGGGAAGAAAGTTATTATATTCCATTCATCTGGTACACCAGTGTATCTTGCAATAGGTGCCGCCGCTGCGGAGACGGATAGACTAATCGTGATTCCTGGGGGATTTAACCACCCAGTAGAGATTGAAATAGCCGCTAACGCTAGACTCTCTTTAAAATCTATAGGATCAGCAGTAACATCAGGTCAAATGATCATCAACGTATTGGGGTAATAAATGAATCGTAAAAATCTATCAGCATTATTTATAGCTGTAATTGTGTCAATGAGTGTGTATGGGGCTGCTGTTTGGGTTGGCTCTCAGTACATCGAGACCTTTCAAAATGGCTTTCTATTTGGAAACTTTAATATCCTTAAGGTCAGTAACGAGGTTCCTGAATATGAGGATGCTTCCGGCAACGTGAAGCGGTTAGACGATATGAATCCTAACCGCATCAAGCTAGAGGATTTTGAGTCTGATATTGATAGTGCCGATTTCCTATGTGGCACTAACCTCACAGCAAGTAACGAAACAACCGCCCCGATCAGAGGCATAACATCAATAGATATCGACCAAGGAGCTACGGCCGCAAGTGCCGCCGCTATTTGTGACTCGCAACCTATTACATTAGAAGACAAGCATCAGGGTAAATTCGTTGGCGTATGCTTCTATACTATGTGGGATGGTAACGACAATGAGATGGCTATCAACATCGTAGATAATACGAATACTGTTGAGCTGGTTCAGGTAATGATCCGCGCTTCAACGGAGCCATTAGAGCATTGCGGTTATTTTAACACAGCTACGGATACAGCTACTGTCGATTACGATATAGAGGTTTTGGCAGGTAACAACAATACAACGCTTCGACTCGATGACGTTCAACTCGTCGTTGATCCCCTCACACCTACGGATATTTATGCTAGTAGTGAGTGGGAGAGTTATGATTTAACTATAGGCGCAGTAACTACAGCACCAACCAAGGGTACGATTGTTCGTGATGAAGCAAGATGGAGAAGAGTTGGCGATTCAATGGAGATAAGATATGACTATGAGCAAAGCACCGCAGGCTCTAGTGGGTCAGGAGTCTATCTATTTCCAATACCTTCGGGATATTCAATAAACACAAATAAGATTTCTGTAACTACAGATAGTGAGATAATGGTGGGGACTGGTTGGGGTTCTAATACGTCAACGGCATCTGCTGACGCTACTAGAATATGTACGGTTATCCCTTATGATACTTCAAATCTTCATCTTAATTGCAAGCCTGCGACTGATAGTGCTTCCCCATTGGGATCTTCTCTCTTTGAGTTAGGCGGGACAGCTAGCGTGGTTTACACGTTTAAAGCCCTAGTCCCCATAGCCGGATGGTCAAACACCTCCCAAGGCGTAGTGGTAAAAAACACAAACAATACCGCTCAGGGTCCATACGTTTTTGCAAGAAGTAACGGTGCTACAGCTATAACTGTGAATGTCACGCCTATAGATTTTTCTACAGAAATTAGTGATGATGATAACCTTTGGGATGGTACTGTCTTTACTGCTCCTGCTAATGGTACATATACGTTACAGGGCGTTGTGACTCCTAATGCTGCGACCAATGTAATTATACAGCCCTATAGGTCTACTGATGGTGGGTCTATTTACACGGCAACGGGTAATGTCGGGACTTTCAACAATAACGCTGATGATTTTATTCATTTTGTACATGTATTAAGGCTTAATCGTGGTGACAAGATACAGCTTAGAAGTACGGGAGCGATGACATTAACTACAGACAACTTTCATACCCTATCTATTATTGGAAACCCAGATGCGGATGAACTTGTAGTAACGGTTCCGGTTGATTCTTTAACAGGATCATACTTAGTAGCTTCTGGAAATGCTGGGACAGCTTTAACCGCAAACGTAACCAATATAGATTTTGCTAATGAAACTATAGATGACGCAAACGCTTGGAGTGGTACAATATATACTGCGCCTAAGTTTGGTTACTATAACATTGAAGGGACTATAGATATTTCTGGTGCAAGTTCTGTTTATATATTTGCCTACATCAACGGAGTTAAGGACGTGCCTGTAGGCGTTGCACCGTCAGCAGGAGAGAAAAGATTTAGTGGCCTAGTGAAGTTAAGCGAGGGGGATACTCTCTCATTCAGGACTGACCAGTCTATCACATTAGCAAATAGCACGACTCACTCATTGACCATAAAAGGGAATTACGGAGACAAGGGCGTCTATCTCGGAACTTTTGGTCAGCCTAAGTGCTTCATTAGCGATGTTAAGACGAGTGGAACTAATGGTGGTACAGCTACTAGTGGCTCGTTTCAGACCAGAGATTTGAATACAGTTAGCGGGTCATGTAGCTTTTTATCTTTAAGCTCGAACCAGATAACTCTTGAGTCTGGTTCTTATGATGTTGATTGTAGGGCTACCTCTCAATATGTAGCAAGAAATCAAGCAAAGCTAAGAAATATTACAGACAGCACAGACCCAATACTGGGAACTAGTGCCTACGCTGGTCCTGCTCCAGTTGGTGACGACACAATTAGTTATTCTTTTGTTTTAGGTAATGTAAATATAAGCGACTCTAAAACTTTTGAGTTACAGCACAGAGTTGAGACAACCGCTGCCACTAATGGGTGGGGCATACAAAATGGCTTTGGTGACGAGGTTTACTCTCAATGTAAAATCACAAAGGTAAGATAATGGATAACCTAACTCAATATAGCGACGCTCTCGATATGGCCTTCAAATTGGTAGGCATCTTGGTCGCTATGTACATTGCCCCCATTAAGAAATCTATGGACTGTATGTCCAAAGAAATGAAGGGTATGCAAACAAGTATTGAGAAGTTGAATACCAATGTTGCTATCATGTTTGAAAAGCACGATAAGAATGAGTTGAGATTAGCAAAGCTTGAACTAGAGTCCGACAGAACTAGAGACAAGATACATGATTTAATTAACAATCATATTATAAAAATCGAAGCGAACTCACTTCTCATTGAGGGATTGAGGGAAGTTATGAAAAGGGATCAGTAATGAATAGATTAGGATGGGTATTACTTGTTTGTATTTTGGGGCTAGGGTCATACTCTGGAACCCGATTCAGTCCACAGGAAACTTTAAACGCAATGCTTGCAGGGCCTAAGGCTTTCTGGTCTTTCTTTGAAGGAAGTAGCCAGATACAAAGGCTCACTAAGTTTGGGTTTAATAAGGATATAGATACAGGTTCTAGGGAGATTCTAGCTTCCTTCGGAGGGACTTGGTTGCAAAGGGAATTAGCAGCTGAAACCCTAAGCGTAGTATCCACTTCTGCATCCGACACAGCAGCCGGAATCGGTGCTCAACAACTTCTATTATCCTGTATAAATTCTGATGGTCTTGAGGTCAATGTAGTGGTAGCTCTAAATGGATTAACTCCAGTAGTTACTACTCAGACCTGTAAGTTCATTAATAGAGCGGTGGTATTTTTAACAGGGACTTCCGATACAAATGTTGGGAATATAAACATAACTCAGTCAACTAGCTCAGTACAGTTGGCGCAAATTCCTGCGGCTCGTTCATCTACGCAGCAGCTACTTTATTATGTTCCTGCCGATAGGCGCTGTTATATGGACCATGTTTTTATCAAAGTTAGAAAGCTAGCTGGTGGCTCAGACCCCAAAGTAGAGATAAATGCCCTTATATATTCTCAGACTCAAGATACTGTTTATGACGTCAGGGAGTTCTATATAGACACTTCGTCAGGGGATGGTATTATTGACCTGTTCGATTTCAAGGCAGAGGTTTTAAGACCTAATGAGATTATTACGTTTGACTTCTTAACTGATACTAACAACACCATAGCTACAGGCTCTATTGATATGACCTGTAAAATAGACTAGACTTAACAAATCCAAGGAGGATTTATGGAACCAGAAGTAAAGATTGATTACAAAGCATTAGTAGTTAGAATAGCTAAAGAAGAGGGACTTGATATTGCAGAGGACGCAGTACAATCACTCCAAAATGTAGCGTTTAAAATCGTTGACGAAGTTATTAAACTAACTCCAAACAACTATGATGATATGATTTGGATGGCACTTAAAGGTAAAGCTGATGAAGTGCTTGACGGTCTTATCGACAAAATTGATGGAGAATCAGACCTTTCTTAGTATCTTGTAAATTGAGTGGGGGTGTACATGGTACACCTTCGCTATTTCTTTCACGGAGCACCCAACCTCTTTCCACAATTTTATTCTAGGATAATCTTCTATGGGTATTTTCCTAGGAGGGTGTCCCCTAATTACGCCTAGCTTTTCATTAGCGTGTTTATTATTTTCAGCAACTGTAACATATTCTAAATTTTCTAATCTGTTATCGGTTTTGATTCCATTTTTATGGTTACACACTAGATTGTTTTGACCCATATATGCCTCCAAAACTAATCTGTGTATCTTTTTTGTTTTTATATTGTTTCCATCATCCCACAGTACAACAGTATTATACCCGTCTTTATCAGTATTAGGTCTTAACTGCTTCCTTTTCGCCACTCTTTCCCTAGTAGTATTTCTGTAGGGGTAGACTATAGTCCTCTTAATACTATATACTTTACCCGTAGAACATATTTCATATCTTGAGAAATTTTTTAGCTTCTTCATAAGATTGTTATATAAGTTAAAATAACAGGAGTAAAGGCTAATGCTTAAGTTCATAATAGGACTACTACTAGACAAGATAATCGAGGCGGTCCGTGAGGCCGTCTCTGATTACATATCCCTTCAAAGAAAGAAGAAGGAGGACAAAGATGCTGTCAACAATGCTGTCAAAATCAAAGACCCCAAGGCTCGTGCTGCTGCTATTGCTGACCTCTTGCGGTGAGCAGTTCGACTGGACACCACGCCCTTACGTAGGGGATTCTGTAACTCAAAGTCTTATTAATTCTACTGGCGAAACAGTTCGCTGTGATCAGCCCATCTTCGATACAATGGTATGCTTCGACCCTGCAAATATTGCCGAGTTGCGTACAGCTATAGGTAAGATAGAGAATGATAAGAGAAGAGAGAAGGCAATGAAAGCTTTCAGAAAGACGCTACCTCATAATAGATAGGGTTAATCTTCCTTGATGCTCCCCGTCTTGAAGCTCACTATAGATTGGATATGCTCAAGGAAATCCTTTTCCTTTAGATTAGATTTTAACTGATTGCATAAGGTACAGCAAGGCTGGACGTTTCCCGACACATAGCCTCTAGTATTATCAATACGATCTAAACCATTGCAGTCCCAGATACCATTGAATTTAGCATGTTCTATAGGGGAAGGCGGCGTAGGGATAGCTCCGCAGTAGACGCAATCTTGTTCACATAAGTGACGGAACGTGGGTTTATCTAAGTCAAATGCTATGCCTTTATGTTTGGCACGACTCTTGTACTTACCGTATACCCGACGGAAAGAAGCTTCATACTTCGGTAGGGCCATACCAATTCCTTTTGGTAGTTAGGCTTTAATGGTATCATATATGCTATGAGATACAAGGTCGGACAGGAAGTCTACGTTAAATTCTATGATCATTGCCAAGATGGGGAAGAGGCTATTGTGTGTGAAGTGTGGGGAAGAATAGACAGGGTATCACGAGTCAGTATACGTATCATCAACTGGGACTTAGATACTGACTGCGCGGATACCCGTACATCTAATCAATCAAATTTCGTCATCGTTAAGAGTGCCATAATCAATGCTAGAGTTTTGGTGTGACAGAAGATTTTGGTACATCTGTTCAAAGTTATCTGGATGCACTAACTCCCCAATGCCACCTGCCTTTTGTATTAGTGCAAGGTTATAGCGTTGAAGGACAATGCGGCCAGTATGTTTATTCGCTTCATGACGAGACTTCTTCAGCTCCCATCCAAAGAATCTACCTTTATATAGACCTACAATATCAGGAAGTCCTCGAATACTAAGAGCCTCTTTAGTGAAGTGCCAACAGCCCTCAGTACCCTTGAGTCGTAGCTTCACTATCCTTTGGAACTGATGCTCGTTCATTGTAGTTCCTCAAGAACTTTCTTCTTATCTTCCTCGAAGTCATCGAGACATGCGTACTCAGTGGTGAGTACCTTGACTAGCTTATCAATGGTTTCATTCTTCCCAATGATCTTACTCTCTACCTTCTCACGCATTGTCTTCTCTTCGTAGAACTTCATGGAGTATCTCATGTACGTGGCTTCATAAATCTTCACGCATATCTCATACATGTTAAGTTGATCTAGCTTCATGTTGGCTAGGATTGTTTGTAATGGCTCATGTGGAATGTCAAACTGTACGTTCTCTTTCATGCTTTCTCCTTTTGGATTCTTGGATTAGTATTGTTCTTACTGATTGTAAATCTTCGTCACTCCATTGGCGACACTCTGTTGCGATTGTTGATGGGATACATGCTGGTGTTGGGTCGTATAATTCTTCATCGAAGACTACACTATCTGCACTAATTCCCCGAATTATTTCTCTATCGATATCTGCTGCTATATTAGCAGAGGCGTATCTGTAAGCATCAATAGTGCTGTCGTGATTACGCGCCCTCTCTCTAGTTAGTGCTTCAAAAAGTACCTCATTTAAATTGTTCCTACCGAATCGTCTCCCCGCTTCAATGAGTCTCTGCCCACGTGTATCCACTCTTAGACTCTCCAGCCAACTGACACCTAAAGCTGTAGTATTCTCCTGCGGCTCTGATTGCCCACTCTGCTGTTCTTCCGAACTCATCTGCTAACTCCTTTGGAACCATGTTCTGTGTTTCATCATGGACGTGAAGCACGGGGTATGCCCCCCTGTCTCGTCCAAACTTTTGCCACTGCAACACAGTAGCTTTCTTCATGATGACAGCTCCCGCCCCTTGTAGCAGGGTGTTGAGTGCCATGTGTTCTGATCTAATATTTAGCTTCCTGCCGTCTAGTCCATACAAGAATCCCCTAGCGCGAGCCGTGGATTTTAACTCATTGATCAGCGTTGCAAGTGCAGGGATATTACCCATAAACTGTTGGCGTAACTGTCTACCCCGCATCGTCTGTTCATCGGCACTAGCATCAGGTGCAACAATCATGCCAAGTTTCCTGTCTCCTGCTCCGTAGTTGTGGGCATAGATAAAGGTCTTGGCGTTACCCCTATTCGGGAGTCCGGCATCTTTCTGATTTTCTGTATGGATATCTGACTCTAGGATTTTAGAAGTGTATGCTCCACCATCATAATCAGCCATGTAATGAGCGAGATTCCTAAGCTCCAAGCCGCTAGCATCACAGCCAACAAGAACCATTCCTTTCTCAGCGTGGAATAGTCCCCTACATTCACGCCCCTTGAAGCTAGTAACTCTAGGGACTTGTCCAAGATTGGGACTACTGTGAGTACAACGACCAGTAACAGCGCCGTTATGATTAATATACCCATAAATTCTGCCATTCTTTATTCCCTTGAGCCACGCTACGTCGCCCTCTAATAGTTGTCCGAGCAGCTTCTTACAATCGAAGTAGTCTGCAAGGATAGATGTTTCTGGATACGGGAGTCCACGAAGAATGTCCCCCGATACTTTGGGGCTACCCTTCTCGGTAAACTCTAACGGTTCCCACCTATGCTTCTTCATTAGGTACTTGTAAACCTGCGTCCGTGAACCGAAGTTAAACGGTGTCACCTTAGTCACTGGCTGTCCCTTCACGTATCCGTACCTAGAGTTATTTACTTTGGGCATAAATATCTCACGGTGCGGGGGTATCGTTTCCTTGAGACGGGCTTCGAGGTCTGCCTTGGTAGCTTGTAACTCTTCTGCTAGTTTGCACGCTGCTTGCTCATTGAAAGGTATACCCATTTCCATCTGCCAGTTCATGATGTCAGCGAACTCATGTTCCAGTTCTATGGATTCAATGGGGTAGTCTTGCTTGAGTAGGTGGTGCCATAACTCAGTGGTTACACGCACGTCCTGCTCGCAGTAATTCTGCATAGGTTGTGACCAGTATTGCCAGTCTGTTTGTTTCCCGAAGTCTCCCTTCTTGACTCGTAGTCGCTCGCCCCAGGTTGCAAGTGCATGGCTACCTATGTCTGGAAACATGAGGCGTGCCATGGTGAGTGTATCCCATGCCTTCTTGTACTTGAAGAATGGGTAGAGTTTCTCTAGTGCGGGTATATCGAATCGGTGTATGTTGTGTCCTACTATTAGGTCAGCCTTCTCAAGAATATCTAACCCATAAGCTAGAGGCAGGTATCCCATACTCTTTGGTGCGGCATCGCTACACGAAAAGAACTTCCCGTCACCCGTTGCGATGACTAGACTGTGCATCGTATCTAGCTTATCGAGAAAGCCATTGGTCTCTATGTCAAAAATCGCTATGTTCTGGTATGGTAGTTTCATTACTCTTCTCCAATAGTTTCATGCCATGGGTGACGCTCGTCTCGATGCTACTGTATATAGTTTCATCAAAGACTTGAGGCTCAAGCACCATAGTCACACGAACCACGCTGTATTTTCCTGTTTCTGTATTCTTGAATCCCATCTCTGTAGTCTCCGATACACGCATCGTATCCTCAAGGCACAGGTCTAAGTTGTTTACAAACATCTGCGCACAGTTCTGCGCCATCATGTCTACTGCTACATGTCCTTCCATTATTCTCTCCTTGAAAAAAGAGAGGGGCTTACGCCCCCCTGTTTAGAACTTAGGTTTTTCTTTGACCTGATCTGGTGCGGCTACATCACTGTTGTCTGTGCTTGCTCCGCCTTCTTGGATAGTCTTGAACCAAGTGAGGCAGTTGGCAACTTCTTCCTGAGTTGAGTCACGAACCACGGCAGATTTCATGACCACATATTTGTTACCTTCCTTCTCACCCTTGCTACCGAATAGCTTCATGACTTTGGCGGGTGGTACTTTACCTGCGGCCCTATTCTTTACGTACATTTGGGTCGCAAGTTCTCTCCCTGCTTTGGCAGAGGTTGACTTGAAAGCCAGAACGTAAGGTAGGTTGGGGTCAGATGGTAAGATACAATAGAAGTTATAACACTTCTCGTTCTTTATCTCTACTCCCCCTACTACCTCGTTCCAAGGCTTGTTCTCATTAGCTACAGTTACAGGTTCATATCTGTCAAAGATAAACCTAGCTCCTTCTTTCTTTGAAACAATCCACATCTTCTCTAAGAAGAATGGAATGAACTCTATTGGTTTGTCGATACTACCTAGTACCTCGCCAGATAAACTATCAACGAAGTCCCCGAAGCGTGCTACCCCTTCGGTTACATAGTTACTTAGTCCCTGCATTGCGAGAATCTTAGGGATAACAATGTCCTGCCCACTGATAGGACCTGCGCCAAAAGCGTCGATGTCCATTGTTGCTACTGCTGTCTCTTCTTGTTTCGTTACTTCCTTAGTCATGATTCGTTCTCCTTATTTTCTAAACGATAAACCATATTCGTGTTCTGGTTGTCCGACACCTGCAATTTCAAAGTTGTCTGCTGTTCCTGCGAGTTTGGCGTTCTCAAACTCTGTGTTGTAGAGGGAGTTCAGCGAGTTGTAGTTAACAGTTGCATAGGTGAGGAACCCTTCCCTACCATACCTGTTGTTAAGCCACTTGAAGAAACTCTCTTTATCTTCTGGGTCTTTGGGTACTCTGATCTTTAGCTTCTCCGTTACGCTGACCGTACCTACGCTGTCTACGTGGTACTTAGTTTTGCCAGCTTGTTGGAGGGTGCTGATCAGCTTGGCCCTCGACTCTTGGTACTGTTCATGTGCAGCGGTTGATAGCTTTTTCTTAGCATCATAGTCTGCCTTTAGTTCTGCCATGGCTTCTACCATCGCATCTAGTTCTTCGGTCGTAATAGAATCATCCGTTACCTGAAACTCATTTTCCATATCCTAGCTCCTTTAGCATAAGGGCAGCGCCAACTTGTAAACTAATAGCGCTACTAATGTACTTGCCATCGGATACATACTTGCCGCCACCTTGGTTGGCATAGTGATTGGTGTAAGCCCAGAGGTACGGGGATACTTGTCCCTTTCTCTCATAGCCTAGACCGTTAAACTTTAGAAGAAACTCAAGCGTGTTACCTAGAGTCCAGTCAGTTGGTAACTTGCCCTCACGTTTCTTCAATTCAAATGCAGCTACTGCCGCCTCTTGCCACGATGACCAAGGGCCGTGACCTCTTGGAACCCATGTCGTACGTTGTGTCCATGGCTGACCGTTCATTAGGTTATTGTTCATATTGAAACTCGCTTCGAGTCCATGTATTGCACCGACTACTTCCCATGGTACGGCGGCGTGCTTGCCTACTATCTCGTAGAAACCTTTCTTGTTTCTGATTTCATTAAGATACCAGTCAATGTGTGTTGCAAATTGCTTGCCAAGTAATTTAACTTCCATCGTATCGTAAAGACGTAGCAACCTATCTTGTCTGGTGCTATTTGACACTGGAACTGGTGTCACTATGTCACTAGGGATCGGTGGTGGTGTCACAACGGGACTGGGTTTACGGTAAATTCTTTTAATCCATCTTACTAATCTTGAAAACATTACTCACTCCTTACAATGTCAATGATCTTGTTACTAATATCCTGCTTGTTCTTCAACGCTTCCAGTACCCTAGCATCTACAGTATTGGGAGCAGCTAAATCTATCTTGGTAATTGATGCGTGGATTTGCGAGCCGCCTCTATGGTTACGGGCTTCGGATTGGAGTTCATCAGCAAGAGAAAAGTTCCTGCTATAAACAATGCTATAACTAGCGGCGACAAGATTAATGCCAATACCACCAGCCCTTCTGTTAGCGATAATAATTGGGTAGTTCTTATCCTTGTTAAACTTATCCATGGCATCTCGTTTCTGTTCAAGGTTCTGTTCTCCTGTTAGAAATAGTGGTTCAATCTTTTTCTCTTCACACATCTTACCTAGCTGTCTATAGTTCGCTCGGAAGCTACACCATAGTATGCACTTGTGTCCGTTCTCTACTACGATTTCATCTACGAGACGAGATACTTCTTCAAGGCGTGGGTTATCTTCGATATAAATAATCTCGCCTTCTTCCGTGGTGACGTGTCCTGTGACAATTTGTTGGAGTCGAAGTGCTTTAGTAACTGCCAGTTGTGCGACCACAGCACCAGATAACTCTTTCTTCTTCTCTTTCTCCTGAACAAACGTAATAAAGTCACGCTCCATCTCCTTGTAGTATTTCATTTGATTCTTACTTAGCTCAACGTGATGTACTTTCTTAACGAGTGGGGGTAGGTCTTTGATAACGTCTTTCTTTAGTACCCTATCGCACTTAGTATAGATTTTCTTGGTGAGTTCGTCGTACATTTCTGGTCTTTCCACCAGCTTTGGGAAGTGGTTTGCTTTTCCTGACCAACCTGCATTGTCATCTTGCATGTAGGTATTGATAAAAACGTAGTGGTTCTTTCCGAAAGTGTCCCCCCTGTCCAAGAAACGGAACATGCCGAAGATATCTTTGACGCTATTGAGTATAGGGGTCCCAGTAAGAATAAAGTTATGGTGACTTTTGTCCCCAAGTTTGACGGCAGCTTTAGTCCGTTTAGCTTTAGGATTCTTAAGATAGTGAGCCTCGTCAGATATGATAATCTCTGGTCCCCAAGCTTGAAGTAAGTCGAACAGCTTAGCTGAGTTGAGACTCTCGTAATTTGTAATGTAGATATAATCTCCATCTATTTCCCCTGTCTCTTTGTTGCAAGACCAGTCCATAAACTTCTTAAGTTTCTTGGCACTTGATCCCGCTAGTATATGAATGTTGTTTTCATCCATGTAACTGTGTATTTTAAATTCATCCTTCCAGTTGTGCAGAGTTACAAGTGGTGATAGAATTAGGGTACGCATAACCCTGCCCTTCTTGGCGTACTTCGTGCGTAATATATTTATCACGCCTCCCGTTTTTCCCGCCCCCATTTCCCATAACAAGCCTACGTCACGGTGGGCTTCCGCTAAATCTAGGGCCTTAAGTTGATGGGGATATGGTTTCAGTTTGTATTGCATCGTCGTCCTCCTTACTGGCGAGTCTATAGCCTATATACACTGTAACTTTTTGTCCGCTTACTCTTCTCTTCTCTGTTTGAAGATCGAATAATTGTTTCTTGAGACGGAGTGAGAACTTGATATGGTTCTCTGGTTTGGTTCCGTCTGATTCGCAATCCATTTTATAGATACGATAGAAGTCACTGAATGGAGTAGATGCTTTGTTGTCTCTGATAATTCGAGACTCGATGAACATTGCTACGCTGTCATTCTGATTCCTGTATCTTTCTACCTCTTGATCTACTGTTTCTGATTCACTAAAACCTCGGTTCTTTATAAACTCTTGGAGTGCCGAGATAACTAAATTATATATGCCACTCGCTTCGCTGTAAAGTTTGTCTCTAATGAAGGGATCAAATCCATCACGATGCTTGGTGAATGTTGCATTAAAGGGGACGATAAGGAGCCGACGCATCATACCGAATGTTAGGTCTTGCGTTGACGGAAGTTCGTTACACGCCATAATGATCTTTGCTTTGTTCTTCATGGAATAAGCATCACAGTATAGCTTCCGCGCCTGCACCTCACCGCCCGTTACTAGTGCCTTAAAGACTGAGTTATCAATCATGGCATTAGTTGGAGTTTCTTCTGATATATTAAATAACTTACCATCTAATTGGTATCTGTTTTCTGGTTTATTAATCTCTCTACCCATGGATAGTGTCGTGTAGTTACCGTCGCCTGCTAAGTATTTTATTACGTCCATGAATACAGACTTACCGTTACTCCCATCACCTGACAGGATAAGTGCTTGCCCTCCCAAGTCACAGGACATACCTGATAAACTGTAGCCCATGTACTGTAGCAGGACTCTCTTTAGAGTAGCGTCTTTCAATGTAATCTCGTCTAGGAATTGCTCGAAGCGTGGTGCTTTCTGATCGGGATCATAGGCAAATGGTAGTGCGTACTTGAATCCATTCTCTTGACTCGTTGGTTGTAGCTCCAATGTATCTAGGTTCAGGACTCCATTCTTGAAGTTGACCAGTCCCTCTATCTCGAACCACTTGGCAGTACGCAAATTGGTACGTTGAATCTTGCCTCGGAACTCATTGCAATGGGTGTTATTAGGATCGGGGTTCAGCCACTCTTCGGCAAACGCATCGAGATACTTGATACCAATGTCTCCCCAGAAATTATCCTGCCACAGATACACGTTACCGCTATCCTCCATGGTGATATATGGGTGTGTTTGCTCGAACCACATACGCAGGTCAGAGAAATTAGGTTTCGTTTTCTTCACGTCCCCTTGAGGCGTGATCTGTGTGTTATAGAATCCAGTATCTTTTGTCTTGATATATGTTTCAGATTGCAGGGTAATGGGAGACTTGCAGTTACCCCAGTTGGTACAGGAGGCACAGCCGTCCCATATTGCATTGATATTGTCACAGGTTCTAGGGCCTGCGGTCTCGATTGCTTGGAGCATCTTGCGATCAGTTTCTACTGGACTATATGATGCGTGTCCTTGACTGTATGCGTGGACTATTTCTCTAGCGTTCTCTAATCTCCCTAGAATAGAGAGCATGGCGTACCACTGAGGCTCGCTTATTGTAGCCTGATTCTCGTTGCAATATTTAAGGAAGTCACAACCTGCGGTCACGCCTTTGGTATCAGGAGGCGGTAAGTGTGCAAGCATGGCGGGGGATATTTGTTGGGTCATATCAACCAACGGGATACCGCTTCGCTCAATCAGGTCAAACTCTACAAGTTCTATGTTGTTTTGAATCAAGAAGGCTTTGTGTTCCCCCTTATCAGGCTTCGAGTTTAGGGTATTCGGGAGACGGAGTAACCTAGCTGGCGAGAATACGGAGGTGTCAACATCTCCTACTAAACCCGACGCATTAAGTGCGTCTTGTATTCTATCGCATAGGGCTTTGTAATAGATGCGGTTATCCTCGAAATAGGAGGGGTGATCAATAGGATCATCGAGACCAATGATGAATTGTAGTCCGTTGCCAGTAAACACTATGCCAGTTTTGGCGTAATCTATTTTAATAGCTTCGCATATTACTGGTATGTAGTCTTTGTACTTGTCCCGATCAATACCATCAACGTCTATCGGCAGTATGTGCTGGTAGTCCATGTGACGTCCAGGTTTCTCGAAGCAGTTAGCCGCTGTGTAGTACATATTCACACGTTCGGCTTCGGGGATCATTTCAATGTATTCATCAATGTTTAGAAACAATTCCCTTAAGCTAGATACTCTCCAACCTTCGGTAAAGAAGGCGTGCTTCTTCTTTATCTTGTTTTCTTTGGGGTCAAAGTATTCCCTCAATCCCAGTAAATGGATTAAACTTTTTTGTGACATCGCAAGACCTGTTGTTAATGGTGTAATCTTTATTATAAGCTTCCGTCATTAGAGCTTGTCAAGTTGCTAAGTATTTACAGGTATTTAATCACCTTCCGCCTCCTTTTCTTCGAGGGAGTCAAGGAAAGCGCATGATTTACATTTACATTTGCCCCATCTATCACTAGTACAGTCTATCAACTCCACCGCCTCTGCTAACTTCTTTTCCAGCTCGTCGATTTTCCTCCTTAGTGTCAATATCTCTTCCACTAACTTAACCATCTGTG
>Ga0208643_1000199_pt1 | contig 40543 bp, 47 predicted proteins | sample VirMetDEL_Nov_12_FD_184516 | JGI IMG/M metagenome (GOLD analysis project Ga0208643, IMG submission 184516) | Aqueous microbial communities from the Delaware River and Bay under freshwater to marine salinity gradient to study organic matter... | ecosystem: Environmental > Aquatic > Marine >...
GCATGTTCGAAGGATTCAGCGCTACCCCTTATCTTTGTCCGGCAGGGTACTGGACCATAGGCTACGGCACGGTCTACAAGCCTGATGGCTCAAGAGTCACAGAGCACGACGCGCCGATCACCGAACAACTCGCACGAGAGTGGCTACTTCAAGAGCTCGAGCGCAACTACATGGCCGGCACACTCAAGGCCTCGCCAAACCTAATCGCATTCCCGCGCATTCTCGGCGCCCTTACTGACTTCTCCTACAACCTTGGTGTCCCGCGCTACAGGGGCAGCACCTTGCGCAAGCGCATACAGGAACAGGATTGGGAAGGCGCGCAGGACGAGCTCTCACGCTGGACTAGAGGCGGCGGCAGAATACTCCAAGGCCTAGTAAGGCGCAGGGCAGCAGAATCAGCTTATCTCCCCCAACGTATGGCAGATGCGTGATCCAGAACGGTTAGCGGGTAATTCCGGCCCGAAGTAGCGCCCTCTGTGTGAAATCTGCAAGCCCGGTTTCTTTTACAGTTTCTTACCGCCATTCCTGGTGGGCTCGCCAGTGGCGCCAGAGAGCCAATCTAATTCGAGGCAACCCAATGCGACGCACCAACACTTTCACCAAGAAGCAGGTACAGCGCGCACTAAACAAACGCCGAGCGCACAAGCAGCTCAATGAGCGTGAAAAACTGATGTGTGCCGCTGTAGACAGCGCAGCCGCACTCCTAAGCAGCAACCGCACAAACGATGCCGGTTATCGGCAGGAGGCAAATCGATGCCTGCACTCAAGAACCAGAACCATGAAACAGCGTGTCAGCAATATATTCTCAATGGTGGTGACCAAAGCGCGGCATTTCGTATCGCGTATCCACACTCGTTAACGTGGAAGGATAAGACCGTTTGGAGCAAGGCCTCAACGCTGTTCAGCACAGAGAAGGTTCAGGAAAGGGTTCGAGAGCTCCAAGAGACCGTTGCAAAGATTGCCCAGGACAAGTTCAACGTCGATGCGCAGTATGTTCTAGGCAGGCACCTAGAGATCGATCAGATGGATTTGCTCGATATCCTTCAAGACGATGGATCGTTAAAGCCTGTGCGTGAATGGCCCAAGGTTTGGCGCAGCTTCATAAGCGGGATGGACGTTGCTGAATTGTTCGAAGGCCGCGGCGATGAGCGTGTCATGGTTGGCCTGCTCAAGAAGATCAAGTGGCCAGACAAGATCAAGAACTTAGAGCTGCTAGGAAAGCACATTAGCGTCAATGCCTACAGAGAGCAGGTCGGGATCTCTGGACCTACAGGCGAAAATCTAAAAATTGTATTCCGTGGCGTGAAGAGCGATGGAAGACGAAGTAGTAATTGATTGCATCGATCGCCTAACTCCGCTGCTACAGATACCCAAGCGGATAAAGCTACTAGTCGGCGGCAGGGCATCTACAAAATCCACGTTCGTCGCTGATCACGTCCTTACCAGAATTGGCTCTGGTGAGGGGTGGTGTTGCGGCCGTGAGTATCAGAACTCTATCGATGAGTCTGTTCACTCGATGCTGCAGGATGAGATCGAGCGATTGCAACTACCAGGCTTTACTTGCCTGAAGACAGAGATTAAGCACACCTCTGGTGGCTTCAACTTCTACCGAGGCCTATCTCGCAATATCACGAGCCTTAAAGGCATCAATGCACATGGTTTATGGATTGAAGAGGGTGAGGCCACCAGCAATGACACGCTGAAAGTGCTCACCGCCTCAGTGCGTGTTTCAGCCAGAGAGCAAGACGAAGCCAGAAAAATGGGCCGGGAGATTCGGATACCTGAAATCTGGATCACCATGAACCGGCGCAGATCAAAAGATCCGATCGCGCAATGGCTACTCAAGCGCGCAGAGCGTGAACTCGCCCGGTGCGGTTACTACGAAGACGATCTTTGCATCATTGTCGAAGTCAACTACAACGAAAACCCTTGGTTTATAGGCTCTGGCTTGGAGATCGAGCGCGCAGACGATGAAAAATATATGAGCGCCGCTGAGTACGATCACAAATGGCATGGCGCGTACTCTGATGCGGTCGCTGACGCCATTATCCGGCCAGATTGGTTCGATGCCTGTGTCGATGCTCACCTAAAGCTAGGGTTTGAGCCAGAAGGCATTGAAGTGGTTTCGCACGATCCAAGCGACCAAGGCAGTGACCCTAAAGCGCTTTGTTATCGTCACGGCTCAGTGATCGTTGACTGCCGCACTAAAGACGATGGCGACATCAACTCAGGGGCAGATTGGGCGCTTGATTACGCAATCATGGTGCAGGCCGATCAGTTCCTTTGGGATGGTGACGGATTAGGCGCCGGTATCCGCAGGCAAGTCTCTACCGCGCTAAGTGGCAAGAAGATCAGGGCCGGCATGTTCAAGGGTTCGGAGTCACCAGACTTCCCGGACAAAGTTTACGAGCCCGTTACCGATGAGCTGCGAAAGCCTAAGAGCAACAAGGAGACATTCCTTAACAAGCGCGCTCAATACTATTGGGCGCTGCGTGATCGCTGCTTTAAGACCTGGCAGGCTGTTGTCCACGGCAAGTATATCGATCCTTCGCAGTTGATCAGCTTTAGCTCTGACATCGATGAGATAGGCCTGCTTCGCTCCGAAGTGTGCGGCATTCCGCGCAAAGAGAACGGCAGCGGCAAGATTCAGATTGTGTCCAAGCCGGACATGAAGAAAAAACCCTACGAGCTCGAGAGTCCCAACATGGCCGACTGCGTGATGATGTCGCTGTCTACCGCTGGCTCTAAGCGCGAGCGCAAGCAATCCCAATCAACCTCTAATTCCAGCGAGACTAGCTGGCAGGCAATGTGATGCTTAAAGGCAATGATCCAGTAAAGACAAGCGAGAACGCGCCTAAGAACGACGCTGAGTTTCTAAAGGTGGCTCGTGAGCGCGCGGTGCGCGGCTTGGATTGGTGGAAAGATAACTTCGAAGTAGCGCAGCATGACCTAAACTTCCTCTATGGCGTTGGCCAGTGGGATTCGAAGGCAAGGAAAGAGCGTGAGGACGAGGGCCGCCCATGCTTGACGCTGAACCAGTTGCCGCAGTTCAAGCGCCAAGTGGTCAATGCAATGCGCATGGCCACGCCTGCGATCAGCGTGATTCCCTCCTCTGCTGATATCGCCACTGGCAAGCAGTCCAAGATCGCGAATTTGGCCGGCACGAAGAACTACTCACTGGCCGAAGTGTACGAAGGCTTGATTCGCAACATTGAGAACCAGAGCAACGCAGATCGCCACTATGACCGCGCTGGGCAACATGCGGTGGAGTCCGGCTTCGGCTGGCTTCGTGTGCTCACCGAGTACCAGAACCAGGACACGTTCGACCAGGACGTAAAGATCGGCTCGCTGCAAAACCGCTTCTCTGTGATCTGTGACCCTGATTACACCTTGCCGGACACTACCGACAAGAATTGGCTCATCATCGGCGAGCGCATGCACAAGACCGAGTTTAAGGCTCGGTACCCTGATGCACAGGTCGGTGATCTAGCCGACTCTGACCGCAGTCAATACAAGTGGTGGAGCGATGGCGATTACATCCGTGTGGCCGAGTATTTTTACCGGGTGCCAGCAACTGTTGAGATATTGCTGCTTAGTGATGGCCGGGTAACGAGCCGCGAGATCGCCGAGCCCATCCTCGATGAACTTGCGCAAGCAGGTATCACTATCGTCAACACTCGCAAGGTCAAGACGTGGAAAGTGATGTGGCGCAAGATCACGGCTTACTCTGTGCTAGAAACGGAAACCGAGTGGCCTGGTACGATCATTCCAGTGATCCCGGTAGTAGGTGAAGAGTTCTCGGTAGGCGACAAGATGATCTATCTAGGCCTGCACCACTTCGCCAAAGATGGCCAGATGATGTCTAACTACTGGTGGACCGCTGCCACTGAGAAAGTAGCGCTGTCTCCTAAAGCACCATGGGTCGCACCGGCCGAAGCCGTGGAAAGCTACGAGAGAGAGTGGGAGAACGCCAATAGAGGCAATCCTTCGCTGCTGCGATATAACCAATACGATGAGAATGGCCTAAAACTAGACGCGCCCAAGCGCTCAGACTTTGCCGCGATGCCTGCTGCGGAGATGCAGCTTGCACTTGCTGCTACGGATCTAGTCAAGTCCACGCTCGGGATGTACGACACCACGCTTGGCAACAAATCAAACGAGACTAGCGGCGTCGCCATCGACTCTCGTAAGTCTCAGTCGGACACCGGAAACTTCCACTACATCGACAACCGCGACATGGCCATCGCTGCCATCGGCAAGATATTGGTCGAGATTATCCCGCGCGTGTATGACGGTGACCGAGTGATCCGTGTGCTAGGTGAGGACCGCGCCGGGGATTGGGTGCAGATCAACCAGACTGTGCGCGATGAGCAAAGCGGAAAGGACGTGCTGTTGCATGACCTGGCGCAAGGGCGCTTTGATGTCGTGGTCAAGTCAGGCCCATCTTTCAGCACACAGCGCGAGGAGGCAGTAGAGAGCATGCTGCGCTTCGTGCAGGCCGTGCCAGAGACAGGCCGCATCCTGCTAGACCTCATAGCCGAGAACATGGACTGGCACCTATCACGCGAAGCCTCAAGACGTTTGAAGATGTCATTGCCGCGCGAGATGTTGAAGCCAGAGGAGATCGAGGAGTTAGAGCTCGACAAGAATCCTGCGCAGCCTACACCAGAACAGCAAGCCGAGATGGCTATACAGCAATCCAAAGCTGATCAGGCCAAGGCCGATGTGGCCAAGAGCCAGGAACAGAACAAAGGCCGGCAGATTGATCTTGCGCTCGAGAAGGAGCGCACCAAGCAGGCAGAGCTCGAGTATTCCAAGATCAAAGAGCAGGCCATGCTAGGCAAGCCGGACTTCCAAGTAGTCGCCAAGATGGTCGCCGATGCCATGGCCGAGATAAAGCTCACAGAGATGCGAGCAGTTCCCCAACGCTAAACCCCCGATTTTATTAACCCCTATCAGACGTATGTGCTGAGAACACGCCGTGGAGGCAGTGTATGAACACCGAAGAGATGAGCAACGCATTTGTAGTGGTAAACGATGAAGCTGAAACGCTGGATATCAGCGTTGAGAAGAAGGAAGAATCAGCCCCTTCCACTGAAAAAAAGCCAGAAAGTAAGTCTGAAAAGACTGACGAGAAAGCTGGCGAGAAAGGCAAGCCAGAGGGCAAAGCCCAAGAGGGTAAAAAGCCCGAAGGTGAGAGCAAGGACGAAGGTAAGAAGGAAGGCGATAAGGACACGCCCGACGCTGATGATGCCAGCGGAAAACGCCACCAGAGGCGATTTGAGAAGCGCATAGGACGTTTGACCAAGAGAGCAGGCCTTGCCGAAGAGCGAGCCAGTTCAGCCGAAGAGCGCGCTGCGAAAGCGGAGCGTGAGCTAGCCGAGATCAAGTCTCAAAGCTCAAAGCCTAAGCCTGAAGACTTCGACACGCACAAGGAGTTTGAAACAGCCCTTGAGAAGTGGACGGAGAAGAAGCCCAAACCTAGCAGCGAGGCGAAAAAGCCCGCGGCTAATTCGGACTTTGTGGAGGCCTTGGCCGAAGTTTCAGACTCGTTCGAGGATGGCAGAAAGGCGCATGAAGATTTCGACGAGTTAGTGCTGGCCAAAGATACCCGCATTACCGAACCGATGATCATCGCCATGGCTGATGCTGACGATCCCAGCGAGATAGCTTACTACCTTGGCAAGCACAAGAGCGAGACCGCGAGAATTGCAGAGCTTTCCCCGCTTCGGCAGGCCAAAGAGATTGCAAAGATCGAGGCCAAGCTCGCGGCGAAAAAATCCGAGGCAACTGAAAAGAAGCCCGACGATAAAGCGCCGACCAAGAAGGTTACTCAGGCTCCGGCTCCCGTAAAGCCTGTCTCCGGCAATGACGCATCCGAGAAGAAACTCGAGGATATGGACTTTGCTGAATTCGAGAATTCGCGGAAGCAGAGCACCAAATCAAAATTCTGGTGAGGTATAAATTATGAGCGTACAAGGCTCAGGAAATTCCCTGCTTACTGATGACATTATCATCAAGGAAGCATTGGTTTTACTTAAAAACAACCTGGTTACTGCCGCCACTGTCTACCGAGACCTCGAGAAGCGTTTCGGCAAAGTGGGCGACACAATCAGCCTAAAGCTGCCATTCCGCACTCGCACCGCGGCTGGCCGTACTCTGGTCAAGCAACCTATGGTTGATCAGAAAATCCCGTTCGCAATCGATCGTCAAGAGCACTTCGGCTTGGAGATCACCATGCGTGATCGCACCTTGTCTTTGGAGCAGTTCAGCGAGCGATACCTCAAGTCAGGTATTGTGCAGATTGCCAACGTGGTTGACCGATCTATTCTGCTAGAGATGCGCAAGCGTTTCTTCTGCAGCTCTGGTACCCCAGGCACTGCGTCTACTATCGCGGATATGCGCCTAGCTTATGCCTACATGGGCAAAGCAGGTGTGCCAGATGATGGCAATCGTCGCGCGATGCTCGACATGATGGACATGGCGGTATTGAGCAATGAGATGTCCGGCAAGTACGTCGAAATGCTGGCCAAGGAAGCGTTGCAGAAAGGCTATAAAGGCCCATTGGGCGGCTTTGAAACCTTCGAGTCTGCCAACATGCCAACACACACTGTGGGCGACCATGGTGGATCTCCTGTTGTGAACACGGCGTCACAGACAGGCTCTTCATTGATCACCGATGGTTGGGATGTTTCCACCACTGGCCTGCTCAAAGAAGGAGATGTGATCACGATCAGCGGTGTGTATGAGATCAACCCTCAGAACTACACCTCAACTGGCCGCCTGCAGTATTTCGTGGTGACCGCTGATGTGGATTCGGATGGTTCAGGCAATGCCACTATCCCCATCTACCCATCAATCAATGATGGCACTCTGACAACCGTGGACGGTGAGGGCAACACTATCTCGCTGCGCGGCTATCAGAACGTGTCCGCTGCTCCTGCTGACAATGCACCAATTGTGGTGCTTGGTACTGCAAACACTGAGTATCGTCAAAACTTCCTGTACCACAGGGATGCAGTGGCATTGGCCATGATTGACCTTGAACTGCCGCAGTCCGCGACGGTGAAATCTCGTGTCCGTGACCCGGATTCAGGCTTGAGCCTGTGCATGACCGGCGCCTACGACATCAACAACCAAAGCGAGATCACTCGTATCGATGCTGTGTGGGGAACACACGTCATCTACGGCGAGCTCGGTCATCGTCTGTGGTCCGATAACGTCGCGTAAGCGGTATTTCATTAATGCTTTTCAGATGCGCGCATCCATGAGGGTGCGCCATGGAGGCTTACCTTGATTAAGTATTTAACTTCACTGGTAATCGGCACTCTGGCCGAATTACTCACTCGCGGCCAAGAGAACGACGGGCAACTTGTCTATCTCCAAGGCCAACTTGCAGCCGATGATGGTTTGCAAGGCTATTACCGCTGGGATGCTGACAGCACCGAGACAGCGGATAACGATAAGTACATCGCGGCAACGGGCGTGACTCGTGGCCGATGGGTGCGGATCGGCAAACACGCGCGCAAACCCACTGTGAACACGCCTGCCTCTGGCACGATCACCATGGAGCATTTCCCTGGTGAGAACGGCGTGCATACCACGCGCTTCACGCTGGCCGCTGCGCAGATTCCTGTGACCGATGCGGGTGTCTCGGGTTCTTACGGCACTTTAAAGCTGTGTGATCTTGCGCAGCTTGCCTACACCACGCTCGGGTGTCGCCAGAACTACACGGCGTTTGCCGAGGGTTCGGCGCTTACTGGCGCAGCCGGTGATGCCGTGTTCGATATCGGTGTCGGCTCTGTGGCCATTGGCGCAGCCGCTGACGGTGCTCTTGCTACCACTAGCGACGATATCGGCGATGAAATTGCCGTGACGCTTTCCGGTGGCACAGGCACTGGCACCAATATCTTCGGTGATGGTGTGGCTCATAACGGTACAGCTACCGCAGGCTCTTTCAATCTGAACTGGTCCGGTACTGCCGCGACAATCGATGCCACAAGCACTATCGATGTCACCGGCACAATCGAGATCACTTGGGTTGATCTAGGCGACGACTAAACCGCAGGTAAACCGCAAGACTTTAAAGGGGGCATTGTGCCCCCTTTATTTTTGGAGAACTCATGAAAACGCCAACATATTTATTCAGCGCAGACGCACCGAAAGGCAAGATTTTCGATGCGGCCGTAGAGGACATGGACGCACTGGCAAAGGATGGTTGGGTAGATAACCCGGCAAAGATAGGCAAGCCGGTGGAGAAAGCGCCCGAGAAGAAAGCACAGGCGGCCAAGAGCGAAGACGAGAGTCTTGGTGAGCGTGACTTGCTTGCCATCTTCAATGCAGAGCCCACCAGGCTGACCAAGCCTGAGCTGGTTGAACTAGGCAAGGCCAATGGCGCCAAGATGCTGATGGTCAATTGGAAAGAAGACACGCTAATCAAGAAAGTCCGTGAGGCTATCGATGGCAACAACTAAAGACCTAATCAAGCAGGCGCTGCGCAATATAGGCGTTACTGACTCTGGTGAAGAGCCTAGCGGTGATGAGCTTTCCGACTCCTTACTGATCGCGCAGCAAATGATTGATGATTGGTCTAATGAACGGCTATTGGTTCCCGCGGTAACGCACGAGACATTTGCGGTCAATACCGTGGGTGCGAAGGCCACTTATACCTTCGGCACAGGCGGTGACCTTAACAGTGCGCGGCCCTTAAAGGTGGTCGACATCCGCATTAAGGACGCCTCTGGTGCCGAGAGTCCGGTAATTGTGGTAGGGCTTAGTCAATGGGCCTCAATCTCGCCAAAGAACACAGTGGCGCGCCCTTCCTATGCGTATTTCGAGCCCGCCTACCCACTGGCAAAGGTCTACTTCACGAGCATTCTTGAGGCTGACACCTCGATCGTGATCGTAAGCCACAAGCCATTGACAGCGCTGCCGGCGCTGACTGAAAGCACGGCCTATCCACCGGGATATGACCGCTGTATCAGGCTCAATCTTGAGGTGGAGTTAGCGATAGCCTTCGAGCGCCCATTCAATGCCGTGACGAGCAAGCTGGCATCGAGCGCCAAGAAGAAGATAAAGCGCATTAACTCGACGCCTCTAAGTTCGCGTGTCGACTCCGCGCTCCTACACTCACGCCCTTACAATATCAATGAAGGCCCATGAGACCAATTCAGCTAGCAATGCAGAACGCCTCTGGTAAGGCGAGGTCTGCCAACGGTTCTTATTTGGAGAACTGGTATGTGCAGGCAGTGCCGACCGGCTCTAAGTCGCCTACCATTCTTGTGGGCACTCCCGGCTCTTACACTTTTTGCACGTTGCCCACTGGCCCGGTGCTAGATGGATTGATGATGGCCGGCACTCTTTACGTGGTCACGCCCACCAAGCTGTATTCGGTCACCTCAACCGGGACAGTAACCGAGCTCGGTACTGTCTCCTTTGCTGGCCGTGTGAAGATGGCGACCAACGGCACTTACCTGGTCGTGGTCGGCGGTAATGGTTATTACTACTCTGTTTCGGGCGGCTTGGCGCAATTCTCCGGTGGCGGCTGGATTGATTGCTACTGCGTGAAATTCCTCGATGGGTATTTCGTATTCAGCGCCGTGCCAGATTCGGACATCTATTTTATCAGCGGCCTGAACGCAGTCACGCTCGATGCGTCGGAGGCCTCTTACGCTGAGTCATTGCCTGATGAGATCCGCGCCACTGAAACACTAGGAGGTGAATTGTGGCACTTTGGCGGTACTTCCACCGAGGTGCATTACAACAGCGCCGACCCTGATTTCCCCTTCGATAAACGCCAAGGTGTTCTAGTGGAGAAGGGCATCGGTGCCGCTCATACGCTGGTCAAAGACGATACGCTCTTCTGGCTTGGTAATGACCGCATTTTCTACATGGCCGAAGGGTATTTCCATCGCCGTGTTAGTGACCATAATTTCGAAGAATCAATCTCAGTAGGCGATGTCTCCGACGCCCACGCTTACATCTACACCGAGGAAGGCCACAAATTCATCGTGGTGACCTTCCCCACGCTCGAGATCACTTGGGCGCTAGACCTTTCAACCGGCCTGTGGGCAAGACGCAGCCACATTGCATGGAGTGGTCGACACCACGGCAACTGCTTTATGAACGCCTACGAGATGAACATGATCGGGGATTTCCAAAGCGGAAATATCTACGTGCTCACGCTTCAAGCGCCGACAGATTCAGGTGATTCCATTATCCGCGACGTGATTGCCCCGGTGATTCACGCCGATAGAGAGCATGTCACGATGAAAGCGCTGGAAGTGAAAATGAATAGTGGAAGCGCCACAGAGTCCGGCGCTGGAAGCGATCCCCAGGCGCAAATGCGTTACTCAGACGATGGCCAGAACTCTTGGTCAAACTGGAAGTATAAAAGCATTGGCCGCAGAGGGGAGTATTTAACTCGAGTGCGCTGGAACCGCCTTGGACAGTTTCGTGAACGTCATGTGCATATCAGGGTGGCAGAGCCTATTCGCAATATGGTGGTCGACGGTCTTTATGCGGACTTCTCATGAGCACACGGCTTAATCCTCAGAAACTGCAAGGCAGCCTGATCAACACTAAGACGGGGGCTGGCAACCCTGATTTCCTCGACTTTATGTATCGGCTATGGAATCGCACTGGCAGCTTTGGCGGTGTGCTTGGCATTGGCTCTGGCGGCACTAATTCGGATACAGCGGCCGGGGCAAGGGTCGCGCTAGGGTTAGAGATCGGCACGAATGTGCAGGCCCAAGACCCTAGCCTTGAGTCGATTGCAGGACTGACTACTTCCGCTGATCGATTCCTTTACACGACAGGTGCTGATGTCTGGACAACCGGCACTATCACGAATTTTGCTCGATCACTTCTTGATGACATTAACGAGAGTACCGCGCGCACAACCCTTGGCCTTGCCATCGGCACCAATGTTCAAGCCTATAACGTCGCCTTGCAGTCAATCGCAAGTCTGACCACTGCCGCCAATAAGATGATTTATACCACCGCGGCTAACTCTTACGCGGTGACTGATTTAACTGCCTTTGCGATCACGCTCCTAGATGATGCCGATGCAGCGACTGCCAGAACAACACTAGGGCTTGGCAGCGCCAACGCTCCAACATTCGCAGGACTTACGCTCACAGGCCCATTAATTGCGAACAGCTCCCCTCCGGCCAGTGCAGCGGCAACCGGCACGGCGGGCACGATCACTTACGATTCTGATTACATCTACGTGTGCACAGCAACGGACACTTGGAAGAGGGTAGCGATAGCGACATGGTAGGCGAACTCAGAGCATTTGATTCACTCCCAGGCGATTTCCGCGCGAGAGTCAGTACCCTGCAAGGGCTAATGCTAAAGCAAGAACAAGTCCACCTAGAACCACAGCATTATTTTGCGCATGGCACATACACGCGAGTCCTTGATATTCCCGCCGGTGTAATTCTTACCGGGAAAATTCACCGCTATTCCTGCACCAATATGCTGATCAAAGGGCGCATTAAAGTGGTGTGCGATGAAGGAGAAGCCCTATTGGTGGCGCCATGTGTTTTCTATACCGGGCCCAACGTCAAAAAAGCCATAGTCGCAATCGAGGACAGCACCTTCGTGAACATTCACCCTTGGAATAACACCGATGATCTTGATGCTATTGAAGCCAAATTAATCGTTGCAGAAGACACTACAGAGCAGGAGATTTAATTATGGGATGGGTCATTACAGCAATAGTAGGCTCTACTCTGGTCAGTGCTTACGGGTCAAAAAAGGCCTCCGATGCGCAGGTCGATGCCTCTAAGGACGCGGGCGAAGTTCAGCTCCAAATCTCACGCGAGAATATCGCGGCACAGAACGCTGCGTTGGATAAGATTCTAGCCACCAACGCCAACACACTGGCAACGCAAACAGCCTTGAACCAGCCATGGCAAGACGCTGGCCTTGCCGCGCTCGAGTACATTGCCAAGGGCACCGCAGATGGGTCATTGCAGCCACTAGGCGCTAACCTTGATCAGCGCGCATATGTTGCCCCTACTAGGGAAGAGATTGTTGCAGCAGCGGGTGGATCAGAAGACCCACAAGCGATCTTTGAGGCTGCCAAGCGCGAGGGCTATTCGGTCTCCGAACTGGACAAAGCCTTCGGGCTTCAACCGGGCGAGGCCAATGCTTGGATCAATGCCAATGTGGGTGACTCTGCCGATGTCGATCGCGCTGAGATTATGAATCTCACCGGTGGCAGCGAGAAGCCAGAGGACGTGTATCGGGCTATGCAACAGTTTGGCTACAGTGCCGAGAAGATTGATCAGGCCATGGGCTTGCAACCTGGTGAGGCGGCGCAGTGGATCGACACCAATGTGACCCAACCAAACCGCTCCAATATGGTGAACAGCTTGCTTGGCGCGGCCAACTCCCAAAGCACTATCCAGCCTTACAAGTTCGAGCAATACCAAGCGCCGGGTAATTTGCAGGCGGGCACCTATACGCCGCCAGAAGACTTCAGCTACTCCGGGGGCGATTTTTCCTATGAGGATTACACGCGCCCTGAGTTTAATTTCGAGGAAGACCCCGGCTATCAGTTCCGCAAAGAGGAAGGGCTCAATGCGCTCGAGCGTGTGGCCTCTGTGCGCGGTCGACTTGCATCTCCTGCGCAAGCGAAAGTTACTGAACGCTATGTGCAAGGGCTTGCCGCACAGGAATATGCCAACGCCTTTACTCGCTACCTGCAGGAGACCGATCGAGACAACAATCAATACAACATGGATCGCTCGTTTGCCTACGGTGGGTATATCGACGACTACAATATGGAATTTGGCGAGTACAGCGATGATCGAAATTTTGACTACGGCACATTTATGGATAACGAGGGGCTAAAAGAGCGCCAACGCGCCGAAGGAGTACAGCAGCATCAAACGCAGCAGAATGCCCAATACACCGATTACACCAATCGGGTGAACTTGGAGAATCAACGTCGACAGAACGTGCTCAATACTGCTCTGAGTATTGCCAACATCGGGCGCGGTGCTACCGAGTCTAGCATCAATGCTGTGGGCACCTCCGGCAACAACGTCATGAGCTCGATCAGCAACACCACGAATAATAATGCCAATCAGAACACGAACGGAGGCGCAGCTACTGCTAACGCGCTCATCAATGGCGGGAATGCTACTGCCGCTGGATACCAAGGCATTACCCAATCTGCCAATCAGGGCATTGAAAACTACCTTCTGTACAAGATGACAGCTTAAAAGGGGACGACATGGCTACACCATACGGCATTGACATGGGCAACGTCTTGAACTCTAAGATGGCCTCTGATCGCTTTAAAATGCAGAAGCAAGAGTTTGCACAGGGGCAGGAAGATCGTGCCGCTGCGCGCTCGAGAAACGCCTTGCTACAAGGCGTTAGAGGGCAAGCCGTGCAGGGCGTACCGGGCGCCATGGAACAACTGGTCACGCTAGACCCGCAGCAGGCAGACCAGATCATGAAGTACATGAAAAGTGCCGACGAGAAAAAACAAGAGGAGATTAAAGAGATGAACGACCGCGCCGGACGCATGGCCGCCGTGGTGCTCAGTTCAGACAAGCCCGAGCAAGCCTACCAGCTCTATCGAAACTCGGTTCCCGAGTCTGCCAGGTCGCAAATGCCAGAGCAGTTCGACGAAGACTTTATGAAGTTTCAGCTCGCCCGAGCGCGCGAGATTGATGATCTGCTCGAGAATCCCGAAATCAAAACCTTTGGCGGTGAAGATGTCATGTTCCAAGGCGGCCGTGAAGTGGCCAGAACGGCCAGCGAGAATGCGCTACAGCGCCAGCAGCCAGAAGAGTACACACTTTCCCCAGGCTCAGTGCGTATACGCGGCGATCAAACTATCGCGGACAATCCTCGCTCACCTACCGAGGCGGGCATGAATTCGTCCGATGAGTCCTTGATGTTCCGGCAGTCTGTAGAACTGCTCGGCGGGCTATTCGACCAGATGGGCAATGTGCAGGCGCTTGATCCGACATTGCGCGCCAAGGCCCAATCGATCGCAACGCAGGCCACTGCGCTTTACCGTCAAGGCGGTATGACACGATCAGAAGCTGTAGCCAAAGCGGCGCAGAACATGGGTGTGGCTATTCCCGGCATGACACCGCAAGGCGGCTCCGCTGGTGGCAACGTAGTCAACTGGAATGATCTTTAATGCCTGATGTACTGCTACCCAATGGCGTCACCATCCGTGGCGTACCTGATGGTATAGGCAAAGACCAGATTCGCATGCGCGCTATTGAAAAGGGATTGGCGCAGGAATCTGACTTCGCTTTGCCTACTGACAATGCTGCTGATCTTTCTCGCTCGCTGATGCCAAGCGCGCCAAACTCAATGCCAGAAACCGAGCAGCCAAAAGCACTGAATGCTGTGCGCGGCGCGGTAGAGCGTGGCGGTCAATTGCTTTCTGGACTGTTTCGCACTGGCGCGGCCGCTGCCAGTGCGCTCGAGGAAAAGTTACCCCTTGGCGGCTTCGTCTTTGATGGCGGCATGCCCAAGTATTACGGCCCCGAGAAGTACGCGCAGCTAAAGCAGGACAAGAACATCAAGGAGCCTTTGAACATTGCGGCCGATAGCTGGGCAAAGACTGACGCCGGGTATGTGCCAGAGCACACTTGGGAGAGCGTAAAGCAGGCCTTCACCGATGGTGATCTGCGCTTGTCCGATGCCGGTGAAGTGATCGCCTATGGCTTAGAGCAGGGCATTAAGTCTACTCCGGACATGATAGCGGTCATGATGAATCTGCCAGCTTACGTCATTACCCGAGCTGGCGAGATTGGCGAGACGCGCGCCAAGAACAAGGGCAAAGCCGATACTGATCTGATAGATGTCGTGGAAGCCATCCCTTTCGCATTGGGCTCTGCGCTACTCGAGCGCGTCGGTGCCGGTCGTATTGCCAATCCTGCCCAGGTCGGAAAGGAGGCATTAGAGGCTGGATTCTTAAATGCTGCGAAACGCATCGGGAAGGATGCCGCCGAGTCTGCCGGCACAGAGGCGGCCACCGAGTTTGTGCAGGAAGGCATCCTAGAATATTTGGGCGAGAAGTTCGGCACTGGTGCTGATATGTCCCTTGGTGAAGCCGCAGAGCGCGGCCTTGCTGGCGCCGTTGCCGGTGGCGTATACGGTGCGGGCGCCGGTGCGGCCGCCTCTACTGTCAACGAAGTGGTAAAGCCAAAGTCTGTGGCAGAAATGGTCATGGAGCGCGTGGCCGCCGAGATCAATGCCGAGATGGATGCGGCACAGGCTGTGAACGTCGAGCAAGAAGCGGTGCGCTCGATGTCGCCAGAGAACGCCACCAGAGAAGTCGTATCAGAATCGGTTTCAATGGATGCGCCTGCAACGGTTACCACGAGTCAAGTAGATCCGTCGAGCATCCCAGCCTTCGAAGGTGTTGCCCCTGATACCACTAGCAATGCCCCTGTGGTGGCCGTGACAGGCGAATCAGGCCCACAGGTGATAGATGGCCAAGGCAGGGCCGAAGCTGCGCGTATGAGCGGCACACCGCTGTCTGTGGTGACTGTTACGCCAGCAGTCTACCAACAGATGCAGCAGGCTGGCTTTAGCGATACCGAAATAGCCTATGCCGCGATGAAAACGGCTGGCGCGCAAGCTGTAACGCAGTCGCCAAGTGCGAAGAGCGAAGCGGCAGCAGCCACTATGGCAGAGCTCACAACAGACACTTTTGCCAGCAAAGGCGTCGACAACTCCTCAATGGATATGCCTATGCCTGGGTGGCAGCCAATGTATCGCCAGATTACAGCTCCTGAGAGAGCGCGTGAGGAGAGTTTCCAGCTCGGGCAGCGCACGGTAAAGCTCAAGCCAGAGAACAAGCCTACGCGCCGTGAGGGCATCCGTGTAATGCTCGAGGACATCATTGGGCCTCGCCTGTACCAGAGCAAGATCAAAGGCAAGTCTAAACTAGGTTTCTATCGCCGCAATAATAGCGAAGTGCGCACCAAAAGCTATGATGATGTCGAGACCATGGCGCACGAGATGGCGCACTATCTGGATTTTCACCATACCTTTGCCAAGGTGTTCACGCGCCTGCGCAATCAACCTCAGTTCAAAAAGCAGGTAGAGCAGTTTTCCTACACCAGCGATCCAAGGCTGGTCAAGAGCGAAGGCTTTGCCGAGTTTGTGCGCCTGTGGCTTACGCAGTACAACAAGGTGATCGAGACAGCGCCTGAATTCACCAAAGCGTTTGAGGAGACACTTAACAGGAGCCCAGCCTTTGCGCGCAAGATGACAGAGCTGCAGGAAGAGATGCACAAGTGGTATCTGCAAGGCCCGCGCGCGTCCTTTCGTGCCAAGTCCGGCAAAGAGCTCACCCCGGCGCAGTCACTTGCCCAATACATCCAATCGGCCCCGGCCGAGCGCTATCGCCAAAATGCCATAGACAAAATCCACGGTATTAAGGTGATCGAGCGCACCATTCGCGGTGACATCGCAGATGCCAATAGGAGCGCCTACAAGCAATTCCAGATGGTCAACGGCGCAGAGGCCATGCACGAGGCAGTCGTGCGCTATGGCACACCAGAGCTCACAGAAGAGGGTGATTTCAAGTTCAGCGGCAAGGGCTTGAAGGATATCTTTTGGCCAGCGGCAAAACATGGCTATGAGCGCTTCGATTTGCTGATGGAATACTTCAAGGCGCGCCGCGCGCATGAACTTCTACAGCAGGGCCGCGAGAACCTGTTCACTCGAGACGAGATCGCCGCTGGGCTTGAATTGGGCGAGCAATACAGCGAATTCCGCGAGGTATTCCGCGAATACCAGGCATTCAACAAGCGCATGCTGGACTTCTACGTGCAGATGGGCCTATTAAGCGAGGACCAGCGCAAAGCCTTTGCCGATGCCAACAAGAACTACGTGCCGTTCCACCGGGTGATCGAGAGCATCGAGGATGGCAAAGGGGAAGGGGCCACCATTGGAAAGCGCTTGACCGGTGGCACCATGAACACCCGCGAGATCGCCGACAACATCATCGAAGGGCTTTACTCCAATATCCGGGCGGCCACTATCGCCCGCGCCCGTCAAACGCTGTTCAAGGATATCGCCCGAAGCCAAGAGGGTTCCTTGTTCGCGGTCAAGATCCCGCCCGATAGCAAGCAAGTCAAGGTGCATCTGCAGCAACAAGCCATGGCCATTGCACAGGCGATGGCAAACCTTGGCATGACGATCAGCAGTAACGGCATGATTGTGGCCAATGCCGAGAATCTTGATGGGCAAATCACTGACGTGAACGACATCGCCAATGTCCTGATCGACAACCCCGGCTTGATGACTTTCTGGACGCAGACTATGCCCCGCACTCTGGAAACCCATGTTGAGGCGGTGAACATAGACGGGAAGACAACATACTTCGAGGTGCGCAGCCCCCTATTGGTAGAAGCCCTTACCGGGATGCGCGGGTTTAAATCCGGGGCACTGCTCAATGCCTTGTTCCATGTAAAAAATCTGCAAACTCGCACTATCACTTCGATGCTGCAGTTCTTGGGTCCAAACGCGGTGCGTGACACGGTGAGCGCGGCGGTGATCTCGAAAAACAAGTTCATCCCGGTATTCGACACGCTGCGCGGTATGGCCGAGATGATTTTTACCTCCGATCTGTACAAGGAATTCATGCTCAATGGTGGCGGCTATGGCACACGCATTGAAGCGCGCACAGTGGAGGGCAGAAGCAGATCACGCATAGACTTGCCGGCTAGTTCCGGCTGGGATTATGCAGCCAAGGCATTCGCTGGCTATGACCGCTTCGCCAGCACCTTTGAGTACGGTTCTAGGCTAGGAGACTACCGCAAGGGCAGGAAGGCCGGGAAGAACGCCTTAGAGGCCGCGTGGGAGGCCCGCGAGGTCGCCACTGACTTTGCCAAGATGCCAGGATCAGAGGCATGGGCAAAGTATCTGCGCATGGTGCCCTTCATGAATGCAGGTATTCAGGGGCTTGATAAGACCGCGCGCGAGATATTCGAGATCAAAGGCAAGATGACCGGCGCCAATTTGGTGAAACTGCACGATGCCAAGGTAAAGTTCCTTTTGACCGGCTCGATGATCACGACCATGACCGGCATACTCTGGTTGATAAATCAGGACGATGATCGGTACAAGGCTTTGACCGCTGACCAAAAATCTCGTTTTTGGTGGATATTCCCACCCGAGGGCGGCGCTCCAATTAAGATCCCGCGCCCCTATGATATAGGCCATATCTTTGCCTCTATTCCAGAGACCGCGCTTGACTATATCAAAGACAAAGACGGGAAGGCCGCGGCTGAAAACCTTGCGTGGACAATGGTCAATTCCATGGGAATTGGCGACTACCCCGGCATACTGCAGCCCATTGTCGAAGCGCAGATTAACGAGACCTTCACAGGTGCCCCGGTAATTCCTGAGTACATGATGAATCGGCCGGCAGAGTACCAGTACACCGATCGCACTCCGATTTTGTACCGCAACATCGGCAAGGCGCTAGGGGTATCACCCTTGCTTGCAGAGCACTACACCAAAGGCTATCTACGTTATGTGGAAGCACTAATCTCTGATGCCTCTGAAAATGTGCTTTGGAACAAAGAGCAGTGGGGCGAAAGACCCTTTGCGCGCGGCAATCCTATTGACTACCTCACCTATCAGTTTGCAGGGCAGAAGGTGCCTTATAGAACGAAATGGACTGAGGGGTACTACAACCTCAAAAACAAGGCGGCTGGCATGCGGGGCGCATTCGCCGCGGCGCAGTCGGAGGCCATACGCGATGGCAAGGCTTTGGCCAGCATTACCGGCAATGAGGTCAATACGGCCCTTATTGCCTTGGACGGTGCTTTCAATCAGATCGATCGCGCATTCCAAGATCAGGACATGGTGCTGGCCGATATCAAATACGACCCAACACTGCCCGTAGAAATCAAAGAGCAGCGCATAGAAGCCTGGTACAAAGCCAAGAATGACACGCTTGCCCAGGTGTACCAGCTAGCGGAAAAAACGCTGCGCGAGATCGAAGAAAAAATGCCGAAATAATCAATCCTTTGTGATCCACACCGAACCCGCCTAGTGCGGGTTTTTTATTGGAGATAATCTGATGCCTGTATCTATTGCCGGTCCAAAATTTTACGTGTTCGATAGCAACGGAGACCCCGTTGTAGGCGCCAAGATCAATACCTACGAGATCGATGGTGTCACGCGCAAGGAAACCTTTAATGGGGAGAATGGTGCGGCAAACACGAATCCAGTAGTGACAAACTCATCCGGTTATGCCGACGTCTACCTTGATGGCGTGTATGCAATTGTGGTCACCGATGCTGATGATAATCTGATCTGGTCCGAAAGCCCTGTTACATCTGGCAATGAGCTTGCTCAAGTATGGAATAACAAGAGAACAGCAACCTTCGCCAGCACTACCAGTTTCACGCTCGCCGGGAATGCCACTTCAATCTACAAAGTCGGCCGACGGGTGAAGATGGAGGATACAACCACTCTCTACGGATCTATTACCGCGTGTAGCTATAGCAGCCCTAATACCACTGTGACAGTGAGTGTTGATGATGCGGCCCCGCTGACAGCAAGCCTTGATTATGCGTGGGTGTACCTGTTCGAGTCCGGTGATTTTGTTGAAGAGGTCGCCAATATCGCGGCGCTTCGCGGCATCGAGGGGCGCACCGGGTACAACTATGCTTATCTGCAATCCCACACCGATCGCGGTGATGGCGGTAGTGGGCATTTTCGGTGGGTATCGGGCGCGGCCGCATCAACTTATACCGACAACGGTGGCACCATTATTGTGCCTACTGGCGGTGATGGCTCTGCCGCATGGCTAAGGGATTTTGTCGGTGAATTGAATGTTTTATGGTTCGGTGCGAAAGGCGACGGAAGCACCGACGATACAACTGCAGTGCAGGCGGCGGTAGATGCCACCCCGGAAGGCGGGTGCTTGCTGTTCCCCCCTGCTACATACAAACTTGTGGCACTGGCATCATCTCCCTATACCTATGGCAATTCGGCTGGAACGGCGGTGCATCGCGCCATCGATATCGATCGCAGCAATATTACGATAAAAGGCTACGGTGCCACGATATATTTTGTAGGCTATGTGGTGGCAAGTTCGGTCAACTACGCATTCTCAACTAGTAAAAACATGACCGCTGGGACGCTTGAGAACATCGCGTTTTTCGGACTCACTTTTGATTTCGACCCAACAAGCGATAGCTCCATTAATAAGCGTTCAATTAGTCTTACTGGTGTGGCCGGAATAAAGGTCAAGGATTGCTTCTTCACCTCTAGCGGTAGCAGGGCTGGTGCAACGATAACACTGCAAAACTGCAGTGATGTTGTAATCGCAGATTGCCGATGGAAGAACACTACGCAGGGCATGAACTTTTCCTATGTTGACAGAGTGAATATCTCGAATCTTCATTTCGACAATTTCAGCGAAGCCATTGATTTTGATCGTGTCGTAAGAGAGTGCTGCGCTACCAACGTCTCGTTTATCAACGGCGGCCAGTGTTGGGATATGAACTCAGTGCAAAATTCTGTGTTTAGCGGCATAAATGCCAAAGATTCTGCCAATGTGATCTATATCAACTTTAAGTCTACTACCCCTGAAACCTTTGCGGAGTATGTGGCAAACGATCCTGTTGCAAACTACACGGTATCAAAAAACGTCACGGTTTCAGGTGTCTCAATTGATAATTGCGGGCAAGGAGGCAGTGTCATTTTTGTGGGCAGTGACTTTAACACTGACGCCGGGTACGTGTGCCAGAATATTACTCTGCAAAATATCAAGATGAACGAATCGGGCACGATCCAGGGCAGGAGCGTGAAGAATCTAAAGCTGCTCGATATTGACCACAATTCTCCCTATGGAGATACCTCGTCTGGAGCGGCGGTAATTTACTTGCTCAAGGACTCTTTTACAAACTCTGAACTATCTTGCACCCTGCAGAACGTCAAGCTAGTAGACCTGCAAACCTCCACAGATGCAATCAGGGTGTCAGTTCCAAAATACTGCGTTATGGACAATATCCACATCGAGAACTACCCGCTAGATGCTCTTGATATTTCAACGGTACTTGATGAATCGCAGATTTCGGTTACTAATAGTCGATTCCTTCGAACCGTTGACACTACGGTAACAGGCGCTGCTCTTAGACTTAGCGCCAATACTGGCGCGGCTAGCTTTGAGTGGAGAAACAACCAGATTACGCAATACACATCGCCTATCGTTGTAACCTCAAACACTGCCGGAAAACTTCTACCGAGCAGAAAGGTGTCGTGCGGAGATGTGACCGTATCTACTGGGCAGAACAAGGTATTCCAGCTATACCAAGATACTAGGAAAAGTGCGTACTTCGGTGATATTACCTACAGCTCGCAAACCCTGTCAGCAGATGCCACCAACTACTCAACTCTGCGAGTCGATAATACCGCTACTACGGTGTGCTCAACGTCTACCACTGGCGGCATGACTGTTGGAATAGAGCGCGAATCTGGATTTTCGGCCCCCGAAACGGAGGCATTGGTGGAGGCAGGCGAGGCCATGTATTTGCTGGTCATTGCTGTTGGATCAGGACAAACCATCAAAGGCTTCCAGATCAATGCTCATTTTATCGAGTTTGAGAAGGTATAGAAATTAGTGTTCTATGGCCATCCCTAGCGCCCACGTATCGTTCCCAATTGGTTCTAATCGAACATAGCTGTACTGGCCTGAATAGCCTCGCAGATCGGTGAGCTCTATTTCCATCGCCTCATTGACGCTTGCCTGCGTGCAGCCCTGCGTCGATTCATTTTCGGCTAGCGATACCAGCGCCCAAACGCCATCGCCTTGGTAGCGTAGCATGGCCTTCATGCCCTGAATATCGGGAATGTAGATGTCATTCTGCAAAGTTAGCTCTGCAAAGCACAGCGAGCGGGACGCATAGGGCAGTTTTAGCGCGTCCGTGGTTGTTAGCGCGTAATCGTAAGGGTATCTTCCAGATGCGCTTAAAACGGCTCCTGCTTCGTTGTGGTGAATATCTCCACCGAGGGCATGCCCGAGTTCGTGCAGCACGGTTCGCACCAGCTTCTTCCCACCTTCGGCCAAAGTGTCGATATTTAGCAGAATGCTGGCACTTGTCATGTTGCTGTTTTGATCCCAACTCCACCAAGCCCACCCGTTACATGAGCATTGAGTTTGGTTAAGCATCTGCGCGGCACTAACCCAAGTGATAGGGATGTCGCCGCCCAACGGGACTATAGAGCCCGATCTGCCAGTACGCTCACGGATCGACCACAGCGCGTATTCAATCGCTTGAGTCGCGTCCACAGGCTCATTGGTGCGGTCATATGAGACCGTTGGCTCTGCCGGCCACTGTTGCGCCTGGGCAACATTCAGATTTAGCCATAGCATTATAATTGCGGCTATGATCGCCAGCACCAAGAAAGCCTTGTGGGTACCGGGTGTATCGTGGCGCTTATAGCGCAATCTCTTTTGTGGGACTTTTGCGGGTTTTCGTGATGATTTGCTGCGCTCTTCCGGGTGCATTCTCCATTCCTCTTTTTTCCTAACATGGGTTGGTCAACTTGTGTAACTAGTTGATTTTTAAGCGCCTAAAAAAGCGCTCATGTTAGGAAAAAAAGAGTTAAGGTCTTGAAATGTAAGGGGGGAATACCGGACTGTGACTCCGGTTGTCGTGGGTTCGAGCCCCATCGGTCACCCCATATTTAAAGGCCTGCACGGTTAGTGCTTACTCTTTCCTAACGCTTTCCTAACATCATTTCCTAACATGAGGTGCCATTATCGGCACTTGAAGACTAGAAACGACCTCTGCTTTTCGGTTGTACTTCTCCATCTGTCTTCGGTTGGCATGGCCTGAAAAAGTCTGCTTATCGCCTTCATAATCTGATATGCCTTTGGCTTTAATATCGTGGTAAGTAAACTCGATTCTGCGGCCAAGTTTCCCCTCGACAATCTTCCTGTTTTTAGCCCATATCGTTTTTAGCCCTTCGGCTGAATACGGGTTCCCGGTGCGCGTTGGCAGCAAGTATGGGCTCTCCACCTTGATCTTGGCCAGTATCGCGGCGCGCCTGGTCTTTGCTCGATCGACAACCTGATTCAATCGCTCCGACCATTCCTTGATCTGCTTCTTGCCAGTTTTCTGCTGCTGGATGTAGATCCCAATGTCGCTCAGATCCGGCATTCTGATCAGGCGCACATCTTGGCCGCGGCTGCCGTTGAGGTAGGAAAGCTCCATGAATAGCCGGATTATCTCACTAGACTCGCCGTAAAACTGAGCGTATTCCTTGTCCTCGATGTAGTAGTCGCGCCCGGTTTCTGTGAAATTGCGCACTCCATCGCAGGGATTTAGCTTCACTATGCTGTATTCAAAGGCGTGTGCGTAGATGTTTTTCAGCACAACGCGCTCTCGGTTTGCCCTTACCGGCGCTGTCTCGCCCCTCTTGTCCATGTAGGCGCGGACGTGCTTTTGCAGCACCTTGTGGGCGTCAACCCCTTCAAATACGCGCTTGAGGACGTTCCAGCAATCACGGTAATCGTCTTGGGTTCTTGGTCTCAAGTGCAGGTATCGGCGTGATTTGAAATAGTCTGCAGCCAGATCGCCCACAGTATGCCTTGGCTTGCCATCGCGCTCCTGCTTGGCCTTTTCATAGGCTTTCCAGACATCGGAGCGTGGCGAGGCTAAGGGGCACAGATTCACGCTGCCACCGCCTTTAGGGTGCCATTCATAGGATGATTTGCCGGGGTATACACGGCTAGGCAGCCAATTATCCTGTTTTCTTTTTCTTGTGCCGACCACTGTCTAAGCCATCCAATTTGTCGAAATCTAAGACTAACTCATCATTTTGAGCTTTGGAATCAGGAGCAGGGAAGTGAATCACCAGCTCTTTCATGCCGGCCATCTGAATCCATGACTGCCAAACTACCACTTCGCGCTTAGCGTTGATGTAGCACTTTATGCCCTGGCGCTTGAGCTGGTTCGCTTGCGCATTGGGATGCCCAGGCTCTATGCCTGTCATGCTCTGAATCTCTAATTGCGTCAGTTGACGATCTTCGGTGAGCATTTTATTTTCCGATCAATCCAAAGTATGTGCTTTTCATTGTGGCTCCTTGGCTAACGGTGGCACAAATTCTTCAATCGGGATGAATCCTGCCGGTGTAAAAATTGCCTTCCATGAGTGGCCGCAATTCTTGCAGCGTCTAGTCTCGCTCCCGTCCTCTGGTACTGTCGCCTCGGTTGTAATCACGTTGCCGTGGCTCTCCCAATACTTACAATTGGTGCAGCACGAATCACAGTTTCCATGTTCAAACCAAGCTGCTCTCATTTTATTTTCGACAAACCTCTTGGCTTTCAACCAAAAGAGATACTTTTTCCTGTTCATTCACTCCCCCTTGTTGTCGATGATGGCGCGTAGCTTGTCTGCGATCTCGTCCCATCCGATATCCTCGCAAGCTCCCGCTGCGGTGTTCAAATCATCTGCACTCACTACCCTGTGGGTGGGTGGGATGGCGCGGGTGTTCCATAAATCTTCTGATTCCGCGTCATCATCGCGCCCGTAAAGTTCTTCGTAGCTCCTGTCCATCATCACTCCCCCCTGGCTGCTATTGATTGTGAGGTTGTCTTGCGCCACGCCACAGGCTTCAGTTCGTTAGTCATTGTGTGGCTACTCTCCAAAATCTTCATCTGGCCATCCGCAATCTTCGCAGTACGGGCTATCGTCTCGCGGTATCTTTACCCCTGTTTCGCTTTTGCATTGCGGGCAACCTTTAACTCCTTGTACAGCAAGATCACAGTCGTAGTGCGCTACCAGATCAGCGCCATTCTTGGCGAACCATCTTGAAAGCGTTTGCTCAAATCGAATACACGGCTTTTTACAGTAATGGCAAGTCTGATTGCTCATACACCCTCCTGTGGGGCTGATAGCATGGCTTTCAATAGGCGCGTCACCCACCCTGCTGACGATTCCAACAATTCATCACGCTCCCCAGAAACATTGCCTACATTTACTATCTGCTCCTCGTTCTGCGCCCACTCGAGGATGCACTCTATTGCTTCTTTGTCTCGCATAAATTCTTTAAGCCAATCGGGCACAAGCTCCTTGCCAGCCAATGCCGAGTTAATTTCGTCTAGCTTCCGTTGCGCCGCGTGATCTTTGGTGTCGTGGTTGCGACCTTCTGCACCTTCTGCCACGCCTAGTTCGAAATACTCGCCTATCAGCGCCTTAAACTCCTCAACGCTTTGCGGCACCTTTGATTCAACCTTCTGCGGTTGTGGGTGGGAAGGAGGAATTAACTCTCCTGTCCAGTCGCCACCGGGACGCCCAAAGGTGGCTCCAGTATTCCATTTCCAGCCGCGCTCAACTCTTATCCAATAGCCACCTGTATGTGATGGGGCTTTAGTGCCGATAGGTGCATTGTCTAGAGTCACAGCCTCCTGCTGAGACAGGGCGGCTAACTCCTCGCGCAGCCTGTCACGCTCACCAATTAGCAGGCGCAAATCAGATGGAACCATCCTGTCCAAACAATCATCTCGCCTTGCGAATTCCATTGTTATATTGCTCATTGCTTATCCCCTAATTGCGGTATTGGCATCCAGTGGGTTACGGCTGGCTCAAACTCTTCATAATCGTATCCATTATAAAAATCCTGCTTCCACTTTTTATCCCAAGGTTGGAACTCGGCTGTGAGTATATTCATATCGCGATTAGGAACAGGCAATACCAAGAACTCTTCGGCTTCTGTAGGCAATCCATCCTCAACACTAACCCACTTAGGCGCATACTGCTCCTTGGCGGCTTGCCGGGTGTTCCATTCAGTAGCTGCCTGAGCTTTGCTGATTGTCATGGTTGCTGACGCTCTACAGCCAAGACACCTAACCCAGTGATCTCCCATGCCTTCGCACATTTTCGCAGCACCGCCACAAAACGGACACGGTAATAGTTCTATCGCCTTATCGCTCATTGGGAGGCTCCTTTTGCTTTCACAACTTTAATTATTTCGCGCACCTTTCTACGGCTAAACATATTCGCAATCGCGGTATCCGTAAGCCCTTGGTCGATTAGCATTTGAATCATGATTCCGACTATCGTTGCTGTGAGCATTTTGTTTTCAGGGCCAAGATCATCCGGCATGTATCTCTTAACCATCACTCCACCTCCGCGCTGGCAAGTCCTAGCCAGTAAATGTCCGCAATCACGGTTCCCCAAAGCCCTTTAGCTGTATCTTTTGAGCAAGGCACGCAAATTAGCCCGTCCGCTCTCATGTCCTCCGAAATCTCTAGCGTATTCGGCCCGACAGAAACGCAAACGCGCGTCTTCGGGTCAATTCCAATTAGCGCTCCATTTTCCATCCCCATCACCCCTCATAAATTATTGATGCTCGTCCTTGAGCGGTTGTCCTATTTCCGGTAAATGAAAATACCGGCGATATCTAAATTTCTGAAAACAAATCTGTTTCAACTTTCGATTGCTTGGCGAACCACACTGTCGGGCCTAGTCGATCTGATGCCCATATCAGGATGCAGAACCACTCTTTGCCTGGCGCCTCTGGCAACGTCACCTCGAGGAAGTTCTTGTTGTCTGGATCGCAATCTATTGGCAGCGCTATTACTTCGATGCCGTGGTTCATTTTCAAGAATGTCGCGTTCTCTGGTTCATGCGGTGCCTTGCGAGTGTCACGAACCGACTTCGCTAGAGCGGGGTGCTCCCACCATCCGAGTACCCTGGGATCGCGAACTACTTCGACTGGTTCGATGGACATGGTGTGCACCATAGGTCTGTTGGAGTGGCCAGCCTTGCCGTCGTGCTAAGCCTTCCTTTTAGAAAGCAGTGCTCTCGCGCGCATCGCCTCGCACCTACGTGAGTTTTTGCTCTGATGTACATTACGTGAGACTTTGTTCTCTTCTTTCCTTGCTCGCGGAACGTCGCGGTGACAAACACCACCCATACTTTATGAAGCTTGTCTTTCCAATACTCTTCTGGATTGAATGGGATCATCACGCAGCCCTCTGAATTGCTTGAATGACTTCCATTGCTGCCACTGGTGGCACAGCATTACCGGCCATGTGAACTGTGAGCCTGTGGCTTGCTGGTCGCTTGGTGGCCACTGGAAACGACATTGCTGACAGACACTCATTAGCTGACAGCATGCGCATCTGATCTCCCTTGATGATTGCCCAGCGATCCTTCGTGGTAATGGTTCCAATAGGTCGAAGCAAAGAGCGACCGATCTTGGTGTTCCCGTAGTAGCTAATCAGGAAGGTATCGCCATGGACTTCGCGGCCAGATCGCACTCGCTCGAGCGTTGCCTTTGCTCTTCCCGGCCTATCGACTGCACTCCACTTGCCAGCACTTGTGTCGATGAAGCTGGCTGCTGACTGATGCTGCAGTTGTGGAAGGTCTAGCATTAATGGCGCGCTGCTAAGAGTGCACACAATGAACACTCGAATTCTGTTCTGTGGTACTCCGAGATCCGCGCAGTCGACAACGTGGGGCGATAGCTGGTAACCAAGCGCATTCATTGCCGCTGACCAGGCTTGGTACAAAGCCCAGCCTAAGAACTCGATGACGTTCTCAACGACCACGACAGGCGGCCTATGGAACTCTGTAGCTGAGACCACTGCCCACGCTGTTGATCGCGAAGCGTCGTGCTGTGGGTTGCCTGATGCCTTACCACGGGCTTTTGAATGACCCTGACAGCAAGGCGAGGCCAACATGATGTCGTGTGCTGGCACTTCTTCCCATCGCGCTTGGTGAAGGTCTTGGCAGACATGAGCGGTGCCTGGGTGGTTCGCTGCATGCCAATCGACTGCTTCTTGCCAATGGTTAGCGGCCCATAGAACATTCACCCCGGCCATTGTTGCGCCAGTGGACCATCCCCCGAGCCCTGCAAATAGATCAATTGCGTTCACTTCGACACCTCTGTGACTGTGATCTTGACCTTGACCACTTCGAGCTTTCTAAATAGATCAGGGAGATCAAGTTCGAGTTCTTTTTTAACCTGGCGCGCCTCTGCCCTTGTTGTGCTGGTGGTCCAGTGCAGCGGCATCTTGGCCCCGATTACTTTCAGTGCCCATCCGCTATAGCCGAAGCGCTTGGAAAAGTTGCCTGTGAGGAACTTCTTCATGTGAAATTCCCCATGTGAGCCTGATGGAAGCAGCGCTTCGGAATCTTCCAGAGACTTTCGATGTCGATGTTTAGGCTTGTTTTCGTATCCTGGTCAACAATGCCTTTTTCCAATCGTGCGGCCTCTCTTTTCATTTTTGCGCGTCGATGCTGTCCCTCTCGGGCTCTATCACTACGAAGGCTTATGTGGCGCTTGGCGCAGTGCCAGCGCAGGTTTCGCTCAGTAACCCCGATCTCGGTCGCTATTTCGATAGCAGTAAGATTCCCCTTACTCTCCAAGATGAAGGCTTCGTGCTCGTGCCAGCAATTGGCTAATGTCTTTTTCATTGTGCACCAATCTCTAAAAATGGATGTCGGTCGGGAGCTGGCTATCGAATGCAACTGGCCGACAAGTCGCACCGTTAAGCCACCGGGGTTAGGCCGCCACTTTCTCCGCATCCAGCGCAGCGAAATACACTTCCATACAGGCTTTGGTATCGGCCATGGCGGAGTGAGCGTTTTCAAGAGGCTTACCGGTAAAGAATTCATAAGCCTCTGACAAAGTAGGGTTCTTGTACTGCCCGAAACGACGCGCCTTTGCCGATGCTGGAATCTTGCAGATGGGTTTCGCCAGTTTCATAGCGCACCTTGCTTCTGCCTCTTTCCAGCGATCTGCTAGCGCTTCATCCCCAAAACGGAAAGAGGCGATGCGCAGCATTCGAGCGTCGAAGCTTTCGTTGTAGCCGACTCGGTAATCACATTGCTTCCACATCTCAATGAATTGCTCGAAGGCCTCTTTCTCGGGAACGCCTTCGTCCATTGCGCGCTCGGTCGTGATGCCGTGAATGGCCGCCGTTTCCTTTGGAATAATCCAGCCATCTGGCTTAATGATCACATCCATAAACGTTATCAACTCCTTGGTTTCTGGATGAATTAAGATCGAACCAAGCTGAACAATGTGCGGCTGTTCTTCCGACTCGCTAGGCTCTGACAAAAGAGGGAGCCCGGATGTCTCGGTGTCGTAGAATTGAATTGGTGTCATGCTATTTTCTCCACGCCAGAAGGCGACTATTGGTTAAGCTGCTTTGCTCTGACGCTTTACCTGAACAGACGAAAGGGTGGTGAACCCTGCGGCAGCCAGCTTGTCGCGTAGGCGCTGCTCTACGAGCGAGTCGCTAGCGCGCGCATCTACCTCTAGCTCGAATGTGCAAGTGATCGAGAAAGTAGCGGTCGGCATACCAGTTGCTACAGGCCTGCTTTCTGCCTGTGCTGGTGTCGCCTGTTGCACGGGCTCCTCTGCTGGCGCTGGCTCTGGCGCGACTACTGGCTGCTTCTGCTCGTTTTCCTTGTCGATCTTCTTGCGCAAGGCCTGCTCGGTTTCTTCCTGGCGCTGGATCTCCGAGGCGATAATGCGGTCTAACTCGCCTTGATAAACCTCGTCGCTATCGAACAAGAATGTGCGAACATGATCTCGAGTCAAAGGAGATGAAAGCCCTGCTTTGTAGCTTTGATTCTCAAGCTGTAGCAGGCGCATCAGTGTGCGGTCTTGAAGTGACTTCTCTTCGCTTACTCGAGACTTTAGTTTCTCTTTGGCCGCACCGGTAAGATTGCCAGTGCCGGTAATGCTGGACAGCAAAATCAGATCATCAAATTCAGCTTTGTAGAATTCTTCCTCTACACCCAATTTTTCCCGCAACTCTGTGCGTAACTTGGTTAAAAGCGCGCTAACAGTGGCGCGCGTTTCATCCTCAAACACTTTGATCTGATCAAGGAGTTTTTGGCGACCATTGGCGCACATGGTAGAAAGCTCTTTCATGCTCTCGTCGAACGCCTTGATAGGCTCAGAGGCTTTTGCGACCTCATCTTTGCGCCTGGTATCAATCACCTTCTTGGTAGCGTTAAGCTCTGTCGCAAGCTCCTTAGCGCCCTTGAGCGTGTCGGAGGTAACGACTACATCGTACTTCTCGAGCTCTTTGGCTAGATGCTTCTTCAAGACCTCAAAATTCACGCTGATAATGCCTGGCTTGTTCTCTATTGCGATTAGTTCCTGTTTCACGGTTTCACCCCTCGTTAAAATACAATTTCAATTTCTTCCTGGTTGATCTCCTCAACTACTGGTAAAGGAGGTTTTTCTGCTGTTGCGACAATCTTCTCTCTACACTCCTCGACATACTCATCAAACAAAAGCAGATCGGTGCGAAGTGACTCGATGTACTTGTCATCGCGATAGGTGCGCTTTCGAATGAAGTCTTTGCCGATTTTTGCAAGGGCAGGGCAGTACAGGCAGATATCCCACCATTCACGCTCTGCGATCATGATGCCTCCCTGGGCTTGATCCATCACATCACTCCAATCATCTTCGATGATGATTGAGCGAAGTTTGTCGGCGGCCAGAAAGCACTTGTATTCGCCTCCACCATCATCATCAACAAGTGAGTCGGCCGAGCAACCAAAGCGGCCGCAATCGGTCGTGATAAAGCCTGCTAGGTCCACAAGTGTGTTGATGTCCGCCTCATGACGGATGCGGCAAGCCTCCTCGAGATCCCGCCCGCGCTGCGCTTGCCAGCCGCTAAAGGGGCGCTCATCAAGGTTTACTTTGCCGATGCGCTCGATGGCGAGCTTAAAGGCGTAGTTTCTGGCCTCGATCGTGTACTCGCCTTTATCAACGCCAGATTTAAGGCGGCGACGAACGCCGGCGAACATGCTGGCGGTAATCACGCCGGCGCGATCAAAGAACCACTGCTCCGTGCCTTGTTCTGCAGTGCTGATTTTCATTGCTCGACCCCCTGATGCTCTATGGCTTGCTGAGAGTCAATGTAGCGATTAAGGAAATCCAGAGAAGCTTGGAATCTTGCTTTCTCCAATTCTTCCATCGAGCCAATGCGAAGTTTTTTGCAGAAATCCAGCTCACTTACTCCGGCAAATTTCAACGCCTTGTTTATCTCGTCAATCTGAGCCTTAGAGACGGTGTTGCTTTCTGGCTCCGCATTTCGGCTAGAGGGCAATGCTTGCTGCTTGCGCTCATTGTTGAAGTCGTACATCCAATTATCATTAGAAAGCATCTCCATAATCTCGCTGCTGTTGGGCAGTCTGCGAGCTAGGCGATGAAGGGCAGACTTGAGCGCCATGCGCTCAAACCAATCCACCCATGGCCCACTACCGGAGGTCTTGCTGGCAGCTTTCACCTTGTTCACATCGGCAAGCGTCATTGGCTCTACAATCACATCGCCGGACTTCATCTTTGCCATTGCGTAGACAAGCTTTATCGCGCCGCGATCGGACTCAAAGCTCGGCCTGTGCTTTAGGTGCTCCCCGTTCTCGTCCACCCAATAATTAAACTCATCATTCTCATGAACTGCGCGCGCAGTGATTACCGCCACTTCGCCAGATTGACGCGCTCGCTTTAGAACTCCGTCCACCATAGGCATGTACTGAATTTTTTTAATCCAGTTTGGGGCTTGTTTGTTCCCAATATTAGTGTTGAACTCCACCAGCGCAGCTTCCCGGTTATCAGGCACAAGGCCATCACCCGCGCATCGCGTCAGCGCGTTGAATAGGCTCTGACGATCTGCGTTTAGCACACCAGGATTAGTCTGCACCGCCACGATAGAGGCGCGAATGAATCGCTCTACCGGCAAGTGCTCCGGCAAGATTGATTGAAGCTGGCTCTTTTGCGCCTCAATCTCCTGCTGAAAAATAGCGACTTCGTTATTCATTTCCCCGTTCCCCGTTTACATATAAGTTAATTTAAACGCTGCCGCGCGAAGCGTTATTTGGAAGCTTCCCCGAGCAGAATCTTTGCCATGTCATCCTTTAAAAATCCTTGCTGGTGCATTGTTTGCACAATCTTGCTGGCAAAAATGTTGTTGTATTGCGCTTTCAGATCATCGCCAAATCTTTTTGCTATCGACTCCATTTTTGAAGTCGGACTGCTCCATCCGTGATTATTCTGAAAGACGTTTTTGAGGTGGTCGGCTATCTGAATTTCTTTACCCTGAACAGTGATCACGCCCGTTTCAACAAACAGAGATATTGATTCATCTATTTGCGACTGTATGGCGGCCTGCACAATACTCTGGACCTGATCGGCTATTTTCTTTTCAGTATCCTCTTTTGTTTTCTTGCGGATTGACTGAACAATTTCATGCTTGATTGCCCTAACAAGAGTCTCGTTAAGTTCGCCTTCTTCGATGTAAAAATCTTCTAACTCGACTGTAAATTTCATGTTTATCCCCGTTTTTACAAGTTAATTTAAGCGCTTCTTTGTCGCGCCCGATCCCACGTTTCCCTAATGTTGGTATTGCAAGACGATCGATACTCAAAATCAGGATCATCCAGACGCTTTGATGGCATTGTTTTTCTGCCCTTCAAATCCGATGGCAGCCCGCCGACAAGGGCGACGCAATTCAAATCCAAGCCTTTCGCTAGTTTTATTTTTAAGCTCACGGCATCACCTCCATATCAGTTCCGAAAATCCCGCAGAAATCGCTATTCATCCGACTCTTCAAAATCTTCGGGACAGCAATAGGGGCATCCGCAGTCGGGAGTGTTCCAGCACTTGCGCTTGAGCTCTCTTGCGCGCTTTGCGTCAAGCTGGAAGTCGTAGATGTCCGGATCGTCGCTGTAAGGTTTGCTTCGCATAAATCCCCCGGGCGGCGTCTGCCGTGTCGTAGAATTTCCATTAGTGAACCGCCGATAGCTGGCGCTGGGCCGCGAGTGATCGCTGGTGCTCCATGAAGATCGCTTTGAATGCATGGGACCGCTCAAAGGGAGCGCGGATAAGATCAGCGGAAGTAATCAGCTCACCGAGAGTAAGCAGGGCGATATCGGAGTAGTGGGCTCTCAATTGCTCGTCGAAGGTGATTTGCCCGTTTTGGTACAGATCCCAAGTAGCAGAGAGCACTTCGCGGTTAGGCGCTGTGTGAGGCGCTGTGCCGCCGTAGGTGTCTATTGCCAGCTCTAGCTTGCTGCTGGCCTTCTCTAAGTGCTCCTGGGCGTATTCAACGGTGAAGACTTCATTAACATTGCCGACATGCTCCATCTGAGTCTTAGCCTTGCACCAGAAGAGCAGATCGCCTATTGCGGTCTTGATTGTGGCGTTCATGGTTTTCCCCGGTCGATTTGGTGGTCGATGAGGGAAGAATACGAAAGCGTATTATTGCTGTCAATACCCAAACGTATTATTTTTAGCAAAGGTCAAAATATTGACTTATGTCAATGCGTTGTTGGTGGCTATGCCAGAGGCAATGGGCTGGAAGGGCTCTCTAGAGCATGTGATTGGTGGAGTATATAGGAGTAATTCTTAAGTTGTTCGAGCCTATTATTGAAGCGGTTCACTAATATTAAATAATGCGGTTTCTTTGCCGCTTTGCAGTTGACACTCCGCTGCTTTGGGGATAATTTCAAAACCCGTTGCGAATTGAGGCCGGAATAATGAGCCAGAAAGTTCCAGTATTTAGTGCGCCAGAAGAGGCTTTTTTGATTGACCTTATCGAGGACTTCTTCTCAGCTCAAGGCCTTCAATCACCGCGAGCACGGCCTCCTGATCTGCAAGCGGGGAGTCCTTTAATCTCCGAAAGGCTGCGGCTAGTCTTGGGTTTGCCTGCGCTAAAAACACCTCTTCCAGATTCCCATCAATCCCAGGTATCGGCGCATCTCCTACCAGTTGTTCCCTAGTAACCTTGAAATAGGTGCAAAGTTTCTTCGCATTCCCGGCCCTTGGCTCGCTGGATTGCCCTTCAAGCATCCTGTGGATAGTGGCTTGAGCAATTCCTACCGCGCGCGACACTGCAGCAGAATTAACAGCCCCATTCCGGTAAAACTCCGGGTCTTGCCTGCATAGCAGGTTAAATGTTTCGCAAAAGTCTCTTTTCATGGCCGTAATTTTATTTCAGTTAATAATACTCTTGAGTATTGACTGAGATAATACGCGTGGGTATTATCGGCGTACTCAACAATTCAAGAGATCGTGTCATGACACCTCAAGAAGCGGTTTTAGAACTTACCGAAATAGGCTTAAAGCAGCCTCAAATTGTCTCTGCCCTGGATACCAAGGGCGTCAAAACCACGCAGGAAACAATCTCTAGGATCGGAACCGGAGTGATTAAGCGACCCAGCTTTGAAGTCGGTGCCGCGCTTGTTCAGCTCGCTAAAGAGCAATCCGTAGCACCAGCTTAAATCAAAGCGCCTTTGTGGCGTTTTTTATTGTGCGCAGAAACTTTTTACGAATTCTTACGAATTTTTCTTAATTGTTTTAGGGGATAGCAAAGTGGAACAGCAAGAACTAGAAGCCACAAGCCTTAGAGCCGCATTAGAGCGTGAAGTTTATGACGCCGGAGGATGGGCTGCAGTAGCGCAGAAACTCTATCCTGAGAAGTTCAAAAACAGTCCTGATGCAGCCGAGCGACACCTTCGAAACTCAATAGATCCTAATCACACACAGAAGTTTGATGTGTATCAGCATCAAGTGTTGAAGGACATGGCAAAGAGCGCCAAGGGCCGATGCGCCTCAATTGAATACGACTGCGCGCAGCATGATTATACGACCCCAACTCCGATCGAGCCAGAGGATGATAAGGCTAGATTGCAGCGTGAATTTATTGATTGCTTCAAAGGAATGAAGGGAGTGCTAGACCAAGCCAAGGCTAAGGGATTTTTTTAGTAAACATCGACCTACCCGAAGGTAGGGCATATCCGCATGCGCTCTGCCTGATCTGCAAGTCAGGTGAGGTTGCAGCCAACAACACGGCCCAAAGTGCCGTGTAGAGAGCGCAGCCGGATGTGTAGCTAAACCCCTAGTCATTAGCGTGTCTTTGCAATGGCTACGCATCACCCCGGCCCATCAATGTGAGCAGTCACAGGGCCGGGACTAATTCTAAGGAGTCAATCATGGACATCGAAAAAATCCAAGAAAGCGCCGACTGTTGCATTACTCCCGGTTGCGGCGATGAGATCGACAGCGAGTGGCAGAGGAGGGTTGTAGGCACTCAAATTTGCGCGCGCTGCGCCAAGCGCAACATCGATATGGATGAGGAAGAGCGGTAATCATGCATTACTACACCCGAAATCTTGGCGATTACGCGAAGAAAGCTGGCCGACTGTCCATGTTACAGCACGGTGCGTACACGCTCTTGCTAGATGCGTGCTACGACCGTGAACGCTTCCCCACGGAGAGTGAGGCGTTTGAGTGGACCTGGGCCAGTACGCCAGAAGAAGAACAAGCTGTGCGCTTTGTGCTTTCGCGGTTTTTCGAGCTCCAAGAAGACGGAACCTATGTGCAATCAAGGGTTAAGGAAGAGTTGGAGATGTTCAAGATCAGCGGCATACAAAATCGCCTGATCGCCATTTCCAGAGAATCTAAGAAGCAGAAAAAAGAAGAGCTTGCTAAAGCGTGCGATCAACTGCGTGATGAAATAAAGCACGCTCCGTTATCGAAAACGCACGGAGCGTGGACGAGCGTGATCGATGCGTTAATAAAAGAGCACGAAACGCCACCTAACCAAGAACCAATAACCAATAACCAAGAACCAATTACTAATACCCCTAAATCCCCAAAGGGGACTTCTGGTAAAAATCCTTCGGATGACAAACCAAACCGAAAGAAACCAGCCATTGAAATCAAAACCTTCATCGAGCAGTGCAAGGCGAACGATGAAAAAGTGCTCCCTCCTGGCGACCCGATTTTCAAGTACGCAACCGGCGCTGGAATACCCGATGATTTTTTGACACTGGCATGGCGCGAGTTTCGAGACAGGATGATCAGCGAGAACCGGCGCCAGAAAGATTGGCGAATGACGTTCCGCAAATACATTCGCGGAAACTATCTAAAGCTCTGGTGGGTGAACTCTGACGGGGTTTACGAGCTCACAACAACCGGGAAGCAGGCCGAGAACAGCCAGAGGAGCAAAGCCGTATGAGCGCAGCCATACAAAGCCTGAAAGCGCCTGCAGCTCCGATAGCGGGCCTCAAGACGCCCCCGCATTCGGTCGATGCCGAGCAATCCTTGATCGCCGCGGTGGTGTCGAGCAATAAAATCTTGTACGAAGTCGATTGGCTCACCGATGAAGATTTTTTCAGGCACGAGCATATTTTGATCTGGCGCCAAATTCAGGCCATGGCGCTGCAGTCGTTCCCCATTGACGCGGTGACGCTGATTGCTGCACTGGACAGGGCAGACCAGCTAAACGATGCGGGAGGCGTTGATTACCTAACCGATATCCTCACCAATGGCCGTGGCTCAAGCAATGCTGCGCACTACGCCAATATCATCCGAGATCGGGCAGTAAGCCGAAGACTCATTCGCACCGGGTACGAGATTGCCGAGATTGGCTTTGGCTCTGAGGAGGCGCAAGGCAAGATCGATCAGGCGCAAACGCTAACCTCCGATATTCAGATCAGGGAAACAAACGAGCTGACGCATATCAACCAGATCATGCTCAAGACCATCGAGGGTATCGACCACAGGTTTCAGCACAAGGGCGAGATTATCGGGCTCGAGACAGGCTTCAAGGATCTTGACGAGGCAACGTGCGGGCTATCCCCTGGCGACTTTGTGGTAGTGGCCGGCAGGCCTTCGATGGGCAAAACAACCTTGGCGATGAACATTTCAGAGAACGCCGCACTTAAAGATCACGTTGTAGTCGTGTTTAGCCTCGAGATGCCTTCGGAGCAGTTAAGCCTTCGCAATCTCTCGAGCCTTGGGAGTGTTCCGCATGGGCGCCTACGCTCGGGAAAATTACACGATGATGATTGGCCGGGACTGACTGCAGCGGCCTCAAAAATCAAGGATAAGCCGCTGTACATCCTCGATGATACAACCATCAGCAGTACGCAGATGTTGAGCCAGTGCCGCAAATTATCCAACACCATCGGCAGGAAAATAGAGCTTGTTGTCGTGGATTACATGCAGCTTTTCTCCGATAAGAGCGAAGAGGGCAGTACGCAGCGCATGACGGGTATCTCCCGCAACATGAAAGCGGCCGCGCGTGTTCTTGGTTGCCCTGTGATTGCACTAAGCCAGTTGAATCGATCGGTCGAGAGTCGGCCAAAGAACAACCGCCGCCCGGTGATGTCCGACCTTCGGGAATCAGGCGCAATTGAGCAAGACGCCGACATCATCATCATGACTTACCGCGATGAGGTCTACAACGAGAACACGAACCAGAAAGGCGTCGCAGAGGCTATCATTCGCAAGCAGCGCAATGGCCCGATAAAAACCATCTACCTGCGCTCACAGCTTGAATACAGCCGCTTTAGAGACATTGCCGGTGGATACGTCGCCCCAAGCCAAGAAGATTCATTCAGCGATATGTCAGGGGGCATTGATGAGTAATCAACCAAGACACGTCAACGAGATTCTAGGCGACATGATGGGCGATATGTTCAACCAGACGCCTGCAGAGCGATTGCAGAGCAGTTGCGCGGAACGCGACCGCGAAATGCCCAAAATCTGCGCCATGCTGAACATGGACCCGGAAACACTAAAGCCAATCGAGGTGGAAGCATGAACACTACCCACGAACAAATGATGGCTCTCACTGCCGATATGCCAATGAAAGCAATTGTGATCAATCGAGAGACGTACCTAGAGCGGTATTTTTCACATGAGCTTTTTGATGGCACCCAGGTCTGGTATCACCGCTTCCTGCGCAATGATTCAGAGCGACACTTGCACACGCACCCATGGATGGCTCGCTCAACGATCTTGGTCGGCCAGTACACAGAAGAGATATCCCGCGACGGCATTATCTTCCATCAAACGCGCAAAACCGGCGAGCACCACATAATTTTCCAATCGACCTTGCACCGCATAGTCGAGGTAGAGCCAAACACTTGGACGAAGATGGTCGTATCGCCTGGTCGAAAAGAGACTTGGGAATTCGTCGATGAGGCTGGCAACAAGACTGAGATGCCGACATCGCCTTTCGAGTGGCACAAAGACTTTAAGGCAAGGGCTGCTTAATGGCTGAGATGCTTTTAAAGAAATGCGGTGGGATGTACGCACCCTTTGGAGATGAAGCAAAGCAAGTCGCTAGGGCGATGGAGCTAGGCCAGATCATCTCTGTGAAGGTCGTCAACAAGGCCGGCACTAAGCGCACCTTGTCGCAGAACAGCGCCTTGCACCTGTGGCTTCAACAGGTAGCCGATACGCTCAATGATGCCGGACTCGATATGAAAACCGTACTCAAGGAAGAGGTGGAAATTCCTTGGACGATGGAATCTGCAAAGAACCACCTCTGGCGCCCAATACAGGTAATCATGCAAGACAAAGAATCGACAACAGAGGCGGATCGGAAAGACTACACCGAAATCTACGAGGTCATTATGCGGCACCTGCAGCAGAAACATGGAGTGAGTGTTCCCCTATGGCCTGATCGATTCAGGATGGATTTGGAGAAAGGCCGCTAATGCAGTCAAAGAACAAGAAGGCTCCAACACAAGCAGAGCGCGACCACATTGAGCTGGTCAAGTCATTGCCGTGCTCAGTGTGCGACGCATGCGGTCCTAGCGAGTGCCACGAGATCAAGCAAGGGCAGTGGTTTACCAGTGTAGCGCTTTGCCCTGACTGCCATCGAGATTCGTTTTTAGGACTGCACGGACAGAAACGCGCCTGGTTGATTCGGAAGGTGGATGAGCTTGACGCACTGAACATCACGATAATGCGATTAATGGCCTGTTATGCGTAGATTCGCTCCAAAGAAGAAATCCAGCGCGCTTAGCTCTAATAATCAGCTATTGGCGCTGATGGCCATGCGTCCGATGGCCAAGAAGAAACCAAAATACGGCAATGAGAAAACCAAGAATCATGATTCAAAGAAAGAATCGCGACGATCGGCAGAGTTGAAACTATTGCTGCGCATTGGCGACATTCACAACTTGCGCGAACAGGTGCCCTACATCCTGATACCGGCGCAGCGCGACCAGGGCGGCAAATTGCTCGAGAGGCAGATTAAGTACATTGCGGACTTCGTGTACGAGAAAAACGGCAAGGAAATCGTCGAGGATGCGAAAGGCATGAAAACGCAGGTCTACATAATCAAGCGCAAGCTAATGTTGCACGTTCATGGAATTCGGATAGTGGAGGTTTAGCCAGATGAATTTAAGAGTTTGCGATATGGAGGAGATAAACCTCAAGCAAAAAGAGCGCGCCATCGCTATTCGTGAATGGGGCATGATGGCTCGATCTGGCGCTGGCCTTGGTTACGGGGCATGCACCCTGAGTAGCGGACGAGGGGAACCGCCTTTGTCGGTGGAAGAGTTCACTAAAATCAATGACGCGGTGTATCAACTGGCAATAAGACCAAGAACGGTGATCATCCTAAAATACAAATCAGATAGATCAATCAGGCAGATTGCCGAGAATATGGGAGACAACCGAGACAATATCACGATGCACCACAGAGATGGGATATCGACACTTTTCGGCGCGCTTTGTATGTCGCGCGCATTTGAAGCAAATGCTAGTTGACACTGGCGCAAATTAGCGCCACAATTTCTGCGACTGTGGGGTTCTACCCCAAAAACAAAGCCTCGCCCAAAAGCGGGGTTTTTTTTCGTCCTGAGTTTGATCAGAGAGGTTCAAATGGAACAGGTGGTTTTCAACTGGGCAATCGCTATCGCTGGGTGCCTTGGTGGTTGGGTACTCAAAACAATATGGGAAACCGTGAAAGACCTCCAAGCCTCTGACAAACAGATAATTGACCGCGTATCAGCCATCGAAATTCTTGTTGCTGGCAAGTACGTGAGTCGTGAAGAGCTCGAAAGGATTGTTGATAAGCTATTTGGCAAGCTCGATGCGATCTCTGACAAACTAAACGGGAAGGTCGACAAGTGATCGAAGCACTTCTCAGCAGCTTTCTAGGCGGCGCCCTACGAATCGCCCCTGAAATCCTCAAGCACTTTGACCGTAAGAACGAGCGCGCCCATGAGCTGGCCATGCTCGATGGTGAAAAAGAATTCGCAAAGCTACAGGGCGAGATACACCTACGCCAAGCAGAGACCGCCTTAACCGGCAAAGAGATCGATGCCATGTCCGTAGCTCTAAGAGAGCAGGGCGAGACCGCTAGAGCGGCAGGCTGGTTCATCGCGGCTATATCAGCCGCAGTACGCCCGATTGTCACCTACTGGTTTGTCACACTGTATTCGGCGGTAAAGATTGCCACTATGTTGATGGCGGCGGCGGTAGGCGCAGATTGGAAAGACGTTTTAATCTCAAGCTGGACAGAGGAAGACATGGCAATGCTGTGGATGCTCCTCACCTTCTGGTTCGTTGGCAGGGTATGGGAACGCAAAGCGCGCTCTTAATCGCGGCCACCCTTTGCCGCATGTTCGAAGGATTCAGCGCTACCCCTTATCTTTGTCCGGCAGGGTACTGGACCATAGGCTACGGCACGGTCTACAAGCCTGATGGCTCAAGAGTCACAGAGCACGACGCGCCGATCACCGAACA
>Ga0208643_1000202_pt1 | contig 40118 bp, 51 predicted proteins | sample VirMetDEL_Nov_12_FD_184516 | JGI IMG/M metagenome (GOLD analysis project Ga0208643, IMG submission 184516) | Aqueous microbial communities from the Delaware River and Bay under freshwater to marine salinity gradient to study organic matter... | ecosystem: Environmental > Aquatic > Marine >...
CCAACTCTTGCTCGCCATTGTGCTAATCCGGCCTTACTCTCTTCTGACTTAGTTGCGTCAAGGATAGTAGTTACAGATGCAACTTTTCCGCCGTCTGGAGTTTGGTATTTTCTTTTGCCGTTTATTGATGCTCGGGATAATGGTATATAGTCAAACTTTTTAACAAGTAATGTCATGGTGTTCCTTCATAATACTTTATATTATACGCGAAGGAACACCGTGTGTCAAGTTAAAATTTCGAATTCTTGCCAGCTGCTCTTTTAGCCATTTTGCTAACGCTGTCGCCGCCTGCTTTCTCTGCACCTTGGTCGGGCAAGTCGTCCATTTCGCTGTCGCTTTTTAATTCAATTACATCGCGATCAAAGTTTTTAACTAAATCTTTGAAGTTTGGATTGCTGTCGTATGCTGATTTAAACACTTCGTAGCTGAATTGAGAAGCGCCGGCATTACGCATAACTGTATCTAATTTATCGATACTTAGTCTGGTTTTGCCGGCGCTCTTATAATAGTCTAATATCTTAAAAAGTTTAGCGGAATTAACATCTCCCGCTTCGTTTACTTTTTTTTTGGTGAAGACAGGATTGCACCAATGCGTCGTGATGATTCGATCATTGCACGTTTGCGCTCTACGCTCTCACGTTTTTCACGACCCATTGGTTCTTCGCCGCCGTCGGCTGCACCAGCAGCGCCAAACTCGTCATCACCATCTAAGTCTACTTCTGGATCCATGTCTAACTCGTCGTCGCCCATGTCCATGTCTGTAGTTGGTTCCATGTCCATATCGCCACCAAGGTCGTCATCTGCGCCCATCATGCCCATGTCGTCGCCTTCGCCTGTTAGCAAGCCAACACCTTGTGTTAATGCTGTACGAGTCTGCTCCATTGCAGTGTATAGCGATTCAAGTGCAGGACGAACCGAACCAGTGAATGCTTCGCTTTGTTCTGAACCAAGTTCGTCACGGATGGCATCTGCAAGTTCGAGCATAGATTCAGTTTGCATTTCAGCAGTGTCTTCCATCCAACCTGTTAAGCGATCAACCATGTCTTTTGATGCCATGATCAACTGTGCTTTATCTTCTTCACCTTCACGGATAACTGATTCTTTTTTCATAGACTTTTTCTTCTTGTCTTTAATGGCTTTCTTCATTGGTTCTTTTTTGTCGCCGTCTTTGTCCATATCAAGGAAGTCTGGCTTGCTTTCTGCAATTGCTGCATTTAGTACATCTAAGAACATTTTGTTCTTTTGATATTCTTCATTTCGTACGCTGTCAAAACTTTCGTTTGTTTCGATCTGTGAAAGCTTTGTACGAATCTTGTTGCGAACGTTTTCTAATTGCTCTAGCGTAAAAGATTCAATCTTAACTCTCTCGCCAAATTTACGAGCCAAGTTTTCGTTTAGTTGTGCTGCCGTAACAGGCTTTGCGATGTCATTAAGTCTCATTGTACCTCTTCCTTGGGAATATATTGTTATTTGTATTTATGCCTGACCAAAAATAAAGTTGTCAAGTTTGCCTTTGACGTGCTCAGTTTCTTGTTTAGATATCGAATATCGAGTTTCAAGTATGCGTAAACGCATTTTATTTTTAGTATGTGCTATATTGTACTTAAAAAACATAGCATCTAAGTAGTGTTTTTGTAGTCTAGTGTCGTAGTAGGTAATTTCTTCTAGTGCGTTATTGCCTTCAGCAAGTGATTTAGCAATTGCAACTGCGGCTGTTTTTGAAAACAATTTAGCTATCTGAGTGTTCTCTTTTATAGAATATACAAGCCAGCCTGCTTTGCTTTTGCGTATGATGTAGTTTTTAATTCTTATTGAGTTGCCGCGAATGTGAGGTAAGAGAACATGCTCAAGGTTATCATTGAGCAATCTTTCAAGTTCTATTACTACACTTGCATTATCAATCATTCCTTACCACCAAGCACTCGCCGTCACGTATGACCTTTGTTACAAGACTTTTGCGAATGAGGTTTTGTATCACTTGCTGCTCGCGTTCTCTATAAGAGACCAGCGGAGCAACTTGGCTCATGCTTTCAAGAACCTCATTTTCCTCATTTGTTAATGCGATTCTAAACTCGCCTACTAGATCATTTAGCTTCATTGTTTACTCATCATGCCTTGTATTACTGGTTCGATGTCTTTTCTGTTCACAACTACCTTGTCCGGTTGCCCTGGTTTGTTCTTTGCTTTTGGATCTATAAGAGTTACGTCGTCGCCCTTTACATTATCTACCTTGTATTGCTGTACTTGGTTATCTGCTGTAGGAAGAGGAATTTGGCCGCCTCTTCTAATTAATTTCTGTGCTACCTGTTGTGTTGCTTTTGCGGCGGCTTTATTAGCAATACTAGACACCGGAGTAGTTGTTGCTGCGGTTGCTGATCCACTGCTTTGTGTGCCCACTGTTGCGTTTGGTCCGCGAGCTGCTGATGTAGTTGCGCTTCTTACTGCGGATCCTGCTGCTCGACCGGCGCTTGCTACTCCTTTGGCTGCACCTTTAGCAACACCCTTTGCAAGTGCTGCACCGCCCCGGAGTGCTGCACCGCCAAGTGCTCTTGCTGCTAGTCCTGCGATCGCTGGCAATACTTCGTCAACTTGTTGATTGGTCCTTTTTGCTACATTGCGTTCTGCGTCGTTTTTAAATTCTGATAATCTCATTATCTTCCCCTTGGGCCGCCTTTGTTTAGACGCTGTATTGTTTTCGATCGTGGATTAGATTTCATTGTTCTTCTGCGCTTTACTTTCATGCTAGAACCTAGTCGTGCTTTGGTTCTCTTCATTGTTACAGATTTTTTAATCTGCTTCGGCGCATGACATGTTGAAGGTTTAGCAACAATACGGCCTTTGCGAGATCCAGAAGTGCAGCGATACTTACGAGATATCCCTTTTCCTTTTCTTGCAAAGGCTGTTTTTGCTTCTGTTACTATTTCAACTATTTTCATGTTATCTCTTATTCAACGCTCTTACTCTTTTTGACACTGGATTCTTCTTCTTTGTCATTCTTGCTTTGCGTATAATTTTTGAGCCTAGTCTTGCTTTAGTCTTCTTAAATTGTATTCTCTTCTTAATGTCTGGTGCAGCATAGCACTGTGCCAACTTTGCAACAGTACGTCCTTTGCGTGTGCCATTTGTGCAACGATACTTGCGTACCACTTTCTTGCCGCTCTTGGCCCATACTTGCTTCTCGTCTAGCTGTTCTGTTAATTCTCTAAGTAGCATTTATCATCCATTAAAATTTAAAAGTAAGATTACGATTGTAGATAGCAAACCTGCCACAATAGTACCAGTGGAGCCTATGATTACTTTTACCATTGACTTGTTTCCGTTGGCAACTTCATTATGTATATTCTCTACCTTACCTTCTATGTTGCTCAATCTTCGTTCGAGAGTTTCATATCGCTGCCGGCACAATTCAACGTGTGCTTCTAGGTTTTCTTTTTCTACGCTCATCAGCTACCCTTCTTATTATTGCTAGTATTTATGCATCAGCAAGCAAGAAGAGTATGTTGCGTTCTTGAACATCCTTTGTCCTAAAGGCGGCTTGTTTTAGTTCTACAGTTTCTGATAATTCTGTTATAACAGGCACCAAATCAAAATCGTTCTCTAGCATATCTATGTCAAGTGCATCTGCATATTCAACTGTGAACTTAAAAGTCCAAACCTGATGGTTTCCTGTGTGATTTGATCCAAAGTTATAATCTTTTATTGATATTTTTTCAGCCACAGGAGAAACAAGTTCCGATAGGTTAACTCTTAATCCTAATGTTTGTAAAAATGTAAGATAATTTTGTTGCTGCTGTAGGAGGAATGATTCTTCTCCTCTGCGGGCGCGGGTTTCGGTTATGTCAACCAATGTATGTACTATGAACTTCATACACTATATATCACTCAAGAAAAAAGGACTCACAACTAAGTGAGCCCTTTTAACTGTCCTTGGCGCGTTAATTTACGCTGCTGTTAGCGAGCTTGCTGCTACAACTGTTGCTGCACTTAGGTCAAAGCTGTTTGGACCAACTGTTGCACCCATGTTACGGATACGTGCCTGAAGCGTTGCTGCGTCAACAGAATGACCGTCAACGATAACAGTGATTGTTTGTGCAGAACCTGCTGAGAAATACATAAGTGGTTGTACTTCACGGATGATTGCTTCCATTGCTTCTTCTGCACCATCATCTTCTGTAGTTAGTGCTGCTTGTGCATCAATTAAGAATGCCTTGTGTTGGTTTGTTGAATAGATCGTACCTTGTGCGTACTCACCGAAACCATTTACTCTTGCGAAAGTTGCCATTTTAATTCTCCTTAATAGCTATCCGTGCTCAACGGATTTTTCTTATACTGTATTTACCATCTAGGAAAAATAATGCCCAGTTAGGGCATTATTTTAATTATTTTGGGTATACGCAATTGCTTTTTCAACAGTTTTTACTGACACATCAGCTGATTCTGCTAATTCTGCTAATGTCTTTGGTCCGTACGGCATGTTAAAGCTTTCCATTGCAGCGCCAACTCGTGACAACATGTTTGCTGATACGTCATTTTTCTGTTTGCCTGCTAGGTCTTGCATCTTGCGAGCCATAGACTGTGCTGCCGCTGTTTGACTGAATTGTGTTTTCAGCTTGTTAAGTTTCTTAATTTTAAGTAGTTCGTTGCTCATAGGGATGCTCCGTTAATGAGTGTTTAAATTATCCGCGTAAAATATCTACTAGTTCTCTGAACCATGAAGTGCTGCCGTATGTTGTTGCTTCAGGAAGCACTAATCCTTCTTTGTTAAATGTTGCCTTTGCGTCTGCTACAAGGGCATTGTAGTTAGGTAGTCGTTTGATCTTTGCAAGTATAGTCTCTACATCAGCAAGGTCGTCTCGTGTGGATCCTTGTCCTAGTAACACTTCTGCAACTTTGTTTGGATCTTTTGTAACAACCGACTTAGATTCTCTATCAACTAATCCTAGCTTAGGGCTCCATTGCAGTCCTTTTGACTTAGCAATCGACGACATAAGAATCGCACGGTGCGATCCTTTATACGGCGAGTCTTCGATTGAAGATCCAGCATGAGTGAATTGCATCCACTCAGGATCCCCAAACATCAAATCAGTTTGTACGTATCCCAATTCAGGCTTCCCGTTGATTGGTGTTCTAAAATGAACTGAAGTGCCGCTCTTAGCGACCCATAGTCGTGGTTTGTCTTGCGGGTGTGTTTTCTGTACCCACTGCTTTAATATAGTAACTATTTTGTTTTTGTCAACCTCTTTTTCGTTGACTGCAACATCTAAGTCACCAGATGTTGCTTTTTTGCCTGTAGTGCCAAGTTTAAAATCTCGATGTTTTAAACCTGTTATGCCCTCTACCCAGGCAAGTGTCGAGTCTACATCTTGTTTGTTGATTCTTTGTGTTAGTGGGTTGCCGTCATCGTCTTTGAAAACGTTGCCGCTCATTTTGTCCTACCCTGTTTGTTTTCAATTACTTTTTTCACAGAACGTTTGAACTTTCTTGGATCGCCTGTTTTGATCGAGTTGATAAACTTGCGTTCTAAATCCGAAGCAGTGTCTGCATCGTATGTACTTGATATCTTATTCAACAAGTTAATAGCACTTTCGATTATATTACTGCCTGTTGATTCGATCAAATGATCTGCATCACGTTTCATGCCAACGCTGTTTAGTTCCTCGAGTATGCTTCGTGTACGTTTCTTCATTAATGCGCTCCCAAGTGTATTTAGTTGCTGTATACATAGCATAGCGATAGATGATGCTAATGTCAAGTATAAAGTAGGTATGCATTTTGTTGCAGGACGATATGCATTATTGTAGGTTGTAAAATGGTGTTTTTAGTGTTAAATATAGTTGTGCTGCGGTGCAGCATGAACACACAATGAGGTAAGAGATGAAGAATATATTAAAAAAACTACAACAATTATTTGCTCCGCGGTGGATATCCGAAGATGCATGTCGCTATGCAAGAACAGAATTTAGAAATGACGCAGATTTTATATACCGCGAACTAATCACTCGTGGAGACATAAAGGACATAAGATGAAATTATTGTTAAAGTTATTCAAATGCAATCGCAAAATAAACACACACGGACCAATCAACAGCAACCTGAAAGGATGGGTATAATGTTACAATTAATCAAATCACTATTTAAACGTGATCATCGTACATACGAACAGCGCGAAATCGAAACATGGCTGAGCAAGTCGTCAGATTTAGCTGACTTAGAGCGCAGACAACGACAGTTAAGCCGCGGTACTGCACCGATACAGATTAATGCTGCATGGATAGCAAGGAGTGCAAGATAATGTGGAATCGTTTTCTAGCAAAAATGGAAATACTTTCGGCATATAGAGCTGCCGAACAGCTACGACAGATGGGCTACTATCGTGAAGCAGACGAAGTAATAAACAGCATCAACCGAGATGCTTAATGACTTGCAGAGACACAGGATTAGCGTAACGCAATGTCTTGTGTCTTTGTTGCTATCTTGCGTAGCTTTTCTCTAGCTGTTTGATTCTTAGTATTGTCAATAATTTCGTCCCACACGTTAGCAGGAATTTGATTAATATCTTCTAATAATGTAGTAAGAATAGCAAGCGCAGAACTTGAATCCTGTAATGTATCATTCCATACAGCTTCAACAATAGCGCTAATATCACTAGCAACAAGAGTAGTCTCAGGAATAAGTGCTTCAACAAGAGACGATGTATTCAAGTTAATAGTAATAGTCCAAGGTCTTAATGTATTTACAAACGGAGGGACACCGTCTCTTGTAAAGAAGTTACCCGTTACGGTTAACTCATGAGAGCCTTCCCAAGTACGCATCCGCCAGCTGTTATCAAGAAAGTACGTAGTGCCTAGTGCTCTATTACCCGGCAATGGGTCGCCACCGATAACTGCAATAGCCGGTTCAAATTTAGTATTGATGTGATTTGGATCTTTTTGCCATTCTTTCCAGGCACTGTATACATCTTCACGGAAGTCAAGTTCAGTTACTCCGTAGTTGACTAATATAAGTTTATTAACGCCATCAAAAGTTACTTTTTGCGGGCCAAGACTATTGGGCGGATTATACGCTTCCCAAAATACCCAATCTCCGTAATAAAATGCTAACATATTATTTCCTTAGAATTTAATCTCTTCCCAGTTAACTAACGCTATTACATCTGCGTTTGTTCCTGTTAAACATTCCACAGTCGTAACCAGAACAGGCTGTGTTACCCCGTCGGCATTTAAACTTATTTCAAACGACGGAAGTGATCTAGGGTCTTTGCTTACTAAGTGAAACGTCTGGCCACCGGAAACTATGTACGCTGATATTTCTTTCGTAAATGCCGGATTTATAGCTGTTGCAGAGGTATCATATTCCATCATCGATAACGCTCCGTGGGATAGCCAACTGGAACCAGTAAGTGCTGCATCGGTGCATCCCCTGACCCTAAATAGCACCGGTCCGCCGCCTGTATTAACAATATTGCTCATAGCAATAGCAATTCCTTCAAAATAACTCCTATTTGGAAATCCATTAAATGTTGTTTTCGGACGAATTGCCATTAAAGGAACTTCATTGCCAGTGGTAACAGTTTTAATCCCTGTATTTCTAGTAAACTTATCGCCAGTTACTTCAACTTTATGTGCATGTTTAACAATTGCTCCGGTGTTTCGTAGCTGACTAGTGCCAGAAGTTATATCAGTATTCTCTACTTCCATTCTAACCGGCAAAGTTGCTGTCCGAGTAAACGGATAGTCTGAACTAGCATTTGCGTGTTCAAACTCATGAATTACCAGTCTAGATCCTCCCGGCTCGTAGACCCCATATCGAACTCTCCCAGCGCCGTACCATTGGATGTCAATCCAAAACATATTACCTTTAGTAAGATCTAAATCGAAACCAATATCATCAGACCCGTCAATTTTATTTTTGTTAAAATTAACCTGGTGTACTTTTGTATCAACTGGAGTCCCGGAGGTTGAGTTTCTTTTAACTACATAAAAATCTATTCCGTCTAATTCAAAAAAGAACCCATCATTGTCGTCGTAATATCCCCAACGGCGACGGCATCCTGCCTTGCCAGCATCTCCAAGTTGAATAGTTTGTTCAAAAGTAAGACCAACACCTGGAACATATGGATGATAAAAATTAGTAGTTCGACGAGCCAAGTCGCCCGAGGCTGAACCAACAGTTAAAACACTACTAGTTTTTAGTCCGTCCCAGGTAGTAGTACCACTACCCGAAATTTCATTGCTCCAAATACCATCCTCAGGTCCTGATGAAAATCGGTAAACTCTATTAATTTGCGGCTCGCCTACACTAAGTGTGCCAAAAGCGCCGAAATTCGGAGTACCGTCTGTAAAAGTAGTAATTTGTGCGCCAAATCGATCTATCTTTTGTAAACGGCTTGGATTTTTTGCATCAACTAAGGTAACTTTTTGAATTTCGAAATCGATTTGACTATCATCGGCTGGTAGATTAGCCAATGCTACTGTATTATTATTGATTTGCAATGCTTCGTCATTTAGATATCGTCCACTAGGGTCTGTTAAAAATATTATTCCTGTGGTCGGAGTAGATGACACAACGCTAGTAACAGTTCCGCTAACTGAAGATGCCGCTCCAGTTAATATGCTGCCTTCTTCAATTAGGCCCGTAAGGTTGTCGTATGGCAACTCGGTTAACCCAGCAGTTGCTATTTTTTTACCTGTACTTTGTGGCGGTACTTGTACGTATGATGTAGTATGCATTTAGTTTCCTTATATTTCTTGCCATTGCCAAGTTGCCCAAATAATAGGAGCTGGTACTGTAGAATCATAAATTCCTCTAACAACCAGAACAATATTTTGCAATTGGGTCGTGCCATCTGCGCTTAATCTTAACACATCGCTAGACAAGTCATATACTTCATTCATGCTAATGTTGTGTGTTCCTGTTGCAAGTGTACCTGCCCAAACACTTTTACCTCCTAAGGTAAAACCAGTAGCATCAGTATCGTATTCAACGCCGCTAATTGTTCCTGCGGTCCATGTTGCTCCGCTAATAACATTGTTTTCTCTAATATGCACATGAACTGGGCCATTTTCAATGTGTATATTTAGTAGTGTCGGAATAACGTGTATTCGGTTTACAATTCCGTTAACTGTTTGTGATGCTTGAATACTCAAAACAGGGCGCGGTCGTGGAGTATTTTTTAAATTTAAAATACAGCCGGTGCCCCCCGAGGGGCTTACTGTTGTGTTCGCAGGGGACGTAGGACTAACTGTATAATTTCCATAAGTAGTTCTCGTTATAGATAACACTTCGCCGCCGGTGTCTACTCCTGTAACTGTGTAAGTTGCTGCTGTTCCGGTGCCACCTGTAATAGTTAATACATCGTCAATTGAATATCCCGAACCAGGGGCACTTATAGTTGCTTCGATTACAGCATATTCATCCAATACTCGTGCATCAACTTCGGCACCCGATTGTTGATCAAACGCTTTATCAACTGGGCCTTCTGATTTAATACTAGCGCAAATCCATTTAAATTCAGAAGTACTAATAGTGCCAGTTGTATTAATATTTTCATATCTGAGCGGAAGTGTAGCACTTCTTATATATGGAAAAACATTTGTATTAGCATTGTTAATTGTATGTGCTACAGTTCTGACACCATCTGCATCATAAATCCCAAATCTAATCTTGCCGGATCCTAACCATTGAAAATCGATCCAGTATAAATTAACTTTAGTTAAATCAATACTAAAATTATTTGCACCTGTGCCGTCGAGTCTATTACCATTCCAGTCTTCTTGATTAACTATTGTTTCTGTGACGGAGCCACTGGTATTTGTTCGCACTACTACTGATAGTACAGTCCCGTCTAGCCTAAAAAATATTCCGTTTTCATCGTCGTGCATCCCCCATTCACGACGATTACCTATTTTGCCAGTATCACCGTGGGCTACTGTAAGTTCAATTAGCGTGCCGTATCCCGGAAAGTATGTATGATATCTATTTGATGTAAATGTGCATTGAGATCCAGTTGCGTCTGTTGTCGATAACGTTATTATAGACGCGGTTGCATCGTGCAACGACGATCCGCCATTATTAGTTCTAATCCAAAACGCATTAGATGGATCCCCTTTATCCGGACGATAATCTGCCAATTTAGTAACATTAGTAGTACGGAGCCCGCCAAAGGCATCAAATTGCGGAGAGCCTTCTGAGAATGTATTAACCGTCGCCCCAAATGAGTCAATTTTTTGTCTATTATCAGGATTGTCAGGATCGGAGATTATTATGTTTTGATAATCATATTCTAACGATAAATTTTGAGCATCAACTTTAGCAGTTGCTTGAGTAATTGAATTTACTTGTAGAAATTCACCATTAACAAATTGATTAGAAATATCAGCTAACTGAAGTCGGCCTGAATTTATCTCGTATCCTTCTGTCGAAACGCTAGTGATTACTCCAAGTGCGCCAGAGGTTGCTCCGACAACAGTTTCGCCAGTCCTAAATGTACCAATTAGATTATTAAAAACTAAGCCTGTTCTTGATGTTGTACTAACTCGTCGGCCCGTACTTTGCGGTGGCACTTGTACGAATGATCCTGCCATTAATTACTCCAAATCTTATTATACATATTTATGCCTTACGCAGGGTTAATAAAAACTCTGTCTCGTCGTTGTGAAATTTGTACATTCTGTGTGCTGCTCGGAGTAAGAGAAACGTCATCTGCAACCCAATTTGTATTAATAGTTCGAATAGTTATACCAGTGCCGCTTGCGATTGGGAACGTAAATGTTCTCGCATCAGTTGTTCCTGCTGTTGCATTTTCAATACCTGCTACTTCAGTTGGCGCTTGATAAGGAGGTGTGTTGTCAAGTGTGCTAGTTAAATAAACTCTAACTTCAGTATTGTCTTTTAGATTGGTTACTGTGATGTTAATGTTATTGTTAACAACTGTGCTTGCACTAGCACCGTTTCTAACTGTAGGCGAATCGCCACCAACAACGTTAATTGTAACTAAACCTCCACTGTTATTGTAGAATACTTCATTGCCAGTAGTACCGTCTGTTCCAGCATAACCAGTGTAAGTAAAGTTTGTAAAGTCATATGTTCCCGGAGTAGTAATAGTAATCGCATGTCCTGTACCAGCACTAGTAAACGTCAAGTCACTAACATTTGTAGTAGTTGAAAGAAGTGTTGCACTAGTTGCAGTACTTCCAGAAATTGAATTGCCTTTAAATTCTGTAGTACCAATAGTAATCAATCCATTACCGGAAAAACTAGTAGCAAATATTTCGTGATTAGGTCCTGCTGTTACGTCGCTTGTGAAAGTAACACCATTTGTAAAACCCGAAAGTGTACAATCATATAATCCAAGTATATCGATGTTTGCACTAGATGCAATAAATGATCCGCCTACGCCTGCTGGAACAATTAATGAACAACCTGCTGACCCAAGACCTGCGCCGCCTCGGGTTCCTAATATAAAACTAGTTGTGCCCGTAGCGTTACCAGTAACGGTAACGCTGTACTTATCTGTTCCTAATCCTCTATCTTCAAAAACAACAGTACGTCCAGTATCTTCAAAATCAACTGATCCGGTGCCAACACTATCACCAAATACCAACGGCCCTTGAAGTCCGAATAGGTCAGCACCAAGTTCACGGCAAATGCCGTATGCTGTTAGGTTTACTGTTGATCTGTCAGCTGTGGCTATTTCTAAAAACTTACCTTCAGTGCCGGTGCCGCCGCCTGTGATAGTGAGGCCGCCATTACCGTAACGAATAACATCAACAAAACAGTTTTCAACACCACCAACAGATTTCGCTAGTGTTTTAAATGCTGCGCCAATTTGGGTGATTGTTGTTAGTGTCAGTGTACCAACTGCGCCGGCAAATGCTGTTGAGCTAACTGGCAACGCACTAGTGTCAATAACAAAACATTGCCAAGTAACAGGTCCAGCATCGTGTCTGAAGCCTGCGCCATCTGATCCACCAACGTGAAAACCTATTCTATCTGTGCCGTCACCAAGGATAACTTGGTTGCCGCCGAGTGTGGTGGTATCAAGAACCCCGCCCGGTAGTAGCCATGCATAAACCAGTGTGTTTGTTAAGTCATCAGAGGCAATAGTATGATATACTTCTTCAGTTGCGTTTGACACCTGTGTACCTAATGATCCTGTCGATTCAACTGGATCCGGTGCTGATGTAAAAACAGCAACGCCGGCTGACGCTGTCCAACCTGTTACTGCATCTGCTTCGTCGACTAGTGTTCTATTGTCTGTAATTATAACAGCCATTTAGAATCCTCCTTTTAGAAACCTATCATACAGTAAAACGGCCGCGGCGGTGTGTCCCCAGAATCCGCCTTGGTTGCTGACTGTGGGAATTTTCACTGCTAGGTCGCCTTCTTTTTTATGTGTAATGTACGGACTATAACTTGTTCTTCCGAAAATATATAATGCATTTTCAGGATGGATAAAGTCCGGCAACGAAATTGTTGCAGCTTCGTCAACGTAGACTCTAGTTAATCCTTCAGTTTCAAGAAATACATCATCTATGCTTCTTCTCTCTAACACTCGACTTTTGTCAATTCCGGATACCGGGCTCATATAAAATTCGGGAATCCCAAACTCTTTAAGAGGATGCCACCAATCACTAAATTCTTCTAGTGGCGAGCGCCAAGATAGTTCCCAATGCCCTGCTATTTTAACAGTCATTACTTCACCTCAGGATCATCTTTTGTTCCTTCAGCTTTCTCAGTCTCTTCAGCTAGGATATCTTTTAATTTAATAACTTCAGTTATATTAAATTGCCACGCCATAGTGTCTTGATCTACAGTAGCACCTAACCGACTTTGTTGATTTAAAAACATTACTTCGTCTTCCGATTTTGATAATATGCCAGCAGCCTGTGATAGTGATATATACATAGTTTCTCCTTATTTAAGATATTTATACGAAAAAACCCAAGCCCGGGAAGAGCTTGGGTTAATTTATTAATTACTAAACATATAATTTATACGTTTAGGTAGTTTCTTTCTAGTGCCGAAACGAGTGAGAAAGCCTGTCCTGTTGATCTAGTAATTGTACCAGTAGTTTCAACAAACTGAGCACTGCTAAATCCAATTGCTCGGATAATAATAGCAGCGTTACCTTGGCCTGCTATACGTTCACCTTGCTCGTTGTTATCGTAGTCAAAGTCAAACGCAAAGCTCGATGCAGCACCAATATCGCCTGTAATTGGCGCACCACTGTTGTCGTTAACAATGATAGCGTCGGGTGAGTCAATTGGGTTCTCGTCAAAGAACACTGTTGCGCCTGTGCCGATTTCAGTAGTTAGTGCTGCTGAGTCCGGTAAGCTGACCTTGTAAGCTACAAAACCGCCAGTTGTTACGTCAGTAAACGTTGTAACCCTGTAGATGCCATTTAGTCTGCTTTCGTCAGTGTAACCACCAACATTAATATACTGCCCTACTACTAGTACAGGAAGATCAACAGCGCCGTCAGTTGTAGTAAACGTTACACTTCTGCCTGATACTGTTGCTGTAACTGCGTTAGAAGTAGTTGTTCTAACAGTGTATCTAAAGAACATCCAGAATTTTGCATCTGTATCGTTTTGAAGGTTGTTGTTGAAGTTAATTGTACCAGCCGCAACGAACGGGAAGCTTCTGTTAGTAGCAGTGTTATCAAACAGTGTAATTCTGTTAGTATCGTTACTATCAAAACCTTGAATAGCAACACCTGATCCACCGCCGTTAGGGTTAGATGGTGCTGCTTGTCCTGCTTCTAGTGTGTCACCAACGAATCTTAGTAGTGCGTCAGCAGTGTTACCGACAACAGTTTGATCTGTTGCGTCAATGTCTGCCGCTTGTCTTAGCTCATACTGTACTTTTTCGTAGATCTGTTCCGCAGTTGCCGATATCGGTGATGCTCTCTGTAATGTAAAGCTTACGTTGGTATCTGTTTCTGGGAACGTTGTAGTAATAGGCACTGCGGTAGCTGAAACAACAGTACCTATTGTGTATGTACCTACGGCTGTTCCGGCAGTAGTATCCCAGATAGTTAGCAATCCGGCGTCGTATGTGCCATCTGTCGGAATGCCACCTTCGACAGTTGTTAATGAACTGCCTGCCGATGTTATGCCGCCGTCGACACCCGAGTGTGTACCAACGTCAATAACAATACCAAAACTAGATGTTACGCCACTTTCAACTTCTTGTTCAAAAGCTTGATCAAAATAACGTAGTTCAATTTCAGTATACGGACTATTGCCAGAGATAGTTGCATCAGTAGCAGTAATTTTTAGGTCTGTTGCGTTTGTAATCGGGAAACGGAACACTTTGTTGTCAACTTCGCTAACACCGATATCTGCTAGTGTTGCCTGTGCATATGTTTTACCATTTGTGTCGCCGTCTCTAATACGTAGGAACAAGTTAAGAACGTTTCTGTTGTTAACTGCTGCCGTAAACGTAGTATCATCAGCATCGTTTGTTAGTGAAGTGCCACTAACAACAAGTACTGTTGCACTTACGCTAGTTACTGAAAACGTTCCGATATTACCCGGCGTGTCTGATGTAACAATACTAATCTGACCGCCAACGTAATAACCATCTGTGATCCAGCTACCCGATGATCTTGTAATAGTATTTGTTAATGTGATCACAAATCCATCTGCCGGTGTGGTTGTAACATAAGCATAAGAGTTAACAGCTTCGTTAACTGGACCCGGGAACGTAAAGTTAACCGCTGCGCCAGTGTCAGTTGGGTCATTACCCTGCTGATAGTAAGCTGTATCGTTCGCGTTATCTTCGAACTGACCAAGTGTAATAACCCCGACCCATTCTTGGTCAAGTACGTCATCAAATCCGATTTCTCTCCATCCTCCAGTACGAACTAGCTTTCTAGTTTCAATGTCTTGGATAGTATCGCTGCCTGCGTTGTTGCCAGTTCTAAACACCCAGTTGTCTGTAAGTTCGAACTGTTCCGGTGTAATCGCTGTAAACGGAAACGGATGCGGAATAAGTTCTGCGTCTGTCTTCCATTCTTCTTTAGTAAATGAGTAAAGCGCCTGTAGCGTAACACCATCGTTAGATAGTAGTCCTTGCTTTAGTAACCATACTTCTCTGTTATAATAGTCAATATATACTGACTTCTCTGTTGATGTTGTAGCATTCGTGTGCAAAAGTGTTGCCGTACTTGACACTGCATCTGCAACCGGAATTGCACCGCCGTCGCCACCGAGTTTATCAGCTGTGATAATTGATGTTGTAGGTGAACCGCCTGTTTCTACCCAAAGGCCATTGTTTTCAGGACTGTTAGCGTCTCTGATTTCAAAGTAGTCGCCTGCTGTTATAGCAGGTAGACCGGTTCCTGATATTACTACTGTTGCGCCTGTTGGTGTTCCGAATGTCACACCGGTTGCCGCGGTGCTAGTACCTTGTGATAGGTTGTCTGGATCTGTAATTAGGGCCATGTTTGTTGCTCCTTTTAAGTTTAGTTGCTATTACTATTTAGCAATTAATAGATATACGAAGCTCTATCAACCCAATTTTTGTCGAAGGCGGCACTGCCATTTGCCCACAGTATTTCTAGGTCACCATCCGGTTGTTCTGTGATCTTTTTGATGCGCCAGAGCGATGTTACTTGGCCAGTGCCAGGAGCAGCTTCGCCGATATATGTTGAAGTCCCGTCTTCGTCTACTAATCTGTCGTATTGCACTTCTAGTTCCGCCTTTAATCTATCTAGCACTTCGAGAAAACTCTCTGCAACGAACTCGTTACTAGTAGCATTATATATCAAAATTGAGTCTTCTTGTAGATTTATAACAAGATCGTTATCAACATCAAGCAACGAACTAATGCTTGTATTTGCTACACGAGCGTCAACTCGTCCGTCTGTGAAATATAAGTTAACTGATCCTTCGTCTACATCATCTGATGTCTTAGTTGCTAGATCGGCATCGAAATTTGCACTCTTATACGTAGTGACGCTAAATTCACCTGTTAAATTATTATAAATTAGATCGCCTGCGGCACTTAATCCAGTGAGGGCAATATAATTTGCGTCATTTGTAAATAAACTAATATTGTCGCCTGCAACAGTATATCCGATATCATTTGTAAGTAAACTAATATTGTCGCCTGCAACAATGCCGTCGCCGCCGCCACCTACAATGACGATGCCGCCGGGGGTTTCTCCGTCACTAACACGAATAGTTTGATCTTCAGATGCGTACCACAGTCTCCCGATTTGCCGGTCAACTCTGGTGGTACCGTCACTGTAGTTACGTCTTTGTGTTCTAAAGTCCTGTGTAAAGTTTTCAGACAATGATTAATTACCTTGTTCTAGGCTGTTTTCTATCAGCTAGTCTGACTTCTTCTGCACCTACTGTCGGATCATCGTCTAACATAGAGTCAATATACGGACTTTTCTTTCCTTGTTCTGCTTTTCTTAATTCTAGATCTTGCTGTAACGGAGTTAGCATAACAGGATTCTGATCTAGCTCGTCTTCTTCTTCGCCAGCTGCATCTATTTCAGGGTCGCCGTCGCCATTGATCCTGATATTGATCGGGACATTGATTGTAAATTCTCTTGCTCGCATCTAGTATCTCCTATTAATATTATTTATCTTACTGGCCGGCAATGCCAAATAAGTCGGGTGTAATGATGTGGTATTCCAGAATACATATAACCGAAGAATTTAAAAAGATGATGGGAAAATTGTAACAATCAAAATAAACATAAATTGTAAATTAAGGTACTAAAATTATGTTATACTAGCACTACAAATTATAATTTAGCAAAGACACTATCGATAGTAGAACCAGTGCAAGTGTATTCAATAAAGGTAGACCGGTCTGCTGTGCTAGACACTGTGGTAGACCCAGTGGACACGTTGCCCGGTGTAATACCGTCTAAGCTTAGATTGTCTGTGCCAGTGCCTGCTCTCTTAAATACTATCACTTTAACAACGGCTCCGGCAGTGAAGTTTACATAGTTAATAGTAAAGTTATTGTCCCATTCGCATTTAACTATAGTATCAGCAGCGAAGTCGATAGTTAATGTCCCTGCATCTGGTATAACACCGGCGTCTCTATAATTACGAATATATTTTCCATTAAACGTACCAAGACTAGATAATCCAGTTACAGTTAACGCACTATTAATAGCCACTCCGGTGTCTGCATTAAATTTAACAAGATCCACTAGGCCAGTATCCGCCGGTACGCCGTTCGGAGTAACTTGAAATATTATCTCGCCACCTTGAGTAGTAGGAGTATGATTTTCAGTAGCAATAACAGCAATTCTTGCTGGTCCTCGACTGTTGAATCCTGAAGAGCTTACTGCCCCCTGCGCCGCTATTGCCATTATTATATCGTCTTGCAGCACGGGAGTTAGCATAGCATCAAATGTTCCGTTATATCTACGTCCAACAATAACCGGATAATCGTTACTAGCATCAAAGTATATTCTGTTTCGGGTACTTGCTCGGCCAGTAACGTGCAGAGTAGTTCCAGTTAGATTAGGTGGATAAAATGAACCATCTGTGTTACCTGTGATTTCTACGGCACCAGCGGCAGGATCATCTGATGTTGCAATCATTTTAATTTTTCCGTCGGGCGCAACACTAAACAATGGCAATGCTGATAACGCGGCTTCTAAGGTCCCGTCAGTTTTATGAACATGAAATTCTCCAACAACGTCAACCGACCCTGTGCCATTTGATTCGATGATAATATCTTCGTCTAATTTAGAAGATGACAGAACTGCAATGTCTGTACTAGCTATCTGTTGAATTGTTGCTTCGAAATCCCCAAATGTAAAATCAAGTCCAGTCGAGTCAATAACAATTTGATCATCGTTGTTGAGCGTTATTCCCGGGCCTAGTCTAATAGCACCTGTTACTGTTTCTGAGGCTACTGTAATAGGAATAGGCAAGCCGCCGGGTATAACTCCGTCGCTAAGTCTTATCTCACCAGTATCGTCGTCATAAAACAGTCTACCTTTATTACCTACATAGTTAGTCCTATTAACCGGTGCACCGTTTCTGCTTAGGAAGAAATCATAAATTGCCATGTTTATCCTTCAAAAGGACCGTCATCGTCCGCTAATTCGCGTGTACTGTTTACACGTATGCCTGCGTTTCTTTTAATGTGAGTTAATTCATTATGGTAATCTTCATCGTCATTGCATCCGCAATGCTCTTCATCGTCGTTGCATCCGCAATGCTCTTCATCGTCGTTGCATCCGCAATGCTCTTCATCGTCGTCTTCCTCGGCATCGTCGTAAACGTTTGGCATGCCTTCGGATTTCTTTAGCAATTCCATCTTTGCTTGCAATGGTGGTAAAAACTGGGCATCGTCGGTATCTTCAGGATCAACAGTATTTTGGTCAATAACAGGATCGTCGTGGGCACCGTCTACTTGATCTGCTACTTTTCTTAATAGATCTGATATTTTCATGATTCTCTCTTATCTGTAAGCTAATTATATTTATCGTTTAATAATGCAAATTATATCAATTAGAAAATTTGATAAAATCGTAAAATGAGATTTAATATGTCAACGTTAACTTATAACCGACACAGATCGTCTGTGTAATCGATAACTAACCGTTAATTATCTTTTATGCAGTCCACGGTCGTCCAATAACTAGTCCGCCTACGTTTGGATTATCTATTACGTCATTGGTGTTGTTGTTTCCGACAGCATAAAGAGTAGGCAATTGTGTTGCGTCAAGTGTACTGCGTCGTCCTGATGCAGCTCGATTAGTAGCAGCTAACGCCAGCTTTGCTTCTTGTCGTTGTCTTTTAAATTCTAATGTCGAAATTCCGTTAGATGCCATTTGCGTTCCTTAAAGTATTAACTCTATTTATTATATCTTAGTAGTTGTACTATTTAAGTTCTTTATTCGTTACAAGATGATAGCTTCAACAGTATCGCCATCCGAATCTTCAAGAGCAATTGCAAAACTCCATGCGTCACGGCGATTATCAGTTTCAGCTACTCCTGGTTCTTCCGACGCAATTAAGCGATCGCCTTTAATCACGCGCGATCGGATACGTACCGGAACACGTCCTTTAAGTGCTACTGCCGTCCCGCCTTCGAGTTCGCTGTTCATTAAATACGCAGGCTTTTCGGATACAACACCCATAATTGCATGACCTTTAATAGTAGTTGCTGCTGTTATTTCAGCAGTGCCACCTGCGCACATTACAGTACCGATGGGATATTCTTGATCAGCTAAGTAATTTTCCGCCAAGTCAGCATATCTTGCACTGGTTGCTGTACCAGCAAAGATAGTAGTTGTTAATGTATTAGTTGATGGATTATACAACATTCCGATGTCGTTGCGTATACGTTGCTCTGAAGTACCAATGGCGGAGAAATTAACATAGTAGTCGGTATTTGTAGTATCTGTGCGCTCTACATAAGTATCAAGCACGGCACTTGCAACATCATATCCGCCTGTTTCAGCATAAACTTGCCAAGTAGTTCCTGAATAAACAAAATTAATTAATAGGCCGCCGATGTCAAGAACAAGATCTTCAGCAGCATCTGCAATAGTCGAACCGTTTCGAGCAACAGTAAGATTGTTAGTGTCCCAACTAACTCCGTCGTCGGCTACTACAACAGTATCCCCAAGACTTGGCGTAGCAGGTAAGGTAATTGTAAAGATGCCGCCCGAAGTGTCTGCAATTATGTGGTCGTTAGGTACAGCAGTATATATGGCAGTTTTCACAACCCAAGTTGCTGCGCCGCCCCCACCGCCGATTGACCCCCAGGTTGATCCGTCATATCCTTCAAAACTAGTATCAGTAGTATTAAAGCGGAGGTAACCTGCCAATGGTGAACCATCTCGTTGGGCTGTAGTGCCTGCAGGCACTACAGCAGAACCAGTTGCACTTGTTTGATAACCATAAGCAGTATTCCAGTTGGTTATTGCAAGGTTGGTGCCAGTTACGTTACCTGTAACACCAAGGTCACCTGTAATATCAACGGCGCCGTTGGTCAGGCGCATTACTTCATCTGTAACAAGGTTAGCATCATTAGTTGCGCCGCCACGGCCTACGTTGATGGATAGATACTCTGTTCCCCATACCCCGGCGTCAAAGCCTGCGAGAATGTCAGCAGCTCGACGAGGAGAGAGATCAGCTGTGGAACCAAATGTGGGCCAGAAGTTGTAGCCTACGCGCTGGCTGATAGCTGTGCCAGGGGCTCTGGCTGCAAAGTTGGCACTATCTACACCGTCGGTAAATTCATCTACAGCAGTAATCTTGGCGTTGTATTGCACTGCGCCTACTGAGAGGCGGCTGGGTATAGAAACATCGCCGGCGCTGTCGATTGTTAGGCGATCCAAGTTATTGGTCTTAAGGGCAAGGCTATGAGCTGTATCTGTACCTACATAACCAGTTCCTCCTGAGAACAGCACAGAACGGCCTGTTGTGGACAAGAAGGTCCGTAGTGTACCTGACCCGTACAAACCAAAGCCGGTGATCGAGTTGCCAGAGCGGTCGATTTGGAAATAGTCGCCGCCTCCGGCACCAGCGTCTGTTAGCGCTTGTAGACGGAAACTACCTCCAACAGGGCCAAAGTTCCATCGTTGATTGTCGGCGGTGGCATCTGTTTCTGTAAAGGCAAGGACTGGATTAGCGTTTGTAAATGTGAGAGTGCTGGCTGTGAATGAATCGTTTATGTCTGACCGCAGGAAAGAAGTGCTGTCGAGGCTGTCAAGAAGCTGCGAGTTTGCTGCTGTATCTGATGTACCAAGTTTGCCAGCAAGTGAGTTGGTCACAGTGGTTGCAAAATTAGGATCGTCGCCCAATGCAGCCGCCAATTCGTTCAACGTGTCAAGTGTTCCTGGCGCAGATGCTACTAAATCAGCTACAGCAGTTTGTACAAATGCAGTTGAAGCAATTTGTGTAGTATTTGTTGCTGAAGCCGCAGTCGGAGTTGTTGGTGTGCCTGTTAATGTAGGTGATGTCAGGCTTTTATTGGTAAGTGTCTGGGTGCCTGTTAGTGTAACAACTTCATTTGTTGTAGAGCCGACAGTGATGCTGTCATGGACATGGAGTTTACCTGTCCCTGTAAGAGACATAGCACCTGCCGAACTGGCATCGACTTTCATTCCCCACCACCAGCCACGAGTAGTAGTCCCGTCCATCTGGAAAGTCATAGCATATTCGGTTGGGAGATGGCCAAACGTGTAACCTGAGCCCATGCCAATGCCGTAAGAATTGTCGACATTCCAAACATTGTATTTAACGCGGTCATCTAAGGCATTCGTAACATAATTTGGAGCCGTGACGTTGCCCGTAATATCTACATTACCACTTGTATCAACTGTTAGTCGTGTCGTGCCGCCTGTTCTAATACGGAAAACTTCTGCGTCTGTGGTTCCGATGTAAAACGGGTGTCCGGTAGATTTGATGTAATTTTGTGTACCATCTTGTTCGATGATGATTGTTTCGGCTCCAACGTCTGTTAACGTAAGATCACCAGTTAAATTTGCGCCAGTTGCACCAAGTGTGCCGTTTATCTGAAGTTTATCAGTTGTGTTATCAACTGCTGTGCCAACAAGAATATTACCTGCGAATTCTGCAAAACGAATTGTACCGTCAGCATCAACTTCAATACTCGGAATACCTGAAATGTCGTTAACGGAAAAGATTGTTCCGGTTAGATCATCGCTGATTGAAAATAATTGACCAGCGTCGCCACTAAATGATAAGGTATCATCATTGAGCATTGAGACTGTAATAGTATTAGCTGTAGCGTTAACGTCGTCTACAAAACTTATATTTTGTGTAGTCAATCCATTTTTGACTACAAACTTCTTATCATTTGCCACGGTTCACTCTCCCCTGTTGGCTTTTAACTATTTACCATATCTGAAGCTATTGATTCAATAGCTTCAGAAACATGATTATTTTACACAAGAATGTCCTCAGTTGTTTGTCCGGGGAAAGTAGTCCTTACAGCTTTACCAAGGTCGGTATCAAAATACTCTATTGCATCTATTCTCATAGATGCAAATGCTGTATACGACACCGAAGTATATCCGTTTCGGGTTATACCAGTAGTCACCTGGCTACCAACGTAAGTCATTTGTAATAGTGTAGTTAAACTATTATTAACAATGCCGTTTGCTGCCGCTGTGCTTAATACACCGTGCTGTACTACTCTGCTCAAAGTCGAGTCATTTGTTACATAAGCAGGATTATTGTACGGTGATCCCCACATAGTTCCGCCGAGTACTGGGTTTGTTACTTGCATCCAAGTTAAATTATACCCAGTGTAAGATGTCATAGTAGCGTTAGCAGTTGCAGTAGCAAGCGATTCGCCTGTTTGTCTTCCAGAAGAATAAGACTCCCATGCAGCAATACTAGTTATTGGACCAGTTTCTGGTACATACGTAGGCGAAATTTCAGTGCCAGTTGATGGGAAAGCTCTACCGTTGCCCCAGATTATGCGAACTGCGCCCCCTGCGCCGTTGCCGGCTGTACCATTTGCGGCGTTGGAACCGCCGCCACCGCCCCCATATAGTCCAGCGACTACAGAGGTAGTCGCTGAGCCACCGTCACTTCCGCCTGCGCCTCCGCCTGTGCCGCCAACGCCCGATGCACCTTCTCCGAACACACCAACGCCGCCGCCACCATAGCCGGTGATAGAGCCGTTGGTGTATCCGCCTGCTGCGCCGCCGCCGGATCCGTTTCTTAAAGATGCAGCCTGTCCGTCGTCGGTACCTTTACCGCCCGCGCCGCTGTATCCGCCCGCGCCGCCACCCCCTGGTGCTCCGTAGCCTGATGCAGCGGTCATCTGTGTGCCGCCGCCTGCGCCGCCGCCGTCCCCTGCAAAAGTACCGCCTGCACCCTTGTTAGTATTGTATGCACCACCTGGGCCGCCATAACCTGCAACGGTTGCAAGGGATATAAAGTAGCTGTTTCCGCCAGCAAAACCTACCGAGCTATAATTTGCCTGCGGCCCGCCAACGCCCACGTCTACTGTATAACTATTACCAGGCGTAACAGCGATGTCGTTTTTCCAACCTAAGCCGCCGCCTGCGCCACCATGCATAGCAAAATCGCCAGTGGTGTAAGCTACTCCGCCTCCGCCCCCGCCGATACACACAACGCAAACACTGGTGACACCCGGAGGACATGTCCATGAATATGTTCCGGGTACATCGTATAAATTCTCAAATCCGCTAGCGCCGCCAGTTGAGACACCCATTAATACTGCCTGAATTGCTCCTGCCATTATGATACATCTCCTGCAATAAAGCACTGTGTAGCGCTTGTGAATAATATTGTACAGAGACCAAATGATGCTAATGTACATGTTGCAACATCTGCTCCGCCAACGTAAGCTGTTGTGATAGAGCAAGTAATAGTTCTATCAGCGCCCGAAGTGTTAACCAATGTTATAATATCACCTTCTGCAAATGTAGCATCAGGAATAACAGGAGTTGCTGCTGCTGTAATATTAACGTGCTGACCAACATCAGTAACTAGTAAGTTCCCTCCAACTGTGAAGTTTCTCGATTTAGGTAAATTCGGTCCAACTGGTAGTTTATTCGGTCCGACTGTGATGATGTCATCAACGTGGAGTTTGCCGTCATGTGTGAGAGACATTGCGCCTTGGGCGTTGGTGTCTGTGGTATCACCCCACCAAAAGCCTCGACCAGCCGATGCAAATACTTGGAATGTCACGGCAGAGCTTGTCAGATGCCCATGAGTGTAAGTGGTTCCAAACCCCATTCCGTAATTGACAGAGTCGTTCTGCACCCCGTATTTTACGCGATCATCAGCTGTGAAGGCTACGAAGGAAGTTGCAGCAACACTCCCCGTGACGGTGAGGTTTCCGGTCATTGTGTCGGATGCATCAGAACGTAAGAACTGTGTGCCGCTGAGGCCATCAAGCAAGTCAGCATCTAGGCCGGAGCCAGCGCCATCGTTACCTGCGTGCCAGACATCATTGCCGTTGAAGGTAAAGCCGGCCCCTGGCATAGTGACGATCATATTTGTTGTGCCAAAGGTTCCTGTGATGTGGAAGTCATTTTCAAGAAGACCTCCCATTGTTGTAGTAACCAAACCATTATCTTGGGAAAAGACCAATGTGGGCACATCTGCTTCATTTAAGTTGTCTGTGTCAGCCGCAAGCGTCAGTGAAACTGAACCAGTGCTTTGTAGCGTAAGATCGCCCGTCATTGTATCCGACTGATCAGATCGAAGGAACTGTGTGCTGTCGAGATTATCTAATTTATCGGAATCTGATGCAGGTCCTCTCCTGCCGCTCAAGAGCGTTGAGATGTTAGCCATTCACAGATCTCCTTTGTATTTGATGGAATTTTTTATCGTTTGCCATGGTTCACTCTCCCCTGTTGGCTTTTAACTATTTATATATCAAATCTATTCCGAAGCGCTTCAAAGCTCGATTTAATTTCTGCACTACTTAATGCTCTATTATATAGCATAGCTATGGGTATTTCTCCTTGGAAATTAAAGCTGGTCGCATCACTAGAGTCCCAACCGCCTAACATAAATGTTCTACCAGAATTTGTGCTTTGGGCCCCGGCGTGAGATGAACTAACTTCAAATTCACCGTTTACGTAAATCGATGCAACTGTATTTACGCCATCGTAGTCGTGTGTAAATACAACATTATACCATGTATCATTTAAAAACGTGTTCGTTGTACTTAGGGTTTTCTGGCCAACTATGTTATACGAAAATAATATTGTATTATTATCTCTAAAAGAGAAATATGGAAGATACTGGCCACCAATCATATTATATGTATTGGTAGAAGATTCTCGTTTAATCCAAAAACTGTATGTAGCACTTGTGTCTATTAAATTTTTATTAGTTGTTATATGATCATTATTTGCTGATGTGAGATTAAAATATCCGTCGTCGGTATAAGTTAAACTTGTAGGAGTAATAGTATAATTTCCGGTGAGATCAAATGCACATTCAGTATCACTTCTGCTTTGCTCGATATTTTTACCGTTCTTAACAATCAACGATGGACTACCGATTTCTGATTGCAGATCAGAGATTTTTATAACACCAGTTCCAAAATAGTGTCCATAAAAATATAATCCATTAGCGTAAGTATCGCTCATTCCTGCAGGAATAGTATATGTTTTGTAAACTCTTTGCCAAGTATACGGTTTGGTATTATATCCTTCGGGACCGTCGCTGCTATATCCTGCGTAAAAACTTTGAACGCTATCTGAGACTCTTCTCATATATAGACCGCATCTGATAGCACGACTGATGTTATCGGTCCATTGATTAAAAGATACAGATATAGTATCTCCTTCGACTAATCCTAGATCGGAAAATGTACCAGGCCTCGGTACAAGTGCTTTCCAATTATTAGCTCTATTGTTTTGCTGATATACGGGTTTTCTTAATTCTTCATCATATATCCAATTGCCATGATTGGTATTTGTCCAATCAGTTACTCCGGTGTTAATATTATCACTTAACAGAGTTGTACCATCGGCACCATAAAACTGAATGCGCCCCGGATGATTCGTATCATAATTCGTATTAGCACTGTTTGAGCTTTTAGAAAAATCTTTCGAGTCTGAGGTCGTTTTGGGATTGTATTGGTAAATTAAATTAGTAGTCGGTCTACCCTTCCATGACTTCGGATTATTCATATCAAAGTGGAAGACCAATCCGTCTCTTGGTATTTTACTATTAGCTGATGATCCCATTAGAATCTTCCTTTATATATTTCATATAAATCAGATACTTCACTTGCAGATAAAGCCCTGTTCCACATATTTACAACATCAAGATATCCGCCCCAATTACCACCGGACACATTAGACGCTCCGATAAATAATTGATTATTGTTTAAGCCAGATATTGTAGCTGTTGTTGGCGTAGTTTCGTCTAAGAGAATACCGTTTCTGTAAGTTTTTAATCCATTAGTAACTGCGCCTTCGAAAGTAACAGTCCAATTTTGCCAAACTCCTGTAAGGAATCTATCAGCAGTAGCCAAGTTGTTATAGATACTATATGCAGTACCAGCAATACCGTATCTTGGTCCGTCAGTTCCCCAACCTGTCCAAAATAGAAATCCGTTAGCACCGATACTAGCGCCTCCGTTTTCCCATCCCATGACCACGTGACTAGCGTTACCTTGATCTTCGAGATACGACCACCACGACCAAGCACAAGAAGAACCGGTTGGAACTTTTACGCCCGGACCGTCATATAGATTTACTGTAAATGGTATATATGCGGACCTAGTTACTTCTGCCGGGGTAAATCTTAAATGGGGTCTACCTAAACTACTGTCCATTTGCAGAGATGATGTTACGACTGCTGTTGTTGAAGTTCCACTAATTATTTCTTTAAACGTAGTTCCTGTGCCGGAATAACATTTAGGATTTAATGCGTCAAACGCAAAGCATCTACCGGCAGGAATATTACCACCATGACCAAGACTCATATTCCGTATCTCCCGCGAGTTGCTTCGAAGTTTTGACTGATTTCTGCTTCGCTTAACGGCTTATTATATAAATTAATAGGACCGAGGCTCATATCCACATCTCTGCCTATTACTATTAAATTTGAAGAAAATCCAGAGTAGACTATACCTAACGTATTATCAGATACTAGAGTATTATTCATATAAACCTTGATGTTGTTATTTCCGGTTATAACAACAGAATACAATATCCATCCGTATGTTTCATATATGAGTTTACCCTCGGCTGAGATTCCAGACGCTGACCAACCAGCACCAGATTCACCTTTATAAAATCTGTAAAATAATCCGTCATGCAAACCAAAGCCGCCGCTGCCGTTAGTATAATATCCGCCCCATTGCATAATCCAATTAGTAAATCCACCTCCGAGTGCATTCTCTATAGGAAAATCGCATTTTGCCCAAAAGGTATAAGTTTCGTTTAAAAGGCCTAAACCGACATCCTCGGGATATACATTTACTACACCACTAGCTTGAGAAGCACCATAAACTAAAATGCCACCATTAACTGTATTGAATGTAGTATTAGATACAATGGCAGAATTGGCTAAAGCACCGTGAATATTCTTCAGCGGATTTCCTATTCCGCTATAAGATTTTGAATTAGCAGGATCATAACATGCCACCAATCCATCTCTTACTATATTCGTGTTATAAGTCATTCCCATATGTTATACCAACAATTGCTTACTTACAGTATAATCTGTAGAATTAGTCGAAGCTGCTGTTGCCAAGATTCTAACATTTCCTGCATTAATATCTACATCAAAGCTAGCCAGTATTGCTGCACCCGTAAAGATCAATGCATATTCCGTAGCCGATGCTGTAGTTCCGTCATGAGCTACTAACAGTTCCGACATTTGAACTTCACCACTTACATTATCTCTGACTTGAATAAGTATCTTACCCGAGTCAAACGAAGCCGCTGTCCATGATGCAACTTGTGTTTGCGTAACAGTTGTAGTAGCCGCTGTATCATTGCCGAGGCTCATGTCTGCACCGAATAGAACATCTCCTGCGCTAGTGATAGTTAATCGGTCCGTATTAGCAGTTTTTATAATAACGTCAGCGGCGTCTTGTGCATTAATTCTCAGGGATCCAGTGCCGCGATGAATAAGATCGCTGTTAGTATTAGCTCCACTGTTGCTTCTAATAATTCTAAAACCGTAGTCAGTGTATGTCGCATCGCCGACCATGTCGATATAAGCGAAACCGTTGCCAGTTCTGCCCTTACCGATTTCAAGATAACGGCTCTCTGTTGTAGCGGCAGTCATATCCAAGACGCCGTTCAATGTGAGAGTTCCGGTCATTGTGTCTGAAGTATCAGAACGTAAGAACTGAGTGCTGTCGAGGCTATCAAGCAGCTGAGAGTTTACCGCTGTTGCCCCGGATGCCAGCTTACCGTCCAACGCAGTTTGCAGCCCATCGACATTGGCAATAATATGGTTGTGGCTATCGTCTGCGATGGTCGCAGTGATCGACACGTTTCCAGAGCCATCAAAGTTGGTGGATCCTGTTACATCACCTGTCAGAGCAATGTTGCGGGCCGTGGTCAGCTTGTCAGCATTTGGATGGTAGTCATCTCGGAAGATGTGGTTATTGTAGTATTTGATCTCGGAACCACTGACGGTGAAGGTATTGAAACCTCCAGTACCGGGATCATTTTCAACGTTTGAGTGAACACCACCCAGATGGACTGAGAAGCGATCGCTTGTGCGGACATAGGTAGTCCCAGACTGCACACCGATGCCAAAAGAAGTACTCCAAAGATCAATCATTTGGCGAGTATTTGAGCCAAAATCCATCTTAGTAGTAGTAGCCGGTATACTTACACTACCCGTGAAGGTACCACCAGTCAGCGGCATTTTTGTGGCCAAAGAGTTGGTCACAGTGGTGGCAAAGTTAGGGTCATCACCCAGAGCTGCGGCCAATTCATTCAGCGTATCAATAGTTCCAGGAGCACCGTCTACGAGATCAGCTACAACTGCTTTTACATAAGCCGTACTAGCGATCTGTGTCGTGTTGGTAGTCGAGACCGCTGTAGGTACTGCGGGTATACCTGAGAATGTAGGAGAGGCCAGAGGAGCCTTGAGAGCCAGAGCAGCATCAAGCCCATCCACATTGGCTGTGGTGTGGTTGTGACTGTCATCAGCTACCGTGGCTGTGATCGTGATGTTCGAGGAGCCATTGAAAGACGCCGAACCTGTGACATCTCCGCCAAGGGAGATCGTCCGGGCAGTAGTCAGCGTGTCGGCGTTGGGATGGTAGCTATCTGTAAATACTTGTTTCCATGTACCCCAAGCAGTGTTGGTTTGGCTTCTGACATACATGTGATCAGTTCGCCAATCTCCAGCGATCTGATAAGAATATGCATTACTGAAATTTAAGCTCAAAAGTGCATGGTCGGTACCAGCAGGGTCATTTATTGCGGCACCAGTCAAGTAATGCGCCTCAACACCTTCTGTATCTGCAAGGTTTGCATCTGCTATAGATCTAGTGTTGAGATAATTGGCGCTAAGTGCTTGATCAGCTAACGTTCCTTGAGCCGCTGTTGCATAAGATGCCGGATTGAACGCCTTAACTGCGGCTAGATTGGTGACTTCGCTGTCCATTAAGGCACCTGCGGCAGTAACATTAGTCGTGTCTGTTACATCAGCACCAGCCTCAATACCGTCAAGTTTAGCACCATCGGTAGCTACGTCACGACCATCTACAGTTCCTGTAACTGTGATGCTATTTGCGACATTAATATTGCCTCTGAAATACACTGTGTCCGCAGCATAACCATAATACATAACCCAACTGTCAACGTCTGCGTCACGTCTAAAGAAGGCAATAGTGTCGCTCGGTGCCCCAACCGTAGTAGGGATACCGTCTCCGTTGTATTCAACGCCGCCACCATGGGAGGTTGATTGACCTACATAAACACGTCCAGTGCCTTGAAGACCTCCATAAAGATTCAGACTGGACATGCCTGCGTCATCGCTGAGAATGGTCACAGTTGTGTTGACGCCGTTGTCGACGGTTAGATTTCCGGAGAATGTATCCGATTGATCGGATCTCAGGAATTGAGTGCTATCCAATCCATCAAGTAAATCAGCATCTAAACCAGAAGTAGAGCCATCAACGGTCTTAATCGCTGTTAAAATCTCTGCTGCTGTTTGATCTGCTGTCGCACCCGCTTCGATGCCATCTAGCTTTGAGCCGTCAGTAGCTACGTCACGACCATCCACAGTTCCTGTAACTGAAATATTACCTGTTACTGATAGTGCTTTATGGCTTTGAACCGTTGTGCTGCTGAACGTCATGACCGGATTTTGGTTGTGCGTTCCGCCTACGCCAATCTGGACAGGACCGTTATTTGTAACATACAATGCGCCTCGGTTACCGACTATACCGTAACCTGAAAGACGTACCTCGTCTGTTGCTACAGGACCGTTGGCATCAACTCCTTGTACTAGTAGCTGTCCGGCCATTGTATCTGTCTGGTCAGACCGTAGGAACTGAGTGCTGTCAAGGCCGTCAAGTGTTGATGCATTGCCCGTAATGGAGCCTGTAATTGTCCCAGTTACACCAAGATCACCAAGAATAGTTGCATCAGTTAATACTTCTAAATTGTTCTTTACAACTAAATTATCAGAAGAATCAACAACTAACGCTTTTGAAACGCTTTCTTGTTTACGTTCTAAGCCGCGAAGCTTATTAAACATTTCGCGTAAACTAAAATCTCGTGTAGTTAAATTTGCCATTTATATTATCCTTTGGCCACTCGACCGTCGTCTGCTGTAATCCAATTCCAGTCACCTGCTGTATATTCTACACGAGTTAATGATTGATTATCAAATACACTGTGACCAGTTGTAGTAAGCACATGCAGATTGTCTTGTGCTTTGTCGTAGCTAAGGTCTCGCACTACACTGCTGTCTAGTAGAGTCTTTGCATCTTCTCGATAGTGCCATTTTTCTGTATCGTATATTTTTTTAATTTGTTCATCTGTTGGAGCGCCTGCGCCTATGCGGATGCGGGAGAGGGAGCCATATGCGGCTTTGCACACATCCATTTTCTGATCAGAACCTATAGTTTCCCCAACAGCTAACGAAGCATCTAATTCCCCATTTCTGTACCAAGAGATGATGCCAGAACTTCGGACCGCCGCCCAATGCTCCCAGACGCCGACTGCTGAAGGGGTGACGCTTGAAACCGTGCTGCTGACAAGCCGCAAATTCATCTTCATGGTTCCAGAGGATGAAGACCTCCAAAGATAAAAATCTATGCCAGACCCTCCCGTCCCCCCTCTTTGGATAATGTAGGATGTAGAGCCAGTCCCATCATTTTTGTACCAGAAATAAAACGCGAAATCGCCTGTCCCGAAATCGAGGTCAGAATTATAAGGTTGTTCGAGGTAGTCTGTGGCAGAATACCCGGAATAGGCCATCGTCTCTGAGCCTGTGGCAGCGGGTGCGACTGTGATTGTCCCTGTGGTTGCCAAGCCATTGTTGTTGACTGAGCGGTCTTCGTTGGCCAGTTTTACGGAAACACTGTTAAATTCTGTAACACCCGTCCCGCCAGTGATTAGGAAAATCACCATATTGTCTGTAGAGGCTGTGAAAGTAACACTGTAAACACCCACTGGTTGAGCGCTTAACAGAACTTGGTTGCCAGTAAGAACTGAGTTTTGAGCAACATACAGGAAAGCACTCGAAGTTGTGGTTGCAACATCCAACTCAACTACATAAGTTTTCCCTGCTACCGTTGGTACCGTTTGATAAGCAGCGCTGTCGGCTCCGGCGTTTAGAGTATCATCAACAACTAATTTCCCTGCACTGTGACTGATGACCGCATTACGGGCAGTCCACCCTGCAATGTCAGTATCAAACGTGCCATTCGTCACAAGTTCCCCGCCAACAAGATCATCCTCGGATGCCTCGCACATGAACGCGCCTTTAATATCGCCGTGCATCCAGCCGGTTGCGTAATCTGCGGTTGTGTAGGCAACCATGCCGTTTGCTGGGGTGGTGGGGTCTTCGGCTAGGTGGGTGAGCCTATCCACTAATGCAATAGCCTTGTTGCTGACTATGCCCCTAGTCTGAGGGTAGACCGCTGGAAAATTTCCAAGTGACGGGGACGTATTATTCGTATAAACCGCCAATCCACCCGAAGCCAGGTTTTCGCTTAATAGATCGGCTTCTGGTATCGCATATTTGCGCCAATTTGTAGCGATACTTGTGTTGCCTCCATGCAGGAACCAGACATTATGATTTTCGTCAAAGTCGATATTTCTCACAACAGTGGATGAAGTAAAGACAATATCAACAACAGTCCGATCATCCTTAATGACTGACACACCGGCGTCTGTAGCAACTGCAATAGTCGGCACCGGCAATCCTGTAGCAGTATCAGTCGGAGCATTAGGAAGCGTTGTGATGGCTACATCGTTGATAAAACCGTTAACTAAGAGGATTTGGGTGGGGTTTGTTCCTCCATCTGGAAATTCAGTACTTCTCTCAGATATAGTTCCTAAATAGACGGACTCCCCGTTCCTATATCTCGACGCAATATCTGAATTGAAATCAGCAACAGTTACCCCCGCCCGAGTTTCGGCAAGGCCTGTTGTACCTATCACTAATTTACCGTTTGACATGCCTAAAGAAGAAACAGAACTATCCGCCGCGTAGGATATCCAAGTCCACGTAGTAGTTCCACGATTTGCGACCATCCACATAGAACCATCTTCGGCATCCCAAATGATAACACGAGCTGTTTCAAAAGTAATCAAAGCTGTTACTGGGAAACGCTGACCTGTTCCGCGAAATACTTCTGTTTGTCCTGTAACTGAACTTAATGAATAAAAGTTGCTATCAGAAGTGTTGTAATAATAACAACCAGTGTCTGCACCTAATAATGCTCTTGCACCTGCTTCGTCAACTGCAAAACCAAGATACGCACCTGACGGACGAGCTTCTTTTTCCCACGAGGTATGAGAACATCTGTAACGCCAAGCGCCGTTATCGCTGTCGAGAGTAGTGTCATACAAAAATGCACCAACAGCCGTAATGCCAAGTGTCTCGTTAATTCCATAAATGTCGCCGCTTACTTCATCTAAAAGATTGCGATCACCTGGGCGGTGTAGTTGAAAGTTTGGCATCAGTTATCCTTTGTGTTATTTATCTTGTTAAATACAGTACGTGAATACAATGGCAATAATAATAAGAATTATTCTAAGGAAACAATTAAATGAAATTACGTAAAACACTTTGGTTCACATTAGGAATCATATTATTAGGAATTGCTTTTGTCGGCGTTTATTTACCAGGATTGCCATGGAGTACACCTGCTGTCGGGGCAGCTTATTGTTTCTCTAAATCAAGTGAACGTATGCACAACTGGTTATACAATCATAAGCTGTTCGGTCCGTTCTTAACAGGATGGGCAGAGAAACGTATCTTTCCAACCAAGTTCAAATATTTTATGGTTGTAACCATGTGTTCTAGTTTACTAATGATGTGGTTTACTACAGGTAACCTAACTGCTATTATGTGGACGGCTGGATTTATGTTCTTGGTATGTTGCTGGGGATTTCGTTACCCAGGTTCAGAAGCAGAACACCAACGTCGCATCAACGCCGGCGAAAAGATTGCTTGGTTAAAATAAGTCATATCCTTCGTCGGATGGAATTATCTCTAAGTTTCGGGTAACAACTGCAAATGCATTGTTTCCGTATGTATCTGCGGCGCCTTGATATTCATCTTGTGCTAGTGTTTGAAAGAATTCTAGATCAGTTAGACCTGGTTCAATAACTAAAGCAAACACCGATGGATTACTTTTGAAATAACGAGACAGCACAGGTTTTGTCTGTGCTTTTAATTTTGGATCTAAATTCTTATCGAATCCTATAATCCATAACGGATTATGTTCAATAAAGAGTTTTTGAATTCTAGGACTGATACCTTTTATTTCATGACCCATTTTAGGATCCGGAATGATGTTCGGATTGCTCTTAATAGTTTTGTATACCATTTCGGGATTTTTCTCTTCAAAGTCGACCAAATATTTTAGATGATTTTTTATTAACATACCAATCGATTTTGATGTTACGTTTGAAACATTCTTTAGCTGAGCCGGAAGTTTTGATACAATTAGCGTTTGCATATTTTGATTCATTTCAACAGGCTCTCCGTTTGACACAACATACATGTAATCTCGTAAGGCTTCTGCTTTTTTAGATTTTAGCAATAGGGTTTCAATTTCTGGAGATTTTGCTCGACTTCCTGATGCTTTTAAGTCGTCAATCATGTCGTGCACTCTTTGAAGATCGGACTTCATACTTTGACGAGCTGCATCGGCGCTCTTTGCTACGTCTGTTGTTTTATTTGACACCATTGCAACATATTTCATTGCTTTATCGAGAGGTATTCCTGTTTGATCAGAAAACTCTCCGTTGCCGATTGTATTATCATTAATATCGAACCAAATGTCGTTGCCATCTTCATGAACTGCAACAGCCCACTTTGCTCCTGTTTGTTTTTCAAGGAAATAAATTAGTGTAACACTGTTATCTCTAAAATATTGCTCAAAGTAATCATGCTGCGGTTTAGTAGTACACCAGTCGGTGCCTTTGCCGTGAAAGCAGCTAGCATCTTTATCTAACGGAACTACAATCAACCATTTGTTTGTTTCTGCTAAGGTGTAACTTTTGCCAGTCTTCTTGCGCTTCTTCTGCTGTGTTTGACTTTGTTGCTGACTCTTTGCCGTAACAAACTTTTGAAAACTTTCCCAGCCTTGTTTACCCCACCAGTCGATGTTTCGTTCGTTACCTTGTACTTGATTTCGAGTAACCAAGTCTTTAAACAAAGCTATGCTTGCATTAACTTCATCCGGAGTAGAAGACTGTGCAAATTTTTGTGCTACTTCTTTGTAACCCTCGACTATTCTAAACTCATTGTATCTCATAAATCTATTTATGCGGATAATACAGTATTAAATTCTAGTTTGTGGCATGTGTCTCTTAGGCTCAATTCCTGATGGCGCAAGGTTTTCTCCACTTGCTAACAAACAAGTTTGGAGAGAGTCAGGTCCATTAGCAGGATTGCCAAAAGTAATAGTAATTTTATAGTTGTTGGATTTTGGATGTAAAAATATTTCAATTTTGCCAGGGGTTGCAACCGGCATGCGGATGCTGTTAGGAATAATAATTGATCCACGTGATTCTACCATTGACTGATAGCCGGCTTCGTCTACTATCTTTTTCATTACGTATAATCTAGGAGCACACAACATCTGTAAAATCGCATACCTAGATGGATCTGGTATGTCCTGTGCAATAGTTGTATTCGGGGTTAGTACTATCATCAGCGCAACCAGGGCAAGGATTGCATATTTTAGTTTAAACATTTAACTTCCTTTAAAAGTATGTATTAACCATTTGTGACGAAAAGCGATCTACCGCATACTCCCAGTGAGTGTCAGGATCACTGTAAAAGATATCGTCTATGGTCGGATCAACTAAAACCCAGCTACTCGAATTTGAGTACTTTGCAGTGCCTGCAATTTCTGCATCAAGCTGTCCTTTGGACCACATGCATATTCCTGCAGACAGTCTCCAATGCTCAGGCGTATTGCCTTCAGCAAGTTTTTCTAGCATAGTCTCGTCTGAACTAACTGCTAGTTCGTCGGTTATATTTATAGTGTTTTCTGAGTACCATCCTTCGTTGTGAAGCAATGTAATACTCTGTGACTTAACTGGTCCGCCTTGATAAAGTGGTGCACCAGATAAATGTTCAGTCGGACTGTGCATAACATCGTCTACTGTAAAACCTATTAATGGCTGATTAAGCATAATTCCTGTTGCACCAGCTGCTGTATCTTGACATACAAGAATAACGCTACGCCTAAAGAAAGACGAATCTAGATTCGGACATGCTACTAACAGTTTTCCTTGGTTGCTCATAAGGTTGCTTTCATTAAAGATATCTTCATAAAGTTATTTATCTAGTAAAGCTTTACAGTTATCAAAATGCCATCGTCGCATACTCGGTTCTCCTCCTGCTTTATTACAATGAGGACAAGTGATTTGTTTCTTTGGTTTGTTGCTTGCTGCATCTCTTAATTTCTGCAACGTTTCTTCTGACTTAGTATGACCTGTCATTCTCTTTGACATTGCGTTTCTAACTTCGATTGATCGAGATTTTCCTTTGTTTGCTTTTGCTATCTTTTCTTTATGACTTTGGCTAAACACTCTACCTTTAGCAGCAACAGATAGTTTAGCTCTAGCTTCTAATGTCATAGTAGTGCCTTGCCTCTCAACTTGTGCTGCTCTTGCTTTGCGTAGCTTTTCTTTTGTTTCTTCTAAATGTTTCTTTCCGTATTGCGGATTGTTTTTTCCGCTGTACAGTTTAGAGTGCATTGCTGCTTTTTCTATCTTAACACGCTCATATACTCTACTAGGTATTTTTACACGTTGTTCTTGATTGCTGTACGCCATACGAATAATAGCACATAGCATCTTGTATTTACTTTCTCCTTCTAGCATCTTAGGAAGTAACAAGTGACAAATGTAATGCTCTTTTGCTGTTAAGTTTACTAAATTCTTTTTGGCATTATGGTCTCCAGATAGCCAACCAGTTTTGTTTCTAGCTCTATAAAAGGATTGTGGTATTATGTGATGACGTTCTGTATAGACCTCATCTGGTAATATTCTTGACTTTGCTCGTTCTACTATAGTATAATAGACACGGGTGTATTTGTTATCTATAAATAAGGATGCTGACATATTTGATATTCCTTGTGTTAGAGTAGTTAGGGAGGGCTGTCCCGTGAACTACACTTTTATTTATTCAAACTGCCGTAGTCTTTACCCTTTAAGAATAATCGTTGAGTGGTCCACCATATTTTTTACCTTTGATCTTACGACCGCCAACCTTTACACGACTTTTGCCAATTTTATGGCTTTTCTCACCGTCGCGGGCGCGGAGGCCTTGTGATTTGCACGATGCAAGGTTGCTTGCTCCTAACTTACTGTCAGGGGTATTACTCTTACATAATGCGCGTGAAGCTTTTGCTTCGTCTAATAGTGTTGGATCAATATCATTTATTCTCATACTTTATTTAGCAGAGGAGGCCAAAGGATCATCGATATTTGTCAGCAGGATCCCCGACTGATTCGAGTTCGCTCTCAGGTACGATTTTGAACGTGAGAGCTTTTCTTGGTCCTCGCGTAGTGTTTAGAGAGATTTCTCCACTTTTTTCGTGGAACTCGATCTTGGTTATTCGTGCTCGATCGTTATTCGGTCCGACACAAATTTCTTGGCCTAGTTCTAGATTTAAGTTGATGTTACGTAGTGTTGACATGTGAAATCTCCTTCTCAACGTATGCATATTTAGCTGGTATCAGTAGGACCTGTACTGAGACGACTCAAAAAAGGGCTTGACAACTTTGTGTCTATAGTGTAGTGTAAGAGAGTAACAACAAGAAAGCATATCATGCAAACGTATCTAGTGGCAATAAAAAATGAGTCAGTTTTTTATGTTGCAGACTTAACAGTCTTTGACAAGAAGCATACCAAGGACTTTTTAATGGGCAAGAGTCTGCAAGGAAATCCTGCTGTTAGAAAGATGGTAACGGAACTTGTAGCCAAGGGTGCAGAAGAACTGCTATCTATTGACTCAGAATTGTCGTTTAATTTGCTTTCAGATTACTTTCGTACCCATCCACAAGAAATGTTACAAGACGCTAGAGCAATGGGCGTTCAGCTTTATTCTAACATCAAAAACAAGGAAACACCGTGCTAGAAAATATAACAATCGAAGCAGCAATTGTAGTAATTATAGGATATATTGTAGTATCTGTGTTCTCTTATGCAGTAGGCAGGACCCGGGGCATTCTACTAGGCACTGATACAACTATTGCAGTCCTGGCACGAGATCGGTACATTGCGTTCAACAGCCAAGGACTCAAAGAGCACCCCGACGCCGGTGATGGATCTATTCCGGAAAGCTTCGAAAAATAAGATTGACACATTAAACTAATGTGTTACAGTTAGTAACAATTTAAACTTTCTCAAACAAACGAGTGCAACAATGTCTAGCTTAACAGCAGGTAGTTACGTTACAGTTAAAGTATCAAACATCATGTGGCCTATGCGTCACAGATATGATCGTTCTATGTTCATTCCGGAACACAACACCTACACTGGCACAGTTGTAATCGAAAAGCATTATAAGGCTGACGAAATCGGCCTTACAACAGGCGATCCGAACTATCCAATTAGAGTATTAAACAAGGAGAGAGTATTTGAAATTAACGATGCTGAGGTCAGCTTCGAGCCACCAACCAAAAAAGAAACAAACAAAGACAGAGTTGTCTCAGTCCAAGGATCGAAAGGCGCTGTTTATCAAGTTACTGTCACAAGTAGGGGAGCATCGTGCTCTTGTAGTGGCTATCAATTCCGAAAACGGTGCAAACACGTTGACGGAGTAATCAGAGAAATCTCTGAATCTTAACCCAACCTTAACATAACTATTAGAAAGAATTTAACCATGTCAGACAAAAAAGAATACCGCGTACTCGAAGACACCTTTACTTCCTTTTACGAAGCAAGGGCACAAGCTGAAATCCAAAGTTGGATGCTAGCTCGTCCTGTAGTAGTTCGCTACAAGGCAAACGGCAAGCCTGTTCATCGTGCAGACGTTAGTGCAGATGCAGTAGCATAAGGTTGACTTTGCTCTATACAAGTGCTAATATGCTTGTATAGAGCAACACCGGACCTATGACACTTTGAAAGATAAAATAGATGACTAAAAAATTCGAAGTAAGCCTAGCCGACAGGTTAAAGCAGCGTAACGCAGCACAAAACGAAATGAGGATGCCTGCTCTTGGTTATAAAAAATATCGTGTGTACGATATTTTAAAAGATGAGCCAGAGCTTAGTTCATACAGTTATAATTATACCACCTACACAGCCAAGCCAGGCGGTCAATCATCTGGTACTATAAACGTTGTCGTAGCTGGACGAAATTCAGGCAAGTCTTTAATGTGGAATTACTGCGTAATCGACACTCTTTATCCGGAAATATACAGCTTTTCTCACATTTTAACAGATTCTACTGTACAATGGTTAAAGCCAAAACAAGCAACAGCTCTAATATTAAAAGGACACCACGTTGACGAATTGTGATTGCGCAGTTTATTAAATAGTACAACAGTTAAAGGATTACTTATGAGCGAAAAAACAGAGAACAAAGTCTCTATCGAAGACATGGAGGCAGGCAAATCTTATGCTTGTTTTTTTGAAGCGTACACTATGCTAAATGAACAAGGACAACCAGCGCGCGGACAAATTGGACAAAGCTTTCCCGGTCCGGGCAACTACGAAGGTTTTGGATTGATTACAAAACGAGACCTTGAGAACAAAAAATTAATTGTTCTAGATCTTGATACCAAGTACGACTTTGTTGTACCCTTTGACAAAGTCTGGGGCATTGACGTTGCAGAGGCAGAAGCCGAATGAGCAAGCCTTTTTACACATTAGATGACGACACTTTACAGCTATTGCTTCATGCACTTGACATGGCTCATACGTTTGCTGATTTTCAGATAAGCGAAGAGGCCCGGGACGACATGTATACTATATTAGAAGAGTTGAACAGTCGCTTTAACTTGCCTGATTTTATTGAAATACAAGAAACTATTGCCCCTGTTAAAAAGACAGACGGTGTCGTTCCATTTGATCGACGTGCACGTCCTGACTTTGGTGTAATCAAAGGCGGCAAGGACAAAGACAAAGAATAATGTTTAACGAACGTTATTATACTTGTTCGGTTACAAAGACTCCCATCAAACCAGGTGATCCTGTAATGACAAAGACTCCCATCAAACCAGGTGATCCTGTAATGGGAGTCTTTCTTGCAGAGGTTGCTCCAAAGATTCCCCCATACGGGCCAAGCGACCCGACTGAAGTTTGGACACCGTTTCTTGCTCCTATCAAAGGCGAATTTGATCCTGAACAAATTATTGTTAACGTGGACCGGGATTGGAACTTTGATTACATACTCGATTGTTTTCGAAAATATCTTATCGAATTAGACGAGCCAATTGGTTGTGAATGTTGCTACATATTTGACGAGAGCAAACAAATTGATTACACCGACATTACTTGGAATGATGTGACAGAGTTGCTGTCACAAGGAGCACTGCAATTTATAACAGATCGGGTAGTGAACGTAATTGACAAAACAACAGGCGCGGTGATAGGACAAAGGCTAATGACTGTTCCTACTGCGGTACACCTTGGCTTAGTACATCAACACGCCTGGGATACTATCATTGAACAAAAGATAAAAGACGAGTACGGCGACGAGTACAATATTAATAGTTTAATCGACGATGCAACGCATAGGTTCAAAGACAAAGACTTTCCAGTAGGAGAGTTATCTTTTTCAGAGAAGTTGCACCTGTTCGGCTGTGACTTAATAATGCAGCTAACCTCTAGTCCACTGCCTTTGTTAGAAGGGTACTTCCGTGACGTAAAAGGTATAGAGCAAAAACAAATATTTTCTTATCTTGCAGAACTAACTATCGTTAACCTGTTTATGAATGCAACACGAAATATGTGGCAACCGCAAAATGGATTCAA
>Ga0208643_1000204_pt1 | contig 40065 bp, 48 predicted proteins | sample VirMetDEL_Nov_12_FD_184516 | JGI IMG/M metagenome (GOLD analysis project Ga0208643, IMG submission 184516) | Aqueous microbial communities from the Delaware River and Bay under freshwater to marine salinity gradient to study organic matter... | ecosystem: Environmental > Aquatic > Marine >...
ACCTTAAATATTTCTGTTTCTAGAATTTCTGCTAGATATTTTTAGAGGGTAATTCCATCCTGCACCCGCACCCCCCGCCCCCCCTTGTATCCACAACTAGCCTCGGGTTGTATATACGGAACGAATCGCTATCCTATTGATTTTTAAGTGATTTGTCACCCTGAACAAACCATGAACTTCGATCACATTAAGTTTACTTGACAATCTCCCGTCCTTGACGCATGCGCACGCACGCGCTCGCGCGCATAGTCGAGTTGCCCATACACCGTCAAGTCACAATAACGTGATCGGCTTCGAGCTTGACTGAACACTGTTTATCGCGTTTTCGCGCGCGCTCGTACCTTTCCCCACACGGGAAAGCGTTCACGAACCCGTGATCATTCCGTGATAATTCGTGATCGAACCCTGCCTTATTTTTGACACAATTCCAGGCGATAAGAGTTTCGTTAGCGGTTCAGGAGCGGCCCTCGGGCCTTCGCCGCTAGCAATCTGACCGGGCAGCTTCCCGGCTATAACTGGCGAGGCGAACATGCGCAAAATCCTATCTTTGCGCGGCGAAGCCCTAGCTAAGGTTATGTCTCACACTTCCCCGAAAGCTGGACAACGGGCCAGATACGGAGATAAAAAGTGTGTGTTTCCTAAACCTAGCAAGCCAATGGTTTACCCTGCTATCTCGGATTTCCGGCAGAATGTCGGTATCCCGTATCGCAAGCAACCTATTGGTGCAAGGCAGCCGCAATGGTCTTATGATCCTGATAGCGCGACGGCACGTGAGGAACGTGTTGCGATGCTAAGTGACGGTGAATGTAGGGCCACATATAAGAGCCATCCTAGCAGCTATGCTAGGTTGGATAAGGCTAAGCACGCTAAGGCTTTAGCTCAGCTCGACTTGATCGAAGCTGCGAAAGCTAAAGCACGGCGAGCCCTTAAGGATTGAGGCGCGACTGCCCGCAAGCGAAAGCGTAGTGAGTATGCTTGCGGGTAGGGGTAACAATGTCGCCAGTTGATAGACGTCACGACATAGCGTGACGCGTAGATGCATGACGCCGCATCTATTACACACACTTGTGTGTCTATGCCATGTAGCGGGACGTGACGCTTTGCTAACAGACAGATGCAGTCTGTTAGCTTGAAGTCTTACGCCGACCGCAAACTAATGCCGCCTAATCAGCGCCATTCATGGGAATGAGTGGGATGCAAAACCTTATGCGATTGCAATGAAGCAACGTGTCTCGCAAGCATAGCTTGTGCCACGTGTTGCGATGTATTGCCTAGGAGCGTCAACATTGAACGCTCGTCCAACGTGCTGCTTTAAGCATGTTGCCGACTCAAAAGCTAGAGCTAATGGTGTGGTATTGGTGCGTGTTATGGGCACGCATGTTGGCCACACATAGACAATCAACCTAACCATTTAACACATGAAACTAGACTAGGGCTAGAGTGTGGTAGGCTTGCCGTCCTTCATTGGGGTATGGCGTCCAATAGGTTGTTGTCGCCTCTACCAAAACAATCAACCTAACCCAATGGAGACAACAATGGCTAAGGCTGTGGCGCTGGAGGTCAGCGCAATCGACATTGCTAACGTGAGCAAGCGGCTCGATGGTGGCAATGACAAGATGGAGTTCATGCTGGCTGGTATCAAGAAATCAGCAGCACACTTCCGCAAGAATCTGACGCAGGTTAGTACGTGCTTCATTATGCACGCTGCTCAGAACATGACAAGCAAGTACATCAATGCTCTCATTCAGGTTCTCGTTGAAGAGAAACGGAATGATGATGCACGTGCAATCATTGACGTCTAAGAAGACGCGCCTTGAGTTTGTTAAGGATAAGATGGACGCTCTCAAAGCGGACATTGAAAAGGATAAGACGCAGGTTATCACGACGCTGTTGTCCAAGCCTTATCATCTCAGCATCAAGAAGGAAGATGTCTTCCGTGACTACTCGTTGTTTGCTGATCTTGAGCGTGCGATTAAGCGCGCTAAGGATATGAAGGGCAACGCAGAAGCACGCGACAAGGCAGGTGTTAAGACGAACGTCTATGGCATCGCCGAGGCTGAGAAGTTTCTTGCTCAGTTGAAGGGCGAGCTTCCCGCTAACTGAACATAGCATGATCCGATCCTAGATCGGTGGCTATCGCTGTCACTGGCAGGCTGCTAGTGCTCAGCATTGGTGCGTCAAGCCAATGCATAAGAAACCCCTATAAAATAAGGACAACTTGCATATGTCTTTACGTATCTACTATGCTATTCGCAACTTCATACGCTCTCATAGGTATGAGATGCAAGATGTTTGCGCATCGCGAGACGATGAGATATGTGCAACGTATGAAGGACGACGTTTGATCATCGGGCCTTTCTACATTGTCTTTGCAAGGAGAACTCATGTTCATCATGACTGAACGTGGATGGCAGCGCTTGCCATGCAATGCGATACCAGCGCCTGCCGATCCTAAGCCGCACAACAACACCGGCTACAAGGAAGCAGGTTATCTGTCTTACCTCGGTTGGATACACAAAGATCCGACGATGGTTGATCCTAACCAAGGATTCTAATTCCAGTCAGTACCCTGGCTCACGTCTGGGAGAATACTGGATACGTTGTATCAAGGCGAACCGCTGATGATACTCAGTCATGGTACGTCAAGCCATGACATTAGCTTCTCAACATAAGGACACATAACCATGTGGCAGATGTGGAATGTATGGTGTCTTAACTGTTACGGTAGACAACGTGTCTACCGTATACACGCTCGCAATGATGTGATGGCTCGGACAATGGTACGTATCCTTAACCCGGCTGTCACTGTTGTCGCTTGCACGGAAGAGGACATCGTGTGATGAGCGCAGCCAAGACAATACCGATATGTGATGAGCATCACCGCATCCTCAAGTTGCTGGTTGCTCATGATCGTGGCACCAGCATGACTGCTATCGTTAGCGCTGCTATCGATATGTATGTCGATGCGCTGCATCCTGATGTGCGTGCATACTACAAACGTATGCAGTCTAAATCAACATCGCTTGATCTTGAGCTGTGACAGGGCCGACTACGGCTCGCGCAAAACGAGCGTAATTTATACGCGAATTTTGGAGAGCAAAATGCTTATGCTGATCCTTATGATTGTCGTCATTCACTACATGGCGAAAGAATCGCTTGGCTAATATAACGGTGTCCCCACACCGTTTGAGGGCGTAGCTCGCTGCTGGCTTGGTGCGGAATTGCTTGCCCTCTCCTATTCTGCCCGTCATAATGGCTGACGTTAAACAAAATCACACTCCCGCGTGATGCCATATCCCTCATTAAAGGAGAAGCTTATGTATGTCTTTTACATAAAGCACAGCAGTATCTGGAATAATGTGAAAGGTGAATGGTCGCAACGCTATTGGTGCGTCTGCATCAATAAGCCGCACCCTAAAGCCGTTGCAATGGAGTATACTGGACGCCAAGTATTCATGGTGCCTGGAACCGTTGATCCTATGGAGGATTAGAATGAACAAGTATATCCTTACTGAATTCCTTAGCAACAGTGCGCCTCGAAATGCTGATGGTTCTTATGTGACACAGCGCGGATTTCTGACATGCGGTCAGTGGGGCGAACTTGATCAGGATATTATTCTAGCTCTGCTTACGCATAATTCAGCGTATAGAAAGACAAAAACCGGCCAAGAGTATTATAAGTTGGTGGAGGGCTAGATGCTTGCTGTCGTACTGGCTTGGATAGCAGTCGGATGCTTAATTCTTGCTTATACAGACGAGCACTTAGCTAAGAAGTACAAGCTCAGGCATCTCTGTGAAGACGAAGGTGATTCGTACATCGCAATGTCAATCATCTTTGTCTTGGTGTGGCCGCTGGTCTATTGGGTATGGAGGAAGAAATTCCATGAGTAAAGGAGTCGCATATGTCAAGTCGTTTGATAAAAGTAAACGACCTTCCTGGGAAGCGAAGAGCCCGCCTAGGTACATCACGACCGCTCACTATCGGTCACGTCAAACCGAAGGAAAGCGAGTCGAAGAAGACGGAGGAGTCTGGCTCGGTAGCCAAGCGCAAGCGAAGCGCATCCTTCGGCAGACACATCGACACACTCATAAGAAGGTGCGAGCAAGCGAGCTACGTGGTGATGGCTTGCGTTATGTTCTTATATATACTTGATGATGGCTACATCTTCTATGGATTAGGTGGGTACATCAACTGAATTGGCGTGGTCTAGAACTGGGTAAGAGATAAGCAGAGTGTCGAAGAGTTCAAGGTTACACCTTTATCCACCACACCAAGTTCGGTTTGTGGTTTCGGTGGTTCCGCTTAGTATGTATATGAGAACTAAAAACCACCCTCGAATCTGCCTTACAATCTTGGCCTCAGAAATCAGAGAAATAGTCCTGTTAAATGGATCAAAGCTCTGGTGATATGAGGGATTGTGGGCGATCCTCTCACATGCTGGGTTAACGCATGTGCGCTGTCACTACTGGTGGCTCATAGGATGTGTGTCAAGCATCTTAGTCTTAGTGCAAGCGTATCAATGATGAGGAAGTATCATGGGTTTAGGTTGGACTAGGGCGTATGAAGAAGCCGTTAAGGTTTCCCAGTTCGCTCCACTGACTTACGAAGAACTTGCCCGCGTGGCAAAGGCTTCGTTTGGTGACGCGGGCGATCGCTACATCTGCCCGCTCGAACGTCGAGCTATTCGTAAGGCACGCCGCAAGGCTCGCTCTACGAATAGCATCTACATCGTGCACGGTAGGTTTGGCAAGCCTCGTCGCTTTAAACACAGGGCTCCTGCTATCAAGCATTACCTTGCACTTAAGGCGTCCTACGGGATCGCACACATCACCAACTTGGATGTTGGTATTAGTGTCTCTGCCCCTGAGCAGAAACCTAACGAGAGTGTTGTCGATCTTCGCAGTCTGCCGGTCAATGTTCCCGTGCTGCTGAGTAAGGTGCTCAATCGTGACTTGTTCACGAAACCTACTCTGTTGCCCGCGGTTCAAAGGCAGGCTAGCCTTCAGCCTGTTACTATGGCTGAAGTGGACATGGGTCCTGTTATTGAGCATGTCGCAGAGAATCCCGCACGGTGCGAGGGTGGCCTCTGGGCAGGACAGGTCTCGTATGTGTCCAAGCGTTTCGAACTACTCAAAGATAAGTTCAACGAATTGGAGGTAGTCCGCACGTTTAGGACACTGCCTCCTGTTGATCCTATGCAGCGAGGTACGATCATGGCCATTGCCGGGTTGTACGCTAGTCTCCTGGGAACAGGTTACTGGCTGGTGGCAAACGCTCTCACTAAGATAGCAGCCGCAGCACCGCTGGCCCGCTGAGCCCACCGCCAAGGACTAAACTCATGTTCATCTACATGAGAGGTCTGAGGAATAACCGAGAGGTTGTTGGCTAAGGCCCTGCCGTCACTAGGCGTCAACCAGTACACGAGAGTCCTACCCTGAGAGTGGGTTTATCGTGTTGTCCTTTAGGACCGTCGGATACGAGCATATAGGTAACTGTGTTTCCCTTCCAAACCTTAGAGGGTACTCACTATGTCGAAGATTGAAACCTTTGTAAACTTGCAGAACGTCCAAACTCTGCAAGACATGTTGAGTACCGAGTGGATGGAACTCACGGAGCTTACTGCCATGGGCAATAGGCGTCCCTATTTCATCCCAGACTGCGCAGTGGATGGTGAAAAGACCATGCACTATAAGGTGCGGATCGTGAAGGCTGCGAGTGCACTCGACCACAGACTCAACTTACGCAGAGTTGAGGAGTTGTCAGACTTCCCCGGAAGTAAGGTTGTGTTGACTGGTTGGAAGGGTGACTTGTACGTCAAGCCCCGACCCACCTTTCGACACAGCCTAGCTTTATCTGGATACGTGGAACCAGTGAAGTACGACGGGTGAAGACCACAAACAAGAAGGGAGTGAGGAACAGATAAGTGTAGGCTGTCTACCTATGTCTTAGCTGTGTGTCTCACTCCCTCATTCTATGAGTGTGCGTATGGAGATCTGGGTAACTACGGCAAGCGGATGGGCTATGCCGCCGATCATAGTGGTTGAGACCACGGAAAGAAAGTGAGCATACAATGAAACTGCACGAGCGTATTGTCGAATCTCTGGCCGGTGTCGGCCCGAAGGTTGAAGATGCTGTTGTCGATGCGATGGTTACGCGAGAAGTGAACAAGCGCTCGCAGGCCATCGTCACGGTGATGGACAAGCTTCACCGTCTTGAGAACGAGACGAAGAAGATCAGCAAGCCGGATCAGGAGTCTTACGATGGCGAAGGCAAGCTCGTCAGCTCGACGTTCTCGAAAGAGAAGACAAAGGCAATCAAGGAACATGGAGAGAAGGTTGAGAAAGTCCGCAAGGCGCTCAGCAAGGCTCTCGATGAAGGGGATTATTCCCTCGTGTACGACCTCGCATCCAAGTCTGACTAGACTTGAAGCGAGGATAGAGCAAGAAGTGAGGGCTAGAATATGGCCTTCACTACTACAACTGTCTGTGTTCAAACACTGCAAACACAGCTGGAAACATGGGTGTGACTGTGACTATTGCACACGCAAGAGGCACATCACTCGTGTCTTATCTGTCGATGCTTTCTATGATGGTGGTGACTGGAGCTTTGAACGCTGGTCTGTGTTCAACAGCAAACGTCATTGGTATCGTAGTGAGTTGAAGCAGATGCGCAGTGAGGCGTTAGCTTCACTCTTGTGAGGCACTAATGGAGTTCACTTAATGAGTAAGCGTGAAGTGCGTACCGTTGATACCGACATGAAGGATGTCGCCGTCGGATCGACGATTGTTCTTGAGGACGGCTCACTTGCCACGGTTACGACCGTTGAGGCTCGCGACATTGAAGTCAAGCAGGTGAGAAAGGTATTCTACCTTGAGTACGAAGCTGCTGACAAGAAGGGACGCAAGCAGCGTTGGCATTCCGTCCACGAGAATGACGAGCAGGTCGAGACTGTCGCCCTGCCGTTCAGCATCAAGGCTTGGTTGCTGGGTTTCTTTCCCACCACATAGCCTTGTCAAACCCAAAGCGAGGAGGCATATATGTCCTATACTCTGGTAAAGGATCGTACATACACGATCTACCCGGGAACTGAATCCCAAATGGACTACATGCTTTCTCGCTTTGATGTCCAGCGGTGGACCAAGTCGCTCAGTCTTGTAGAAACTGAGTACTACTCACTCGATGGAAATACCACGTTCTTTAGAAACAATGTAACAGTATATCTGAAGGTGCAGAATGGCGAAGAAAGAGATCGTGCCGGTTGAATGGCTTGAGAAGCACATGCCTAGAGGTGGTGGTACGTGCTCGTACTATTTGCAGAGTGAGACTGGTGCTGTCTCTGAACATGCTAACGACATCTGTCATGCTCGTGCCTTACCGGGCAATGACTATCTTGCAGGCAAAGAGATTGCCTCTATTCACAGCGCACTGCCAGAGAAGTCTGGTGCAGCAGTAGCTAAGAGATACTATGACTTTCTCTTTAGCAAGGAACGCTCACCATATCGTCAAGCCTTCAATGGTCTTGAAGTTTACAAACGAGATGACGGAAGCTACATCGGTTTCAGTATTCTTGATACTGATGTACTTACTTGTCTCATTGGTTCTTTGTGCATCGCAAGCCGTACTCCGTGGGAATTTCCTTCGAAGGCAGAAGTGTTCTCTCAGGCACTTGATGCAGGATTGAAGGACACTGAAGCGTACTACATCTGTCAGATTACCTCTAAGGAATTTGGTGGTCATCGACTGTCCGCTGATTACGTCAATGTACACACCACTATCTACAACTATGATGACTATGGTTACTATGGTCGAATCAATGAACGATACAAGACTCATAGTCTCAAAGCGCTTGATAGCGGTGAGCTTAACTATCACAACCTTGGTGTGTATGCACACTCTAACTACAAGAAGAAGCAGAGCTGTACGAAAATGTATAGGATGTTTGAAGGTGATGATGGTAAGTGCCATCCCTTCTTGTCTGACTTCGCAGCAAAGGTTGAGACATATTACTACAAGGGTAGGTTTGGTGCGTTAGCTAAGGCTGATCCTAACTTTCCTATTCCTTTCCGACCTGTTGATAACGGGAATAAGATGGTCTCTATTCAGGATTTGGTAAGCGCAAGGGAGCAGTGGTCAGCACTATGAAACCTACATATACTATGTCTCGCCCTGATATGGGCATACAACAGATGTTCAATCTCATGGGTTGGCAACGGACGAGTGATGTCTCCGAAGCTGACCTTGTTGTATTCCCCGGCGGTGCGGATGTTAATCCGTTTCTCTATGGCGAGAAGAGACATCCAACGACACAGATTGATTACTTCTCAGACATGGAAGATTTGAAATGTCTGAAGCAGTGCAGCGATAAGCAACCAAAGGTTGGCATCTGTCGTGGTGGTCAGTTCCTCAATGTTATGGTGGGCAATGGCTCATTGTATCAGCACGTGACGCACCATGCTATCGCGACTCTGCATGAGATGCGGCTAGGCCGTCCACTCGAAGGTTTCGTCACGTCTGTTGACGTAACCTCAACGCATCATCAGATGATGATCCCCGGCCCAGGCGGTGAAGTTCTCTATGCTGCCAATCGTTCGATGGAGAAGAACAAGGCCGAAGAGACAACTCGATATGTTATCGAGCATCGAGATAATATCTGGGATGACGCAGAGGTTATTCTTTATGAGGATCGTAACTGCCTCTGCTATCAGCCGCATCCCGAGTACACGGTCAAGGGTAACTACTACAACCGTGAAGTATTCTTCGGAATGATTGATCGCTTCATGATGGATAGCGAAGCGCAGAAGGTGAAGATGTGGGAAAACTTCTACAATCATTACCAGCGCCCCGACTAACCGACTACGGTGGCGCTAAAACCACGAATTTTTATCGCGAAAATTTTTGACCAAAACAGGTATTGCGTATGGCAAAAAAGATGAATGAAGATGTTCGAGACAAGAAACTACAGGAGAGTGTGTCTCCTGAGTGGAAAGTCAAGGCAGCGAAGTATCTCGCTCGTAACTCTCGATGGAGGGCAAAGCGAGATGGTCTCGAACATACTCTGCGTTGGGAAGATCTTATCATTCCTGATGTCTGCCCCATCACTGAGGAACCTTTCTGGCCTGTCCTCGGTCAGCAGACACCTTACAGTATCACGATTGATCGTAAGAATGCTAACAAGGGGTATGTGCCAGACAATGTATGGGTGATCTGTCTCTCTGCTAATATTGCTAAGAGAGATTTCACTCTCGAACAGTTAAAGCGATTGGTTAAACTCTTACAGGAAGGTGAGTGACACATGTGTGGATTGTTTGGTGCTGTCGGCACCGCTTTGAACAAGAAGGATGTGGAAGCCGTAAAGGAATTGGGCTTCCTCAGTGCTCTTCGAGGCATGGATAGCACCGGTGTTGGCTTTGCTTTTCGCAAGATGGGTAAGAAAGAGCGCAACACTACATACTTTAGTTGGATGAAGTCCATTGATCACTCGGTTGACTTCCTTTGGGCTGGTGATTTTGACAGAATTGTCGCTCAGCACAAGGATACGTTGTGTGTCATGGGGCACACTCGTGCTGCGACGTGCGGAAGTGTCAAAAAAGACAATGCTCACCCCTTCCATGCTGCCCATATCATAGGAGCGCAGAATGGGTGCGTCCCCAAGTACCGTTTGGAGGCAAAAGATGGGGATAAAACGGATTCTGAGCTGCTGATCCGGAGCATCGCTGCTAAAGGGCTCCTAGAAGCCCTAGATTTGGCCGGACACAGCGCTGAGTATGCGGTCAGCTACCTAGATAGCCACCACAATGAATTGGTCCTGGTGCGCAACGACAAGCGTCCTCTGGCCTATTGCTTTACGGAGGATAAAAAGAAGCTTTTCTGGGCTTCTGACGGTATGTTCTTGGAATTGGTCCGAGCACGCTTCCAAGACAGCATCCAGATGGGTGATATTGTGAACCTTGCTGCTGGGTACAAGCTCACTTGGATGTTCGGAAATGCCAAGCACAAACTCGAGGACATTAAGCCCGAGGTTCCTGAGTTTAAAGGTTGGGGTGATTTCCGGGCAAGGCGAAACAACTATGCTACTCAAGAAAAGGTTACCGAGCAGAACAGTGTCTTCAAATCTCAGGAAGAGATTGAGCTTGCTCGTTCACGAGCCCTTCCCATGCTACCGACTTCTAGGAAAGCAGAGGATGATGATCCGACAGCAGTCCTTGCTGTTGACCACTCAAAGAAACTTGATCCGCCTGCGATTAACGTCAAGAACTTGAATGTGAGCGAAGGCTCAGTGGAGTTTCCTTTTCGTGTATTTAATGGTCGCTCTCCTCCCTCTTTCGGTTATCCTCCTCTCGTTCTTCTTAATGGTTTTCGAAAAGTTCTTCGATATACTGATTGGTATGGGCAGTTTGTTGGTCGCGATAAGCTCTATCAGCTGACGGCTAACGGTTGCATGATCAGTGGTAAGCATCCGCTCATGTCTGAGAAGGTATGGTGGTTGCACTACAATCAGTTTGTCATGGATGATTACATCGATGATCAATTGGTGAAAGATCATATCAAGTGCAACGGGATTGTGCCTCGTCGTGGCCAGCCGATCTACATCGGCACTCGTTTGTTGCTTGATGCTCACAACAACAAAGAAGCTGGTATTGAGAGAATGCATCAGATTAAAGAACAGCTTCACAATCCTGACCAGTTGTGGTTCGATCCAGCTTTCGACTGGAAAGATGAGGATGAAGAGGGAGTCTCATGCCACTAAACAAAGTACTGCATCCTGAGTGGTGGAATAATAGACCAAAGAAACGTAAGATCGAGAAGCTTGATCTACGTCCTAAGCAAGAACCTTATGTGAGACCTGATCCTCCACCAGCAAGGGATGGGTGGGAGGTTGAGTGGATTGCAAAGTATGTGAAATGGGTTGAAGTACCCGTACCTGTTCGCAATCCAGATCCTCTTCGCTACTTTCGGCTAGGTCTTGCAAGGGCTGATGAGGTACGGGGTGATGATTTTGAATTAGTCTGGGGTATACCAAATCCAGACGGACCAGGAGCAGAGTATCTAGAGGATGGAAGTGTTATGGCTAAAGTAAGTATCGGTGCTGATCCAGAATTCTTTCTCAAGCATGGCAACAAAAACATCAGTGCACACGGTATTGTGCCTGGTGATAAGGCTGAACCGCACAAGCTTAAGTTTGGTGCAGTCCAGCTGGATGGTACGGCTGTTGAATTCAATATCAATCCGTCGTATACTAGGAAAGAGTTCACAGAGAACGTGTTGGGGACTCTCAATGAGGTTCGCAGCATGGTGCCGAAGAAGTATCGCTTCAACTTCTCTCCTGCTGTGAATTACAACGCAGAATACTTTAAGAAGATTCCATCCAAATGTAAGGAGTTGGGATGTGACCCTGATTTTGACGCTTACGCTTACGGTAAGCCTAACGAACGCCCTGACAATCGTACTACCATGCGTACTGGTGCAGGGCACCTACATATTGGCTGGGATGAGACTGGCGGACTTGATGTTAAAGATCAGTCTCACATCTTGGACTGCTGCCTGCTCAGTAAGAACTTGGATGCGATCTTCTCCATGATTGAACGCAACTGGGACGAGGATACCAAGCGCCGTAAGATGTACGGTAAGCTGGGTGCCTTCCGTCCCAAGAAATATGGATGTGAGTATCGTTCTCTGAGCAATGCTTGGGTACGGTATCCGAAGTTGTATCCTTTCATCTTCGATCTGTGCAAGCGTACGTATGCGTACTCTGTGAAAGGTAAGGATCTTGCCAAGTCTTTCAACCTACCTGGAACACTTAGCCCCGATCAGTTTAATACTTATTGTAAGCGGCTTGGTGTTTTTACAACGGCTATCTTCCCTGTCGACTTTAAAACGGAGATTTACGGTGCCTAAGGTCGTGCGTAACTTTGACTTTGCTGAACGTCGTGATTGTGTCCGATACTTTCACGATACTGTTTGTCGTTACAAGCAGGAATTCGTACGAGTAACGTGCGACAACTACGATTTCGAAAGCATTCACGATATCTCCATCCGATCACTTGGAGGTAGGGATAAGAAGGTTAAGATAAAATGTACTGATGATGACTTCTCTGTTCACATGCCTGAGCTTGGCTATGTCAACACGAGAGAAGGTGCATTCTATCTGAAGAGGAAGCCTATCCGAGATCAGAAAGGTGGTCTCTCTCCTCAGTACCTTACGTTCCACGGCACTCGTAAACCTTACAATTTCGGTACTTCAATCATCTTTGAAGATTGCGGTCTTCAGATGCTGGAGAACAAGTATCCTGGTTTCGGAGTTGCTGATGCTTCTCTTGAATACGGAGTGCTTGACTCGGTAGCTTTTGCAAAGCATCTGTGTGTGCGATTGCAAAACCGATGGACAAAAGTAATTGATTATCGTGGAGAGACTGCTGCTATCTATGATAATCGAGCAAAGGAATGGTACATTCCCCAGCCTAGGAATGATACCTCATTCATTAAGGCTATCTTGTTGCGTAACGGAGTTGAGGTTAAGTAGACATGAAATCACTCGGTGAGTACTACAACGCATTTGTCAAGCGTGGCGATGTGGGTATCGAGATTGAATGCGAGGCGGATGAAGCCTTGCCGAAAGTAAATGGTAAGGGGTGGGTATCCCATGAGGACCCCTCCCTTCGAGGGTTCAACCAGGAGTACGTGACAGCCGGTCCCATTCCTCTCAACACTGTTGGAGAGTATATGGATAACCTGCTGCGTCAGGTTGACGCCAAGAAAGTGAAAGACTCGTATCGAACGAGTGTTCACGTTCATAAGAACGTACTCAAATATTCCCCACTGTCTATCTGGAATGCGCTGTGTGCTTACTGGATTATGGAAGAGATGATCCATAAGTATTGTGGCGAGAACAGGCAGTACAATACGTTCTGTCTGAGACTGCGTGATGCAGAGGCTATTCTTGACGCTTGTCTCTACGACATTAGTCTTGATTATCCTTTCCGTTCTTTCAAAGACAACGATACCATCCGATACGGTGGTGCTAACCTTGCTGCTATCCGCAAGTTCGGTACCATTGAGTTCCGTGGTATGCGTGGAACAATGGATAAGGAGATCATTAAGACTTGGTGTAATGAAGTCTCCTCTATTGTCGATACGGCAGCTATTCAGTTCGACTCCCCGGAGCACTTGCTGGATACGTTCTATCACGAAGACAAAGATAAGTTCGTAGATAAGTTCTTGTCTTTCGGCTTCTCCGAAGAAGTCAAGAAGCTCAATCCTGACTGGAAAGATCTACTTCAGAATGGTGCTGAACGTATCATGCCATTGGCGTATACGTGCGACTGGAATAAATGGATCAAGAAGATGGAGAAGGGTTTCGAGGACAAGGTCTACAATGGCACCATTGGTGCAGATCGTGATCCTCCGCCCCCTCGTCGTCCCCGTGGTGGAGCGGCTCTTGATCTTGCTGCTGTTAGGGAAAGAGAGCGAGCACGTATCGATCTAATTATGGCTCAGCAAGCCGCAGGTTTCAATCAGTTCGAAGAAGTTGAATAAGGAAACACGTCTATGAATGTGAATGCAGTCTACGCCTATGATGTCCACAGCAAGTCTGCACGTATGATTGCAGACGAGCTTGGTATTAAGATCATCAAGCACGACTTCTCTAACTTCAAAGGTAATCAGGATAAGCTGGTTATCAATTGGGGATGTTCTGATCTCCCTCGTGAAGTGAGAGCTTGTAAGATCATCAATCCTGAGAACGGAGTACGCAATGCATGCAATAAGCTTTTCACCTTCAGAGCCCTATCTGGCAACCCTGATATTAAGATCCCTGACTGGACACAAGAGATTGATATCGCTCAAGGATGGGCAGGTAAGGTGTTCTGTCGTACTAAGCTTACCGGACACGACGGAGACGGTATCGTACTCGTTAACAACGGCAGAGATATTGTCCCTGCTAAACTCTACACCAAAGGAATTGGTCCAGCTGAAGATCTCCGAGAATACCGGATCAATATCTTCCGCGATCACGTTGTCACTCGGCAAAAGAAAGTTCGAGTTCGGGCGTGGCAGGGAGGATACAACGACGAAATCAAAACTACGAATGGTGGTTATGGATTTGATGTAGTCGATCAGGTTCCTCTTGGTGTCATTCCTATGGCCAAGAAAGCTGTAGCTGCATTGGGTCTTGACTTTGGTGGTGTGGATGTGGTAGTGTACAAGGACCAGCCATACATTCTTGAGGTCAATACTGCACCGCAGCTTACACCATTTACCTGCCAGCGGCTGGCGAAACTGATCAAGGAGAAAGACAATGAATAAAGAGATGTTGGAACAATAAATGAAAGACAACGAATATAAAAGGTGTAATCTATGTAACTACACTGACATGGATGAGACGATCCCAAAGCGCAACTTCCGCCTAGACAAACAGACAAATGAATATCACTGCACTCAATGTATCATGTCCATTGAGGATGTTCTTTTGTACTATGACGAGAAGGAAGATGTGGCTCATGTTCCATACTGGAAGCGTGAGAAGAGGGGCGGCTTTAAGGAAGGTAATCCTGGTAACAAGAAGAACTGGGATAAGGCAACATTGGACGAACTGCTGAAAACAGATGGAGAAATTCCATTGTTAAATCAGGAGGTTGAAGAATATATGGAGGAAGATGAAAATTCTTCTTGACATTTAGAGAGATTACCATTATAGTAAGAGCATAGGGTATGGAGATCTTATGCTCACTCATCAACCGTGCAGTAATTGTGGTTCATCAGACGCCCTTACAGAGTATGATGACCACAATTACTGCTTTTCCTGTAAAGAATTCAGTTGGTTAAACGATTTTAATAAAAATGACTTGACTTTTAATCATGATTGTGCTACCCTATCTCTTTTAAGTAATACTATTAGTACTCTTAAGAAAGAAAAAGAAGTAGTGAATACTTATAGTAAAGCTATCAGTGTACCTTATAGGGAAATACCTATCAGTGTACTTAATAGATATAAGATTAAAGGTAATTATGATAGTAACACTAATGATCTCTTCTCTATAGAATACCCTTATGGTACTGATGCTAGTAAGGTTAGAATAATTCCTAGAAAGGAATTCTATAGCATTGGTAAAATGATGGATACTGATGTCTACCTATTTGGTATGGATGTCTTTAGTCCAGGTAGTGACAAAAGTATTACTATCACTGAAGGTGAGAACGATGCTATGAGTGTCCATGCTATCATGGGTACTCCTGCTGTATCCGTCAAGAGTGCCAGCACAGCACGACGAGATTGCGAACGAGCATACAAGTATCTCAACTCATTCGATAGTATTTATCTTTGTCTCGATAATGATGGACCGGGTCAGGAAGCTGCGAAAGAAATCGCAAAGCTGTTTGATGTTAACAAGGTCTATCACGTAGAGCTAGGTGCGGGTTGTAAGGATGCCAACGACTATCTTACGCAAGGAAGGTCAGCAGAGTTCTACAAGCTGTGGAAGAACAGCAAGAGATGGTTGCCCAAAGGTATCGTCAATGCCAACTCAGAGGTTGAGGAAATCCTCAGACGATCCCATAACAGTTCTATTGCTAGCTATCCATTTCCTACTCTGCAAGAGATGACGTATGGCATTCGAGAGGGTGAAGTAATTCTCTTCACTGCTCAAGAAGGTATCGGTAAAACAGAGATCATTCGTGCTATTGAATATTCTCTGTGCAAAGAGACAGACAAGAACATTGGTATCATTCATCTTGAAGAGGAAGAGAAGCGATCAGTTCAAGGTCTTCTATCTTACGAATTGAATGTGCCGGTTCATCTTGATGACTCGAATGTTTCTATTGAGGAACAGATTGAAGCCTACAAGAGAATGGTTAGACAGGATGGCCGTCTGCATTACTACACTCATTTCGGTAGTGATGATCCCGACATTATTCTAGACATGATACGTTATCTTGTGTCTTCGTGTCATTGTAAGTTTGTGTTTCTTGATCACATCACCATGCTAGTGACAGGCTTTGAGGGTGAAGATGAACGAAGAAAGCTGGACTACTTATCTACACGATTGGCAATGCTCACACGAGAATTACGCTTTACACTTTTTCTTGTGTCACACGTTAACGATGAAGGAAAGACAAGAGGTTCTAGAAATATTAGTAAGGTCGCAGACCTCGTCGTCTACCTCAATCGGGACCCTGAAGCAGCCACCTTCGATAAGCGAAATACTACAGAATTGCTTGTCAAGAAAAACAGATTTGCAGCTAAGTCAGGGCCAGCAGGATACCTTAAATTCGATCCTTCAACATATAAAATCGCTGAAGCCAGCATAGAAGAAGTAGTTGAGGAAATGCCTTTCTAATGACTAATGATTATATTGTTCAAGGAGACTTTATCCCTGAAGGATGGGAAGCTCTACGGTTCTGGAAGAAAGAATATACTGACGTTGAGATCTTTCTACGTAATCAAGAGAGACAAGGTATTGAGATATACCCGGCTAAGCCTCTACGTATGAGAGCTTTGGAAACCCTTAAGCCGGGAGATGTGAAGGTGGTGATCCTTGGTCAAGACCCTTACCATACACCTGGCATGGCTAACGGTCTGGCTTTCAGTGTGCAACCGCACATCAAGAATCTACCACCTTCACTGCTGAATATCTTTAAGGAGTATTCTAATGACCTTCATTATCCCATGCCTAGGTCTGGCGATCTTAGTTGGTGGGCTTCAGAGTGTGGCATACTACTGCTTAACACAGTCCTCACGGTCGAAGCTGGTAAACCCAATTCTCATGCTGGTAAAGGATGGGAGAAGTTAACAGAAGATACAATCAAACATCTTAGTAGTCTTGGTAATCGTATTGTCTTTATGTTGTGGGGTAAGCAAGCAAATAGTTTCCGAGGATTAATTGACGAGACAAACAACTTTGTAGTGTCTAGTGCTCATCCTTCCCCGCTTGCTGCTAATCAGGCTAATCCATTTTTAGGAAGCAGACCATTTAGCAAAGCTCTGGGATATAACCCAGACATAGATTTTAGGTTGAGATGAGAATTGTACTTGACATTGAGGCTAACGGACTAAATCCTACTGACGTATGGTGTGTTGTAACAAGGGATATTGACAATGATGAAGTGCGATTGTTCTCGGGCGAAGCGTTGCAAAAAGAGTTTCCCGTGTGGATCTCCGGAGCCGACCAGATCATTGGTCACAATTGCCTTGAGTATGATATTCCTGTTCTGCGGCGCTTGTTGGGCTGCAATATACCTGATGAGGTAGTCTATGACACACTTGTTGTTGGACGTGTTCTTGATAGCGGCAGGGCTGATGGCCATTCTCTTGAGTCGTACGGCCAGCTTCTAAAGCACCCTAAGACCGAGCATAATGATTGGTCTAAATTCTCCCCTGAAATGTTAGAGTACTGTAAGAATGACGTCGAACTTAACCTCAAACTCTATAGATACTTCGACAGAATTATTTCTCGAAACCGAGAAGCCTTTCGAAAAGCTATTGAGTGCGAGCATAGAATACAATGTATGTGTCTTGAGATGTCCCGAAACGGGTTCGTCTTTGACATACACGGGCTCGAAGAACTCGACGCTTCACTTGCAGCTTCTATTTCTGAGCTTGACGAAAAGATCAAAGGAAGCTTTCCTGACAAAGTTGAGATCATCCAACTTAAAACCAAAACTAAAGAGAAAGTTACTCCGTTCAATCCTAGGTCTGTTAGACAAATCGTTGAGCGACTACATGAAGCCGGATGGAAACCCTACGAACGAACTAAAACTTACATAACAAAGAAACGTAATAGGGAAAAGATTAGTGAAACACTTGACACATACGGCTGGAAGGTTAACGAAGCGAACCTGTCTACGTTGCCGGAAGATGCTCCAGAAGGTTGCAAGTACCTTATCGAACACATTCTCCTCTCAGCCAGACGACGAACTCTCGCCGAATGGAGAGCTGCTTTCGTTAACAGTACCGGCAGAATACATGGAAGATATAACCCGCTCGGTACAGTTACACAAAGGTGCTCCCATAGCAATCCTAATATGGGGAACATCGCAACGAAAAAAACTATTAAGTACAATTCCCAACGATTGCGAACCCTTGCTACCGACCTTGGTGGAAGGATGCGTTCGTTCTGGCTGGCACCTGAAGGGGGATGGCTCGTTGGTTTTAATTTGGAAGCTACGAACGTAACGTGTACACACCAGCACACAATGAGTATAATAAGAAGTGGGCAAAGAGAAAGCGCAGGCTTGGAGCCCTCTACCGAGACGTGGAAAAGGATCGCCGTTTACGATCCAAGTATGGCATCTCTCTTACAGACTACAACCGAATGGTTGCAGAGCAAGAATGTAAATGTAAGTTCTGTGGTAAAGAAAAACCATTGGTGGTCGATCATTGTCATCGAACAGGGAGAGTTAGAGGATTGCTATGCCGACACTGTAATACGAGCCTTGGGTGGTTCGAAGGTAAGCAATTGGTCATACTCTCTTACATCGGAGAACAAGAAATTCAATGAGGGTTTCTTGGTCGGAACAGATATGGAAAGCGCGCACTTAAGGATCTTCGCGCACTTAATTGATGATAAAGAATTTACTCAATCGCTAATCAGCGGAAAGAAAGAAGATGGAACAGACCCGCATTCGGTCAACAAACGACGACTTGGTATTCTCTGCCCTGACAGAGATCGAGCAAAGACTTTCATCTTTAGTTTCCTCAATGGAGCAGGAGCAAGCAAAGTCGCAGAGATATTCGGTTGCTCATTACCGGAAGCGACGGAAGTCCTTGATGCTTATGTCAAAGCATATCCGGGACTTGAAAAACTTAAACAAGAAGTTATACCCCGAGATGCACAAAGAGGATACTTCGTCGGGATCGATGGTCGTCTTGTAAAAGCTGACAGCGAACACAAGATGATAGGCATGTACCTCCAGAATATGGAGAGTGTCCTTATGAAGTACGCATGGATAGACTGGTATGATGAACTCTGTAAAGGTAGAATGGACGTCAGACCCGTCAATTGGGTACACGATGAGTGGGTCACTGAGTGCCTTGGAGATGAAGGACTTGCTCACCAGGTTGGAAAAAGACAATCAGAAAGTATTAGAAGGACAGGAGAAAGGTTCTCCCTTCGCTGCCCGATGGGTGGTGAGTATAAAGTTGGAAAGAATTGGTTAGAAGTTCACTAACCTAAATAGGATGCCAAGGTCGCGCCTTGGACGACGAGTGAAATCGTGACAGGCGGGGAGAGACCCGCACATCATAACAAAAAGGATATTAAATTGGAAACTCAAAAGAAACTTTGGCACATCGCATTCAGCTTTGACGAACCGCGACCTGGTGTCATTACTGTCCCTGCTGATGACAGTGAAGGAGCAAAGAAACTTTTCCTTGATATGGCCAAGGGTATGCGTAATGTAGAGGTCTTCGAGATCGTAGACGCTGCTACGCTCCCCAACATCCAAGATATGTTGAAAGCACAGGCTGAGGCTCACGAAGCAGCAGCTGATGATGTCTCTATTGATCCTGATAACAAGAAGCTCAACTAAGGAGCCACGTAGACTTATGGCTACACAACAGCTTTATTTCAAAGGTAAGTGCCAGTGGGCGAAGGTATTCAAAGCGGATACTAAATTCAATCCACAGGGTGAATATAAGATCGATCTCTTCCTTGATGCAGAGAACCTGAAGAAGTTCAAAGACAGTGGACTTCAGCTCAAGCTTCGACACAATGAGGAAGGTGATGAACCTTACGTAACCTTCAAGCGTCCTGATAAGCAGATGATTAAGGGTGAGATCGTTGATCGCGGTCGACCTCAGATCCTAGACAAGGATAATAATACTCTGCCCGAAGACACAGTAATTGGTAACGGCAGTGTCGTTACTTGTAAGATTGTGTCGTACGATGGTGCCAAAGGTAAGGGCCATCGGCTTGAAGCAGTTCGTATTGAAGATCTCGTTGAGTACAACGCAGACAAACCTGAAGATGGATTGCCCTTCTAAGGCATCGTAAGGACGATTATGAAAAGTATCTATGGTCTATTCGGCTCGGGTGCACACGTAAGTGAGCAAGAAGCGCTTGACTTAGGAACGGCGATGGCCAGCCATGTCGAAGAGGCTATAGCTGAGAGGAGGCCCCGGGGTATTCTCCGGGCCTCCAACCTCGGTACTAAGTGCGAGCGGAAGCTTTGGTACACCGTAAACACTCCAGAGAAAGCAGAACCTGTCGAACCACATGCTCAGAATAAGTTTCTGTATGGGCATCTGATCGAAGAATACATTCTTTGGATGCTTAAGAAAGCAGGACACAAAGTTGAAAAGAGACAAGAGACAGTTGGAATTACCCTTCCCAACGGTAAGACGGTCGAAGGTCACATTGATTGTATACTTGACGGTCGCATTACTGACGTTAAGTCTGCTAACTCTCGTGGCATGGACAAGTTCAAATATCATAAACTCGAGCAGGATGATCCCTTTGGATACATCGATCAGCTTGACTTCTATCGAGCAGCGCTAGATGACGATCCTGCAGTTTCCGACAAGGACAATGTCCAATTCGTCGCAATCGACAAAGAGCTTGGACATGTCGTCCTCGACGAATACAACAGATCGCACGTATCAATAGCAGCAATTAAAGCTAAGGTACAGACTGCAGATGACATGTGTAGTTTGCCTGAGCCTCCTGCTAGGGGTTATTTTGCTGAACCTGATGGCAAAAGCGGTAACCTGCAGCTATGCATGGAATGCAGATACTGTGAATACAAGTGGACTTGTTGGCCTTCTTTAAGAAAGTTTATCTACGCAAATGGACCACGCTGGCTTGTTAAAGTTCTTAGAGAGCCTGATGTTCCAGAAGACACAAACAGGCATCGTACATAAGCATGGCTTTCCGAAAGAGAACAAAGAAGAGCCTACGCAAAGGGCTCCTTTACAAAGACAGAGAATACCGCTCTCTCCTAGAGATCAAGATGTTCAAGGAGATGGAGCGTATCAAAAAGGTAAAGATAGAATATGAAACTGCGCGCATACCATACACCATACGAAGATACTATGTGCCGGATTTTATCTGCCAGCGAGCAGACGGAACTACGTTCTATATTGAAGTCAAAGGGTACCTACGACCCAGCGATCGCACGAAACTTCTGGCGGTTAAGGAAGCTGTCCCCACGATCGACCTTAAGCTCATTTTTGCTCAAGATAATAAACTGTACTCTGGATCGAAGACACGATACTCCGAGTGGGCAATGAAGAATGGTTTCGAATATGCAATAGGCCATGTGCCCAAGGAGTGGTTTAAGAATGCCGTCCCATCTATTTATAACTGATTGTCATGCAAACCCGGAACACAACAATGATCGAGCAGATTGGCTTGGAAAACTCATCTTCGATTTGCGACCAGACGTTGTGGTCAACGGAGGCGATACGGCAGACATGTCCTCACTCTGTTCCTATGACAGAGGTAAACGTTCATTCCAGGGTCGCACTTACTCTGCTGACATCTCTTCACATAATGATTTCCAATCTAGACTATGGAGTCCTTACCGAAGAGCAAAGAAAAAGCTTCCAAGACGTATTACACTCATTGGGAACCACGAGCAACGAATTGACAGAGCTATTGATCTCCAGCCAGAACTCGACGGAGTTGTATCGTATAAAGATCTTGACCTAGAGAGATACTATGACACAATCGTTCCTTACTCAGGTTCTACCCCAGGTGGCATCATTGTCGACGGTATTTACTACGCTCATTACTTGGTTAGTGGTATTTCTGGTAGACCCATCGGTGGAGAAAATAGCGCGGCTTCCATTCTTAGTAAGCGTTACACTAGCTGCTGTGTCGGCCATAGCCATTTGGTCGACTGGTCTGTAAAGACAAGAGCAGACGGTAAGAAGATCATGGGCCTTGTCGGCGGCTGCATGATTGATTATAGTATGTCTTATGCTGGCGATAGTGCTCGTCTATGGTGGCAGGGAGTGACGCTCCTGCAGAACGTAGAGGATGGACAATATGACCCTAAGTTTATCTCTCTCAAATCAATCAAAAAAGAATACAGTAAGAAGAAGTAAAACCGTGTTTGGTGAGCGAGATAAGTTCGAAGCCGAGATCGGAGAACTTCTAGATCTTTATAATCTAGAGGATGCTCTCGAAGAGATGGACCTTTCCCCAGAGGAATGTTTGTCTATTCTACTCAATGGTGGTTACGCATGTCTCCCCCCATTCCTCAAACGAGAAGTGGATGAAGATGGAATTTCCTAAGCCTTTTAATAGCAAGCTGTCCTACGACACGTATATGCGTAAGTATTCCCACACTGGTTGTGAGCAGTGGGAAGACTTGTGTCGGGTACTGGTTAATGAAGTTGTTGAAGATGTCTTGTCTCCAGAAGACAAATCACAACTGATTAAGTACATGTCTGACATGAAGTTTATTCCTGGAGGAAGGTATCTTTACTATGCAGGACGTGCTAATCGGTTTTACAATAACTGCTACCTACTCCGAGCTGAAGAAGATACTCGAGAAGATTGGGCCACTCTGTCATGGAAGGCAGAGTCGTGTCTACTCACGGGAGGCGGAATTGGAGTGGACTACTCCATTTACCGTGACAGCAAGCAAACAATCAAGCGTACCGGAGGAAAAGCTTCTGGTCCAATCCCAAAGATGTTTATGGTCAATGAACTTGGCCGGAATGTCATGCAAGGAGGCAGTCGCCGTAGTGCGATCTATGCATCGCTTAACTGGAAACATGGGGATATCGATTGGTTTCTTAAATGTAAAGACTGGCACTCGATGGAAGTCGCTGGTACTGATGGCAAGACTGTGGCCGATCTTAAGGAAGCAGACTTTAATTATCATGCACCATTGGACATGACAAACATATCGGTGAACTATGATACAGAGTGGTTACAGAATTACTATCGAACCGGTGAGGTTGGTGAAGTCTTCCTCACTAACGTGGAGCAGGCCCTTAAGACCGGTGAACCCGGCTTCTCGTTCAACTTCTTCGACAAAGAAAATGAGACACTCAGAAATGCTTGCACGGAAGTCACGAGCAGTGATGACAGCGACGTATGTAATCTCGGCTCTCTTAATCTCAGCCGCATTCGCGACATTGATGAACTTGCTGCCGTCACAGAACTTAGTACAGTCTTCCTACTCTGCGGGACTCTCAAAGCTGACCTGCCCTACGACAAAGTAAAGAACATCAGAGAGAAGAACCGTAGACTTGGTCTTGGTCTTATGGGTGTTCATGAATGGTTGATTAAACGAGGATATAAGTATGAAGTTGTCCCAGAACTCCACAAATGGCTCTCAGTCTATAAAGGAGTATCAGACGCTACTTCGAGAATTGCTTCTTGCAGACTTGGAATATCTACACCTGTCGCTAACCGCGCTATCGCGCCAACCGGGACAATCGGAATGGTCGCGGGAACGTCTACGGGTATTGAGCCGTTGTATGCGGTTGCTTACAAGAGACGATACCTTACGGGAGGCAATCGTTGGAAGTACCAGTACGGAATAGACGCGATTGCTAACATTCTCGTTAAGCAAGGTATTGATCCAGAGAGTATTGAGACTGCATCTGATCTTGCTGAAGATTATGAACGACGTATTAAATTCCAAGCGGATGTACAAGACTATGTTGACATGTCTATCAGCAGCACTATCAACCTACCTTCTGTGGATAATCAATCATTCACAGCAACATCCTTCGCCGATTGCCTTGCAAAGTATGCTAGTCGTCTTCGGGGCTTTACTTGCTATCCCGATGGCGCTCGCGGTGGACAGCCTCTTTCTAGGGTGGACTATAAAGATGTTGTCGACAAACTAGGTGAAGAGTTCGACGAACACGTAGAAGAGAATGATATTTGTCTTATTGGAGGTAAAGGTGGACACTGTGGAATGTAACTTGGAAGAATACCAGAACTTTGTTGCTAATGTACCTCAGCCTACTGGTAATGAGTTTAAGTTCAAGGACCAGCTCTTCTTGAAAGGATACTGGGCAGCTTCACAGATGAACTGCGAAGCAAGTGAAGTTCTCGAACTGTACGAGAAGTCTCTACGTAAAGATATCGAACTAGATCCGAAGAAAGTTCTTGATGAATGCGGTGATGTCCTCTGGGGCATCACTTGTATTCTCAATACTCTGGGTCTCACTCTCGATGAAGCTATCGCACATAACACAAGCAAACTGAGTGAACGACATGGCATTGCCAAACAAGATTAAAATAGGACCTTTCACTTTCAAGGTTAATCATATTGATGGTCTCAGAAATGTAGATGATGCACGACTTCATGGACGACATGATAGTGTCTTCAAAGTCATCGATATTGAGAAAAAGCAATGTGAACAAATGAAAAAGGAGACTCTCATTCACGAGTGTCTTCATGCAATGATTGACGTAGCTGGTCTTGACTTTAAAGGACTTGAGGAAGCTTACGTTACTGCCATGTCTCCTATCATCTTTGGTTGGATTAAGGACAACCCTAAGACAATTACATGGATATTAAATGAAAGATAACATTCTATTTCTAGACCTAGACGGAGTTCTACTCCCGTTTGGATCATACGATGATCTTGATACAAGAGCCATGCTTCAGAAACCTTTAGAGTTTAAAGACGCTCTCGTAGAACGTACTCCTAAAGAGAATATCGATGCTCTCCACAAGCTTGGAGAAGATCATACATTTGTGTTGATTTCTACTTGGCGATACTTGGTTCCGGATGAGATGATTAAAGAGTACATGAGTGCTCTTGACCTATGGAAGTACTTTCATAAGGAACGCCCTATCGCTAATTTCTCTATTCAGTATGCTGATAAGCCTGTAGATATTAATCGATGGCTCGCAGAATACGAGCACGGTGGGACTGGTATCCTTGTTATCGATGATCGGGATATGACTCATCACTTTAAGCACTCAACAATTAAGCAGATCGCTCCTGATCCGAAGGTAGGCTATCTTGGTTAGTCCTAATCCTAAAGACCTAGTCGGCATAAAAAAGCCGCCAGTACACTTGGTACCAGCGGCTGGTATTATCGAGATGGCTATGGCCATGAAGAACGGAGCGTTAAAGTATGGACCTTACAACTGGCGTAGTCACCCTGTTAACCTCACTGTTTATATCGGGGCTGCTCAGCGACATCTACTCCAACTCTTGGACGGGGAGGACGAAGCTAGTGATTCTGGGTGTCACCACGCTGCTCACGTGGCCGCTTGTATGGCTATCATACTTGATGCTCTTGCAACCGGTAACCTTATCGATGACCGGCCAGTAAAGGGAGCAGCTAGTAAACTTATCGATAGCCTAACTACGAAAGGCGATGGGCTTACCCATCCGGCTAAGGGGGACATCAGCGACCCTGTTGTTCCAGTTCCCGGAACGTACGATCCATCCCTGATTATTCCTGCCCACGATGTACCCGACGTGGTGGGGCCACACCACAACCGCACCTATCTGAGCGTTGGACGGGGAACCCCATCTAGCCCAATTACGGGCGACGTTGAATGATGGATCGCCACCTTTGATCTGACGAATATACCATCCACACCACGCCTTAGGACGGCCGTCATAGAATTTACGGCTGACAACCATGGTTCCTGATGTGTGGTGAGATCGATGACGCCTCTGAGTATGCCGACTTGCCGCGGTATGCTTGGGGGCGTTGTTGTATCCACTATCAGATACGTTGTATGTAAAGCTATCTGCTATTCCATAGGCGTGGGATGTAGTGGGAGCTGCTATTAAGACCATAAGACTTATTAGAATTGCTCTTAACATCTTGTTTCCTTATTCTGTTTTACCACCATCTATCACTTCAAGTCCTTTATTCTTAGCGAGCTTTTTATCTCGCTCCAGGCTTTGAAGTGTTTTGAGATTGCTGTCTCTCATTACCTGTTCTGCAGGAGTAAGAGGAGTACGACGCCCTAGTTCAATGCTTACTTCTTTAATTTTATCGAAGATAGCTGAGATCTGATCATTGCTCAAGTTCTTACTAGCAAGACCCATTCTCAATTGATTTTCAACATTAGATAAGCCTTCATCGCTAAGCTTAGATACATCAATACTTTTCAGTTCTTGGATAGCTGAAGCTTCTCTAGCAGTCTGTGCTTCAAGACCTTTAGCTGCTCCACGAGCTTCTCGTGTAACGTTGTCTATAACCTTAGCACCACCTTCTACAGCCTTCTCTCCTAACTTAGCTGCCTTACCGCCAGGGAAGGGAAGGATAGTTGCAGCAGCTAATGCAGCTCCGGCAGCATCTCCTCGCTGGACAGCCTCCATGAAGGAAGGAATGCCAGTCAGCATGTCAATAGCATCTCTGCCCTGCAGCTGCTGTTCATCCGTAGGAGTTCCAGCATTAGGAGCGCCTCTGGGGTTAGGACCACCAAAGGTAGGAGAAGGCTCAGGACCTTTCTGGAGACTCTTCATCTCTTGCTTGAGCATAGCTCTTACTTCAGGATCTTCAGTCTTGTTGAAGGCGTCAGTAAGATCTTTAAGCTGAGCACGTCTGCTTGCTTCATCCTCACCGCTTACTTGACGGTCATTAGGATTGCCTTCAGGGCTTTGTCCCTGACCACCTGTGTCAGGACCACCAAGCTTACTTGCTCCGCTTTGCAGCTTAACTGCAGCAGCTGTATCAAAGAATGCTCCACCCATCTGTTGCCAGGGATTATCTGATTGTCTCCAGCCACCCGGAGGTCCAGTCATACCGGACTCTTCGAACTGTCTCTGAAGATACTCATCAACATTCTGTCCATTTGCTTCAAGCACTGGAGCAATAACCTTGAGACCTTGGTTGATCTGATCGATCTCAGGATGAGAAGGAACAGCAACTGGATTGCCTCTAGGATTAAACTTGTCTAGTGTAGGATCAAACTGGAACTGATGTGTATTAGCATTGTAAGACACACGATAGGAATTAGGATCAATTGAGTTCTGCTGCATAGACATAGCAGACTGACGGAACGTAGGACCAAACATACGCTTGGCAGAAGTTACGTAAGCATTCCAGCTATTGATGTCTCCAGAGTCTCTAATACGTTCCATACTCTTGGTACGCTGAGGAGAGTACAGAGAAGCATAGGCCTGAGCCTTCTGGCTGTCAGGCAAGCGAGCAATGAACTGATAGTTATCTGCTCCGTACAGGAAACGTACAGACTTCTGGACCTCATCAGGACTTGACTGTGCATTGTCAATCATAGCACCTGATGTCCCAGTCAAGCTGTCGAAAGCTTTCTGATCCTTGACACCACGATCTTTAAGGTTCTGATAAGAGTCTGAGAGACTGAGACCATTAGGTGTACCATAGACCTGATATAGTTCGTCTCTAGCAAAGATACGATCAGCAGCCTTAGTAATCCGTGGCAGCCAGCTTTGCATAGCTGCAGCACCAGCAAGGTTACCGAGAACTCGGTTAGCTGCACCAGCTGCACGAACACCAGGGACATCCATAAACTTGATGTCATCATTGGTCTTCATTGCATTAAGACGATCAGTAATATCTTTCAGGTATTCTTGGTTACCACTGACCACTGCTTGGCGGTAGTTGTCCAGAAGCATCTGTGCTGGCTGAAGGATCTGATCAGACTTCTCTTTAGTAAGATTGCCTGCAGTATAGTTCTTGACAACCCAAGCTCTGGCTGTGGCCATAACCTGATCTGCCCACTGGTTAGTCTTAGCGACAAGCAAAGCTTTCTTCTCGCCAGTCATGGTGGACATCTGGCTGATAGCACTATCAATCTCAGCTTTAGTCTTGCCAAGGTTAGTGTGGATGTTGTTGAAGTTCTGTATAACAACACCAGTCAAGCCGTTTTGAGCAGCACGAATATGATCATCATCAGCAAGAGTTTGCTTGGTCTTGTCATCATCAGAAGCTGCTTGAAAGCGCTTATGCTGATCGAGATACTTCTGAGACACTGCAGTATTGTTGATCAGTTCCGTGAGAGACATGTTCTCCCAACCAGGAACTGAGACACCATCCTTAGCCAAATCAGTAGCAAGACTAATCTTCTTCTTGTTCTCTTCAAGAGCAGAGTCTTTATTCTTCTCTACTGCTGCAAAGATATCTCTGCGTACCTGGTTCTGAGGATCAACACCAGTTACGTCCTGTACCTTCTTGTCAATGTAGTCTCTAAGATACGGAGATCCGTACTGTGCACGAAGATCTGAAGCCATGCTAGCAACCTTAATATCAAAGGTTGTCTTGCTGATTGCTCCAGTCTGATATGCCTGGTTAACTCTCTGAAGGTTCTTAGCGCTGTCTTCAAGAGAGCTAGGGATAGCCGGGACCTTAGCATCATTCAAAGCGATCATATCTGTAGCGCCAAACTCTCTATTGAGTTTGTCGTTCTGATCGTAGATGCTGTTATCAATGGCCAACTTCGTTAACCGATCACCACCTTGAGCCAACGGAGGAATTACGTTGGTAAGGTTGTTCATGATTATATCAGCAGTAGAAGAATCTGCAGCAGCATTGTACTGAGCAGACCTAGGTTGTTCAGACCTATTGCTGATGAAGTTAGGGTCCTTGGTCTGCTGGACGCTTGGATTAAAGTCAGCCATTAGTTGTGTTGTCCTTCATTGGCAGTATCGAGCCAGCGCATGAATGACTCATGCGAGCCCAAGTTAATCTTTCTTTCGAGTTGTTCAACTTCACTCAGCTTAGGACCAAAGGCTTCCTTAAGAATATTTGGTCTTTGTATGACACTGAAACCACCAGCCTCAATCCATTTGTGGGCTGTGTTGATCTCTTCAAGAGCATCTTCAGTAGACAAAGTAGGGTTCATAGAACGCTTATAGGCATTCACTGCTTCCTGCTTAGCCATGGACTGGAGCTGTTGTCTAGCCTTATCATTCTCAATATCACCATACCAGTCTGCAACTTTCTGAGGCATAGTACCAAAGACAAGTTGCATGGCTGCATCGGTACCATTCAGGCTATTGTCAGGCAGAACCTGCTGGCCAGAGTTGGTAAAGTACGTACCTACGTTATAGGCAAACCAAGCACGCTGAGCGTTGTTGGTCAAACTGGTGGTTTTTAGAAGCCCGGCAAAGTCATGGACGGTGTAGGGATTACCTGCCCCAGGGATCATGTGGTTCAAAAGAACCCCTACCAGAGGTGAGGAGTTATCCATAGCCGTCTTCAGAGAGCTTCCAGAAGCCCCTAGGAGGACCGTCAGCAGGTCTGATTTATCCTCCCTACCCCAGGCCCCAGTAGTCGTCTTAAGCCAGTCAGGAGCCAATTTTGAGCTTCCTATGATGTCTGGGATAACGGACTGTCCTGCAGGTCCTAAAGTCTGGGCTAAATTCTGGTCTGCTCCGGTAGCCACGTTAACCAAAGTCTGGGGGATACCATTCAGGATACCCTGGACAACAGGGTTGCTGAGGTCCCAGCCTTCATAGTCAGCCAGCTTACGAATAGCCTGAGAGGGCTGCCAGAAGACACCAGTGGTGTTTCCTAGGACGCCAATCGGCACTCCGTACAGCATAGACTGATACGTGAGGAACTTGAGCTTCTGGGTTGCTGAGAGTTCTTTACCCAGCATAGCATCCATCAGACGAGACTGATAAGACCAGAACTGTGTGGTAAGAGACGCCCATCCCTTGAGACCTTCACCACCAGCCTGGTTGGCTGCTGCTGAGGCTCTAGTCATGTTCATTGTAAGGAAGTCAGCGTAACTGTGGACTTGCTTCATCGAAGCATCATTCCAAACACCAAGCGGATTCTCTCGTCTCCACTTCATATACGATACATTCCAAGCAGTAATCTTGTTGGCTCGTTCACCTTTGTTGAAGAAGACAAGAGAACTATCTGCGATGTTACGCATGGTGCTGATTGAACCAGCTGAACGAATGTCGTTGACATCAGCCCAGTTGTCACCAACTCTCCAGAAGTCTGTCCTCTGGAGACCTTCCATAGATTCTCTAAAGTGTCTTGGTTTCCAGCCGTAGTACTTAAGAGCAGAGCGAGTAAGCTCATCGATGACTCCTTTGTCACCGTTAAGCATCGCTGCACGCATGTACCATCCAGCTCCTGCAGCCTTAGCAGTATTAGCCCAGCCTTCAATACTAGCTGTAACAGCCATACCTTGGCCCTGCATGAAGAGCTGCTTAGGATTCCACACACCCATCCTAGGAACAAAGCCTGCCCAGTAACGAAGGAATGCTTTAGGATCTGTGGTCATTAGTTTGTCAAGCCAGTTCGTAGCTGTCTCTTGTGCAGAGAAACCACTGATCCTAGCGAGTACCTGTTCCTTAACCCAGTTACCCTTAGTCACATCTCTCGGTTCATCGTTCAGGAATTCCATCACTGCACGACGATAGTTCTGAGCCTTAGCGACTAGTTCTTTATTAGTATGTGTCTTGTCAATCAGATTTGCATCATAAAGTGCTCTGACTGGGAAGCGCTCCAATTCATCATAAGGTTTAAGAAGAACAGAATTGAACTCTTGAACGTAACGGCTGGCAGCACCAATCTTCAAGTCATCTGTAAAGCGACTTGCCATAATGGTATTGGTTGCTCGACGTACAGCATTGTACGGATCAAGCAGTCTGCTAGGTTCCATTCTCCAGATAGGGTTACGTTCGTCACCGATATTATAGATACCAGAGAGACGCTCACCTTTCTCTTGTCCATAACGGAACAAGACATTATCACTTAATGGATTGTGGATCGACTTACCGTAATCCGAGAAATTGGCAAAACCGGCGCTAATCTTATGAGTCTCTTCAATCGTTTGATTTTGCGGGTGCCAGTTAAGCGCAATCTTGGGATCAAGGTTACCAAACTTCGGGTTGAACGCACGACGAAACTCCTTCCAAGACATAGGAAGATTATTAGCTACATACAGCCTGGCAGCTGGTAGATCCTGTACTTCGAATGCAAGCTTACGAGCCTGCTCAGCATGTTTGAGCATCTCCTTTGCTTCTTTCTCAGTACGAGCACTGAACCAGTTCTTATCTCCAAGATAATCGTTAGAGATCTCACCACCAGGAAACTTACTGTTTACAACGTGAGGCTGACCGACAAAGTAGGGATCACGATATCTATAGTGACCACCATCTTGGAAAGGCATTTGCTGGAAGTCAAGGTTCTTAGCCTTCATATCCTTGACAACGATATAGTCAATACGCCCCTTAGGGAAGTCTTTCAGAGCATTGTCTGAAGCCCACTGTCTAAGAGCATCCTGTCCATACTTGCTGACGTTAAGGATACGATAACCATCGTTCTGAACAAGACCATCTACTGATGCTCGTTGAGCCTTCGTAGAGAAGACACGACGGAAGTATTCAAAGCTCTTGCCCTGTTGATTAGGCCACATAACGATACCAGCATCATCCCCATGTTCCCACGGAATGTTTGCTACGGTTCTAGACTCTACCCACGGCAATGCTTCGCCCTTCCAACCCTTAAGTGCAGGCTGGAATTGCATGAGACCTTCACGTCCTTTAGTACCAAGACCACTAAGGTTGTTGGTTACAAACTCAGCAGCGTTAACTGCTTTCATTGCAAAGTAAGACTGAGCCTGCTCAATAGACGGGTACTTTCCATGGAACTGATACCAGTCATGTTCAAAGTTACCAATCGTATTTGAGAAGACTTTATTGTCTTGCTGATGAACCAAGAAGTCATCAAGCTCTTGACTTGGTTTACGACCAAGACTAGTAAACTCTTTGTTGAGAATGTTGCGGCTAAGACTGGTAAGCTTGTTTGCTCCACCAGCAGTTGCCTTAACTTCTTGATTGATGTCTTTAGGAAGGAACTTATCCGATGCTCGGAAGAAGTTAATAACCTGAGACTGAATAGTATTAGGTGTAGCCTCTGCCTGTACGTGCTTCTGTAGAGCTTTAGCAACACTCGTATGTGTTTCATCCACAGGAATAATGACACGCAAAGCGTAGTCAGATACAGGTCCATACGTCATATCATGGACTATCTCACCATGACGCACGATCTCGTATTCAGTCAGTCCGTATCTACGAGCTGCCTGTTTAGCCTGTGTGATTGTAACAAAAGGTTGAGCACCAGGACCACCAATGTTCACAGCGATACGGTCAAGATTAGACAACGTATCATTTGCAGAACGTAATGGTTCAATACTGACGATGTTCTGGTTTGTCTTAGGGTATACTCGAGCAGCAGTATCCTGCGCTACTTCAAGCATAGCCTTCCAAGCTTCACTGCCAGGAGGAATGCGAGCAACGTTTAGAGGATCAATTGCTGTCGATTTGATCAGACCTACACCATAGTTCTTAAGCATGTCTCCAAAGCTGGCAACTTCACCAGCTGTGAAGCGAGTGTTCTGAGCATCCTTAAGAATAGCATTGGGATTGGTAAGATCAGGAACAACACCAAAAAGACTATCGAGAGACTGTCTAGCAGCCTTACCACCTTGACGTTCAGCCAAACCTAAAGCTTGAGTAACGACCTCACGCATAGCCGCGTCAGCGTGCTGTCCACTGAGATCGAGAATGCCAGGAATAGTTGCTGTCTGTGTCGCAGCCTTCATTGCTGGACGAAGCAAAGCCTTAGCTCCTTCACCAGCATTTACTGCATCAAGCACAGTAAACATAGTGTCTACGAGCTGATCAGTATCACTATAAGAGAGGAACTTCTGAGCAAGATCATGCGCCATCGAAGGGTTTGTAGCGTAAGCTTTCTCAAGACCAGCTCTAAGAATCTCCGTACCTTCACGAGCACCTACTTTTGTAGGATCATAAAGAGTATTGATCTGATCTTTGAATCCACCACTCAATTCAAGAGGAGTGGGTGTCAAAGCATCCTGAGTATGATACCAGTTATAGAAAGGAATTAGCTGCTTTGCACGATTGTAGAAAGCCGTGCCGTATCCTTCTTGCTCGTACTTGTCAATGATGTCCTGAGCAACACGACCATAAAGCATTCGTCTAGTGACGAAGTCTTGGTTGATCATCATTCCCTGACGTTCATCAGGTTCAGGAATAACATCTGTTTCAAAGTAACGATTAGGCTGCATCATAGCATCGAATGCACTTCGAGCTATGTACGGTCTGCTTTCGTCATCATCGAATGTGGTAAGAGTTCTAAGAACCTGATCAGCATACTTCTGTTCGAAGAAGACTGAGGGATCAATACTATCTGGGAACGAAGACTTCTGACCAAGGTCATAGAGATACTTAATCTCTTTCTCAGTGAAAGGCTCATCTCCCTTATTGTTAAGGAATTCTTGAGCTGATTGCTGAGGAGATTGAAGATCTCTCATGTATTGGGTCTGAGCCTGTTCCTGGCGTAGACGCTGCTCACGACCACTAGTGATAGTGTCGTAGATTGCGTCTCTACCAGGAGAGTTCTCGTCTAGTGCAAAGTGATATCTGTCTGCAAGATCCTTAGCGGTATTCTCAGGGACCTTAGGGATTTCAGCATCGATAGTAGGAGCCGTATCTTCATTGAAGAACGGCTGTACTCCCTGCTCGTCATCCGGGATAGCAACTCTGTTAAATGCGCTATTGTCCACGTATTAAAGTCCTGCAAAGATGTTCTTGATACCAGACATTGAGTTATTAATTTGTGGAGCGTAGCCCACCAATGTCGATCCAAGTTTCATCAAACTATCACCTTGACTTTGAGCCAACTGAATCTTTCCACCAAGCTGATTATACTTCGTCTGGAGATCAGCATTCGCATTGTCAAGATCAAACATCTTCTGACCAGCTGTGTAATCACCAGCCAATCCAGCCTGGATTTCACCAGCCTGACCAAGTATCTGGCCGTACCCACCTTGAAGACCAGAGCCATAAGATGCACCTTGGCTAGTTGCATTAGACAATGCAGTAGCATGAGCAACCTGAGCAGCTCTAATACTTTGTCTCATAGATGTCATATAATCGTTAGTTGCTGCTTCCTTTCTAAGGTTATTCTGTTCCTTAGAGTTAGCAGCAATCTGCGTAGCAATCTTGTTTTGCTGGCGTGCAAGCTCTTTAGCTCTATCATCTCCGAAGAGACTACTGATAAAACCACCAGCACTAATTGCCATACCAATTGCGGTAATTGGATCCACGTTTATTAATCCTGAGCGTTAGCGGTCTTCCAGACAGACCAACCTATAATACTAAAGGGTTTACCTGTCTCGCTGTGAATGCGGAACTGTAAGCATCTTCCCTTGCCTCTGATCTTGAGACGACGGAAGTTGACAGACCTTAGCGGAAGATTTTCATTGAAGATTTGCTGACTTGACTGAGCAGTGCTAGACCATTTACCAGTGTCACCACTGATAGCGAAGTCAAACACTCCTCGTAGAAAAGCTGACTGCTCGATCCGATCACCAGCATCATCGTAAGGCTGATCAAGGAACAACATAACGTAGTTAGGTTGGACAAATCTCTGAGTGTCGCCATCAAGTTCATAATTGGTTACAAAGTAAGACACATAGTCTTGTTCTTGAGTAGCATTACCAACAATATCATGAGAGTAGTTGTACCAATCAATATAGTGTGGAGTTGTGTGATCGATCGATGCGTACGTAAGATACTGATGTGTGCTGTCGATATTCACTGTCGTTGTCAGTTTCAACTGAGGCATCGTCTGCCCCAGAATATCTTCAACGAACTTGATACCAACAATTCTAGGCGTGCCTATCCCAGTGTTAGTTGAGAACGAGAAGAAGCCATTGGTTCTAGCGTTGTAAACCAGTATGTGATCAAAGCCAACCATATCTTGATCAGTATTGTTTGTATAGACCCAATAAGCATACTGATTATACTGATCGTAGTCTCCCTTGACTTCTGACCGATTGGTCATTGGAATGTCAAGAAAGAACTTACGAATAGTCGTATCAGTAATAGAGTTGACACTGAACGAGTCAAACTGAGGATTATAATCCAGTTTCATCAAACCAGACTCAGCCCACCAGTAAGGAATACCATTAATATCTACAACGCTTAGCGGCGATGTTGATCCTTGCGAACTTATCTTACGAACAACATAATCGGTAGCTTTGAAAGACTGACCGCTAGATCCTCGTATAATCCACACACCGTTTGTTGCGATAGCAATAAGAGCTGTCTGATAGACAAACAGTGTTTGCAACTGTCCCATATCTGGGATTGTTATAACACCACCATCACTATCTAGAAGAGTAAATAGATCTTCACTTGTCGGATCGTTCAGCTGATAACAGAAACCATACTGAGCATCTTTCTCAATAATCTGAGAGAAGAAGATACTAGTAGCAAAGCTATTGCTGTTAAGAGCACCGTAGAAGGCTCGTCCAGCATAGTACGTTACTGTCTGAGGTCTCTCAGTTGTTTTCTCGATATCGTTATAGGTTGCAGTATTTGAAACAGTCTTTGCTTCCCACAATTCAAGTTCAGAAGCATAGAGAGTACTTTCGGATTGAGTAAGTGCAAGAGTATCTTTGACTTCAGTATAAGTTGCAGTTAACCAGACGTATCTGTAAGCTGTAGACTTGTCTGAGCTAGGTATATTAATCTTATTATTTGCACCTGCTTTGTAAACTGCGGAACCTAATAACGTTCCATTGGTCGCAGATATAGGTGCTGAATTGCTTGCATAGAGGCTGATAGTTACATCAGGATAGTATGTTTTATTTGGTTGATTGAAATAAGTCACACGATAACTAGCGGCATGATAAGTAACAGTTATCTTATTACCATACCAAGTTCCGTGGTCAATCTTCTTAGCATTACCAGATCCAAGATCCTTACCAAGATAGTGTGTACGAGTTACTGTTGTACCAGAAAAAGAATCACTCTGAGATGCAAGAGAAGAAGAAGGGTTGTAGTTATTATCGAATGCTTGAGCAGAGTTTGTACCAATATCTCCAAGAAGAGTACCAGTAGAATACGGTATGATCTCGACGACAACACCATTAAGATCTAGCGTCAAACCACTATTAAGAACTGCTTGTCTGCGATCAGTATTACCTACATCAAGAATAAAGTGCCCCTTAGGAGCGGGAGTATTACCCTGCTGGAAGTTAATCAATCGCTGAGGATCATAAGCGTCAGTTGCACTTGCTCGGTAGTAACCGACATAGTCGTAGTTACTTGGCATAGTACCAACGGCTGGTGATCCAGATGTAGCGTCTGCGTCCCACTGACCAAGAGCACTAGTAGCACTCAAATCACCTGCAGTGATCGTACCCTGCCACCAACCTTGATTGAGTAGATTGTAGTAGTGAATAACTCCGTTAGCGCTTGCTTTCATATCTGTGATTGTGTTGAAAGACGGGCGTGTCTGATCACTGTACGGATCAGTGAGACCAGCAAAGTCTCTGAACTGAAGAGTGATTGGAGTTACTGAAACTGTGTTTGTTGCTGGATCGTATTTAACCAATAGAGGATTAATCGCTCGACTGACGATAATCAGTGAGCCGTTACCCTGAGCATACTGGCAGGGCCAGGAAGCTGGAACAAGTGTTGAACCACTAGCCAGATACGAATTAAGATTGATCGTATTAACGTTCTTATTTGCAGACACAGTCGTAGTAGATGACACATCATAGAAGTGTATCATGTTACCAGCTTGCTGCACAAGGAACGAGAAGAAGCCTTTATCACTGGCCTGTTGCCAACGATACTCGGTGTAGACATCTGAAGCTGTAAACGTTAATGAAGAACCAAGAGAGTAACCATCCTCAAGATCAATCTCTTGACGACGAATTACTCTCCCAGTATAATCAAAGATAACGTTGTCCGCATCCGTAGATGCGTTCTTCGGAAAATTGAGAGGCGTACTCTCAGTGATCAAACCCTGAGAGAAGTTATTCTGGATTGTGATACCGCTTGTACGCGACATGAATTACAGCTCAATTTCTTTCGGTTTATTCTTATTCTTCTTATCTTCTTTACGATCCAAGAGATGACCTACTTGTCTTTCGTAGTTCTCAATTGCCCGCCAGGCTAGATCCATCGTAGTGAAATCTTGTTTAAGGTCGTCTGGCATTCGACCACCGTTACTCTTGGATTCTACTTTCCAGAAGCCGTAAGGATCGTGGCATCTGATAGTGTATGTACGTCCGTTGAAAGTCTTAGTTCTCGTACGTTCATTATAAACTTCATCAAGTTGGTCTTCGAAGTTTTCATAGGCAGTGTTCATATTATGATCCGCTTCTTAATGATCTGGGTATCTTGTCAGATGACCTGGTTGTTCCAGACTTGCCGAAGCGAGCTGGGATAGTAAATACTGCTGGAAGATCTTCTGTCTTGCCTTTACGCTTTTGCTGCATGATCTTCTGTCTGCGCGTTTCAGCAGCTGCTTCCTGGTTGGCAGTTTGTTTCAGTTCGTTAAATGCACGTACCTTACACTTATTAATGTAGTACGAAAACTGATTAGCTTCTAGATCAGGAATGAAGGAGTCTTCAAGCAGGAAGGTTTGAATTGTTCTTCCCGTACACATAGTATTGACTTTTTGTAGAGTATCTTCCTTAACGGAATTGTAAGAGTCAAAGATCAATGTGTTGTCGTTAAAGGTAGTGTAGAACTTAGGATCAGCGTTGTTTCTGTAGTAGAACTGAAAGTCTTCTCCACCTACAGTAACTGTTTGAACCTGGATACTATTGTCTACTGCTTCACCAGGAATCTGACGAAGCATAAAGTCTTCAAAGGTTAGAAGTTCGATGATGCGATAATCAGGAGTCTCACCAGGAACTGCAGTATAATCATACCGAACATTCTCTACCTTGAAGATATCTGCCGGTACTGTCATAACACAGGGAACAGTAATATCACCACTTGCGTTAAGTTGGAATATGGTCTGCTTTCCAGGAAGATTAAGGTCTGTAGTAATATCGTAATAGACATTCTTACAGATCAATGCTACCTGCTTTGCCTCAACAGTATCAGCGATAGAGTTGATCTCTTCGCTATCCATTGCAGCCAAGATAGCTTGGACAATATCAAGTAGAGTTTGTTTCACTTAGTTAACTCCGAATATCTTTGCTTTAATCCAGTCAATAACAATGAAGAAAGGAATGGCAGCTAGCGCCATAGCACCAGCAGCCCAGTTAATCTTTTCCTTCAACACTGAAATGTCCGCTTCAATAGCATCCATTCGAGTATTGTTATCGATGTGCATTTCTTTTTGATTTACTTTATACTCATCAAAACGAATTAGCAATTGTTCTTGCGTCGCTTGAAGACGAGCCAAAGCAACTAGTACATCATCTCTTTCCATTACCAGAACTTCCACCATGCGGAAGTTACGGTTTTCTTAGCTATCCAACGATAGTGCTCATGACCCCAATCGATTGCACCCCACCAACCATAGTGGTAGCCGACAGCGAAAGCAACTACACCGACAACAAGAGCAAACATCCAGTTTGCAAACTTATTTGTCTTTGCTCCTTCCCAAACTGTTGAGACGAAGCCTGCACCACCTTCACTAAGGTTCTTGAACAATGGAGAGACAAAGTTAAGAACAGCTGGAGCAACAGCAAGCAATAGTACCCATATGTGGGTAGCAATCCAAGCAACTGCTCCGGTAATCATACTAAGCGATAGCATCAGCTTCTGCCTCCTCTACCGGAAGTTCTTCCTCAGGGATTACAGGAACTGGCTTCGTACCCGTGGGTACATACGTACCTTCATCAAAGGCATTATGCCAATGCTTCTGATACAGGTAGTTGATACCGAGTACGGTACCTACCACTGCAAGAAGAATCATACCGGTGTGATCCTGCATGAATTCCTTTACCTGAGGCAGGTAGTTCCACATCGCTGCCAGTGAGAATCCACCGACGGCTGTCGTATTCTGAATCGTATTGGCCTGTTGAAGTGGTTTCGATAGTGCCACTACTTCTTCCTTCGTTTCCCACTCGAACAGTTCCTTCTCAGCATAACGTCTACGCGTCAATCCAGCAACGACCTTGCCGCTAGCGTGGTTATGGTTAACCAAGCGCCGCATGGCCAATTCATTATCACCAGCGTTTATAGCATCCAGTACAGTGCGCATCCCAGCAACGCCGAGATTGTAAGCAGCACAGCAGAGAGCATCAAACTGGTTCTGATTAAGCTTGACCCGCAGGTATGCATTGAGTTGGACCGCCTTTGCATTCATCTCTTTCAGAAGACCAGCTTCACACTGTTCCTTCGTCCAGATAGTGCCTTCAGTAATGTACGGTCCAGTCGAACCATAGCCGATAGTCCACAAGCCATTGTAGCCTGGAGACCAGAACTTAGGACCTGCAAGCGTATCAAGGTAAGCGATGTATCGACCGTCTTTCAGCCGTTTCTCGCACCCTTCAAACTGCTTACAGAGGTCCAGACCTCGTTTACCGCAATTCATTATTCAACTTCCTCTTCAATAACCGGAGGGGTCCAGAGTTCTAGAGTACACCCTTCACCAGGATTGTAATCTGAAACACCATCCCAAAGAATTGTATTGATTACTTCACCGTCTTTAATTATATTGTACTTAGGCATTAATAGAATTCCTCAATAAGAACGATACCAGGAGCACCAGCTCCACCTGTCCTATTGGTACTGGTTCTTACTGCGCCACTTCCACCAGATCCATATGCAGCTCCATTATTACCATTAGAATTGGCCCCAACACCAGCTCCGCCAGGACCCCAAAATGACGAAGCTGCTGTGTATGAGTGGCTATTTGTTGTAGAACCTATTCCTAAAGGACCATCTGCACCGTTAAGATTGATCGTACCATTTGAAGCAGTACCCGCAGTTCCTCCAATGCGTGGAGATACAGAGGTAGAGTTTGAACCATCCGATCCACCTGTAGCATTACCATTGGCACCTGATGCTCCCAACTGGCTTGTGCCTCCAGCTGCTCCGACGGTTACAGAAAGAGAAGAGATCGACGACACATCTAGGTAGGTAATAGCTGTAGCACCTGATGCTCCTCCACCTCCAACAGTACCGGTGGTGCTGGAGGCGTCACCGCCATTACCACCACCGCCAGTAATCGTAGCTTTAATTCTACGACAACCAGTAGGTCTATTCCAAGTACCACTAGAAGTGAATACCTGTACAGTACACTGCGGGTAGACGATGTCTTTTAGCAGGACACTTTTGTGGACAGATGCACTAGCATCGTATGTAACAACTTTATCTGCCTGGCGGTCAGGAGACGTATCAGCG
>Ga0208643_1000206_pt1 | contig 39901 bp, 41 predicted proteins | sample VirMetDEL_Nov_12_FD_184516 | JGI IMG/M metagenome (GOLD analysis project Ga0208643, IMG submission 184516) | Aqueous microbial communities from the Delaware River and Bay under freshwater to marine salinity gradient to study organic matter... | ecosystem: Environmental > Aquatic > Marine >...
ATCCTTGTAGCCTAACAAGCTGGCTAACCTGTAACTCTGTTAAGTCCTCCCCCCATAGTCCATCCCTTATTAAATAATACACTGAGGACTCCCCCATACTATCCGCTTTGTGTGCTGTCTCATCATCTATCATGAAGCCTACAATGCAACATAAGCCCTCACTACTACGGTACATACAGCCACTACTACCAGAGTCGGTACTCTGTTCCCCTTGCGCTAGTAGTTTGTCAATGGCACTCATCACCATTATTTTAAAGTCGCTGTCTTTCATCACTCCACCCCTATTACTTCGTTATCTGTCTCGAACCAAACGTGTGCCCCACATGATAAGGGCTTGTCTGGTCTATATACGAACCTACCGACTTCCTCGCCATCTTTCATGACGAGTGCCGTGTTGGTGTACTCGTTGGTCTTGTAGGTCTTACACGTAAGTACAGGGTTCACCTCGTTATTCTTGCGGTTAGCCTTTATTACGTGTTGGTTTACGTGTATAATTGTTTTCATAGTGACACCTTATTAAAATACGTGACAAGCGTGTGGTTCGTATTGCTCAAAGTACTGTGACATCCATTTACAGTTATTTTCGAAGTCATCATTAAACCAAGCTAAGAACTTACTTTGTATGTATACCACTTCTTCCATAAAGCTCTTAACTGTTGGGTCAAGAGTTCCGTGCTCCAGAAGGGTGTGCTTGGCTAAATACGCTTCAGCAATCCTATCATCTGCTGCTTTGCTTATGTCAGATATCTTGCCTTTGTAATAATCTGTATAAAAGGTTAATACGCCATTAGCAGTAAACTTAGCATCATCAGTAGCAGATACTACTTCCTCTGCTGCTTCTAAGAGCAAGTCGTTAGCAGAAGATTTGACATCTTCGATAGTGATAGCCGCATCTTGTACTAAGCTTGCGAAAGACCAATCCGCCTTAACATCAGACGAGAAGGTGATTAAAGTAACAACAGTAAGTGCAACAACATTTTTAATATTCATAAGTATTTCCTTGGGGTTTAGTATTAATAGATTTAAGGTTTATTTGTTTTCTTAGAGTTTTAGCTTCTTTTGCAGAGCTCTAAACTTCATAACTTTTTCATATTGGTCAACTATTTCATCTTCACGGTTATACGCTTCGACTTCGTGTAGTTGTTCAGCATAAGGAACCGAGTAATCAAACTTGTCTCTTCGTAGCACCTGCATCACGTGAACTAACTCGTGGGCAAGCATACGCTTAAACTCATTTGGGTACTCAGCTAAAACCGCATCATACGAGATGTCAAAGAACTTCATACCTTGATGATGTCCAAGATATTCCATATATGCTGTCTCGGGGGTTATACCTTCTTCTTTATCCTCAAAATTTACTACGGCAAATCCAACATCACTCATACCTATAGTAAGATAGGATAACATAATATCTTTCATTTCTTCTATCTGTTCTTTAGTGTAAGCCATTAGTTGTCTCCTATAATCCTCTTACGTGGGTACTTTTTGATGCTCGCTAAGTATCTTCTACGTGATTCACGGTGTTCAGAAGTGGCTAACCAGTAAACACCCTGGAAGACTCTACCCGATATGAATATAGCTACCCCGGTTAAACCGAGAACGCCTGCGAGAGAAAAAATACCTACAATTAAATTAATTAAAAATTCCATAAGTGTTTCCTTTAGATTTAGTATTAGGTATAGAAGGGGTTATTTAAAAGACCCTCTTAAGCTGCGATAGCTTCGAGGGCATTGTAGTAAAATTCACTAAGTTGTACATCATTCTCAACAACAAGCTCAACACCATTTCCCACGATAGGGTTATAGTTGCCTTCTTTGTTAATCATGCGAGGTTTAACTTTTACGAAGTCAGCGTCAAATTCAATAGCAAGAACTGTGCTTCCATAGTTAGAAGCTACTGCTTTTGAAGGGGTTAAGTGAAACGGTAAGCGTAGTGTACCTTTGTCGATAGCTGCGATTACTGTTGCTGGTGTGTCAGTGCCGTGGTAATAAATAGTCATAATTAAGCCTTATAGATGTGTTGTAGTATTTTAAAGGTTCCGTATATTCCAAAAGCAATGTATAATGCTGTAGGAGCAATAAAAACTAATAGGATGTTCGTTGTAGCCGCCGCAAGTAGTAGCAAAACTATAGCGGTTAAAGATAAGGGTACCAGCATTATTATTAGTAATACATAAAGGGCCCGAGCAACAGTAGGGTTTAATTTATTCATAGCTATCTCAGTTTTTTAAGGTTTCAAGTTCCCGGTATAAGGTCATTGTTAACCCCCAAAGGTCCTCTATTCTAACACGATTAGCAGGTGTGTTATCATAGCGAACTTTGTAGGTCAACTCAGTAGAAACTTTTATAATGTCTGCTTTAATACTTTCTTGTTCAGTCATAATGTACTCCTGGTATTTAAGGTGCTTTAAGTAATTCTAAAGCTTTGGCTGTTGTGATATTTAAGTCGTAACTCCCCGCTAAGAACTCAGCAAAGCGTAAAGCTTTTTTAGGAGAGTAAGACAGCTGTACTCGGTATGCCAATACCTCTGCTTTAAGTCTGACTCTCCTGCTAAACGTACAAGCAAGATTATACATTACGCCACACCAGCCGAAAGCAAGGATATGCCAAGGCCACTCAACTACCGTAATGGCACAAATGAGATAAGGGATAAATAGTGAGAACGTCACTATGTACCACTGTCTCACGTGTTCCTCTTCGTGGGCTAACAATCCTTTGTCATCTTTGTATTTAGGGTTAATCCTAATAAAACAAAACTTAGAATCACCTGCCATTGTTTTTTCAGTTATTTGTAAAAATCTTGGTAGTCTCATTTTAGTATCCTATTAAATAAGTGTGAGAATTATGATAACACTAAGTGCTACCATTTTAGTTAAGTTTACATATCCTTCATATTTCATAACCTGAGATATATTGAAATTCCACATCATAACAATGTTTACGAATACGAAGAAAATGAATACGCAAGCAGCTGGGATGGGTGACACAATTAAAGCAGTGATAAGTACAATTATATTAACAAAAATATTCATAAGGTAAATCTCCAGTATAGGTTTAGTATTAATAGGTGTAAGTAATAGAGTTAGTTTGTGTATTATAAGTAAATAATAAAAAAGTTTATAGCTACAATAATGCCGTATACGTAACACGCAGTTGTACGAGCGACATATAAGTGAATCTCGAAAGCAGAAGGGCCATTAAGGACTACCGCTAACACGACATAAGTTACTGCGATAGCTAAGACTACTAGCGTTAGTACAGGTGACACAAGTAAGGCGAATATAAAAACAGTTAAGTTAAAGATATTGTTCATGGGTAAATCTCCAGTATAGGTTTAGTTATTTAAAATAATAGATGTAAGTAATAGAGTTTGGTTAAAACTAATCTCAATTAGAAATTAGTTTTAACCAGGTATACTTTATAACCAGCACTCTAAAAGAGCACAAGTTACAACTGTAGCAACCAAGATTTTAATCATCCACGAGGTGTAATGACGAACCTTCTCTTCTCCGTGTATAAAACTCATAACGCGAAATATAAGCGAACCACTATAAGCGATTGAAGCAATATACAGAAACGCAGCAGCATAAGCAACAAAGTTTGTTTCAGCAGTTAAAGCAGTGTATATACTCATAAGGCTAAAAAGTAAAGTGAAACCAAGTTTTGAAATGTTCATAGTGTAACTCCGATATAGTTGTAGTATTAATAGATTAAGTATAGAAGGGTCTTTTAATTCTTCCATTATAGATACATCATTTTTCTCACTTTTTGGCCCCTTTTTGGCCCTTTTTGATAGTTTTATACACTTATTTTAATAAAAAATACCCCCAAAACCGTGAGGTCTTGAGGGTAAATTTTGTTCTTAGTTGTATCTAAGGTTACTAATTATTAAATAATCCATTCGTTTACACCGTTACTTACGAACCTAACTTGCGTAGCCGCAATAGTAGATAGCTGTAGTGTAGCTGCGATGCCTCCAGAAGAACGAATGACATCCGTGTTTGTACGAGATATTGTTGGTGTTTGAGCTTTATAAGTTTCACCTTTTTCAACCACAATAAAAGTACCTGCTGCCACGGTACTTGCGGATGGCAAAATGTAAGTTAAACTATCTGTTATCCAATTAACTTTAGAAGCGATTAATGCACCACCGCCTGTCTGGATGCCTGCGCTGAGGCTTGCTTTACCATCAAGTTCAGATTGTAAACCTGTTATAGATGCAATATTATGTTGATCAGGATCAGTTCTCCCTGTTAAATTCCCATGAGCAGATATCGGAAAGGCAGACTCGCCAGAAGCAGCAATTGTTTTCTTAGAAATTTGAGTTACTTGTGCGATGTCAACAGACGCAGGGTTACTGTTATCAGGCCTAACATGCAAAGTTACTCTATGCATACCAACTAACTCAGGTACATTTAGTCCATAGTTAACCCATTCTTCATCTAAGGCGGCTGCTAGAGTAATATACTCTGCTTGCCCCATTAACAACTTTATAGGGTACCGTTGGTCATTAGTAGCAATAACAAAATAGTTTACGTAATTGTTGTTATCCACTTCTGTAAGAACACCGGTATCTAATTCGGGGTCAATCACATTATAATAAGCGCGACCTCCTGGGCCGTAAGGCCAAACCGAGTCTAAAGGTACGGGAAGTATCTGTGAATGCGATTCGCTGCCTTTATACCAAACAACAGGTATTTCTACTGTACCCTGTAGTTTCTGTTCATAAGGAGCAGAGGGGGTAGCAGAGTGGCTTATATAGTGTACAAGGTCTTCATCAGCAACTCTTATTGGAGTGGACAACTCAATACCCTCAGCAGTGTCATCGTTTAGCACAAAAGTTAGAGCACCTCCTCTGTTCCATACCATACCTTCGGCTAGGTGTGCCCATGTGTGAAAAGTAGTGTCTCTCGCTGAAGAATGTCTTTCATCTCCCATTATTATTGCGCAGCTCGCTGCAGCATCCCAATATATGTAAGCAACTAAGATGTCTGCTGCAAAATCAGGAAAAGAACCTATTGATAATTCTTCTAATTCTGACGTTATAGTATTGTATCGAATGTATCGACCGCCGTTAGCATTTGTTATGACTAAGGTCTTATCTGATGTCAGTATGTAAGGTACGCCGCTTAGGTGTACAGTAGCACTAACAGGGATCTCCCAGGTCAGGACACGAGTGCCTTCAACAAAAGAAAGAGAAGACTGAGTAGCGTCTGCAATGCCTGTTAAATCTTTAGAGATTAATGCAACTGATTCTGTAGCCCTGACTGGAGTAAAGTACACATTACTAACCCCCTCACTGAGGTCATCCGTGTCTTTCGCATCAAAATCTATATCAAAGGTAGAGCTAAAATTTGCAGTAAGAAGATAACCCGCAGTAGAGTGGTCTCCCCACCCAAAAGCAGTATCCCAAGGTACTGTATTAGGTACACTATAGTTTGTATCTATATCTCCGGCATCAATGGTTTCAACTAAGGTTCCATTGATATCAGATATTTCTAATATAAGATGATTGTCAACACTCAGATATACATTTGTTACTGAGTTACCACGAGAGCCTTGTCCTCCAGTGCGTGACAGCGCTATTTGGACTTCCTTGGATTCTAAAGCTAAATCGTATATTACAGGGTCTATGTTAAGTTTGTAATCAGACATAATCTAAGCCTCTGTAGGGCTATACATGACTTCTACTAAGCCACGAAGCGGTTTCCATATCTGCTTTTCAGACCCTACGCCGCCATCATCTATCTCAAGACCTACAAAACCGTATGAAGGCTTGTTAGGGGTAGGTTGTATTGTCCACAATGCTGCTAAATCTTCTGGTATAACTATCTTAAATGTGTTATCCGTGTTATCCACATCTATGATAACTAAGTCGTAAACGTTTGGAGTTAACTTAGTGCCTGTAGGAACCGTCCCTAGGCCATCGTTGTCACCTTCTACAACCTTTGCAGTAATAGTAGCGCTGGAGAGATTTGTCATCCAACCTACTGTTATCTGAATTTGTATTTGTTCACCGTTTACAATAGAAATGAGGGCTGTGCCATCATCGGTGAGAGTGTCTTTACTAGGAGAGGACAGTCTACTGCGCCCCATTGGTTGACTTGTAATTGGATTATTTATTCGTGCCATTTTATTTTCCTTTACTCAATCCGCAGATGGAGTGTGTTAGAAGAGGGCGCCCCACAAGGGAGCAGCTGTTTATAGGTCTGTAAGGTGTGGTATAAGTAGTGATGCCTTCTTGATACCGCTGTTTATTGTTGCTAGGTCAGAGGCAAGATAAGCCTTGACCAAGTTACCTACCGTAGCAGAGTCGTCTATAGTGATCCCCGATGAAAGATTTTCGTCTATATAACAAGTACCTCTTACTGAGATGTACCCGTTGGTATTAGAGGCGGCTAAGCTCACTTTGCCTGCATTTAATTCTGTAGTTACTGTACAATCGGCATGGGACATGTTTGCTATATGAAGACCGCCTGAATACCCCCTTACTGATAATTCGCAAGAAGTGTTTGTCGGTAAACTTACAGTCGGCCTGTTTGTGCCTGGGATATGCGAAACGCAATCGTTTAGCAAGACTTCAGCATTATTTCCTAATGAAAGATTTCCTGTAAATTTACAGTTATCGGCCTCCCCCGTAAAGTTAATTATATTATCTATGTTAACTTTAGATAGGTATACTCGGTGGTTGTTTAAGTTTCCCGTCAAGTTTAAACCGTGAAAGGTAGTATTCTCAATATTTGCATTAGCTTCGACTTCTATTGTAGAAGCCGGATGTGTTGACCAGAAGTTATAACTTTCCGCGTTTACCCCGGTTGTCAGGACATAGTTTCCATCTCGTATTCTAATATTAGAAAATCCATAAAATTCAGCAATGATAAGACCGTCTGCAAGAGAAGCGGTAGGGTAGGCATTAGTACCAACGGGGTACTCAGTGCCTGCTACACCATCTTGCGCAGATACGACTACCTCATTCTGGTAGTCAAGAGCCTGTGCGGTATCACTAACAACCTGTCCGGCAGAGTTAGTAACGTTAACCGATACACTATTGAATATCCTAACATCCAAAAGGTTGTTATTTGCCCCTACTACGTTAACTGCATATAGGCCATCTTCAAATTCTATTTTGTAATCGTTAATAATCTGGAAAACCCGGGATAAGGTAATACCTGAAAAGCTAATAGGTTCGTTGTTTAAAAATATGTCGTCAAAGGTAATACCTTCGCCATCCTGTATGTTGTGTAAGTCTTCCCAAAGGTCGTTAACATCAAGCTCTACCGTATCGGGGTCTATATATATACTATAGGTGCGAGCGAGTGTAATAACTTTGGAAGCCCAATTAATAGTAATTCCTGGAATTGCCATGTTGTGTTACCTCGTTGTACTATGCCCCATGCTGGAAGCCATTACCATGGCCAGTTGTGTTCTAAGGGCGTTAAGTTCTTGATTGAGTTGAGCTACACTAGCGCGTAACCCGTCATTCTCTGTTTTAAAAATATCTATACGAAGTTTTTCGTGTTTGATAGCTTCATTTAAAGCAAAGATGTTATTCCTGTTTATGATCTCTTGTTCTCTTAATTCTTTAGACATTATTGATCCAATTCCTGATTAACGTTAAGCGTAAAGCCGTTAGAAGTCAGCGTTCCTGTTGCTTCATACGTCTTGTATATTGGACTACCTGAAGAGTTTCTAACACGTATAAGAAGCGATTTTTCCTCTGCAAAGTTTACACTTGTAGAGAAAGAAGTTGTCCCTTCAGTCGTATTAAACAACACAAGTGAGTCTGTTACATTAGCAATATACACTCTGCTACCCGCAATTAATCCCGAAAGAACAATAGGGACAGCATTATTGAGAGTAGTACTAGCTCCAGCACCATTTAGTATTGTAGGGGTTCCACCACCATTAACGATATTTAATGTTACAAGGCCACCAGAGTTATTATGTACTGCTGCCGAAGAAGTGGCATTCGCACCAAATCCTACAAAGCTAGTTGCATCCAAAGTATATGTACCTGTAGCAGTAATTTCAATAGCATGACCAGCACCTTTTTGTACCCAAGATATATCACTAAAATTTGATAAGCTGGGGGCAACAGCACCCGCAACCCCTGAAGCAGAATCTACTGACAAGGTTGTGCTGGTTATAGTAGCTCCATTATCAACAAGGCTTTTAAACCCGAGAGAAGCATTAGATACAGATGTACCAGAAGTTAAAGATACTAGATTGTGGTTAATCAATTCCCCTGCAAAGACTAGAGCACCAGCGGTACCAGTTACAACAAAATCAGGGCGAGTATCATCAGAGGTATATAGAGCACCGAGCCCTACGTACGAGCCTTCGTAAGCTAGAGAGGTGGCTGCGTTGGATAAGTCCGTAGCAATACCCGCGTTACCCGTTCCATGATACCCATCTGGGAAACGAACAGAAGACGTGTCTGTTCCTGTGGTTGCAACACCTCCTGCTCCCACTGTGTGTACGCCTCTAAACGAGAAATCGCTGCCATTAGCACAGGCAAATCCCCATCGATTAGCAATAATATTTTGATCGGTTGAAATGCCATCTTGGAATGTAAAAGTAGAACCAGTGTAATTCAAACCAACACCTATGTCTATAGCATCTAAAGCAACGTTTTCTGACTTAGCGCCACCTACAATAAATTGGGCAGCTATGCCATAGTAAAGAGTTGAAGACAGGGCAGGATTACCTCCCGTACCTTCTCTCCATTGAGCAATATTTGGGTTTAAAGCAGTAATAAGATAGCCTTCTGCTAACCCCCCTTGCGAGGAGTAGCCAGAAGTATATTGATTATTGTTTGCAGAAGTACCAGAGATATTATACTGGTACTGATTATTAGCGGAAGACCCGATGCGTAACTCTACGCCCCAGATCTGATTTAAATCGCCTGCATCAGCCACTTTAATTTTTGCTAACCATAAAGGATACACTGCACCAGTCATGTCTCTACCGGTGCCATTAGTATATTGTACGCCAGTTCTTGAGTTAGTAGTCGTAACCTTACGGTTAACAGCTCCTGCACCTTGATATCTTAACTGAGGTTCAGCGGCGGGAGAAGGTCCCCCACCTATGAGGTTAGCATAGCCCGTTGCACTATCTGCGTTATTTATTCGTAAACCGTTTAGTGTAACAGTAGCCATTTAGGGCCTCCTTTATTTGTTATGCATCCGCAGTACGAATTGCTGTAGTAGAACCACCAGCCGAACCGAGGGTGCCTGTAGTTTGGAAGGTCTTGATAGGAGAAACTCCACCGTCACGAACACGAATAAACAATGTACGAGGATTATTGAAAACAACAGTAAAGACTTCAGAGCTTGCACCCGCTATCTTATCAATGTATGTGATATACAAATTATTACCAGAAGTTGCTGCTGCTGTCTCGTTAGTACCTGAGAAATCGTAAGTACCACTTAGAGTAAAGACGCCTGTTCCGGCATTATAAGAAGAATAAGTAATAGGTACATCGAAACCAGCATCATTGACGATACGGAAAGTACCTGAAGAAGGAAGATCACTAGGTAAACTACCACCAGTTACAGAGATAGAGGCTACAGCACCTGTGTTATAGGTTGCACCAGAGGTAAATTGAGCTTTATCAATAGTACCACCATTGTCTAACGTAACTAAAACTCTATCTTCACCAGAAACTAAACCACCAACTGTAAAAGACACGTTGTTAGGCGGGAAGTAAGCAATGTTGTCAAGTGCTGTCATGATATCAGCAGCTGTTAAGTTTGCAGAAGCAACACCAAAACCGTAAGCAGAAATCAGAGCAGAACCAGTAGATGCACCAGAAATGTGTTGTGGAATAGGACGTTCTACAACTGTTATATTTACTAAAGCGGTAGCCGTTGAAGCACCAGTGATTAATACATCATTACCAGGAGCACTACCTGTTAACAATTGAATCCACATTTTAGTACCAGCAGTTACTGAGTCAATAGCAAGTAGTTGACCCGTGCCGCCTGTCCAAGAGACTGCTTCTGGTTCTACGAAAGTACCAGTAGCGCCATCAATATCGATCTCATGAGTAACACCACGGAAGACATCTCCCGCTATTCCCATTATTGTTTCAGCAGTACCGCGTCTAGTAATATACTTGGTAAATTCATAAAGGTCATTAACGTTAGTTGGGGCGGTAGAGATATCCCATTCAACGTAGAAGTACTCATCAATACTATCGTTGTTAATATCGATAGCACGATAGCCTTCAGTTTTTGTTAGGGTGTAAGCAGCTACAGTACCAGAAGCGGTAGCGTTGTTCAAATCGGTTGATTCAGAAAGAGCTAGAACGTTGTTACCGCGTGATGTACCGTTAATTGGGAACTCCGCAAAAGTCTTACCGTATTCACGAGACATACCTAGTAATTTACGACCATCAACGTCTGTACCTGCTGTACGGGTTTTAACCATAAAGCGGTGTGAAATACCTTGGTTAACGTTTGCGTTGAATCCTGCTGGAGTGAAAGAGTTCCAGAAATCTGATACAATAAGAGCTCCGTTTTGTAATACACTAATGAAAGCTGCGTTACCGAAGTTAACAATACCATCGTAAATATCATCGCCGCCTGTTTGAATGATAGAACCATCGTATAAATGTTCAGCGCTTGTGTCATCAATGTTAAAACCATTAAGTAATGTAATGATGTTATCTGTTGAACGGTCTGATGGCGTTAAGCTTGAGATGTCCAAAAGGTCATCGCCAGAAGCAGCAGCATCGTCTGCAAAATCTTGTAAGGCACGGTGAAACTCAATTACCGTTACATATGAAGGAGAAGCTCCTCCGTGAATATCACCACTGTAACGAATATCTCCGTTAGCTGCGATGGTCCAATCTGTTGTTACGAAAGCCATGGGCTATTTCCTTAAATTAAAGTGTTAGGGTTTGTTGTTTGATAGACACTAACTCACTGAGAGTAGCGCCATTAAAGTTCTGATAGAACTCATCTGCGTTTTCTGTTATGTATCTGTACAGTGTCAAACTGTCGTTATTATAGAGGTAGGTGTACACCTCTCCTCCTGCTATAGAAGCTGTTAATGTTGGTATGCTAGAAAAAGTGGTAGTGTAGTCCAGCCAAGTCAGAGTGCTGCCAGAAACACCTTGGGCACCTTGAGCTCCTACACGAGATAATTCTAACTTGAGCTGGTTATTTTTACCATCTAGTTCAAAATTATATATTGCCATAATTTCCCTTAATGATTACTGTATTTAAATTGTTTAAGTTTGTTAGACATTGCTGCCTCCCTTATAAGTTGAATTAGTTAAAAGTTAGTGTAGCGCATAGCCATCCACTTACCACCGGTAGCAGAACCCCCGGTTACTCCACCACTCAATGTTTCTGTCAAAGAGAAATTACTGAAGTCCCATTGCTTACGAACCATTGTGGTGGAGACAGAGCCGCCGTCCACCTCAGTTTGTAATGAAGGCAAGTATATGCCTCCATAAAAGAACATGAATAGCCCTTCGCCTATATCTTGTTTCCAAGATTTAACGTGCTGAATTCCTTGAGCACTTGTTAAGCAGTAGAAGTCGCCTTGTTCCCCAGTGGGAATAGTGACGGAACCACCTGAAGGGGGCCCGCTGGTCCTGTAGTTATGAGAGGTACTGAATGTATCAAATGTCCCCACGTCTTTTAGAGCGAATAGCTCTTCCCACCGGCTGTCAAATACTACTTGACTGGAGCTGTTAAGAATCTGCATACCGTGGTTGCCCCCAACTACGGTAGGTGTGGTAACGTTAGCAGGTGCCAGCAGTATCCAATCTACGCTTACTGCGGTAGCCCTTGAGAACCTGATTCGGTTAAAGGAGGTGCTACCGGATCTGTAGGGGTAAGCATCCGGGAGTATTATAGCTGCGCCATTCTTACCCCTCACTGCTACTAGTGGTTTCTGAGCGTAGGTACTCGCTAGCACTACAGTAGAGTAATAGTTAGTAGTGTGCCAATCTATCCCTGCGGTTGGGTCTATGTCTTCCCTTATGCGTATCCACTCATCGCCAGAGTCGTTATTGAGGTTGTCTCCTGCCTGCCCGTAGGCGAGCGAACGTACCCCTTCGATACTGCCTTTTTCTGCAACAACCATTATGTGATTGTTCTCATCTAGTACCTGATATCCCTCGGTAGTAGTTATTTCTATACCATATGCCATAATTTACCTCATCATTGATACTGTGTATGTAGCGCTAGCCGCACCGCCTGATATGCTGACAGTGCGAGAAGTGCCCGTGCCTGTTACAGTAAAAGCAGCGTTATCATTTCCAGCTATCGGTACTGTTATAATTGAATGCGTTGTAACGTTAGATACAGTAGTTGAACCTGCTCCACTGGAGTTAGTTGTTATAGCTCCTACATATCGTACTAGCATAGTTCTGTGGTCTAAGACAAGATTACCTCCTGAATCAAAGATTTCAAAACCATAGCCTCCACCGGAACCACTGCTGCCGCTACCCACATATATGGTAGTAGTTAGGTTTGCAGTGTCTGTAAGAGAACCATCACTCACGGTTACCGTCGTAATATACGTACCAGAAGAGGTAGGCGTGTAAGACCACGTGGGAGTTGCGCTGGCAGTTCTACTGAACATTGTAACGCCACTCCTCTTTACCACGAAGGCATAGGTGAGAGTATCGTTTTCAGGGTCTGTTGAAGCGGAAGAATCAACCGCTACGGAGGTATTGGTGAATGCTGTTGTATCCCCTGTGCAGGTGGCTACCGGCGCGGAGTTCGCGGAAGTAGCAGTTACGACCGTTGTCCTATCTATGAATTCAGAGGATGTAAAGTTGACTGATATTGTATCGTTGCCTGTACCTGAGTAAGTACGGGATACCGACTGTCCGTTAGATAAACTTTGCGCAGTTGTGATGTTCCATTCACCCGTATCAAAAGCCCCGATACTTACAGTGTTAGAACCGTCGGCTCCCCTAGTATAAGTCCAGATTACAGTGTCACCGTCGATTATATCTAAGGTAGCGGGGTTAGAGTTGGAAGAGTAACTCCAACCGAGTTCACTATCAAAGAAAGCACTGCTGGACACTGCTACATTGTGATTAGCCATAGGTATCTCCTGTTATTGTTCATAGTACTCAGTATCACCGGAGTCTCTGCTGGACCATACAACTAATCCGTATTTGATTCCGGATTTCATAGCGAGACTTTCGTGGGGATGCGTGACCTGCCCTGGCCACATAATGAGTTCACCAGGGGCCCAATTGCCATTGTTTACATTCTGACGAGGGAAGTTAAGTTCACCACCTTCAAAGTCATCACGTAGTTTACAAGCGAAAGACACAAGGGACATATCGTGATGTAAAGGTAATGCTGTCTGTGAATCGCTGGAATACTTTATTACAAAGCAGTCTCTCATACCATACATCTTCAAGCAGGGCCAAGCGGCTTCTGCGACAGGGCTTAGGGTATTAGCAAAGAACTCACGGAATTCCTCTATGAAACTTTGGTCATTCAAAGTGTTTAAGCGTATCTCTTGTCCGGGGAATTTATCAGAGGGCAATGAGTGCCAGCCTCCATCTTCTTCGCAAGCGTTGATTAGTCTCTCACACCAGTCTTTAGGTATTAATCCTTTGATTTGAGATATCTCATTACCTACATTTTTAACTTGGTATGAGGGATGAAAGGTATCACGAAGACCCCCTTTGCACTTTATGTAGAGCTCTTCGAATGCTCGCTTTGTATCCTCTGAACCATTACCATGAGCTACACAAGAAGTACATCGAGTTTCCCCGTTGATAAGCCAACCATTTTCTAAACGAGCGTACTGCTCTGATTTTGACATACAAAAGAAGATGTAGCTCTCGTGGTCTAATACGGCATCATATTTGCCTGTGATGAATTGTTTCTGGGCATAGAGTTGGTCATCTTCATGATTGAGAATAGGTTTTTCAAACATCGAACGTAATTCTTTTACCGTACCGATGAAGGTTCCACTATTGAGAAAACGATAACCATTCTGTGGTTGTGGGAAATGCTCTTCCAAAGAGGTATCGGGCCAACAGGTTTTCTCTGCTGAGAATACTATCTCTTTTCCAAACTCTAAATACCTTTGCATTATTACCTCTGGGTCAGAGTGTATGAAGGTATCGTAGCCATCTAAAAACATTACCACATCATTTAGGTTTAATGTCTTCAAATATTCTTTTATTAGGTTTATCTTTTGACCACCGCCGGGTCCTAGTGCCATATTGCCACCTTGCCATTCAACACCAGCACCTAAGTTAGTGATGTTGTAGCGATTGTCATCTGTTAATTTTGCTGTCTTGTTGACATCTGTGCCAACTGTTAATACGTGTAACATATAATCTTCCCATATATTCGTTAATGATTCGGTTTCGCTTATATCAAAGGCACCATCCATAGGATAAATAAGGTTATCCTTGAATGCTGCTGCCTTGAAGTTGTATCCTTGATTTAGGTTACCCCATCTATGTGTATCTATTATTGCGGGTATAATCTCATCCGCAGGTATTAAGGGCTTATGCTCAAAATAACACAACAAGGCCTTAGCGACCTTTGGTGTTATGTAGTAAGAAAGCGTCCAATAACAAAAACCGCTAGTCTCAAGTAGGCTATCCAAATGGATAACCTCGCCTGAAATATGCTTCCTAGAAAGATACAGGAAATCATAACTATCTTTGTACTGGTCTACTAAGCTCATGTAGTCGGGGTTTATAACAACGGCGTCATCTTCATGTACAATGACCCCTTCACCCCTGGCTACACAAGCCTCCCAAACTTTAATATGAGACAAGACACAACCTACTTCACCCTTCGTCATACGACGATTATAGCAGGGGTCTCTCCAGTTTCTTTCTGACACATAAGGTAAGATAGACTCTGGTGTTTCCTGGTTGCCATCAATGGCCCTGATGCGATATGCATTGGGGAATTTCTGTTCCATAGAGAGACGCTTATCTACACATCTATCGAGGTTTATAAAAAACTCTTTTATTTGTCCCATACTAATATTCCTATGTATTTAGTTTAGTTTAAACCAGATTACCTATCTTAACGCGAATTACGCTGTTAGTGTCTCTGACTTCTATTCTGTGGCTGTTACCATTCATGTTTATTGATTCTCCGTTTATTCCACTACCTACGGAAGCCAATTTAACCCAAGTGGTTCCATTATATTGCCAACGTTGGTCTGTAGGTACATGCCAATAGATATCGTACTGTTGAACGGCAGAGCCCCTAACTGAGAGTATCTGAGCGTCTTTACCAGCGTTAGCTACCGGAGCAGCACCCGCATCCATAGCTATCGAAGCACCAGCATCACCTGTGGGACCGGTAATCCCTTTGAACCCAGTTGGACCCTGAAGACCTTTAAGACCTTCGTCACCTTTAGGACCTAAGTCACCTTTGCCGCCTTGGGCGCCTTGGGCGCCTTTAACACCTAGGTCACCTTTAAGGCCTAACTCACCTTTAAGACCTGGGGCACCTTGGGCACCTTTGACTCCGATGTCGCCTTTGCCGCCTTGGGGACCCTGAAGACCTTTAACACCTAGGTCACCTTTAAGGCCTACCTCACCTTTGCCGCCTTGGGCGCCTTGGGCACCTTTGACTCCGATGTCGCCTTTGCCGCCTTGGGAACCCTGAAGACCTTTAAGACCTTCGTCACCTTTGACTCCAATGTCGCCTTTGCCGCCTTGGGCGCCTTGGGCACCTTTGACTCCGATGTCGCCTTTGCCGCCTTGGGAACCCTGAAGACCTTTAAGACCTTCGTCACCTTTGACTCCAATGTCGCCTTTGCCGCCTTGGGCGCCTTGGGCACCTTTGACTCCAATGTCGCCTTTGCCGCCTTGGGGACCTTGAAGACCTTTAACACCTAGGTCACCTTTAAGGCCTAACTCACCTTTAAAACCTTGGGCACCTTGGGCACCTTTGACTCCGATGTCGCCTTTGCCGCCTTGGGCGCCTTTAACACCTAGGTCACCTTTAAGGCCTACCTCACCTTTAAGACCTGGGGCACCTTGGGCACCTTGGATACCTTGGACACCTTTGACGCCGATGACGCCTTGTGCCCCTTTCTGTCCCGTTTGACCCTGAGCACCTTCTACAGTGAAAGGCCCTGCGAAATCATTGGCTGTAATATTAGCAGCATCATCCTTGATAGCATAGCGTTGCCATCTTATTCCGGTTACGCCTCCTGGGACTTGAGTAGGGTTTGGCCACCAGAAGTAAATACCACCAGCAGTTGCCCACTGGTTTGATGATAACGGTGCGGTACCAGATATGGCTAGACCCGAGACAGCTACATTAAAATCATGAACCCGCATATCAAAGGTGTTCTGTAGGTTATGTGCGAGACCCGCATGAGTTCCAGAGACTATATCTGTGTCAACTACACTATTAACAAGAGTACCGTCCACCTTCACGCTTATAGTATTACCTATCGCGCTAACCTCATACGTGTGGGTTGTGGTTGCCGAAAGAGTGGGTGCGACAGTACCGATACCAACTGGACTGGCGCCATTTATTACTTTGTTTATAGATATGCTGGGCACGCCGGGTTGTATATTAGCGAAGTAATAACTCCCAGCCTGCCAACTACTACTGTCACTTCTAACCAGAATAGAGAAGCGGTTGTCTGCTCCACCTGCGTTTATTTGAGAAGTTACGGTCTGGTCTGACGCACCAATATCAATCCAGGCTGCAGAGTCTCTTATTGGAAACTTTAGTTTACCAGTACCATCAAGGGTAGGGGGTGAATATGCGGCATTTGCTGTCCAGCCAGTACCTATAGTATCCAGATTGGGGGTATGAGAGGCTATGCTAGTATCAATAGTACCCGTAAACGTATCCGAAGTCTGAAGAACTAAGTTCGGGGATACTCCTTCAAAACCTATATTAGTGATAGATAAATTTTGTGTATGAACAGAACAATCAAAGCGGTAAGTACCGGAAGGCGCAGTTAGAGAAGTATATATTACAATACCATTCTTCAAATATCTTACTACGCTGCCATCGTTTTCTACAGAAAGAATATCCGATGGTAGATAGGAAGTTATTATCCCCGTTATATTGCTTCCTTCCTCAAAGACATATAGATTGTTGTCAGTCCCGTAAATAGCATAATCGATTGTGTCGAAGTCCGGATCAGTGCCTGGGTCATTAGACATACCAAATATAAGTTGTTTAATTGGGGTAGAAGTAGTAGTAGATGGAAAAGTAGCAGTAGAAGTACAAACAGCATAAGCCTCGGGGGAATAACCTCCCGCATTCCAAGAGCCGCTAGCTGCCGTTTTAGTAAACGTAGTACCAACAAAACTACCTGTGCTAATATTTGAGCTAACGAAAGTACCTGAAGAAGTAGATAAATAGGTTATAGGAGCGTTAGTATAATACGAGAAGTTAGTTTCACCAGTGTTACCAAGAGCACCTTGTAGTCCTTGACCACCTTGGGCGCCTTGGATACCTTTAAGACCTTCGTCACCTTTGACACCTGTGACACCTTTGACACCTGGGTCACCTTGTAGGCCTTTAGGCCCTTCAAGACCTTTGGCGCCTTGTTGACCCTTGACACCTACATCGCCTTGTTGACCTTTAAGACCTAGTTCACCCTTGAGGCCTACTTCACCTTGTAGACCTTTAGGCCCTTCAAGACCTTTGGCGCCTTGTTGACCTTTTTCGCCGATGTCGCCTTGTTGACCTTTAAGACCTAGTTCACCCTTGAGGCCTACTTCACCTTGTAGACCTTTAGGCCCTTCAAGACCTTTGGCGCCTTGTTGACCTTTTTCGCCGATGTCGCCTTGTTGACCTTTAAGACCTAGTTCACCCTTGAGGCCTACTTCACCTTGTAGACCTTTAGGCCCTTCAAGACCTTTGGCGCCTTGTTGACCTTTTTCGCCGATGTCGCCTTGTTGACCTTTAAGACCTATTTCGCCTTTAAGACCTAACTCGCCTTTAAGACCTAAATCACCTTTGGCGCCTAGTTCGCCTTTGTCACCGAGGGCACCTTTGTCACCGAGGACACCTTTGTCACCCTCATCACCCTTTAGACTGATACCTGCTACATTCACAGGGCCAACCACAACAGAGTATTTAGATCTCTTACCTGTCTGACTAACAGATTTAATACGATAATATAGGTTAACTTGTGGGTTACCTGGAACGTGATACATTATCTCATTCTGGGTTTCACCTACAGTTACCCATTTGTCATCGTCTGTAGCAGCGTTCTCTCTTACTTGAACAAGATACCTGTCTACCTGACTACCTAAAACATCGCCATCCCATCTTAGGAATACCCGTTGTTTACTTGAGTCCACATAGAACCCTGTAACTGAGGCGGTATCTATATCTAAGATACCAATAGCAGAGTTAAGGATAACAGGAGGATAAGTTTTGAAGCTAACAACATCTGGGTAAGGACTAAGCTCTTCATCCGCTATATTCCAGGATAAATCAGTTGCGTTAGTTCTCACAGCTTCTACTCTGACAGTCATATTAGCAGTGAGGGTCACTCCTGTCACTAATGCTGTATCATCATCCGCAGTTAAATCATTAAGCTCTGAGTTGAGCTTTATGTAATCTCCGGGTTCAAGGTTGTACCCTTCAGCGAAGATTTCAAATTCATAGATAATAGCTCTACGAGATTCACGAACAAACTGTTCTGCTCTTGCGGTAGCGTGGTAGGGGTCCGTTATGGCCCCAAGGGTGATAGTAGTGTTAAGTACTACACCATTGTCTTGTGTAAGTAAAGCTTGATGAACGGTAGAGTCTGTTGGAGGCCAAGTTGCTGTAGCCGAAGCAAAGTCTTCTTGTTCATTGTTATAGCTAACTGAACATTGATTTAAACGGTCAGTTGATTTAGGATAAGTTATTGTTATCTCTGAAGTTCTTAAAATGTCATCTGTGACTATTAAGGTATTTTCAGCTATAGTTTTGAGGGCTGCTTGTGTAGAAGGGTATTGAAGCTGTAGCTTGTATTTTCCTTCTGACCAAACAAGGTCGGCATTTCCCATACCTAATAGTATTTCGTCTACATTGTCTCTAATAGGTGTATTCGGGTCTAATGTTACATTACACTCGTATAGAGGTAATGAGTTAGCCGTATAGCGAGTATTCACAAATACAGCAGAGAAATCTTCTATTGAGAACTCGTCAGCTGTGGTTATTGTTGGGCTGGAACCTTCGGCTGTCACTGAGGATAACGGGATTCTTAGTGTGTTATCCGCAGTATTAAAAGTAAAAGTACCCTGGGCGCTGTCCTCTATAAAATAAGAAGTACCGCCAGCACCAGAGAACCTAACCCCTGTAACCTGTGTGTCCGCAAACATACCACTACTGGCGGCCATGTCATTGCTCCACTGGTCTAGGAAGTCATTGTCTGGGTCATCATTCGCTGTAGTCAGTATGATGTTCGCATCATTAGCTTCAGTGTAAGCATAAACAGAAGATAAAGAATCACTAGCCGACGTGAGTGTGGAGTAGTTTCCTGATACACCGCCATAAACCTTACCCTGACGCTCGATAGGCCCAAGCCCTAAATCAGGGTTAACCGTACTGGCACATATTACAGCGGAGTTATAGAAAGACTCAAGATTAACTTCGTCAGTACTCAACCCCATACCATAACTGGCAGTCAAATAATCTAACAGCACTAAAGTCGGGTTAGTAGAGTAAGCTAGTGTACCGAGTCTATCGTAAGAGTATGTGTAGTTTCCTGGTGTACCCGACCTTCCTATGTTGGGAATCTTCTTACCAAAAACATAGAAGCTTAAATCGGGTATACCGTAGTATTGGGGGTCATCACGGTCCAAGTGGAATACACCCGTGGCATAAACCATATCCGTGAAAACGTTAGTAGTAGGAAGCCCGTTAGAAGTAGCGAGTTGGTCAGCTAATCCGCCCTCTGTATGAGTGTGAATACGTTGTCCAAACTTTAGAGCCTCATCATTCCAATTCTGGTCATCTACTTCAATGTGTTTAACAGCTTCAATACCGCCTTGACAGATAGCATACTGCGCTATTAAGAACTGATTACGTCTTGCTTTCGCTTTGTCAAAAGAGATACTAGAGTTTAGACCATTGTCACCTGTCAGTCTCCAAGTTTTAGCATCATTAGCTATTGACACTGGAGCAGTATAGTTTGAAGAAGTTATAGCGCGTGTTAATACAGCGCCTAATTTGTTTCGTCCGTAGACAATAGGGAGAGCACGAGGCTCCCCTTTGACAGTAGCTTCAAAGCCTTTACGCTTATCCGCCTCTGCTTCCATACGCTTTTTCATCTTCCGCTGTCTTGAGTAAGAATACACAGCAGAGATAACAGCGATTATTAACTGAAAAATCATTACACTTTACCCCATTTGAGTTCCACTTCTTTAGCAGCGGAGTAAACGTAGTCCATTGAACTATCGTTTGGATTAATATTTCGTTGATGGTTCTTATCTGTCATACGAGAATTTGTTCTGTCTAACGCAGCAAAGGGAGAGGAGCATTCTATAATAGCGTCCTTCGTTCCTTCTCTAGGGTTAGTCTGTATAGACACGCCATCAATACGGCCCTTGTAGACCACGTCGAATTCTGTAGTGTTCCCTGTGATACCTAATCTGACGGTAGCAGGGGTTCCTAATGCATTGTTATCAAAATGCGCTTTGTATATATTACTGAAATCCACTAATTTTATACGATACACTTCTCTATCTAAAATAGAAGTAAGCTGAGGCGGTTCGAGTTCTGTCAAACCACCGTCTGCTATGTAAGTATTACCACCAATCACGATATCATAGGGCAAGTTGGTTAACCTAACAGTGCCGCTAGTGAACTCCATATCTAAAATAAGATACGGCTGGGCCAAGTCATTGACTAAAGCCGTTGTTATTGAAGTAGGAGTATTTTTCATTATAGAGCCTCAATGATGCTTATGGTTCCCATCTCTGATAGGATACCATCGGTATAAATAATACCTTGTGAGTTTGAGATGTCACGAAATGCGGTAAGTGTAATCGCATCAGTTCCATCCCTATATAAAAGTTGAGTATCGTTTGGTACTTCTGTTCGTAAGCTAGGATAGATATTAAGCGTAGCTACCCCTAACCCCGAAGCAGTAGAGGTTGCTGTTACTAAGTATACCTTATCATGGTTACTAAACTTTACAAAACGACCTTTCTTAATTGTTGTACTTATGCCCATACCGTCAATCGTGACAGTACTATCGTTGGCAGAGTGAGCAGTGCTAACACTAACTAACGTATTACAAGTTCCCTGAGAAATGGTTTCCCCGCGCGTATTAAGCTGCGGCATTTCAAGGGTTACTGTATTATGAAAATTAGTTATCATGTCAGCAAAGGTATCTGCTGGGTCAGTCATAATGGTGTTAAATTCCAGTTCCCATCTTTGAGCACCTTGTTTAACCCTACGGACTTTAAGAGATATAGAGTCCGCAGAGAAAACAGGTTCATTAGATGAGAGACGGAATGGGGTAACTATTTGCTGCCCTTGGTAGTAATAAGCTGCCATACCGTTTCTCCTTATCTATTTTGTTCTTTGTTTTGTTGATTTACGCCTTGAGCGATAGTTGGCATCATACTATAGATTTCTTTCTTAGTTTGACGACTGATATCACCAGTGATGTTTATGTTCTGGATAGTCTGTTGACCACCAGTACCGGGTCTTCCTGCTACTTCTTTCATTACTTTGTTAGAAGCACCTTGTAAGTCTACTGCTCCTCCATCTGCGAAAGCAGGCATTTCCATACTGCCGTTATTAATCGCTTCAAGAATTGGTCTAAACTTCTTAGTAGACGCAGCGTTGATGACGTACTCACCGTTAGAAAGCATTGCCATGATACTATCACTAGTACCAGTTCCAGGGCCGTTAACTGCTCCGCCTGTAGCAAAACCAAACATGCCACCAGCAACTGATGAAGCGCCGGAGGCTGCACTTGATGCGGCGGCGGCAGTAGCCAGCGCGCTAGCAAGCGCATTAGCTGTTACAGTGAGTAAAGCAAAAGCAGCACTGAGAACCCCAGCTTGTGTTGCTGCTATCGTAGAGGTAGCTGTCTGCGATTGAGTGGCGACAGATAAACCGAAGAACTGAGCTATGCTGGTTAATGCTTGAGAGGCCCAGTCGCCTAATCCAGAAGCACTAGTCATTACCTTCTCAGCAAATATACCTAACCCTGTCGTAGCGGCTTCAGCTGCGCCTCCTGCGCCTCCTTCAGCTACTGCTCCAACGTTTTCAGCTCCAGGCAGTATGCTCTCCACAGTCACCTTAGCAGTGTCGGTGAGAGAACCCAATCCACTGATTACCTTAACAAACATAGGTTTAGCGGCAAGACCTAATGTGATGCCCTTACTAGAAGAGGCCAAGTCGCCTGCGGCCTCGGATGAGTTATCCTCCGGAGAACCAAAGATAGTATCCATGAGACCCTGCAAAGCGCCCAAGCCCCCTTCATCCTCACCAAGTACTACATTGGTTATAGATTCAGAAAGACCCTCAATAGCGCGGTCTGCAATGCTATTCAAAATAGTATCGAATAAATCACCGATATCATTAATGCCTTTGAAGATACCCTCAATAGTATCTTGGAAACCACCTCTAAGCTCAGAAGTAAAGTTTTTAGCCTTTTCCATTTGTTTGTTAAACTTAGCGGCAGCTTTTGTAAGTTGCTCCATTTCGAGCACAGCGGCATCATACCTGAGCTGACCCTCGTCCGTCCCCGGAATTTTGCTTAAGATCGTACTAAGCTCGTCTGCTCTCCTTGACATGTCTAGTAGGTCTTGTTGGGCTTTCTTGCTTAATCTATTGAAATCTAAAAGAGGCATAGAGATATCTATCTCCGATAAACCTTTTAATCCTTTAGCCATAGACTGGTAGCTGACAAGTAAGCCATCCACCGTAGCGCGTTGGTCTATTAATGTTTCTAGTTCTTCATCAGAGAGTCTACGTAAATACTCTTGCGTGTACCCTTTCTTTGTTAGGGTATTCAGCTGTTTCACGTTTATCTTAGTGAGTATCTCTGATTCCATTTTAGATTTTTCAATAGACTTAGTTATTTCTCTTTCTTGTGCTAAAGTTAGGTTTGTTGAATTTAATATCTGATCTTTAAAACTTTTGATCTTATCAAAAATAGTTACCTGTTTCTCAGCGGTCTCCGAGTCTAGTGCCAGTAAGTCGGCGTTTTTGGAAGAGGCTCCTATTGAGTCAAATAATGTTCTAATCTTTTCAAAGGGAGTCTTAGCTTTCTCAGTTACATCTTCAAGATTAAGCCACCCGCTGGTATCGATACCCTCCATGCCGTCTACTTTCTTCTGCAGCTTAGCCCAGAGGTCTTTTAACCTACCATCAGTCTTATTATCTTCTGAAGGAGGAGGGACATCTGATTCAATAAAAGGTTGTATCTTGGTCTTCTCGCCGTCTTTATTCCATGAGAATAAAGAAGTAAAGAATTCATCCATCTTAGCTTTAATATTCTTTAATTTACCTAAGAAAGAATCACCTTCACCGAAAATAGCAACCCCTAGTGCACCTATAACTAGGGCACCCCCTACAATCAGGGCTACAATCGGGTTCAAAAGAAGAGCAGAAAATGCGAGTCCTACCTTCGCCGCAAATGCTACGATAGCAGCACCTAATAGAGAAATAGACCCGATTATTCCAGCTCCACTAAAAAGGGCAAAAAATAGCCCTACTCTGAGCGAGATAGCCGTCAGCGCACCGGTGGAGACTAGTACAACAGTAGCCCAGGCCGCAGTAGTACGAGCCACTATAGTAGCCCATGCACCAGTAAAAATAGCAGTCATACGGGCCATTGTTGTGCTTGTTGTTGCTATCTGCGCGGCGCCCCCTGTGCTGTGTGTTAGAGTAAGGAGCCCTTCTGCTGCAACTGCAGTGGCCTGCCTTGAAGTATAGAACGTTACAAACATGCCAAAGAGCTTCTTAAGACCGGAAGCTACTACCGCAACAGTTCCTTTAAATCCAAACAATTTAGCAATTGTATTTGCTACGAACAAGGCACCGAGAGCGTTAAATAAACCTTCAAATAGTTGGAAGATTTGTTCTAAGTCTTTTGCAATCGCTTCACCTATTATGGGGATTTCGCTTACGAGCCCTTGCAATACACCTTTGAAGAAGTTAGCAACTACTGCACCCGCGTCTGGTAATGCTGCAAGGAATGCGGCGACAAAGATACCTACAAACACACCTGCTTGTGTAACAAAGGACTTGAGATTCTCTGAAGTAAGTGTCATCGATTCCCCGAATAGGCTATCAAGCTCAGAGAGCAGAATAACAGCCAAGGACGCTACGACCCCGGGAACACCGAACAGTACAGCGGTAACGAAAGCACCTATACCGACAGACACCACTCTAAGTGCCTCTTCAGTAAGATTGCTCAGTGTATCTCCTATCGCAGAAGCAAAACTAACGACTTTATCTAAGGCGTTATCAAGCGCGTCGTCTACGGATTTACCGAATCGAGCTATATTTAAAGTACTGATAGGGGCACCTAGCGACTGCAACAGCGTAGCTGTAGCTACCAAGACTGCAGTTATAGGACTGAAAAAGAATAGTATAGTCTTCATTACGAAGATTACTTCCTCAGAAAGATCTTGGAAGTATTCTTTTACGGCTATAGCAAAATCCTTGATAGCATTTAAAGGCTTCTTTAAATGTACGGTGTAATCACCTACTCCGTCGATTAAATCGGGCCAAGTAGAATTACCCACTACATCATTATAAATATCGTAGAAAACACCCTTAACAGACTCTCCAAAATCTTCAACTTTGGATAACACGCCCTTTAGACCTGATACTGTTTTGTTAGATATATCTTCAGAAAAAGACTGTCGGAAGCCCTTGACTGCGTCACCCATGCCCTTAAAGGCTTTCACAATCTTGCTAAAACCAAAGTCAGAAATTAAACGAGCTCCTGAACTTGCCAAAGTGTATAGCTCTAAGCTAAGTACAAACGCTAAGTTAGCTAATGTAGAAAAAGCCATTCCTAAAAGTTCAAAGGGTAGCGCAAGCAAAGAGAATAAAAATAAGTCAGATAGCCCGAATACTAGGTTCCCTATAGCTGTGAAGAGATTACCTAATGTACCTAATACAGCACTTGCCAAAAACGAAATACCCGAAGTAACCATTACAAAAAAGTTAGAAAACAGACCAACAACAGTAGCGAGTCCAAAAGCAAAGGCCTTCCCTACTTCTTTTATGAAGTCGAAAATGAAGCCTGATGCTTTCCCTATCTTCTTAGTGTAGTTAATTACCCCGTCTATTAAGTCAGGCCAAGTAGAATTACCTACTACATCATTATAAATATCGTAGAAAACATTTTTAACAGACTCTCCAAAATCTTCAACTTTAGATAACACGCCCTTTAGACCTGTTTTCTTATATATATCGTCCGAGAAAGAATTTTGGAAGCCCTTGACTGCGTCACCCATGCCCTTGAAGGCTTTCACAATCTTGCTAACACCAAAGTCAGAAATTAAACGGGCACCTCTACTTGCCAAAGAATAAAGTTCTAAGCTAAGTACAAACGCTAAGTTAGCTAATGTAGAAAAAGCCATTCCTAGAAGTTCAAAGGGTAGCGCAAGCAAAGAGAATATAGCTAAGTCAGATAGCCCGAATACTAGGTTCCCTATAGCTGTGAAGAGATTACCTAATGTACCTAATACAGCACTTGATAAAAACGCAATACCCGAAATAAATGCTACATAAAAGTTAGAAAACAAACCAACAACAGTAACGAGTCCAAAAGCAAAGGCCTTCCCTACTTCCTTCATAAAGTCAAAAATGAAGCCTAATGCTTTCCCTATCTTCTTAGCGTAGTTGATTACACCGTCGATTAAATCGGGCCAAGTAGAATTACCTACTACTTCAATGTATAAGTCGTAGAACCCCTGACCCACAGCGGCAAGGAAGTCTTTTATGGGGGCGAAGGCATGACCAATAGTGCTTGCTACAAAGTTAATTCCGTTTGCTAATCGATGAAGGAAAATAGTTATCCCTTCAATTGAAGGTAACATTGAGGATAGCGTTAAGGCTAGGTTGTCAAACAAGTAAGTAGCAATCGCAACCGAGGGTAAAAACGATAGAGCGTCAGAGATAGACCGACCTAGAGTACCGAAGGAGGAAGCTATTGTTTTAAAGCCATCTCCTATGGGGCTTAGTCTCGCAGCGAAAGTGTCTAAAGTATGACTCATGTTAGCTAGGGTCTCAGCAAAAGGCCGAGCTGCGTCGTTTAGGAACTTCCCTATGCGTAGTAGCCTCTTGTTTAAGCGAGTAGAAGCACCTGTTACATTATCGATTTCTTTTATAAATCGACCTGCGCCAAGACTAAGCACTAACATGCCTTGCGCAAAAGTAGGTGCTATTCTACTAAATTCTTCGTCAATAAAGTCTGCTTGGGATGTTAACGATTCTACAATTACACCAGCAGTAAGTTTACCTTGTTCAGCATATGCCCGAAGGTCACCTATGGTGATACCCATACCCCTGGCTATAGCGGCGGCTACGGCAGGTGTCTGCTCCATTACGGAGTTCAGTTCTTGGCCTCTTAAGGCACCCGCAGCTAGTCCTTGACCTAATTGCACAATAGCTGAGGCAGCAGATTCAGCAGAGGCTCCAGAGACGGTGATAGCTTTGGAGATTGTCTCTGTTACTTTCAATACCGTTTTCTGTTCAACGCCAAGTCGTCTGGTAGCTCTGCCGATTCTGGAATAGAGATCGGCTAGCTGTTCTTGGCTGTTTCGTGTTCTTATCGCGATGTCGTTGATTTTTCGGAATGCGAATTCCTGCTCAACGAGCCCCTTGTTAGTAAGTGCGATTCGGGCTTCCAGTCTTTTATAAGAATCTGTTGTTCGAGTAAGTACAGTACCCGCAGCAAAAGCGGCTACGCCGACTGAGATCAGTGCGATAGTGCGCTGCAATCCCTTAGCTGCCGCTTGGGTAGATTTAGAGATACTGCCAACAGACTTGTTCAATCGAGCTAAGTCATCTCTAGCTTGTTTAGAATTACTTTGCACCTCAATTTGTAAAGCCATGTCATGATTTCCTGTAAAAACCCCTGATGGTTTTGTTATCTCTGTTTGTTAGAGGAACACCATCAGGGGTATGTTTGAGTAATGGACAACTTTTTAAAGCCCCCTTTCGTGTTGAGGTGTTGACTACGGGCATTTTAATAAACCGTAGAGGAGCCCTCAAACCGCTCCGCATTGAGATCCGTGATACACGGGGTGCCATTATGCGGCCTCAAGATACCCCCTTGTCGAGGGGCGTGTTATGTTAAATAGTTCTGACGAAAGAACCTCCCGTCTTAAAGTATTTAGACACAGTTCTCTCAATAAAACGCGGGGGCGCTTGAACTGAGGAGCCTGCGTTAAGGTCCTGGATGTAAGGGGTGCCGTTAGTTAAATACAAGGTTTCAATTCTTGTAGTAGATACAGGACCCAGGAGGGTAACAGGTTTACTTCCGGTAGAAGCATCAAAAACTTCTCTATTATTAGCAGTGAGAAGCCAGCTACCTCTAGCCCTTCCTTCATCTACAGGTGTAGTATATTGCAGATCAGCTACAGATTGGAAAGCAGCAATACGCTGTGCGTTATTAATAAGTTTTGTCGTTTCTTGATTAAGGTTTTTGAAGGTAGAGTCAATACCCTTAATGGACACATTAACACGTACTGCCATAGTTGTTAGCCTTTCTTGTTAGCTGATTCTAGTAAAGCACCAAAAACAGATTTACCTAATGATTGACGCATGACATCCTCATCTTTTCTGTCTTCCTGCCATTTCTGGAGAGCGAGTAGGGATGGGAATATTTCATGTCCAGCTTTCTTTACACCCTGAGCATTCATTAGCAGAGATGCCCGTTGGTCTTCTCGCCAGCCAATAGGTCTCGCTTGAAGGTACTCTGCCCACTTCCTTAATTCAGAAGCAGGCATTTCTTGTTCTATCTTGTAAACAGGGGTCCCGAGGTGAAAAGCGAGATCGAAGACCCACAGCTCTTGCTCGCTTAGGCGTTTCCCTCATCGTCCCCTACACCCATAATAGCTTCTGAGAGCTTAGTCAACTCAGATATAGGGAAGGAATCCATTTCTTCATCAGTCAGGTCTTCCGCATCTACAACAGCTAAACGGATAACTGTACGTAGTAGAGCTAATTGATCCTGCTCTGCTTCGGGGATTGCTTGCATCGCTTTAGTTTCTTTTTCTATAAGCTTCGCTTGTCCAACTGTAAGTGTTTTAATTTCTACGTCGCCATCCATGAATGGAACGGTTTTGGTTTGAGTTTTACCTAGGTGTTGTTTCATATCTATTAATCTCTTTTATAAAATAAGTTAGTATTGTGAGCTTGGAAATCGTCCAAGAGTTTATGCATTTTGTTTAGTACATCGAGGGTCTCGAAGATTTCAGTTCGCTTTTCTACATGGGCAGGGATGCTCTCATCAGAGAAGTCTTTGAAACGATCAAAAGTTTTACGACTGCTAAAGTCAATGTCTTTCTTCATGTTGCGCAAGGTTGTTTGAAGAACAAAACCTTTATCAAATGGGGGTTTACTATTATCCATATTTTTTATCCTAGTATAAAGACAGGGAGCTTTTAGACTCCCGTCTTATCATATTGTTGTTTTACTTATGCAGGTAGTGCGTAAGTAGAAGTAGTAGTGTCCTCTACTAAAGAGAAAGGACCGCTAAAGTCACCTTCGATAGTTAGAGAAATAGTAGCCTGCAAGCTATCAGACAAAGAAGGAGCGACCTCGAAAGAGGCTATAGTGCCGAAGAAATAGAAATCAGCAAATTTGTCAGCGTTGTCAGCAGTCAGAATACCAGAAGCATCTGCAGTAATGTCAGCGTCAGCTATACGAACACGGAAACAAAGACGGGTAGCGCTTTTACGCAAGGTGTCTAGTGCAGCGTGGTCAGCAGGGATGTAGTTCAAAGTGAACTCCAAAGAAGGAGCATCAGATTGACCAGAGACCTGTGAGCTGGAGGCCTTTCCGTAGACAGGGACGTTCACGATGTTAGCGGGAGTACCTAATGAAGGGAACTCACGGATGTTACCAACGTGCTTAACCGCTGCTTCAGGGGTTTCATCTGTTGCAGTATTAGTAGCTAAGATAGTTGTGCTGTTGCTTGCGAATAACGCGTGTAGGTCAGCGGAAGCGCTGTTAGTGTTGTTAACGGCGTTAGCTACGAAGTCTAGAGTAGTGAACTTAGACGCACCGATAGAAGATATATGTGCCATTTTTGATTAGCCTTTTAATTGTAATAGTTAAAGTCTACAGAATAATCTCCACGAAACAATTCAGGATTGTCTCGGTCGATACCTAGTATACTCAGAGAACTCGCTTGAGTCCTTGTACCTGAAGTTAGGTGTTTATTCTGTAGTATGTTGTCAAGTAAGTCTGCAATTTCCATAAGACGCTTAGTGCCTTGGTTAGCTTTAGTGTATACTTGAATTATAATTTTCCCGGTAATACCTGCTCTGCCATAACTGGTATCCTCGTTAAGAGGTAATACTTCTATTTTGACAAATTCGGATTTCTGAGAGGGAACCATGTAGTTAGACGGATATGCTGAAATGTTGTCCAAAAGCCATGAAGGCGAAGCGAACATACTCTCGACATCCATAAGGATAGTTGTGTACTTAGACATTTTAGCCCTCCGTTACTAGTAAGGTTATTAGACCTGGTTCTTTGGTGAAGTTTATAATAGTGTTTGGTACGCTATTAATCACTACTGTATCATATAAAGCTGGATTTTCTAATTCTGACTCTTTAATATAGACCTCTTTCCGAGGAGCTAAGATTTCAGTGTCATCAGGTTTTTGTTTTACAGATATCACAATAGCAGCCACTAAGGACTCCTCGTAGGTATCGTTGGTTGTGCCTGTTGAAAAATCGTAGTTACCAGATACTTTGGTTCGTAATGTAACTGTTTCAGCTATATCACCAACCGCAGTAAATGCTTTATTTACAGCAGCAGTTATTTTTGAACGTAAAGACATTATTAATACCCCCACCAAGACTTCTCTGAGTTTCTAAGCATAGGTTGGATAGCTCGCCTTACTGTACGAGGGACTCTGGGTGGATTCTTAACCTCTTTAAGGGCTATTGGTCCAACTTTTATGTCCGTTATCTCACCTGTAGAATCTAGGAGGCCATCGTTGTTCATCAAATGGTAAGCTAACTCGTAAGTTGCTTGTCTGATTAAACGGATGTCTCTGTTTAGGGAAGTCTCTGTTTCCGCATTTACGCTATAAGCATAGGTAGATGTGAAAGCAAGTCTGAGGCCTCTCGAATCATCTCGAAAAACCCCCACTCTTGGGAAAGCTAAAGCTTGGTTTGCGTCAACGACGGAACCCTGCCACTGCTCTTCATCGAGCATTCTTGTGGCAGTTACTAAAGCCTGTTCTTGTAATTCAGCATAAGAGCTGCGCCAAGCTGCGGCGTCTAATCGGTCCTCGAAGTAACTGTCAGCTTCACTCAAGGTTACATAAGAGTTTACACCTTTTTCTAATGCCATTTTCAGTTACCTCTAGGTTGATTATGCGTGGAAAATTGGTAAGATACCAAGGTTAAGTAGGTCTACTTTACGAGTCCAAGCAGGAGTCGCAACAGAACCAGCAAGGCCAGCGTTAGATACGAATGCATCTTGAGTTCCAGCGAAGCTATAACCACGGGCATGCATTACATAGCCCCAACGGTACCAAGCAGTAGTACGGCCAGAACCAGAACCTACGCTCTCGTTACGGTCGATAGCGACTGGGTTAGGAACACTAGTGCTATGCATGAATACTGAACCAGGAAGCATCATGTAAGATACTTTAACAGTAGTAATTGCAGTAACGCCAGAAAGTGCAGCGTGAGTTACGCTACCAAGGCCTTGACCAAAGTTACGAGATACGATTACACGTACAACACCACCGAGTAAAGTTTCGAAAGAGATATTACCATCGGTAACACGCTCGTCGTCTACTAAGTTAGCAACTTTGATGTCTAAGTAAACTTCAGGAGATACAACTAAGTATACGAAGTCAGGGGTGTAGTCAGACCAAGCGCCCATTGCACGGATGATGTGTTCAACACGACGGCCAGGAGAGGCAGCAGTCAAATCTACTAAACCTTCAAGATCAGAACCAGTACCTACTACGTCGCTAGAAGCAGCAACATAACCGAATGCTTTAGAAGCATCGCCGTCTACAGAGTTACCTGCGAACATGTCAGAGTAGTTAGCTTCAGCTAGGTCGTTAGCAGTTTTAAGCTCAGTGTTCATAACACCAGCTAAACAGCTACGTAATGCTTGATCTTCATCTTCAGCACGAGTTTCAGCGAAGTCACGAGCAATCTTAGCGATTCCGTCTTGACCAGAAATAACTGATTGTACTAAATATTCGTTAGCACCGTGAGTACGGACAGTCTTGATGTACGTCTGTACTTCAGTACTGATGTTAGTTGTTCCACCGTGGTTCTCGTCTTGAGAAGCAACGTTGACTACAGAGTTGTTAGACCCAGCAGCGTCTTCAGCAGCATTAGTGCCACCTACTGCGTAAGCGCCTAAAGGCTTGTAAAAGCGAACCTGACCAATGAAGTCTTCGCCGTTTGCGTTAATGTTTGCATCTTCGCCGACTACAGCTGTAGATACTATTTTCTTTGCACGAGTGTACATCTCATCAGAGTATGCTGAGATTGCTTTGTTTAGAGTACCGAATGCACTTGAAGAAATTGCCATTTTAAAATCCTTAATAGTTTAAAATTAGATTGGTTAGAAAAAATACTTTAGTTAAAGTTAGTTATACCCACTTACCGCTGCCGTCGAAATGTCCAGCAGCCGCAGCCGCCATGATTTCGTCAGTAGACATATCAGAGAGTGATTTGTTGGAGTCGAAGCCTCCAGTGGCCTGTTGCATTGCTGCTTGGCCTGTCCCAGAGGACTGTTTAGGTTTGAACAAAAACTCTTTATCGTCATCCTTACGGAAACTGTCAATGAAGTCTTTAATTGAAGCACCTGTTCTATGCATCCACTGACCCTGCTCATTTTGTACCAATTGAGCTACGACATCCCGATAAGCAAAAGTTGCTGCTGTATCGTTACGGAAGTCCAAGCCTTTTAGAGCCTCATGGACCGCACTGTCACGAGTTAACTCGATGACCTGCTTGTCTCTCGCTTGTAATTTAGCGGTGATCTCTGCAAGCTTCATATCAGATGCTTCTTTGTGCTTACCCTCTTCTTCCAAGAGTTTTATCTGTGATTGCTTCTGTTGCTCTTCGAAAGCTACAGCTTTGGCCACAGCATCATCTCTTTGAGAATATGCACTGTTTAGTTTCTCTTTGATTTTAGAAAGCTCTTCATCTACCTTAGCCTGAATTATCTTATCTATATCTTGAGTTCCTGAAGCGGATGCTTCTGATGCTTCTAGGTCTACATTGTCATTGTTTTCGTTTGTCATGGATTTTCCTTTAGAGCACAGCTCTGTTAGTTGATTATGAAAATAGTTACGAACTATCTTCGTTTTAAAGAGTTATTGAATTACGGACCAATTCCGTAGAAATCCCATCCGGGAGGTATATCTCCCATGATGTCTTTTTTGGTTATCCCGTTCTTAGGGTTAAGTAAACCTTCGTCTTGAGCCCGTTTGACTAACATACGGAATGTTTCTTCAGACATACCCCTGTCTCTCATGGCCTTTAGGGTGTTTAAGAGTGAGTCGGCTTCTACCGCATCACCATAAATAGCCCTTAGTTTAAACTTAGCTCTGGTAGAGTCAGCCAGGTTGGTAAAGAATCCATCGTGTATTGTAGAGGTTTGAACATTATTCTTCTTGCCCCACAAATGGAAACTTCTTACTATTGTGGCATCATTCATATGATTGCCGTTTACACCTAAGCCACTACGGGCACCTATGATAGACTGTTTACCTATAAACTTACTATCAGTAATTGTATCCTCGTAGATGTTAGAAACCTTACGTCCTGTTACCGGGTCTATGAACTCGATACGCTCTTGGACTACAGGTCTGTATCTTTGAAATAAAAGTTTACCATCCATTGTAACCCAGGGTATGTCTACCTTTTGGGATTCAGTGATGTAAGCTTTTGCAACGTCCTTCCAGAAGGCTACGAACTTCTCTGTTACAGGAGCAATGTCCTTTAGATGTCCGCTCATAACCTCGGCGACCTTTCTGAACTGATTAGGCCCTATAAGACCACCTCTGACGTTGGTTAGTTTTGTAACAAACTCTGCTGAATCAGGATGCATGTCTTGAGCCATAGCTAAGAGACGGTTTCCCATTGGAGCATTGTTGTTGATAGCATAATTCGCTTCTTTCCTTAATTCCTTAAGAGAAGCAGAAACGTGTACGGCCTTGATATCATCCGCTTGTTTGATAGCTGTATCTATAGAACGATTAAACTCACGGAGTTCAGTCGAAGAGATGACAGTATAATTTTGTTTTGCGAGAGCCTTTGCTAACTTACCTTCGATAGCAGCGGCCTGAGTCGCTCGTCCAGCACCATAAACATTATGTTCAATGAGGGGCGTTAGGCCTCATCCGGCGGAAGATAAAATGCGTCTCCACGTTTAACCATTCTTCCCACTGTTCTGTGAGATATGTTTAACGCTTCGGCGGCTTTACGAGAGGATTGGTATAATACACCATCAATACTAACTCTTTTAGCAAGATGATGGAAATTGTTAAGTCTATCAGAAAGCTTTTTACCAAAACCAGCAGGTTTCTTATGACCTATTAATGCTAAACTGAGTTGGTCTTTTCTTTCTTGACTAAATTTTCTTCCCTTATTAATTAGAGATTGAGCCTTTCTAATTTCTTCAGGATCTTTACCCGCTCTACGAGACATCATTGTGAAGGCAAAAGCCATTGATGGGTTTCTATGTATTCTCCAAAGTAAATGGTGGGCGAATACGTGCTCTCTTAGAGTGAGATATACCAAGTTATCTTCTTCATCAGTGCCGCCCATTGACTTAGGTAGTATGTGGTGTCTTTCAGAATAGCCTTCCGGCTTTTCTTTCTTACCATACTTAGTTATGAGTTCATCGTAATGAAATTTGTAATTCATTTTTTCTCCTACGCCTGCTATATGTTTCCATATAGATCAGACTATATCATCATTTATTGTAATTAAATGCTCTGCGCTTCCACTCACTTGAGTGTACTCCCTTTCGGGATAGTCGTTGCACGTTCCCTTTCGGGCTTCGCTCAGGATTGTCTACAGCATTACCTGTTTAGATGTTCCCTGAATTCACAGAGTTTTACTTGCGCCTTAATTAACGCAACCATTGATTGACCTTTAGCCGCCTTAGCGAGGTCACCGAAAGAGATATCATTGCCGATAGGGTTTATCTTTCTAAACTCCGGGTCGGACATTGTTCTCTCTGCAACTAAATCGTAAAGACGGTTTTTACGTGATGTCGCCAACACGTTAGAAGCGTTTGCTAATGCTCTATCTCGCGTAGATAAGGCTATCAGCTGGGCTCCCGATGCCGAAGCATCATTCTCGTTTCCTAATTGAGTTTTATAAGTTCTTAACTTCTTGTAATTGTTTAGGTCACCATCCACGTGATTGTAAATACGAGTGTATTCCAATGCGAAACGTGCAAGCTTAGGTAGCTCCTCTGCCTCAATCTCTCGGACTAAAGGGTGTTCAAGAAAATTCTTAAGCCTTCTATCTCTTTGAGTGTTGGATAAGAGCATTTCTCCGATTTCTCGTAGTTGTTTCTCTCTGGCAGCGAATGAGGCTAACCGCCCTTCGTTGGTAAGAACACTGAATGCTTCACCAGTTAGGGTTCCTAATTGTATCTTTAGTTCTTCTAAAACAAACTCATCGATGTTTTTGGCTACCTTGGTATTTAAGAAAGGTCTGACAAATTCACCACCAGCAGGGTGTAAATACCCTTGTGTGTAAACTCGACCACGCCCGTCTATCTGTGCCCAATTGCGCCACGTTGATTTGTTCTGTAAGTGCCAGCGTAGAGACTGCATCATCCCCATGCCTTGCTCACCTCTTTGTAGTATAATTTTACGAAAAGTGTTAAGCTCATCGTATTTAGCTACTTGACCTCGGGGGTCACGGAAGTGGAGTAAGTCATCAAAGAAGGAAGCAAAATCTTGGTCTACTTGCCACTCAGCTGACATTGTGTGATTAAGCATATCTGCAAAATCATTGTCAATTAAGTCTTGGTCGTAGTTACCGCCTGCTTTACGAGTTATTACACTGACATCAGTTTTGTTACCACGGGTATCAAAGAATTTCTTCTGTCCCGCTTTGACTACTAATTGGTCTTTCTCGTATATTATACCTATTCTTCGGGAGTAGACTAATTCACGAGCAGCACGTTGCAGCTTCAGCATAGCGGGGTCAACTACTTGGATCTCTCGGGATATGGTATCCTTAAAAGAACCTATTTCGTTACGACCACTATCTAGGTCTACTACACCTCGACGGGTAGTTCCTCTCATACCTACCTTTATCTTTCCTTGGTCTTTTAGGCCATCTAAGATGTTAGAACCCATTTTATGGTATTCTTTCAAGGTTGGTGCTTTGAAGAAAACTTCCCAGTCTGATATTTCAGATTCATGTAATCTCTTACCTATCTGTATAGCCAAACTGTCATAGTCTGTAGACTTGCCTGTTGCTACATCCTTCATAATCTCAGACATTACTTTAGTTCTGTCTTTTAAAAACTCTGGAGTTCCTGCTGCTTGAATAAAATCTGCCTTTCTTTTAATGTACCACCATTCTAGGTCTAGGAAGCGTCTCTTGGTTTCGTTGCCTGCTCTTAAGAACTTAGTGATTACGCTATCTGAAGGCTTCCCTTGCAATTTACGCACGAGGGCCTTTCCGAAGGGTAATTCTTCAATCTGTTTTATGATTGCTTCCTTGGCAGAAGGGAACTTTGGGAGAAAGCTGGGTAGCTTAGGGAAGTAGTTTCTTAGCGGGGATCTACCGGAGTTGTAGGTCTTCCTAGCTAGGGCTAATCCTTCTGTAACAGACCAGTTATCTACAAGCCTTTGATTTGAAAGGGTTCTAGAAGCTATATCATCGAAAGTTGTCCATTCACCGTGTATCTGAATTTGAGCAACATCCCCATCCTTTCCAAAACGGAAGAATTGTGAACGACTACGAGAACGCCTGTCAAGCACACGAGAGGTGTTAACAACAGAGTTCTTTAGTTCTGCTCGGAGGACAGCAGCAAGGTTATCCCAAGGTAATTTATCCTTTGAGAAACGCTCTAAGGTAACTCGAAGGTTCTCTATGACTGCGGATTGCTGGTTTACGGATAACCCGTCGTTCTCTAGGGAGGTAGCAAAACGTTTAATGAAGTTCTTCTCATCTGCCTTAAGCAGCTTAGAAGCATCCAGGTAATCCATACGCTCCTGTAGAACCTTGAAATCAGGGTCGTACACAAGGGTGGATTTAGTCTCACCCGTGAGGGGGTCAACTCCTGTATTTCTCTCATCAAACTGATTATTAGCTCGACGTCTAGTTGCCTTCTTTCCTGGTATCGATGTACCTCGGAAATCGGTTAACGATAAGATAGAACCAGTGTTATGAGCCTCTGCTCTAAAAAATAACCGCAGTTCATCTTCAACAGCAGCACTACGGATTAGCGTGGAAGGGCGTCCAGCATTGATAGACAAGGAACTTACTGTCTTTGCGCTCAATACTTTTTGCCTAACCGGAGTAGTGTTGGTGTTCTTATTGTCTATACGTCTTAAAGCTGAGAGTGAGAGTGGTTTACCACTTGCTGTAGTAAAGCTTTCAATAGGGAGTTGACCATTGTCAAACAGGGATACTTTTTGTAAGTCACCTTGGAAATGGCGTACCTTCACATCATTGCTTTGTCGTTTTAACCAAACACCGTAGTTCTCTCTTGAGGGAGCGTTACCACTAAGCCTTGCTATTTGTAGCGCGTCTAAGCCTTGTAATACGGTTTTCTTAATGTCGGGGGATGCCGCTTCTAGTAGGTCACTATGGGATTTTACCACAGGAACCAAGGTACTACGACACCTCCAATGTAGCGGGGGAGTAAAGCGTGTATCATCGACGTCATATACTTGTCCGTCGTGGTGAGCACAAATGGGTGAAGTTCTACTATCTAAAACAGCAGTGAACCTGACGCCTTTCATTATCTCTTTGTTTTCTTGTAGCACAGCAAGCTGCGAAACAGATTGTGTACGAGTAATAGAAGTACGCACCAAAGCGGAAGCTTGAGCCTCTGTCATCCGGGTCTTGCCTACTACATCACGGATAATTTGTTCATTAGTCAAGCCTTTAGACAGGCCGACGTTGATAGCGGATTGCATACGCGTTAACTCCCCAGCGCCTAAACCCTGGATACGTCTGGCTAAGTTGCCATCGCCTCTAACATTAACGCCTACAATCTCACCCAGCACTTTAGTAGCTCCGGGTCTCCTGATATTAGCATATCTGCCTAACTCTTTAGATAGATTGTTTGTAGTGAAATCTACCTCTGTTAACCCGTAATCCTTCATTCCATTAGTGAGAGAGCTATTAAGCTCCGCCGTGAATCGACTGACTTCAGGTTTTATTACAGTTTTAAGAGTGGAGGTTCCAACAGGCCCATTAGCCGCCAGCGTTTTACCGAGACGGGTTCTGTGACGACGGATGATACGCTTAGTATCTGTTTGTACATTCTCTTCGAACATACGAGTCATCGCCGCATGGTCTATTGTGCGGTCATATAAATTATCGTTTACACTAGGCATAGAACCTCCTTAGCTTATTTATTTAATATCGGATTTATGAATGACTTTAGTGCCATCCTTGCTTGAGAGTAAGACTCTATCATCTTCATACAAATGGCAAACTTTGTAGCCATCCTCAGTGATATCACCTACTTTTATTTCTTTCTCGGGTTTAACTGGGACCTCTTGTTGCTTTCGCGTAGGGAGGAAGCTGTTGCGTTTATTTGTATAATCGCTCATATTACTTCTCCATCAGGGCGGTAGCAGCGCTGACATCCATAGGTATGCGCCCAAACGCTTTAGTGTTTTCTTTAGAAGGGCATATAATCCAGTTTCCATCTGATTCGCGGAGACCTTCGATCATCCACATACCGGATTTGGAGACTAACCCTGCTTTAAGCTCTAATTGCTTAGGCTCCACTTTTGGAGCTACGGGCTTCTTAGTGATGAGTGGCTTCTTAGTTATAATAGGTCTGTTATTGTCCATCTTAATCTTCCTCTTTGTCAGTTACGGTCTCTGGCTGATTAGCCTGGGTCTTAATTAGGTCGTCCATTGGTTTAGCATCCATACCACCCATGATTAGGTCGTCTTTATTAATCTCATCTTGCCCTTTGTTATCATCGTAGTCTGAATCGATGATGTCATTCGCCTTAGCGATATCTAGGAAAGTAGAACGGGGGATAAGACCTGTTTGATACCATTCTGTAACGAGACGTAACCAATCGGCACCAATAGGAGCAGGGTTAAGGTCTGGCGTTAGGTTGAATTTGATATCATCAATTTTGTAGTCGGTACCATATTTCCAGTTGAGCATCCAAGTGATGATTTTACGCATCTGTTGAGATACCTTAGTAGAAATAGAGGCTAGTATTGCAGACTGTCCAGCATTACGAATCTCAAGTGCGACACCTGAATCTCGTCCACTACCGTTTTCTGCAGCCATCATACGAATGCCTAAACGAGCCATTTCGTTAATGGTGTTCTGTATAACTAGTTCCATATCTCGTAGAGCTCTAGAAGGGGTTTCTAGTGCCTTTATGTCATCGCCTTGGCTTATTTTGAGCCATGAGCCTAAGCCTGACGCGACTACATCTTCAAAAGCTTCATCAGTCATATCAGAGATTACAACAGGGGTGTATGTGGCAGCACCAAGTAAAAGGTGGTTTCTGCGAGATACTTTGTTGTATAGAGACACTTCACGGTCTATTAGTGGCATCAATACGGGCTCTTCGCCTTCTATATTACCGTTTAATGGAACAGCGGGGATATGATCGAGGCGTTCATTGTTAGCCAGGATGTTGTTGAAGGTATTTGTTAGTTTCCATTGGCTGCTAGCGTCTTTGTTAGCAGAATGAGAACCGCCAGAAACCTGGTAGTCTTGTTGCTCTACTCCATTAATGAAGTTAACATTCTCGCCACCTTCTGAATTTGCTTCGTATCTATCTACTTCATACAAGCCTTCCGCATTCAAACGATGCACATAAACAGTATCTATGTAATCAGGGTGTAGAGGGTTAGAGCGGTAATGTTGTTCGTAAGAGCGGGTGACCAATGCTAGCAAGCAGTTTGTGCCGGTAATAGGGTGAGCACCTGTGCGCCAGTTAATTACAGACTCGGCTTTCATTAGAACAGGGTATGGTGCTAGTTTCTTTCGTTCTTCTAAACTAAGTATATCGTAGTTAGGAACTGAAGGGTAGTCAACCATGACCCAAGCGCGAGAAGTTTGGAGTTCTTCGCTGAGGGCTTCATCTAAGAAAGACAACATGGAGTTGCCGTGAGCGGTAAAAGAATTCTTCAACCAGTCAGTACCGCCTTCTGGTACATCTTCAGGTAAGGTGATATCCGGCATTTTACGTAGGAGACCACCAACTAATACTTTAATGTATTGAGCAGTTAATCCAGGTAACTCCGCTTCTGACCGGTAGAACGCGTATTGCTCGGGGGTCATAGAGGGGCTGAATGGTAGTAGTATATTGGAGAACTGGATATTATCTAAGTTGCTGTCCAGCTCTTTACAGGCTGATTGACCGTTTAAAACGCCTCTAGCTGTGCGCCATAAGGGTTTTAGTGATTCATATCGCGCATTGGGGTCGCCAACCGATTTAGATTTGTTAGCGGCTGTGTTTGTGTTTGCCATATTAGTTTCCTGTTAATTAGTAGTACACTTTAGAATAGTGGGTAGCGATATCCACCATTCA
>Ga0208643_1000207_pt1 | contig 39881 bp, 68 predicted proteins | sample VirMetDEL_Nov_12_FD_184516 | JGI IMG/M metagenome (GOLD analysis project Ga0208643, IMG submission 184516) | Aqueous microbial communities from the Delaware River and Bay under freshwater to marine salinity gradient to study organic matter... | ecosystem: Environmental > Aquatic > Marine >...
GCATCCCAGCCCATTTGCATAGTATAGTTGTCATCTAATATCATATATCAACCTCCACTTCTATCCTGATTCTCTTTATCATCCCTATGGCGTGCAATTTCATAAGATTCATATATATCTATCATCTCTTTCAACTTGTATAACTTAGGGAGTGTATATTGGTGGAGTAAGACGTTAAGAGATTGATCAGCGGAGGGGCAATACTTACTTGTAGCCAAACTCATGATCAACATGTCATACCTATTTAATGTAGACTTCTCTTTAACTAATCTTCTAACTTCTTCTCTGTATCTTCCTGTGCTTTCGTCTGGCTCATCATTGAAAGGGTTTGAGAAATATCTACTCCTGCCATCTCCGAAAAGCCTTGGATAAAAACATTAGGGCTAATACCATTCTCCTCTATACTCCATGCTAGAAAGACAGGAAGCTTGCCTAGATTCTTACCACGGAAGTAAGTATCAAAGTTCATAGGTACATCGTTCTCTCGCATATTAGCAGTCAATGTTTTAAGAAGAGGTACTACACTTTTCTTTCCCAGTGCGGATACTAAAGTCATGGCAATATTCTTACCAAAATTCATATCACTTATATTGTCTAAACCATCGAATGCCCCTGAGTCAAATGCACTTCCAATAGGCATAGCCATTAGTTGTGTTAATTCACTAGCTGCTTCAATTGCATCGGAAGCGGAAAGCAATTTCAATGTATATTGCTTTCCTCCGATTTCCTTCATTACTGTATCTGATCCTAATAGATCCATTACATAATCCCCTCTGAATTATTTTTATTATGCTTTAAACTGGCTTAATGTTTCTACTGTAGCTAAGACACCACCTAACGCAGCGGCGGATTCTGTCATACCCTCTGGCAACTCTAAGTAGACATAATCTGAACAGAAAAGAGTCCATGTTCTATCTTGAGCCTGAGAGCCAAAACCTAATGTTGGCCCTTTCTTAATATGACAATCACGTAATTGTACTAATACACTTCCTGATGGGTCAGATAAAGTTAAAGATCCTCTGTAAAGAGTTTTAGCTAATCTTTGAGCTACAATAACATTAGCTAAAAATTTATTAGCTAATGATGTTTGTTGTAATGTCAACTCAAACATACCTGTATGGTCTGGACTGATGGAGATACCAACTTCTCCAAAAGCACCTACATCTTCATTAGTAAAATCTGAGTTCTGTTCAATACTTGCAAAGCTATCTGCTACGCCTGTGATACTTTGTTCTAGAAAGGATATTTCTACTTCCCTGCTCGAATAAACGGGTAATTTGTCAGCCATCTATCTAATACTCCTTATGATTCTGCTTCGTATGTTAAGCTGCCTAAGATGACAACAATTTGGATACCACCTGCTAAGTATGCAGTGAAGCCTCCATTATAAATCCTATTAGCCACATCTGAAAAACTTACGCTTGAGCGATCAGGAAAGCTAATTACATAAGGATTATCTTTCTGTAGAATATTAGCTTGTGTTTCTGTTTCGATGTAACGATCTAAAGTAGAAGTTAATACATTCTTTAGACGGGCAATACCTGAGTCTGTATAAGCGATCTTCTTCTCGCGTATCATAAAGTTCTGATAGTTCTCTTTAACTCGCGCTGTTAAGAAATCTCTATCTCGCATAACATCTGCAAAGATTGTAGCTGAACCTGATGAAGTGCCTTGACGTGTAATTGCAATACCACCGGCTACTTCTGTGAATGAACCATTCTTATTAACAAGATTGGTCTTATCAGTAGTATTTAAGTAGTTACCTGTTAATGGGTTTCTAGCTGCTTCAATCTTAGTAGTATTATTAGCTACAAGCTGTTTACCTGCATCATAAGGTGCTAAGATAGAAATATATTCCATCTCTGGGAACTTAGTATCTGCATCGTGGTGAAACCAATAGAATGTTCTAGTACGTATCTCTTGTTTTAACTGAGAAGGTGTGTCTGTAGCTACGTCTGTATAAACACCTAAATCTGCTTGCTCTTGTGTAGTCACCCAGTATTGCTTAGTGCGTGATTCTATATCCTGAGCTAATGCTAATACAAACGCTTGACTGTGATCGTTACATGCTACAAAATAGAAGTCATCATCTGCATCTGTAATAGTTGCCATCATGTCTGCTGCTGTCTGAGTAGTAACAGTAGTGTAAGTAAACTTAGCTACGTCTGTAACTGCATAAGCTGCTGTACCAGTTTTAGACAATGTAATACTTCCTGTATCATCTACAACAGTAACACCTGTTGGTGATCCTAGTGCAGTGACGATAGCAGTAGCAATAGTAGAAGCTGTCTCTGAACCAGTAGTAGTTGTAAATGAAGCAGTAGTGGTTACATCTGCTGTATCTAATACTTCTAAAGTATAAACTTGACCTGCTGCTGTAGCGGCTTCTGGTGTGAAAGTAATAGTATCTACTTCTCTACGACCTACCTTGACGATAATAGGGTCTACGTCTTGAGCATAAGCTGATTGCATAGCTGCATAAACGTTAGAGCTAGTAGGGATATCATCTGCAACTGCATCGAATGATGTGTATGATCGTGTTTGTTCTTTAAACCAGACGTGATCGGCAATGAAAATAGGAGTACCAAAAGAGGCTCTATTGACTGCTGTAACATCCAGTGCTATATTCACCGTTACAAAGGGTTGATATGACAAAGTATTTCTCCTGTAAGAAATGTTATTTAATTATTATGGTGGTGTTGATATAGTTATATCCATATCTATTGTGGTAATTTCACCCTCATCTGTGAGGACTCCATCTAGGTCTACGGTGGTTATAACACCACCCTCTTGATCTGTAGTAATGTCCTCTACATTAAATGTAAGATTAAATCCAGCCACTTCTACAAACTTTCCTGCTAACTTCTCTGGGAGCGAACTGATAGAGAATACATCTTCAATAGAACCACAAGTGTTAGTAGTTATCTCTCCTAGTACTCTATTCACCCTAAAAGCATTCTTTAACTTGCTGGCTATTCTTAAAGAGTCTTGTCCATACACTGTGTATTGCATTAGCATTTTTACATTAGCTGTATAATAAGGATTATCACTATCATCAAGCCCTTGACGTAATAGCCAACTTCCTGTATCATCTATGCTAAGAATATCAAATGTAATATAAGGAAGGTCTGGAGTGTTATCCGCATCTCTCTCAAATATAATAGAAGGTACTTGTTGACCTGCTCTACTTATAGTACTAAGCTCATCCCCTACAAAGTTAGAAGCTACTCTTACAAATTCATTCCTAATGCCAGTTATATCTAGTGCCATTTAGTAACTCCTTTAAGATAACTTCTCTTCTTTAATGAAGACTGATTCATAATGATCTGATCTGCTACCGTGGAATGACCAGTTAGCTACATTGTGAGCAACATAACTCTTACCCTCTATGACTACCTTATCTGCTTTAGTTTTAGGAGTGGCATCACTGTCTGCTTCCTTGATAGGTGTAGTACCATACAATACATAAGCATCTGATGACCTGATACCGTCTGGAAGGATTAACAACTCACTACCTTTCTGGAATGGCTGTATACTAAATTCAGCGTCTATGTATTCAGGAGGAAAGTCATAGTATCTATTATTAGCATCTAGTTCTCCTCCTGTATGCCGCTCTACAGTGAGTTTTGTTTTTACTATCCTACTCATATAGAACCTATTTCCTTAACTTTATTATTATAAGAACTTTTATAAGCTGCCTTACTCTTCAACTCACCTGTATCTAGTAAAGGAGTGGATGTAGCTTCTGTGATAGGCATAAATAACCCTGCCTTACCAAATATATCAGAATACTCTTCCCTGAGAACTTCACCCATTTCCATTAGGAATGCTTCTGATGCTCCCTCTCTTAGGAGATTCTTAGACCACTTCTTATATACTTGCCTGACTTTAGCATTCCTTAGAAAACCTTTATTACTAATCTGTGTAAATGTAAAGTTAGCTAATGGGTTCTTGATAACACCAGACTGTGTAGCTCCAGCAGACCATAGTTGTAAAAGCTCTACATTGGTAATATCTGAATCTCCATGATTCTTACCATCTTCAAAGTGACCTATCTGTAAATTATTAGCTGATAGACTATTGAGATTTTTTAGTAGCTTTTCTATCTTTCCTTTCTTTCGTATAACTTTGGTCTTTATCATCTGAACCCTTCTTAGGAATATCTAATTCAATATCCTCTATAATGTTTCCATCTTTATCTTTAACTATTCTTTTAATCAAGATTATCTCCTATAAAATTAAAGTAGAACTATCAGTACAAGAGTTAACCTTAACTTCTGCACCTCTTATAACTTGAATACCAAAAGCTCTGGGAATGTTATACCCCCCTTTAGGTAAATAAGGGCATATATTAGGGAGAGATTTATTAACAAAGTCTTTCCATAAATTCTTCTGGTGATCTTCTGAGTATTGATAAGTTACCTTACCTACTTGCTCTCTTATCAACCCTGCACCATCAACTGTGTGCTTACCATCATTAATAAGTCCAGCCACTCTAAGAGCCTTACAAAGAGCTTCCGAGTAGTTAGCTTCATCGTCTAGTTCTATATGATTACTTATTACATTACTAATAACAGTTTCTAGCTGAGTATTGGTTAGTACATTTTCATTGGGTAAATATTCTAAGAGATCACTTAGCATCTCTGTTTGGTTTATCACTGGCATATATTTAATTCCTATGTTTTATAATAAACACTTAATAAAATATTTATTATAAAACAGGCCACTTCCTTGTAGCCTGAATTATTAACTAATTATGGATTAGTTAGATGAAGTTACTGGCTTAACCAATAGTGCATTACGGTTCATGTAAAGAGCGTTACACTCTTCAAACAAAGTAATACCGCGACGATTATGCTCTTCCATAAACGCATACTTTTCCATACCCATACTGTTTACATAATCCATAGTCTGTGAAGGACTATAAACAGTAGCAAACATATTCTCTGCACCTACAGGAATTAAGTAGCCTTTGTTAGTACCATTCATTAGAGAGATACCACCAATACTATCTGCCATACGGATGTATGTAACACCAGTAAGTGAAGAAGTAAAGTGTCTACGCATGAATACTGATTCATCAGCAGAGAAGCCGCCACGATCACCAGCAAGTACTCGTAGGTCTAGAGTAGTGCTAGTGTTGATAGCAGCAATGCCACCCATCTTAGCTACTTCGTATGCAAATAGTTTGTCATACAAGTCACCACTACATACCATAGCCAATGAAGAGTAAGTTACACCAGCTTTCGCACAATCTTCTTGTAAAACATCTACTAGATCATTAATAATCTTTTCTGATGTAGTACCACCCAGCAATAGGTCTTTAGCTGCTGCACGCGAAGCACCATAAACATCAGTGTAGAAGTTGTAAGAAGGTGCTGCACCATTGAATGTGTAGTTAGTATCTGTAGATAGTACTTTAGCAATAGACAACTCTTTAAAAGCTACCCATGCACTGTCCATCTTACGTGACATTTCAGATACACGTTCTGCGGTTGTGTAGAGATCATTAGAGAAAGGTTTACGCTTACCTGATACATCAGCAGGAGCTACATTAGCACTAATACCGTAAGAACCTGTACGGAACAACTTCTCTTTAGCACTATCTTTACTAATACGTGCTGCACCTAGCTCATCAAAACGCTTACCTTCTGGCAACTGAATTGTCTCAGTTAATTCATCGTAAGCAACTTTATCATTACTTACAGAAATCTTATCCATATTACCTAGCAAGAGTGCAGTTAGAAAGCCTGACTTGACAGATGACTTACGTGTAATACCTTCTGTTACATCCTGTAACTCAAAAGAGTTCATCTCAGAACGTACAGCCTTATCAATTGGTTGAATACTCATATTATTTTAATTCCTCTTATGCCAAGTATGAAGCGGCTGCATCAGCGGCTTGTTTAGTAGTTGTAATACGCTGTGCTTCTAATTGTGCTAGGAAAGCAGCTTGTGCCCCTGCATCTGCACCATTCCAGATAATACCTTCTTCTAGTACAGCAGCATCGCCTCGATATAGAACAGTCATCTTAGGAGCAGTACCACCTAGATCAGTGTCTTCATCATTGAAGCCTTTACCTTGATAGTTACCTACAGATAAAGCAACTACAGAACCATCTTTAAGTGGTGAACCACCTGTAGAGATGACTGTTGCAATAGTTTGTGCAACATAAGGTTCAAACTCTGATGTGGTATCATTCCATATCATAGCAACACCAATATTATCAACCGTACCTGACGCACCTACGTCAACAGTGGCATAGTTAAAGTCAACTGCATTATCCATAGCAAAAGAATCTTCTGCTGCAATCAACTCACTCAATAGTTTACGACTCGTAGAAACTGTTGGCATATTATTTAGCCTCCTTGTTTAATTCTTTTAGTTCTTCATTAATATTTAGAGATTTAGTAACAGCTTCCGCTTCACCATCTTCACCTAATTCACCAAACTTCTTATCAATGGCATCCTGCTTACTTGCAGACTTCTCTAGTGATTCTTTAGACTCTACCAACTCAGCGAATGCTTTAGTGATAGCTTCTTTTTCATCTACAGAGACACCTTGTAATACTTTAACAACATCTTCTGTATTACTTAGTTTAAACTTCTCTACTTCCGATGTAAGCTCTTGTGTCTCTTTGGCTTGCAACGCTTTTTTGAGGATTGCAATTTCATCTTGTGCTTCTTGTAAAGCATCTTTTTGTGCATCTGACATTTCGTTTCCTTTTGTCATAGTTTGCTCTTCCCCTGCATCACTCTTGACAGAGGAGAGGGAGTTGGTATCACTCTGTTGCTTTCGCAATGGAGAGAATATTTCGCCGTATCTTTCTAACTTAGCGGCTTGTTCTGGGGTGAGATCATCTTCTGTAGGTTGTTTTCCTGACTTACATAAGACAGTAGTTAGTCCCGATGCAGGCCCACCTTGAGATTCATCAGTCATTGATATTTCTGCTGTCTCTGGATCAAAATGTATGTTTTTTAATGAGCGTGTTGCTTTAGTGCTATTAGTCATTAATTAATTCCTCTATATTAGCTAAAGCTCCAATAGAAGGGGCGTTTAGTTCATTAGTTTTCTTATCTTCCCATGCTTCTTTATTATGCCATTTTGCTGTAATCAAAGGAGTACCTGCTTTTACGGTAGTATCTCCTATCTTAGCATCTACCTCCTGAACCCAAGCACGTTGCCATGAGAATACATTAGTCTTGTGTAGGTGGAATAATCCAGCTTGCATTTGACCTTTATCTATTAGCTTATTAGCACTATCTACCATACCCCTGATAGCTTCTATATCTGCCGTATCTCCATGTAAGTCTGTATAACCCGCTGGTATATACATAGGCTCAATAGAGATCATCTGTTCATCATCGAACTGCTTAATAATGACTTCATGCTCATCTTTCTTAAAGAAGTTTTTAAGTACTTTAAGCACAGACTTTTCTACATCAGTTTCACCTGTAGGTACGTCCTTCCACTCTGTCAGTTTAGTAACAAAACTAGCTTCTTCTTCTACAAGAGTAACTACGTTATCTACATAAGTGTAAGCAATTTTAAATTGACAATACTTCTCTTTAGGTGCATACCATAATGTAAAGTAAACATACTCATCATCATGATCTTCGTAGTAAGCCCACTCTTTGTAATCATTTACTTCAAATACATATTCGATGGACTCTCGAATTAACCTTACTTTATCTTGTGCAGTGTTCTTAGTAATACTAACTGCATCTTGTTTAACGAATAAATCTTTTAAGTTCATATTATTTCCTATGCAGCGTTTTCATTATTTGTATCACTACCTGCTCCGTCTTTTTGTGAATCACCATTACCACTACCTTCGTTGTACTTACCCATAGCAGCTTCTAAGTCTATCTCCTCAATACCTTCTAATGGTAATCCCATCCACTCATACAGCTTTTCTAATCCAGCTTTAGTCATAATGCCGCCACTAGCTAAACGGGATGCACCTTTGGTTAAGGAGTCTATGTCAGGCTTGGTAGGATCATCTGCCTCAAAGTAAGGCATATCTTTCCAATCTACTTCCATACCATTAGCTTCTAGTATCATTGGAAGTAATTGATTATTGATAACATCTGTTATCCACATAATTAGGCGTTGTACATAATAATCATGTGTTGACATTTGATTAGATGATAAAGCATTAGAGCCATGTCCATTTTGACCTAGTAGTTTAAAACCAGCTCCGAATACATTATATATACTCTTCTTCTTTATCTCTATAATTTCAGATGTTTTGTATTGCTTGCCACCACCATCTATACCTTTCTGCTCAAAGTCATACATCTTGGTTTTACTTTGAGCATCTACATCACTAGCTAGGACTATTAAGTTACCCTTAGCGTTTTGTATATTAGATGCGTTCTCTATGATAGATAGGTATTGCTGGTAGTCATCTGGAAACTCTTCTGGATTAGATGCTTTCTCCATTAACTCTAAAGGCATGTAGATAATACCTACGCCGCCTAAATCCTTACTAACACCAATAAGTTCATACTGTTCAATTAACTTCTTCTCAGAATAAGCATCATAACAATAGAATAATGGGCTATAACCTTGTGGGTTATTATCAGCAGGATTAAACCTAAAATGGAGTAATCTACTAGAAGGTATAAATGTATACTTACTATCTTTGTAGTAACCTTTACTCACATCAGAGTAAGATATCTTCCCAGCCTTATAATCACCTAATGTGCTTTCACGTTGAGCTAACTTCATAGGCTTCTGAACAACACCCTTTAAGTCTCGTCCGTTCTTATCCCAAGCCCATCCATAAGTACTGGATTGTGTTCTAGGGGCTAATTTCTTTAAGACCACTTTACCTTTGTATTGTCCGTAGTCTCTCACTTCTAATACTGGATTGATTAGCGCATAGCCGTGTATTAGGCAAGAAGTGGCATTCTGCATTGCCTCTAGCCACGTACCTTGTGATATATTCCGTAGGGTATAATTTAGAAAGTCAGCTACTTCTACGGCTTTTTTATTCTTAGACCTAGCTTTAACCTTACCTTGTTCTAATGCAGGAAGTGTTTTAACTAAGATACTATCAACAGCATCGGCTACATCAGCATCATTCATCATTTCCTTAAAGGTGCAAGGTAAGTGGGCTGGATGTAACTCTTGCTTTTTCTGTTGCTTAATTAATCCAAAACCATCTACTATGTAAGGTTGCCCTACCTCTTTAGGTAATCTAGATAGGTCTGCTGAGGTTTTTTTAGACTCTGCTTTATTAATATTCTCAGTCATTTAAAACCTTCTTATTTTTTATTCTTAGAGGTACGGCCTGCTTTCTTAGTTTTAGATTCAGATACAGGAGCTTCTTCTTTAATTTCTTGTTTTGGCTCTGGAGTAGGTTTAGCTTTTATAATAACTTCTTCTTTCTTCTCTACTTTAACTTTATCGCTGGGATCAGAGCCTTCTTTATATCCTACCCACTTACCTTGCATAGTACTTTGGTAGTTTCTCATGGGGATATCTACTAATAAATCTTCACCTTTAGCTACCTTATAACCTTCATCATGTGCTTCTTGAATTGCTTCAAAGAATAAACGTTCTAGTTTAAAGCCGCTACCACGTGAGATAATTTCAATACGATTGTTTTCTTCGTTCTTAATAATTGGATTCAATTTATATTCCTCTTAAAGTCTTCTTGATGATAATAGATCAGAAGCTAATGTTTTATATTTAGATAAGTTTGCGAAATGTGGAGTTTTATATGTTTTAGTCTGACAGGCTGTATTGAATGCACTTGATGTAGCATCCACCCAATCATCTCGTCTAGACGTACTACTTTTCTTATCTGGGTCAAAGTTCTCTAGCTCTTTTAGATATAATTCCATAGTAGCTTTATTAGGGAAACTCTCTGGTACTATGTACACTAATCCATTAGAGCAAGCATTGCAGAAAGGTTGAAAGTCTTTCAACTTCTTATCTGCTGTATTATTAGGAGTCTTATCTGAAACAACTCTTATACCGTTCTCTACAAGTTTAGCTAATGTATAAGTATGGTCTGTTATACCAGAAGCGTTATCCTTAGTTAGTACAGTAGTTGTATCTTCCCCATCATGTTGTGCTTGAGCTAATATCAGATTATCTCTTGCTCCAGCTAGGTGTCTAAATCTGCCATATATCCTCTCAGACTCCTTCTTATCTCTCTGATCTGGATCGAAACAACTTGGAGCATAATTACCTATAAGCCAATAAAACCCCTGATGATCTTTTAGTATTTCAGGAGATGCTGCTGTATAGTTAGCAGAAGGGTTCTCCTTAGATACTTCTGTATATCCTTTATCCCAAGCTCTATATCTTTTACAATCTAAAGGTATATCTGATATACGTTTAACTTTACTATCATCTTCTCCAAACACCCACTCTCTTCTCCAGAGAGAAGCACCTTTAGGTCTTGAATACCAGTTGCCCCATAGTTGAGTATCACGTTCATGATCTGGTAAGTTATTAAGTTCTGATAGGTAAGCTGTATTCTGCTTTAAACCTAATGGATTATCAAATATATTAAAGAATACAAATGTAAATGTCTTAGGTCTAACGTAAGTTCTTCCTGTTTCAGATGTAGGGTCATCTACCCATACCGCATCTGTATGGTGTTCTTGAAAGTACTCTTCTGAATCACCAAATATTACTTCATCATCTTTAATGATGAAATGTCTTATGACACCTACCTTATCTGGATCAGGAAGCCCTTTCTCGTCTAGGAAGTACTCTACCCAAGGCAAGCACCAAGAGTCAGGGTCGGGGTTTAATGTGCCAACCATGAAGCTATCTGTTTGTGCTTTTGATCGTAAACAAGTCATAAGGAAAGTAACTTGTTCTTGTGAGAATTTGTTTATTTCATCAAATGCAATTAATGTCTGACCTGAACCCCGATAACTTTCTTTATCTTGTTCATATTGCATGTGCCTGTACTGTACTTGTGCCCCAGATGGGAACTTCCAAGTCATGCTAGATGGAAAACCCTTGCCTTTAAATAAAGGATACATGCTCTGTGCTTTATCCCACAGACCAGAAGATTGCATAATCTCCGAGTACGTTCTACGGAAGTAAACAGCTCTGAACTCTGGATCATTATAGAAAGGCAGAGGTATCATAGAAAGCAATTCTGACTTACCTCCAAAACGGCTACCACCCCATAGCATGAAATCTACCTTACCTAAGAGGCTAAAGGCTAGTGCTTGTTTCCCCTCTTGAGGTTTGATATCTTTCCACGACTTATAGGACATATTTAACTCTTATTATTTAACTGCTTTTAAGTGACCGCTCATATCTGGTGCATCTTCTTTATTCTCCTCTTTAGGAGAACCGCCACCTGAGACTTTCTTCTTATCCTGAGCCTTCTTATATTCGAATATATCAGCTTGAATCTCTACACCTATTAACTCTTTAAAACAATTAAAGCTTAGTTTAGGATCAAACATCTTATTTTCTACTACTTTCTTTTCACCTGTAACATCATCAAACTCTTCTGAATAAGGTTGCATACTATCTCTGGCTAATTGTTCAATAGCATCAAAGTAGGATTGCTTACGTTTACCTAGATATTGTAATACTTGAGTGTTGGTCATTCTTTTGTTGCGAACACCTTTAGTCCTACCATTAGGATTGCCACTCTTACCTTTCTGGAATTGACCTTTATTCTTATCAGTCATACACCCACCCATCTTTAACTTTTATTTCAACTATATTATCCGGATCTTCTATCTTCTGGCTCGTAGTAGTATTCCTAAACTCCACTCCTAATACATAATCACCTCTAGTAATATTTGTCTCTGTACCTGTGAGAGTGATTACAAAAGCATCTTCTGCTATATTCTTAGTAGTGACTTCCCTGTCTACGCTTCCGGCGATTACTTTAGTTGTCTTATTTCTTAATTGAATATGACAAGTCCAATCTGTTAAATCTGTAATTTGTACACCATCTATCTTTAATATAGACTTGAATGATTTAGTGCTTTGTTTAACAACTACTATTTGTTTCGACATTCTCTGTTATTCCTTCTACGGTAAGATCATCTTCTAAAACTTCTGTTATTATTTCTATAGTCTCAGAAGTGATCTCTATGTCATCGACAGCAGCTTCTACTACAATTTCTTCTGTTATTACATTAAACTCCACAGAATCTACAGGTTCAAAGTAATTATTAACTTGCCCCACTTGAGCATTATTTAACGCTGGAGGTAGTATCATAATCAATTGTAACCTGTAGCCTGTAGGAGATTAGTAGGATTATTACTTGAATCAACAGCATTTATTCTTCTTATTTCTGTTAATCCATCTGCACTTCTTAGTGAAATGTAGTAGGCTTCTGGTTGCTCTACACGAGTAGTACCATCTGCGCCAAAGTAATAAGTAGGGTTATTGTGATTAGCTAATATCTCATCTATGTCAGATTGAATACTTACTAAGCCTGTCACATCCGCTGTGAGCCAATTTCCCTGATTCCCTTGTAACTCATTAGTATCTTCTAGTATAAGAGATACAGACGTATTATCTGGCTCTACATAAGCAGAACCTAATAAAGCATTATCTGTACCTCTCATGTCTGTATTAGTAGTTACTGTATCCACTAAGGCTACGTTAGCTACTACGTCAGTAGAAGGATTGAAATCATTTAAAGCTGTAATATCAGCAGTAGTAGCTAAACTAGATACATCTATAGCATCAACACTGGTTTGTGTAGCTCTTGAGCTTATAGCTGCATCTAAGTATTGATCTACTAAAGCTTTAATATCTGTTATTTGAGAATTATTAGCATTATATAGTCTATCGTTAGGAACCCATATAATAGTAGCAGAATCATCTGCAATAATAGAATCGCCTAAATAATGTGACCATATACCATTTATAATAGTTAACTCAGAACCTATTTTAGCATTTTTTATCTTTAATCTGCCTTGAAGTTCAATATTATACTCATCTGGTTTATAGACTAAGCCTAGTGCATCATATATTAATGCTCCCTGCTCTGTAGTGTTAACCCAACGCCACCAAGCAATACCTCTACGACAATCGAATATATCATTACTATCATTGATATTAACTTCTACATCCGTGAGATTAGCTGTTAATTCACCACCATTTGAGCTGTCTACTAGACTACCATCTAAACCTACAACACCATCGAAGATCATGTTATTGTGTATTTCATCATCTTCTTGTGAATCAATAGCAATAATGCCATTTTCTGTCAACACAGTGAATATTCTAAGAGGAAGTTTAGCTAGTTTACCTGATTGCCAATTAGCCTTTATAAGTATAGTATCTCCTACTTCATTAGTAGCGTCTAGTTCTATATCAAAACTATAACCACTACCTCCTGATACGATACTGTTGTCAATTAATTCTGGAACTGTAATTATATCATCTACTATAGTTGATTTAGAATAGTTTATAACTACTACTCTAGTATCATCTATGATGTTAGGTAAGTTTATTGGTACAGGCTCAAGTTCAGCTTGCCATAAGTAAGTATTATCACAAGGAGCAATAAAGCTAATATCTGTCAAGTACCCTGTTTCTATAGGATTGGATATTTTCTCAACCTTTACCCTGAAATATGAATCAGTTGTAAGAGATAACCCTTGAGCATCATAATCGTTTTGTATATTAACTAGAGTATAAGGTTTGTATGTAGGAGGCTCAGTAGTTCCTTTTAACCATAATTTATACTCAACTTCAAAATAGTTAGTAAGGAAGCCGCTAATACTAATTGCAGTAGGCCTACCAAAAGCTGTTAGTGTATTAGATTTAGTTTGTACAGAAGTCCCTATATCAGCATATATACGGTCACTGGAATACTTAATACTGTTTTCATCGCCACTGATAAAACCAGAATCATTACTATCAGGATGAGGTTTAAAATGAACACTACATTCAGTTTTATCAGCTACAGTATATACGACACTACTGTTCATACCCCTGCCAGACCTAAGCGTCCTACCCTGCATGTGACAGAAGTTAAACTCAGTATTATCTTCTGCTGAATTACCTACATTTGTATCATTAGGTGACTCAATATTATTGAACTGCCATCCTAATGGGGAGAATATATCAAAATCTTTATCAGTGCTGTTAGACTCCCCATTAAACAACATCCTATCAACTACGCCTGAACTACTACCACCTAGTCTAAATATTCTTGTAAAAGATGTACCAATTGGAATAATGAATTGACTGTCTTTTGAACCTATCTGCCAAGTACCGGCTTGTATATCAAATAAGTATGAAGCCCTATTACTCCAATCTACGCTCCCTATGTAGGTGATAGTGCGTACATCATAATTACCTGCAAAAGAGTTATAAATAACAGCAGATGGTACATTATCTCCTATTTTATAACTATCAGACCATTCTAGGTGTAGAACCCCTGACACTCCTCCTGCAAAGGATATAGAAGGACACCCACTACAGAAACTTTTTACAGTGCCTTCACCTTTTTCTAAATAAAACCTGACTCTACTAAATGTAGAATTGTATGGTGTAATAGCTCTACACTCAGCTATCCCATTGAAAGCAACCCTGCTGTTTTTGAAAACCTCAGCAGATGAATTATTGTTAGTTTGAAACAATATATAATCTTGTGAATCTATGTCCCCAATAGTAAGTTTTGTGTTGACAGAGGTATTAACTCCTATCCAGTCCCACAGACCTACTATATGTTTTGAAAATTCATTCATGATTGTACTAGAAGGACTATCTACAATACACCAATTAGCTAAGTAATCCATGCGACAAGAAAAACTTGAAGGTACGGATGGTTCAATAATGGTGCAATTACCTGTACCTGTTATCTCACCAGCTATGACAGTTAAACTACTACCTCCAAATTCCATGAAGATATTATTACATTTAATACCACCATTAGGTATTTTACCGTTTACCCCATCTCCAAATACAACATCGCCACTGGCGTTATCGTAAGTAAAATGCTGACCTCTATGATCTGCCCTAATATTTACTAAGTCTGGGAGTTGTGTCCACCTTTCATCAACACCTACTATCAAGCTGCCAATTTTAGAAGGCCTGTTACCTTCTGAATCTACAGGAACATTTACTGTTATATTTGCAGTTACTCCATCTCCCGTGCCTAATAATATCTTCCTACCATCTAGTTCTAATGTTGCATTAGATGAGTCTAGTGTACTGGTCAGTGGGACTATAATAGGCTGAGTCGTAGATAAGTTTTGAAGTAATACTTTCTGGAATGTAGAACGTGCTGTTATCCCATTTATAGGTAAAGCTGTTGTATCTATTGTAAATGTTACAGCTCCACTTAGAGTGAAACTCTCTCCACTGACAGGGCTATAAGATGAATATGTAGAATCAGAACTAACTGTTATCATTTCTAGCCCTTGTAGGTATTATATTAATAATTAACTATCTTTCTAGTAGTAAGTAATCTCCAACAGCCGCAACCAGTGATGTGGCTGTTGTACCTGTCGCCCATACGCGTCTAGCTTTATAAGGCAGAGTACTTCCTGCTGCGCGATTAAAGAATGTTATATCTTCCCCTTTTGGAGTAGTTATTCTAACATCCCCAGCACCTCCGACTTCAATAGCTGCCGCATCTGTTTGGATTCCTTGAAAGATTAAGTCTTCTGAATCATTTGGTGTTATATTAAAAGCATTTGTAGCTGTGTTTAATGCCATGTTTTATCCTTTATATAAATCCGATACCGATACCAATACCAATTTTGGTATCATTTATTAACCCTGTTATGTTATTACTTAAAAACTCTGCGTAATCTATTTTTGAATAGTCACTAAGCGTTATATAACCTGCTTTATCAGGGTGGGTAGAATCCACCCTAGTTACACCTAACCACTGAGAAGTATCTACAAAGACTAATCTAGGGTCATTGTAAGAGTCTACTATAGATTCAATTACTGCGTTTTGTGCATTCCAGTCTGTACTTGAAGTTTGCGGAAGTATGCCTCGTGCTAAAACTTTACTATAGTTAGCTAATAGTATGTCTACTAAATCACGATATTCATCTTGTACAGAATTAACTGTTGCAATATCAGAACCCCCTGCAATGTTATTACGGCCTATAGCTAATACAGCTACATCGCCTTCTTCTATAGTAATTTGGCTGATAACTGTAGGCATAAATCCTAAAAGAGTGTTAACCGTTGCACCAGCTTGTCCAAAAGTACATCCTAGATAACCAAAGAAGGGGGCTGTGTTATTAACATCTACAATTGGATGACCTTCTGGAGTAGCCAAAGCATCAGTAATAGAGTCACCATATTGGTGTAAACGTCCATTGGATTCATTAGACGTTATAGGGGCATTTAGATGTCCACCCAATATAGGGTTGTTAGCCCAGATAGCTAAATCATGAGGTTGACCATCTAGAACTATCTCATGAGTGAACCCAGTCAGTGCAGTGAGATTTTCTATGTAGTTTTGCCCATCTACGCAATAGTATAAATCACCACCCTTACTTATTGTAACAAGTATCCTGCTTGCACTTGTAGAAAAGCTGCATCTAGCTGGGCCAGCAAATACGCTTGTATTTCTTACAGTAGGGTTGGGCAAGGAATCATCTGTTGAAATATGATGTATCCCAGTACCAAAGATATTATCGTCGAATACGCTAAAATTATAAGGTAGTATATTTAATAAGGGATTAGCACCAGTTACTACTACAGCGTTAGGCTCATTAACTAGCATATACGCGTAGTCACCAAATGCAGCACCAATCTTAACAGATACGTTATGTACTTCGTCTGACAATCCAGAAAATAACTCGTAAGTATTTCCTGAGACATAAACTCCATCTGTGTACGCTGATCCATCTACAGATACAGTTATAACACTTAACCCAGCAGGGTTAGAACCACCATTGGATGTTATATCTATAGTAGCGTCTGTTCCTGTTATATCTGCATTCCAGACAGATCCACTAACAGTCCCGTTAGTTTTAAAGTATAAACGGCTTGCATTTTTTATGCTATCTGTACTACCTATCCAGCCATTTTGGACTTCACTGAAACTATAACTTTGAGTCGCCATACTTGATAGTACCTTTTATGAGTATGTTTGGTCTATATTAAGGTTATTATCCTCTTCTGTAGAATCTGCTATATAACAGTTCTCACAGAGATCATCTCTCTCTTGAGTATTCTGTTTATATTCTTTAACGGGGAGGTGACAGGATATACAGCTTATTTGATTTTCCATAACATATCATTTTATTATTATTGTTTGTAAGTGGGGTTGTATGATTTAATGTGAAGATGCCCCTCCCTTCACGCTCTTTTCTTTTACTACCTTCTATACTTTATTATATACACATTTTTCATCAAAAGTCAAGTCTTTTATTCACTTTAGTTATAAAAAACATGAAAATAGTTTAATTTAGTACAATATGGTTGACATTTATAAGCAATAGTGTATAATTCTTCACATAATTAACAACAACTTGGAGTAGTAAATGAGTAGTATTAAAGATATCCTATGGGAAGATGGTGTAACAACAGTAGACGAGTACTATAATAGGTTGTTTTTCTATGGTAATATGACGAAGACAGGTGAAGGCAGTATGCCACTTATGGGTTATATGGACGAGATAGGGGCTAGAGTGGATGTAATGCAAGAGACTTTAGCTAACACTAGGTTATTCTGTGGAGGGGGTGATATAGTAGTTGATGACTTTGGATGGAAAGAAGGGTATGATAAGGAGATGCAGGACTACCTAGAGCGTGGTTATGACTCCTTTAAACTAGATGATGAATAGTGCTTGACATTATCTAATAAATATGTATATAATAGAGTATAGAGACAGGATTAATTATCTAAGTGGCATATTAAGTATTTATAATTAGTGTAAATAAATCTTGATATCTAAGTGTAAATACCTTATACTACAGGTAAGAGGTAAGTAAAAGAATTAATATTCCCTGTCCCCACACCAGTCTTCTAAACTGGCGACATTAAATAGTGGGATGGAAGTCAAGGAGTTCAATACTCTCAGGGAATGCCGTATTAATATTGTAGTTTAAGTGGATAAAACATCTACTCCTTCTGGGGTAGGAGATATGAGGTTCAAGTCCTCGTCAATATTATCTAAATACTCCTTGATGGAGAGTATAGTGCAAATGACCTAGAGTCACTTACATCAAAACGTAATCCTGATGCCACTATAGAGCATCCCCAGAGGCTAGTAACTGGGCAACCCTGCACCACTTATGAAGTACGGGACTATACAGTAGTAATCCGATGGAGTAAGTATATTAAGAGTGTACCTAGACGTTTGGTAACTGGGACTAATAAAACATACACGCCTATCATAGAAGCGCAACCTTGTATGTTATTATACGCTATCATTACCTGTCGGTGATAGAAGAGATAATAAACTCTCCCGTAGAGGGTAAGGGGATATATGGCAGGGTATTTAGATTGGGAAGTGGCGAAATGGTAAACGCAACAGGTAGCTGTGGATGAGTGTGGGTAGCAACCACTTAAAGGTATCACGTGGTATCATCATCAATTATAGGTTCGAGTCCTATCTTCCCAACCTAAGTATTATTTAAAAAGAACATTAGTAAGCGGTGGACGTAACCCACAAATACATATAATGGATAGTTCCTCTAGGCTACGTGAGCCAAAAGGTAAGTTATATCACTTTTTGGTACTAATGTTCTTTTTAAATAATTAATGTATTGTATATAACTCATTAATATACTTAATGATTACTATATGATAAAATTAGCGGTTTTACAATGCAGTAAGTCTACCGCTATATAAACAAGACTAGACCAACTCAGTAATGAGTCTAAACTAGAACACAAAGTAAATCCATGCACTGTCCACCCCTGACAACATGGTGAGAGGAGCTACATCAGGTATGGTGTAGACCTATACGATACTACTAAGGGATTGTTAAGATAAGAGTAATACTTATAAGTTTATTATAGATTATTTATAGTAAACAACTTGACAATCATGCCAATCCTTAGTATTATACTTACTAGATTACTGAGACATATATTGGTTTATATGTCTTATGTAAGTATAATCAATCTATTATAGAGAGCCTGATAAGTGCATCAGTAGTGTGTGATTAGTTATTATGACTATGACCATACTCCTCTCTATAATGGGGTAATTGTATCTGGAGAATATAGAATGGCTTATTTACACAAAGAACGTATCAAGATTGAGAGAAAAGAGTACATTAATTACTTTAAAGATAATATGGAAGATTTAGATAATTTCCTATTGCAAACTAAAGTACTAGGTGCTAATATATATGTAGTAGACGTAACTGATTATGAAGGAATGGATTCAACACCTAAATGTTTATATGCTTTAAAGGGTAATATTAAGCAAGGTGGAAATAAGAAGCTGATTGGAGCTATATCTAAATCAGGTATGAAGATAGTAGATGGTTATGAGAGTAACTTCCAAAGTAAAGGTAGGAAGTTTTTAACGTTAGGTATCTAATTATAAAGAATACTTAAGATTGTTATGTAATTTAACTATTGGGTATATAGGTTTAGTATGAGTACAAACAAAGATAAGCCTTTTGAAAAAGGTGAGATAATAGATTATTGTGGCGAAATTCATGAGGTTGTTGAAAACTTTGGAAATAGTGGTATTGTTAAGTATCCAAATGACGATAGCGGAGAGCAGTTTTCATACCGTTGGAGTGTATATAGTGAAGATTGTAAGAGAGTAAACATATAACGTTGTAATGTGTGGCAAGTGAAGCGTAGCGGAACTTGTCCATACTATTACCTTGTTATAAATAGTAGTTAAATTAAATAAAAGGTGAATAAAGATGGGTTACGAAGATAAAAATAAGGCAGAAAGGCACTGTATGTACGGTATGTGGGCTGCAATTATTTTGCCTCCGTTAATTAGTGTTATGTACAAATTATTATTTCAATAATAGTTATAGAGGTAGATAAGGTAACAGGTATTAACCATTTCCAGTTTTCTTTTAGGAAGTGCCTGATAGGGAATTTATACTCGAAGGCTTTATCATAGCCTATTTTTGTAAGGGTAATGCTTAACTTATGTTTTGAGTTATCACTGTCCGAATTAGGTTGGGAATATGGGTACTCTGTGTAACCAAGATTTTCAGTTTTGTCACACCAACGTATAGCTTGACTGGTAGTTTTTAATTCTGGGAATCTTCTGAATAAGTCACCATCTGGTTTAGTAGTAGAGCGAATTAAACCAAAACTATAATTGCCTAATTCAGATAAGTCTTCGGGATGTTCTTTTGTATAAGTGTCATACAGATATATTAGAAATTCTTTTTCTTTATATTCTGGATTAGACATAACTCCCCCTAGGGATTATTAAAATAGTAAAGTATAGCACCTAACTATTAGGTGTGTTTATAACACTGTAAAACAAAGGATTCTCTGTTATCAGCAAATACACGAAAACAATGGAATCCTGTATAAAAAGGTAATTAACAATGTTTAATTTATTCACAGATGCAGTAGAAAACACACTAGACATAGGAAGCAACCTACTAGATGGTGAACTCCCTAGTAAAAATCAAGTAGCTAAATTAGTAGATGCAGGATTAACTGTTTATGCTATTAGTGATGTTACAGGGTTGGCTGTAGATGTTATTGAAGATATGATGGAGGATAATATATGAAAATGAAAACTAAAAAGAACTACGAAGCACTGTATTCTGACTTAGAAAAACACAAGGATCTACTAGAAGAAGATTATAACCTACCATCTTTAAACGTAATCAAAAATAAGATATTTACATTTGAACTTATTGAAGATTATAAGTGGGAGATACCTGAATATGTAACAGGAAACTCTAATTGGTTTAAAATTGAAGATGGGCTAAGTGCTGGCACTTTTGGAGGAGATACTAATAGAACAATAACTTGGGAAGATGATGGTAAAGATCCTCAAGGTGAGTTCCTATTGCAAGTTTCCTTTCCGACAGGTGCATACTACTTCGGAGAGGATTATGATACAGGGTTCTTTAATAAATTCTTTTCAGAACTAAAAAGTTATAATCCTAAATTTAAAGATAGTGCAAATAGTAAGCTATACTTTTCAAAGAAGGAGGCTGGATTACTATTACAAAATTATGATAATATAGTAAGTAAATATAGAAAGCTTTATAGAGAAGAGGAAGATAAACGAAGAGCTGAAGTGTTACGAGAAGAGTTAAGCAAATTAGAAAATAGAAATAGTTAAATAAGAGTGCAGCATTAGTCATACATCTAATAGTGATGTGGGGATTTAATTAAATAATAATAGAGATAAGGAATTAGAGTGATCAAAGTAGTAATTAAACGTGATGGCACAAAAGAAGATTTTGATGCAACTAAGTTAAATAAATGGGGAGAATGGGCTTCACAGAAGTTAAAACGAGTGGATTGGCCTACAGTGGTTATGGATGCAGTATCTATATCATCAGTAGAGTGTGAATCTACTAAGCTGCAAGCTAATCTAATCCGAGCTTGTCTAGATCAAGATTCATGGGAATACAACAAGATGGCAGGTAGATTACTATCTGTTATGATGGTTAAGGAAGTATTTGGTAGTTCAGTACATCCTCATTTGGAGGCAGTACATGCAAAACTGTTCCTCCAAGGCTTGATGTGTAAACTAAACTACACAGCACTAGAATATGAAGAATTAAATAATCACATTGATCACACTAAAGATCAGCAAGCAGCTTACTTCGAGATTACACAGACTAGGGATAAATATGCCCTACGGGACTCTGTAACAGGACAAGTATTTGAGACTCAGCAATTCACGTACATGCGTATGGCTATGGCATTAGCTGAGAGCAGATTTAAAGATGAAGAGAAAGTTCAACATGCTAAAGATTGGTACGATGTATTTAGTAATAACTTATTAAATGCACCTACACCTAACTTCATTAACTTAGGAACTAATCTCAATGGTTATGCGAGTTGCGCTATTTACACTACAAATGACAGTGCCAAGTCTTTAGCTATAGGGGATCACATAGCCTATACTATGACCTGTATGAGTGCTGGTATGGGCGGTATGGTGAAAACCCGTTCAGAAGGTTCTCCTATCCGTAATGGCGCAGTCAAGCATAGTGGAAAGTTACCATACTACAGGTCTTTAGTGGGTGCTATTAATGCCAATAAGCAAGCTGGACGTGGAGGAGCATGTACTACTTATTATAACGCTTTTGATCCTCAAGTAGAAACTATTATGCGTTTGAAGAATCAACGCTCTACTGATTCCAAAAAGATTAGAGGATTAGATTACGCTTTCTGCCAGAATAAACTATTTGCGCGTAAGGCTGCAATGAATGAAGATATTGCTGTATTTGATTGCTACTCCGAGCCAGAACTGTTTGAAGCAATGTATGGTAAAGATCCTCTAGTCTTTGAACGCATGTATGAAGAATATGTAAACAATCATGCTAAAGTAAAGAAATTTATTAATGCACGTAGTTTATTACTACAAGCGTTTGATGAGGCATTTGAAACAGGTCGTCATTATTTATTCCAAATAGACGAAGCTAATCGTCACAATCCTTTTAAAGATAGTGTATATAGTAGTAATCTATGTCTAGAGTATATCAGCCCTACTAAGGGTTATGATGATATGCGTGACCTATACTCTACAGAAGATCACGGTAGAGGTGAGATTGGTTTATGCTCTCTTGCAGCTATTAATGTAGCTAATATTAAGAATGACGCAGAGTATAAGAAAGTAGCTTACTTAGCACTATTAATGATTGATATTTGTATCCATAAAAATGAATGGTCATTACCACATCTAGGTGTAACTGCATTATCTAGACTAAACGCTGGTGTAGGTATGGTAGGATTAGCTCATTTGATGGCTAAGGAAGATAAGAAGTATTCATCTCAAGAAGGTAGAGACTTTGTACATGAACTAGCTGAAACACATGCTTGGCACTTATATAGTGCCTCTCTTGAACTGGGTAAGAAATATGGTAACGCTCCTTGGATGCACAAGACACTGTGGCCTGATGGCTGGTTACCTTTAGATACTTATAACAAAAACGTTGATAGTGTTGTCACAGTAGATAATAAACGAGATTGGGAAGGATTACGTCAACAGATTATTGATAATAAAGGTGTACGATTTAGTATCTGTATTAACTTTATGCCAGCAGAGACTTCTTCTAAGGCATCTGGAACTACTAATGCTATCTACCCTATAAGAGAGTTAACACTAAAGAAATCTGACAATGGTTCTAATACTAACTGGGCTGCTCCAGATGGTGAGAAGTTAAAAGACAAGTACGAGTTTGCTTGGGATATCCCAGTTAAAAGAATGATTGATATCTACTCTATCTTACAGAAATGGTGTGATCAATCTATTTCTGCTGACTTCTATAAGAAGGTGGAGCTAAGTAAGATACCATCTGATGAACTTATTGATGAGTATTTGTATATGGTTAAAATGGGTATGAAGACTCGTTACTACTATAATAGCATGACAAGTAAGAAAGTTAAGTATGATGAAACAGAAGATGTATTAGACGATGACTCAGGAGAATGCGAAGATGGGGTATGTAAGCTGTGATACCTAGTAAGATATTAAATACAACTAAGACGGATTACGAAAGTAATCCTGTCTTCTTAGGAGAACAAGATCAGGGACTATTTGATACCATACATAAAAATCATCCTAATATTTGGGGGTTCTATAAAGAGATTCGTAGCCTAGATTGGAGTGAAGATGAGTTTGATTTCTCATCTTGTAATCTTATGTTTAAGCAGTGTCCAGAGGATATTAAAGATAAGATGATAAAAACGCTCTCTTGGCAATGGGAAGCAGATACGGTGGCTAGTAGACAGTTGTTTGCTATCTTAGCACCATTTGTAACGTCAGACGAGATGACAGCCTACCTACTTCGTGTTTGCGAAAACGAAGTTGTACATGCTGCTACTTACTCTGAAATAGTTAGGATGTCTTTTGATAAGCCAGAAGAAGTATTGCAAGATATATTAAGTATTAATGAATCTCTTCAACGTCTTGAGACAGTAGGCAAGGTGTTTGAAGAAACTCGTATTAAAGGTCTTAGATATGCACTAGGAGAGTTAGAGAATACTCAAGAGTTATACAACACAGTATTTAAGTTTTGTGTTACTATGTATGCACTAGAGGCTATCCAATTCATGAGTAGTTTTGCTATTACATTTGCTATATGCGAAGCAGGTATGTTTCAGCCTATTGGTAAGGCAGTGCAAAAGATTGCTCAAGATGAGTATGAAGTCCATAAAGAGTTCTGGAAAGATTTAGTTAAGCAAGAACTTAAAACTAAACGTGGTGAAGTAGCTCTTGAACAATGTAAAGATGAAATAGAGATTATTTTAAATGAAATTGTAGATTCTGAACACTTGTGGTTAAAAGAGGGGATGTTTAAGGATGGTAAGGAATTAGCAGGTGTAAATGAGGAGTTATGTGGTAAGTGGACTTTATTTAATGCCAAACCCGTATATAGATCATTAGGTATTAAATCTAAATATACTATGCCAGTTAAGAACCCATTAAAGTTTATGGAACATTGGTTAGACATATCTAAGACTCAACCAGCACCTCAAGAAGAAGATGTAGCAGCATACAAGGTAGGTATGATTAAACGTACAGATGAAGGTAAGACTTTTTTAATTGACTTCTAAGGAGAACCTATGGTATTTGTATTTGGAAGTAACCAAGCAGGTAGGCACGGTAAAGGTGCAGCACTATACGCTAGACAATATCATGGTGCTGTATATGGAGTAGGCGAAGGTATTACAGGTAATAGTTATGCCCTCCCTACTAAAGATAAATACATGAAGACTAGATCATTAAATAGTATTAAACGTAGCGTAGATAGATTTATAAGATATGCTAATAATAATCCTGATCTACAATTTGAAGTTACTAAGGTAGGTTGTGGTTTAGCTGGGTATAATGAAGAAGATATATCACCTATGTTCAAGGATGCACCTAGTAACTGTGTATTACCAGAAGGATGGTGAAAGTTAGTTGACTTCTAAATACAACCATGATACCATACAAAAGTTAAAAGAATAAGCATAACAATTCCGTAAGGATAATAAATAAGCATTGTGGATTCGCGGTGGATTGTTATGTTTTAATTAAATAAGATAAAGTGTTGCAATTAGGTATTAGTTGTGATACTATATGAAGATAACGCCGTAATGTGTGGCAAGTGAAGCGTAGCGTAACTTGTCCATACTATTACCTTGTTATAAACAATTAATTAAAAGGTGAATATTATGAGTGACAATTACAACCAAGACAAAGATTTAATTCCATTTATTATTTTTTGTGCAGTTCTAAGTTTACTATATTGGGAAATTTTGGACGTTTGGTTAGCTTAGGTAAATTTTTAATAAACTGATAATTATAGGCATAGCTATTACAGCTATTATCCACTTATAGTTTACTTTTAAAAAACTTTTGAGTGGATGTTTATATGAATATGCTTTCCAATAACCTTTTTCAGTAAGGGTGATACTTAACTTGGATTCTGAATCTCCAGATGGGTATTTGGTGTAACCAAGATTTTCAGTTTTGTCACACCAATATATAGGATCGCTTATATTATTATTTTTACACAATTCAGGGAATCTTTTACATATTGGGTTATTACTAGAAGGTATTAAGCCAAAACTATGATTGTCTAACGCAGATAAGTCTTTAGCATTCTTGTTTGTGTAGTTGTCATACAGATATATTAGAAATTCTTTTTCTTTATACTCTGGACGTAACATAATTTATCCCTCCTAGGGATTATTAAAGTAGTAAAGTATAGCACCTGATGGTCAGGTGTGTTTATAACAGTCTGTTCAGAGGCGTTGCAGTTTAACGTCCTCTGTAACGGGTTTGTTATTCTAATTAAATAGAGGTTAAATAATGTATAAATTAAGTAAACGCTCCCACCAAAACCTAATAAGTGTACATCCTGACTTAGTAGCTGTAGTAGAACGTGCTATCCAGATTACACCTACAGACTTTGGTGTTAGTGAAGGTGTACGTACAGTAGAACGGCAGAAACAGTTAGTTGCAGAAGGTAAGTCTACTACTATGAATAGTAAACATATTCCTATACACTTTAAACCAGACTATTACCTACCAGAAGGTAAATATGGAGCTGCCGTAGATTTATTCGTATTAGTCGATGGTAAGGTTACATGGGAACACAAGCATTTTCGCAAGTTGGTGCAGGCTGTATTCACAGCAGCTATTGAGCTAGGTGTTCAAGTAGAAGCTGGGGCATTATGGCGTGACTTTTTAGACTCTCCTCATATACAATTAAATATGAAATATTATAATAAATGAACATTATAAATAAATTCCACGAATTATCAGCACTAAAACCTACCCCTATATCCCTAGTTAAATCCAGTAAAGGTGTATACTTGTGGTTAGGTAATGGAGGAATGGGGGAAGTTATGCTATCTGAAATTAGTGATGATCACTTGAATGAGATAAATGTATTAGATAAATATGGTTACATTACATTAGAAGATGAACCTGTACCAGTACCTATTTATTTAGATAATGATTCAGTGGTTACATATAAAGTATACAAAGTCAGGAGTATTAATTTATGAACCTTTTCTGGCAAATTAAACCTACTATAACACATTCTAATCGTAGAGGTGGTAATCATACTTGGATTACTCAGACTGTTGAGAGAAAGAATAGTAAGAATGAATGTTTCTATACAATTCCTAGTAATAGATGGGCTACATCATTCTTTCATAATATTAAAAATAGAGGATATTATAAATGAGTGCTAATAGTGCATATAAACAGTGGAAAATTAATCATCAAAAACAAGATAAAACTATAGAACATAGGGAAGGTTGCAAGTTCACAAATACTCATACACCCCTGAATGAATGTTTATGTGATTGTTATGAATTGTCTATATTCAGGTCAGGGTACTTTGCAGCTAAGGGTACAAGAGATGTATGAAGTGAGTAGTCATTATACCTTCTGGGGTGAAGAAGACAGGTTATATAGTAGACAATTCACCTCGCTTTGGGATGCTTATGATTATCTAATCTCAGAGGATGATTTTGATACTAGCCATAAAATATTCAGAATAGATAGTAGAGGGAAGCAAGAGGTGTGTAAGAGATTACTAGATAAACATAGATTTAAAGAGGTACTATAAATGAATATACATAATAATACACCGTGGACTCTTCCTAATAGGTATTTACCTAATTGGGCAAGATTATGCGGAGTAGAAACTACGGTAATGGATAGGTATTGTTATTCAATACACTTAAATGATAAACTACCTAGAGGTATGGAGAAAAAGCTCTATAGACTTAGAACAATTACATTAAAAGCTGTACGTCAATGTAATTCACCACAATAGAATACCAACCCTTCCTTAACACTATTAATACTATAATCATAATAATAGAAGATATTACCCACATCATTTAACACAGTATCATCTGTAGCGAATATTAATAAGTCTCCTATAGGGTATCCATAGTGTTCAGATATGTGTAATAACTTACTGTGAAGTGTAATGGTACATACAGGTATAGTAGATAGTTTGTTATATAAATTAGCTACATCTCTGGCAAGTAAATCAAGGTTATCTTTCATGTATATTCTCCTAAAGTTTATATGTAAATTATAGCACAACTAATTAATAATAACAATAATAAATAGGTAATAAAATGGCTACAAACAGACAAATACATTTCTTAAAGGAATACTCCGAAATAAAATCTAAAGAAGATTACGAGGAAGTTATGCACAAGTATAAATGCTCACTCCAGTTAGATGAGCGTGATAATAGGTGGGAAGCTTTTCTACCATCGACTAATAATAGAACACAAGCAGTGGTATTTGATTTAGATGAGCTGTGTGGACATGAGAAAGAGGATTAACTATGAATGGTAAAGGTAATACCCCAAGAAGTGTACATTGGGATAAATATTCAATAAAACATGACTTAGCATTCTCTAAGAATAACCCCTACACTAATGAAGAATTAGATAGTTTTATTAAGGAAGGGTGGATTACTGAGAAGGACAAGGAAAAGTTCAGAGAGAAGAATTTAGATGAAATGGTCAGATTAGGGCAAGAGATGGGGCTGGATTAGCCCCTATACCAATTTAGATTCTATACTTCTGTATTCTCTAACAAACCATCTTCATACTCTAAATCGCCATACCTGTCTATAGCACGTTCCAGAATATACTGTACAGTATCATAAGTAGGCCACATACAGTTCTTAGTAGTAAACCCCTTGCACTTAGTAATCAATACATCTAACTCCTCCATATCTAATGTATCTACTTGCTTATGTGTATCCTCTATCCAATCCCAGAAACTCTTTACACGTTCATTTATAATGTCACTCATATACTACTCCGTTATTTAAGTTCTCTAATGTCTTTAAGATAAATGGGAAAATACTAGGATTAGCGTCTTGGCTTATAACACCTAGTATATCAAAACACCATTCCCCGTCCCGCATTATAAAAGTACCTACGTGCTTAACGCCTTCCCATAATCTATAATGGGAGTGTTCTACATTTTCTATTTCAAACATATTCACACCTCTTTATTAATCAATATATGCCAATCTTCCATATTGTATATAGCCTCACTGATGGCCTCATCCTGTAACCTCACCTTAATACTATCATCTAATTGATCCCAATGCCCCATAATACTACTTACTATTTGATAAGCAGCTCCAGTGGGACGTGTGTGAGCATATCTAGCTGCGTAGAGTAAGCATGATTGGGTGTAGGGTGGTAGTTTATTCATATCACCAACACTCCTCTATTAAATCACACATCTCTCCATATCCATAATCTACAGCAGCTACAATGAATACAATAGGTGCTAGAAGTAATGTAGCTGATCTTCGTAGCCAAGGACGTTGTACGTGTTCTAATGGTAAGTAGAACTCTTCTATAAATGTATTTGTATATTTAGTCATAATCTTCTCCTAATCATTAAGTAAATAAGGTAGATCACTCTCATTTATATCACAGATATCCCAATCTCCTAAATCGAATCCATCTCCATAGCTTCCTGTAGGATTCTCATAACCTTGTGATGCCCATAAATCCTCTGCTTTCTCATAATACTCTTCAATAGTATCAAACTCAACTTCTCCAATACTAGTAGATGCTGTAGTTCGGATACCAACGTTTGTTTTATACTTACTCATAATGTCATCTCTCTAACTAATTAATGTTGATGTATTAAATCATATAACAGGGTAAATGTCAACATTCTATATGCCCCTGTAAGCCTCTGTGTGAGCTTGTCTCACCACCCCTACCTACCCTACCACTTCATCCTAAAACGCTCTAATAGACCCCTTAAAACGCCATCTCAGGGGTCTATAGATACACTCTAATACTCCTATATTATCCATATAAATAAACAGGAGAAACAGGATATCTACTAGGACTATATGAAATCACTACTAAATATCTCTACAAGCCGCATCATATCTACACTTGATGGGTATAATATACACATAATCTCAGATAAAATCAAGCTATTTTAGCCTGTTAATTATAAATATTTATTAAATAAAGCTTGACTTTTGGTAAGATTATAATAATTCTTCTAAATTATCAGCCAATTCATGTAAAATTGTTATGACAATAATATCTGTTTCTGAATTAGCAAGATTTCTAAAATGTTTTGCCTTCTCCAATCTCCAAATATTATGAGCTTCATTTTCAGTTGAGTAAGTTCCTAAATAATGATTCTTAGATGGAATACCTTTTCTAACCCTAGATGAGTATTTACCATTATTTTTATCTAATCTTACTCCAGCTAGTAAGCTGCTGTCATTTTTACTACTTCTACTTTCCGCAATTGCCTTATTAGTAGATGAGTTGATAAATACACATCGACTGGGACTATATATCTTATTACCCTTAATCAACAAGTCCTTATCTAAGTCTTTACCCTGCCAATCTTGAGCAATCATCCATTTTCTGAAATTAGAGAACCTTAGCCAGTCACTACATACCCTACAACCCTCGTAAGTGGGTCGTTTATCTAAATAAGTACGGCTATAACACCTTTTCAACATATTCCTCCACTTACGGTAGAATGGACACACTACCTCTTTGCCCTCCACTTTGTAAGTAGTTACATAATCTGCATCATTGATACCTACCCCTTGCACTAGACTTTTACGTGTACTTTTAGCTGGTTTTCTTACAAACTCCATACCCATAATTTCTCTCCAATTCTATTAATATTAGTAAATCTCTCTAGAAGCTCCTATAAGCCATTCTAAGCGACTCTAGTTTTACCCTATGCTACCCTACAGGGTCATGTCTAAAAAGCCCGTCACGGCCTCGTATGGAGCTTCTAGGGGCATGTCTGATATAGGGCTAGACTAATCCTCCTTATCTACCATGATATCCATCTTATCCGCCCTCGATTGCATCTCTCCTATCAAACTTTTCAGTTGTTTAATACTATTCTCTAGCTCTAACTTCTGCATCTCAATAGCTAAAGCTTGTTCCTTCCAATCTGCATACTCTTCCAGCACTCTCTTCATACTACAAGTTACTGTCTCTGTGTATCCCATATCCTTGCAAAACTGCTCTACTGATTTATTCATCATCATATTCCTCCACTCCTACATCCAACACCTCTTGAGCTGTCATAGTCTCCAACTGGTGTCCATATTGCCCTAGTTTAGCCATTATCTTATCCTCTTGATTAAATACTATATTCTGTGTAATTGGCAATACCTTTTGATCCCCGATGCCACCTTTTGTAGTTATGACATCTAGATAAAGCAAGACCATTAGATTCTAAGGGGTAGTCTAGATGATCTTCACTGTATAGTCCATAACCATTAGGATGCTTACCTATAGTTTGCCAGCCACTAATCCAACCATGATAAACCTGTGCAAAATGCCCTATATTTGGAATATGTTTCACTCTAAATTTCATTATACAACATCCTCATTATACCCATCAATCACATTAGTTAACTCAGCTACCAACCCCTCTAACCCTCTTACATTGGATAACCCCTCTGGATAGTCTAGAATAGCTTGCATCTCCCATTGAATAACCTCTAAGTCTTCCACTAGGCTATCTACATATTCCTCTACATTGTATTCCTCTACACCATCTGTGAATATAACATCTTCGATGCATCCCTCATCCGAGTGGGAAGAAATAGGCTTCTTATGTTTAAAAGGGAGAATATTGTTTCCAATAATATCATCAGTCATGGGATTATCCTGCCAGTGGTTTGTATTGTTCTAGTAAGTCTGCATTCTCACGTAGTACTCGCTCGGCTCTTTCTTTGGATTTAAATACTAGAAATGAGTTGTAATCATTACAATGATCTATACTATACTTATCTGTGTTGCATATAATACAGTACTTGTTCTGATATGGATCCTTCCAATCAGCCTCCCAATCCCCATTAACATCTCTCATAATCTGAGATAACTTGGCCTGAGCAAGGTGAGCCTTGCATTGATGCATAGTGGCGTATGTGTTAGCATTGGCGGCGTGTGCATCATTACCATACTCATAACACCTTACATCTGCCACACTATCAGTATAATACCCCTCAATACCCTTCAAGTCCTCCCAACGCGTACTCTTCACTTTCTTCTTGAATACAATCTTCTGTAGCGTAGACTTCTCCATATCCACTTCCATACCTTCTGGCGTGTTATCTTCTAGTAATCCTTTTAGGTCTAATTCATTGTTATTCATACTGTTTTCCTCTTTAGTTGATTGATTATAATCGTATGCCACTTGTCTAGCCATCGTATTAGCAAATACACGTTGTTCTGTTGTTCTGAAATCCATACTCTCAAGCCTCTGAGAACTGACACCTCTTAAAAAAGAGTGCATAATAGGGTTATAAGGTGTTGTATGCTTAGTAGGACTCATGTTTATTCCCTCTTAATCTATAATTGAATACACATAATAATGCATATTATTGTAAATGTCAATAGGTTTGTCCGATATTAGGGGTGTTATTCCGGACAAGAGTTAATCTCCTGAGATAAAATAAACTATAGATGCTATAAAATCAAATACTATAGCTAAAGGTATGGATACCACTAGCCACACAATAATACAAGGAACTACTAACATGTAGTAATAAAAACAGAAGGATTCTGCATAATTCACAGGGTGCATAATAGCTTTATATAGAAATGTCTCTTTGAATGTCATATTATTCCTCCTTATTCTTAGCTAAAATCATATCAATAACATCGTTTAAGGCATCAGTGTAGCCTGTATCATACTGATCTTCAACCCATTCAGGTCTTAGCTTTGCTATACCATCTAGGATAACCTCACGTTCTATCTTCACGTTATGATATATTACCATCCCCTGTGCTGGTAATACACTCATAGTATTCTCCTAATTATTAATAAAATTTATATATAAAACGCTATATTAACATGATTATCGTGTGTTGTCTAGGATGAAATACATTAATGATAATGAGTAATACCGCCTAAATCAGAAGTAACATATCTATCCATTACATAAGATTCATCTCCATCATAACACTGAGTATCCGATATATCTTTATATTTACTGATTTTCATATACTTAGCCTTAAGGTTGCCACTTGTAAATAGGAACCCTTCTATAGTCTCTTCATTCTTGATATAGCCTATTCTTACCTTCTGCATAAACTGGGTAGCACCTAACCAATATGCCTCATCTGACTCTGTTTCTGACAATCCGTAACGCGTTGAGTATATTCTAGGCATAGATAAAGACCATCTAGCTAAGTGTTTCTGTATTTGACTATCATCTCCTGTACAGTATAGGTACACAGCTTTACCAAAATCAGTAGTAAATTTACTATACTTAGAAAGTACATTATGATCTGCCTCTGTATTAAAATCGTGCATCCAAGCCAAGTTAAAAACACCGCAGTATAAAGGATTACCATCTCTAAATATCAACTTAGAGGAATCAGAAGGTGGTAGGAAGTACTCAGCTACCAGTGTATGTAGAAATGGGTAGAACACCTTACCCTGAGTACGCTTCCTGTCTATCATCACACGTAATCTAGGCTCATTATGCTTACGCCTGCGATATACTTGAGGTTTTAGTATCTTCTCTCCATGAGTGGTAATACTCTTCACATTACCCCAATTACTGACATAGGCACCTTCAATATCTTTAACAGGCTTCCATATTTCACTATTCATGTTATAAACCCTTACTTTTCAATTCTAAATACTCTTCCACACTAAGTGTACGAACTATAGATAGTTCTTCTTTCGAGTTTGTATGATTATTCTTTACTTGTGAATCATAACCATCATTAATAATCTTAATATCCATCATATTCTCCTAAAAATTAAATTGTAGAGCGGATTATACACTAAATTGGGGTGTTAGGGAAGGGTGAAATACATCACTTTACCTTATAACCTTGGTACTTCATTAGTAGCTCTAAGCAGTCTAGTATGGTTAATTTAGTACTACCCACTAATATCTCATAAGGAATAACTTTTAATAGTAAAGCATTAAACTCATCTACTGTAAACATACATAACCAGTTTACTTGTTGTTTACTTAACCCTGATATACTGTGATATTGATATATCCAACATTTCGCGTTATTATTCATGTAAAACTCCTAAAAAATTAAAATAGAAGGTACACTATAGCATAATAAACGAGGAGAATCAACCTCTAAAATACATATAAGGTATAGATTATGTGGGGTATAGACTCTAGTTTACGTGGTGTGATAATTTGATAGATTGGTGCTACATTATTTTAATACTTTTCCTGCATTTTAAAGGCTTACCCTCCTCTATAACTTCATAAAGGGCAAGTGGTGTAATGAATCCAAGCTCAAAACCCGACATAATGAAATCATACATTCTTCTGTCTGTACAGAATATATCAGCCATAAACGTATTATACTTAATAATGCCAGTTTCAGTTTTAAAGTAATTACTAGCTGTCTTAGTTTTACCTTGCCTGTTTTGTAATGCTTTACTAACCAAACCACGTTCACCTCTAAACGTCACATCGTGCGCCTTACCATGACAATCTATACAAACCAATATCTTATTCTGAGGATCATCAGTGCCTCCTCTAGATATGGGTATTATGTGATGATCTTCCAATGGTATGTTATCTACACCACAAATATTACACTGCATTCTTAGTTACTCTCTCGTATATATAATAAAAATTAAATTATAACCTACTTATGTAATATTTACAACTACTAATTCATATTGAAAATACGTAGAAAATGGCTAAATAGGTGCTTAACACCCCTGTATTGCCCTTTATTATAACATTAGTAATTCCAAAATACTTCTATTATATTAGATTATTTCACTATATATACCCCTATTACTATATGATTTGGTTATATACCTGCCTACCCTCTACCCTACTATATAAACATAGCCCTAGATGGCCTTAGATTGCTCTGTGCTGCATGTTTACATGCTACCCTGTAGGGTAGGTAGGGGTAGATATAGACTGGCTTAGAATGGCTTATATTAGCTTGTATTGATTAGGGTAGGATAGGCATAAAAAGCCCACATGAAGTAGGCAAGGTGTGAGTAAGTTAGTAGGCGGGTTGTTTAATTGTTATAGAACTTTAACAGTTCGTCTCTTGGCATGTGTCTATATAAACCTTTGAAAGTATTGTAAAACTCAATAATATGTGGATTGTTCTCTAATATCTCGAGAGTAGATAAAAACGTGGATTGTTCTAACCTCATCTCTTTTGTGTCTATATTGTAAGCAGTATGCAAATCCTTTATTTGTCCTAGTGTCATGTGACGTACGATATCCCTACCTATCTTGCTTGCATTGAGCTTAGATTCTTTTTTAAACCATGTATTGTTAATAGTCATCTTATTTATACTCCTGAACAATAATGCCTGAATCATCCACTAGTTGCACCTTATAGAATCCACCATGTAAGCCTAGTTTATGGGCGTGCTCAGTGTTAGTGGTACGTGTTAGTAGTGGGCTGGTTGAATACTCTTGAGTGATTAATGTTATCATTTGCTTGGCCTTATTGATTAATATGTAGTAATTATTACAGGGATACAGCCTATAGGCAATAGGCTACTTATACCAATATAACATAATAGGCTCTCTTCTTATCCTATTATGTTACAAGACAATCGCCATAACCTATGATACTATAACCACATAGTTAATGATTAACTAGCTTACATAATAGGTAACTATATGGGGTTATCAATACAAGGAGGCTGTCTCCTATCCTTAGTTAGTAGGCGTGTTGGGTGAATTGATAAGCCCCGTTGCTGTTAGCATTGGTGACCTTGATTGATTAATGTAAGGCTATTCTATCACACTATATATATAAATAGCAAGGTTTATTTATGATACTACATATTGTATATATTATTACATACAACCACTAGATATAGTGTCACTAGATATAGTGTCACTAGATAGTATTATATACATCAATAGCTCGTTGTATATGTGTAGTCTCAATCCTTATATCATATTCCTTAGTCACACGGTAGGTTACATCGTGCGGCGTAAATATAGCATCTAATTGTATATGATGCACTTCTTCACTATATCTAATAAACTTACCAGCTAATCTATGTGTAATAGAATAAGGATAGACATCCTCTAGTGTGATATAGTCATCTGTACTGGTAATAGTCATAATATTTCATCTGTATTGGCAATAGTTAATAATTCCCTACAAGCTCCTATAAGCCTCTCTGTGGGCTTGTCCCACTACCCCTGCCTAGGGTACTACTCCGAGCTAAAACGCTCTCAGAATGGCTAAAAAGGGGCTTCTCGAAGGTGTTTATAGGTGATTCTGTAGTTTTCTACAATTCTTCTACTTTTATTACTTCATCGTGACGAAAACCTAGCCTAAGACCATCACCACCCCACTCCACAAGATCATGGCCAAAACTACCATAGATGCAATCTTCTCCCATCACTGTACCTATTATCACGCCTTGCCTACCTTCTGCCCACATTGCAGCTACAGTACCATCTTTAGCTACTACTATATCACCCGTTTTTAATCTACTCATCTTCTTAGCCCCTTTGTTTAATTAACCATTAGTCACTATATTATAGGCCTAATCTTACACTGTCAATAATCCACTTAGAATAATAAGTTCTAATAAACAGCTCTGGATATACCATTTTACTATGCGAGTGGTGCGGCTATGCCGTAGCATGAGCATATACCATAGTTATACAATTAGGTTAATATTATTCTAACATAGTCTATTTATTATATATAATAATAAATAGTTATAAGAAATAGAGCATATATAACTAAATAGTATAAGAAAATAGTTATTTTTAGTGGTATTTTAGAGGGGATTGTGTTAAGCATTTACTAATATAATACTATTATATTACTATACCAGATAAGCATTATGTTAATATATATACTATTACACTATATACCATTACAAGTATATATTACTATACCCTATTACATCCCTTGTTTTAATCTATCTTATTATATCTCTTAATCTCTATTATAGACTACCGTCTATATGATTCTATAGTAATTACTATAGTAAAATTATTGCACCTAAGTTACATAAATAATCTCCTACACCTATTTACCTTATTCCCTTACTATAGTAAGCATTTAGTACGATTCTAGTAAATTGTATTATATAACTATACGTTTGAGTAAGCTATGCTTATGAAAGAGTATATAACACTATAATACAATTTATAGTAAGGGAATAGGGACGGGGGCGGCTAGGCCGTCAGTGTCCCCCCTTGCAAGCTTGATATCTTTGATATTAAGGTGGTATAGATAGTATTATCTATAGTAATAGGATATTAGCTATTAACCTACGAGGTGCGATAGCAACGAGTAGGGAATGTTAGGCGATAGCCTATACATTAACTAATGGCTATTGAATATAGACTACATACATGAAAGAGTTGGATGATTAATTTTCTCTAAGTCTTTTATATAGAGAAAAAGTTGAGATTTTTAGCTGAAAATGGTGGAAAACATAAAGTAATACATTAAGACATTGCTGTAAGTTATTGATTTATATAGAGTTTATTTTAGCATTAACTTATGGCTATGGTGGAAAGTATAAAGTAGTTTATTAAGAGTGTGTTCTAAGTTATTGATTTATAAGGGAAAAAGGGTGTTTTATTCACCCTTATTTTGTGTTAGTGGTTACTAGCTTTTATTGGTTTATAATAGACTAGCCTCTACTATTTCTACATTATTATTACTAAAAACTAGCCGAGATGTTTCTCCGTTTTCTTCTATAAAGTCAATATATGTTGTTCCATTGTCCCGATTTTGTTCTAGTTGAAAACCATTATTTTCTAATACTGTGAAAGTGTCATAGTCATATCTAGTATTATCCCAGTCTAGTACATCAATATCTGAAATAATGCCAAACTCTTCACCGTGTTCATTTTGTACCCAGATAATACCGTTTTCGTTTTGTTGTATTAATTTATTCATAATATATACCCCCTATATGGCCTATAAAGGCCGTTATTAGCTCACTTATTTTACCCACTACCCTACTACCTAAAAAGGTTAAAAAGCCCGTGGTGGCGTTTGTATGGCCTTGTAGTCCTATGTTTTATCTAGTTTATACGCTAGTACTTAACACTTGCCTAGTCTGATGACGCTTACAGCACAATACAGCATTATTAAATGTAGATGCTTTACCTATTTCTACACTACAAAATAGCGGCGTATATTGCTTCCCTAGTTTTGTTACTGTATAACGCTTATCCTGTACGCCTTCATCTGTCAATATAAGTGCGCTGTATTTATTCATAGTATCACCTTATTTGATAATTTAATCTAATAATTCTATATTAACACAGCCCAGAAAGTCAATAGAAAAACGGATATTTCTATAAATATACTCCTTTTCGCCCGATTCTTTTAATATATGCGCTAAACTTGTTACATTATTATGCACCCCTATTAAATCACTATCTAGTTTATTATAGATCTGATTAGCTAGTAACACTTTTAGCTCGGTTTGGCCTTGTTGATACCGTGGGCAGTCTTGGATGCTTGTTTTTTCATCTTTTGATGGTGTGCTGTTAAATAGTCCGAACATGTTATACAGCCTCACTTTTAATAAGAAACGAGAGGTTTTCAGACACAATACTATAGCTTGTTTCTGTATAGTGATCGTATGCAATTTTCTGGACTACGTTATCCAGTATGATAGATTGACCGCAGCAAGTGCGACCCCAGTATGTATCGTCAAGGATACATTCGCCGCGCTCTTCTAACTTAGCAATTAAATAACTATCACACTCAAACCACTGGTAGATCTCAGGGTATTCGTCAAAAGCCATGTTTTCCAGTTCGTCGCAAATAGTCTCAAATTTACCGTGTAATTCTTCTATTTTATCATGTTTAGCGTTTAAGCTGTCCCATTCATCATCTGAGCAATCATTCAAGAGATTATAACGCGCATCTACTACATCACTGGCTTTATCCCTTAAACGCTCGTAAAACTCTAGTTTCTCATCGCGGCTGTCTTCTGTTAATGTCCACCAAGAGCCATTTATCTCAATTTGTCCCGTTGGTGTGTTGTTGCTGATATCGTCATAATGAAAAGGGGCTTCGTCGCATCCTTCGATACTTTTTGAAAGGATGTACTCAACAACTGTATTTTGATTAATAACAAGCATATCACGTAAAAACTCTTGTGTCATATCCTGTTTTTGTGAATCTGTCAGATCATCGAATTTTGTATATGTAATAGTCATAGTGTTTCTACCTTTTTTTGTGTTTGTTTGTTTCTTACTATTCTTAGTAAGTGTTAGCAATTCTACGCGCTTATTTTAGCTTGTCAATAGTTTATTTTAACTATTTATATCTTTTATGTAGTATTGAGTTGTACAGCTTAAAAAGTTAGATATAGTTTGACATTCTACACCACAAGTTTTGTATGTGATAATTGTAGCATGTTCTTTGTTGATGATCTTATCAATACCTTTATTATGCAACACAAGAGCATTAAAGGCTTGTTCTGTTATTTCTATAAACATAATATTCCTCACTTATTTAATTAATTAAGATGTGCCAAGTATAAAGGCTTATTTTAACTTGTCAAGAGTTTATTTAACTTTTATTTATTCCTGTATTTATTTAATAGTGTAAAAAGGCGGCTAATATGTCTCGCTTTAGTATCGCCAGCTTTTAATCTGTTACAAATTGCTATAGCTTTTAAGATGTTTTGTTTGTTCATTATAGCATACCTTATTGCCTATCTTTAATAATATCATCTAAGTAGTAGCTAGGTAGTGTTTGGAATTGATTTTTTATCCTCCTAAGCTTTGCGGAAGATGCAGATATTTCCGACTGTAGGCATACCGCTTGTTCTAAGTAACTAGATTCAAACAAGTCCAATTCATGTATGGCTTTTTCTATATCTGCTATTTTATTTCGTAAATCAACAAGAGATACCTTTTTATGATCAATAGCTACACATCCACACAAACCACCCATTTCAAAAGGTGTGTTTTCAATAATAGAGCGTAGCCCTTCGATGGCACATAAGCTGTTTTTATAACGATTAAGGTTTTTACCTTCAAAAGGTGCATAAGCTTTAAGCATTGTTTTAAATGTTTTTCTGATAGTACAAAGTTGATCTAATTTATTCATAGTCATTTACTCGTTTCGTTGAATGTATAGCTATTATTAGTGACAAACATCACCCTGTCAAATAACATTTTGGAATAACAAGCATAACCCTATATAACTATAAAGTATTTGATTATTCTATTTTATAGGTTATTATAGAAGGGCATTAAAGCAAACTATTAATTAAATAAAAAGGGTTTTATTATGTGGGACGATCT